>JAABUZ0100003411.1_pt1 | contig 23645 bp, 4 predicted proteins | sample 5562091 | NCBI WGS metagenome assembly JAABUZ01 (sample SAMN12813069, study PRJNA571459) | rock metagenome | isolation source: Antarctica rocks | place: Antarctica: Victoria Land, Linnaeus Terrace sud | collected 2015-12-21
GCCCGCCCCCCCCCCCCCCCCCCCCCCCCCCCCCCCGACAACCGTTGCAGCGACCGCCACGGCATCGGCGATGACGGCCACGGCGTCGGCTACCGGCAGCGCGTCGGCCACGCCCGCGACGATGGTCACCAGCGGGGCGACGGCGACCGCTCTATCGTCCGCGGCGCCCGTCCCCTCCGTCTCCGCGCCCGTCAGCCCGACAGCGCCGCCCGCGACGCCGTCGTTCCCGGCGCTGACCTCCACGGTGGCCACGCTTAACGGGGCGGCCGACCTGACGGCGACGGCAGGCATCACCGGCGCCTACGGGCGGCTCCCGCTGAGCTTCGAGCCGAACCAGGGGCAGGCCGACCCGGCCGTGCAATACCTCTCGCGCGCCCCCGGCGTGGCCCTGTACCTCACCTCTTCCGATGCGACCCTGGTGCTGATGACGCCGCGCCGGCGTCCGGACGCCACTGGCCTGAAACGGGGCCACGACCTGACGACCGGCGCGGCGATCACGCGCACGGCGCCGCTGACGGCGGGCGATTTCAGCCTGGCCGCCCTGCGCCTGCACTACGTCGGCGCCAATCCGGGCGCGACGTTGCAGGCCGCCACGCCGGACCGGCTGCCGGGAGTGACCAACTACCTTCTGGGCGCCGACCCGGCCGCCTGGCACAGCGGGGTCCCCACCTACGCGCGGGTGAGCGAGGCGGGCGTCTACCCCGGCATTGACCTCGTCTACTACGGCACGCAGGGCCAGTTGGAGTACGACTGGCGGGTGGCGCCGGGCGCGGACCCGGGCGCCATCGCCTTCACGGTGGCGGGGGCCGACGCGACGGACCTTGACGGGCGGGGCAACCTGCTCCTGCGCACCGCAGCCGGCGTGCTGGCGCAGCACGCGCCCGTGGCCTACCAGATGGTGGACGGCCGGCGCCAGGGCGTGGACGCGCGTTATACGCGGGGGCCGGGGGGCCGCATCGGCGTGGCCGTGGGCGCCTACGACGCGAGCCAGCCGCTGATCATCGACCCCGTGCTGAGCTACTCCACCTACCTGGGCGGCAACGGTAGCGATCAGGCCTCCGGCGTGGCCGTGGACGGCGCGGGCAACGCCTACCTCACGGGCCTTACGTGGTCAAGCGCCTTCCCTAGCGCCGGGGGGCTGCTCAATCCCGGCGCCGCGCAGGGCAACGCCTTCGTGACCAAGCTGGACGCGGGGGGCGACGCGGTGCTCTACACCACCTACCTCGGCGGCTCCACCCCCAATGCCCTGGACGCGGGCAACGCCATCGCGGTGGACGCGGCGGGCGAGGCCTACGTCGCGGGCGGCACGTCCTCCAGCAACTTCCCGACGACTGCCAACGCGTACCAGCGCGCGTGCGCGGACTGCGCGGACTGCGCGGCGGGCGGGTCCGACGCCGTCGTGGCCAAGCTGAGCGCGGACGGCCGCACGCTGCTCTATGGCAGCTACCTGGGCGGCAACGGATCCGATGGGGCCAATGCCATCGCCGTGGACGCGACCGGCAACGCCTACCTCACGGGCCAGACCTAGTCCACCGACTTCCCCACCGTCAACGCGCTGCAGGGCGCCGCCCTCAACCCGAACGGCATGGCCTTCGTGGCCAAAATTAACCCGGCGGCGGCGAACGGGCCGGCCTCGCTCGTCTACAGCACCTATCTGGGCGGCAGCGGCTCGGAGTCCGGGGAAGGCATCGCGGTCGACGCGGCCGGCCACGCCTACGTCACGGGCTCCACCGGCTCCACCGACTTCCCGACCATGGCCAACGCGTACGAGGGCAGCCGGCACTCCGTGGGCGCGGGCGGGTGCTTCGTAGGAGAAGAAGCGTTCGTGACCGAACTGGCGCCCGCCGGGAACGGGCTGGTTTATGGCAGCTACCTCGGCGGGAGTTGCGGCGAGGTGGGCTACGGCATCGCGGTCGACGCGGCGGGCCACATCGACGTGGCCGGCTACACGGACTCGCCGGACTTCCCGACCAGCGCCAACGCGGCGCAGCCGGCCTTCGGCGGCGGCCCCAGCGCCAGCAGCGACGCCTTCGTGGCCACGCTCGACCCGACGGCGCGGCCGGTCGTGCAACTGCTCTACGGCACCTACCTGGGCGGCAACCGTTCGGACTACGCCGCCGGCATCGCGCTCGACGGGGTGGGGAACCTCTACGTCACGGGCGACGCGCAGTCGGCCAACTTTCCCACCCTGACGCCCTTGCAGGGCGCCCCCGGGGGCGGGACCGACGCCTTCGTGGCCAAGATCGACGCGCGGGGCGCCCTGGCCTACAGCACTCTGCTGGGCGGGAGCGGCGACGACCATGGCATGGGCATCGCGGCGGACGCGGCGGGGACAGCCTACGTGGTGGGCTACACCGCCTCGCCCAACTTCCCCACGGCCAACGCGCTGCAGGCCACCTCCGGGGGCGGCCCCACCGGCAGCGCGGACGACGCCTTCGCCGCGCGCATCCTGGGGGCCAGCAGCGGCACGGTCCCCTGGCGCCCGCACCAGGGCGTGCGCTTCGCCGACGGGCTCAGCGCCAGCGTCGACCTGGCCGACGGGCACGTGGACGTGGCCGCCGCCGGCCTCTCCCTCCCCGCGCGCGGGCCGGCCCTCACCCTGGCCCGCACCTGGGACAGCACCCTGGCCCAGGCGCGCGCCGCGACCGGGGCCGACCGCGCCTGGACCTCCAGCCTCACGCCGCGCATCACCGGCGTCGCCACCGGGACCGTGACCTACCAGGACAGCGGCGGCGCGCGCTGGCCGTTCACCTACACCGGCCCGCCCACCGCCACGGCCCCCTACACCGCCTACACCACCCCGGCCGGCCGGCCGTGGCAGCTCACCGCGTCTGCCTCCGGCGACAGCCTGGCCAACATTTTAACGGGAGAGACGCTGACCTTCGACGCGCTGGGGCGCCTGCTGGCGGACACCGACGCCTATGGCAACGCCAACAGCCTCACCTACGGGGCCGACGGCGGCGCCCACGCCAGCGCCGCGACCAACAGCGGCGACGGGACACCGGGCAGCGGGCGCGCGCTGGCCTTCGGCTACCAGAACGGCCTGCTGGCCGACGCGCAGAGTCCCCTGTGGGTCAACAGCCACGGCCAGCAAGGCCAGCACGTCACCTACGGGTACGCCGGCCCGGTGGCGGGCGAGCTGACGGGCGTGACGCGCGGGGCGGGCACGCTCGACGCCGTGACGGCCACCTTCGGCTACAGCGGGACGCAACTGGTGGCCGTCACCACCCCCTACACGCAGGCCGCGCACACCTGGACGCTGGCCTACGACGGGTAGGGGCGCCTGGTCTCGCTCACCAGCCCGGTCTCGGGGACGGCCGGCCAGCCCGGCTACACGCCGGCCTACACCACCCAGTTCGCCTACAGCCCCGGCCAGACGCGGGTGGTGCAGGGCTATGGCAGCCCGGCGCCGATCACGCACACCTACACGCTCGACGCGCAGGGGCAGGCCACGCGCACGATGGACGGGCTGGGCGATGCGACGACGGCCACCTACGACGCGGACCACGACGTGACGAGCCGCACCGACGCCAACGGCCACACCACCACCGACAGCTACCAGTACGTGGGGCCGAACGGGAGCATCGGCCTGCTGGCGCAAGACACGCAGCCCGCGACCCCCGTCTTCGGCCCGTCGCGGGGAAGCTACGCGGCCACGACGTTCAATTACTATGACGCCACGACCTACGACCTGCTGGAGACCGACCGGCCCGGGGGCGGGCGGGTGCGCTACACCTATGACGGGCATCACGGCCTCGTCTCCACGGCCGAGCAGCTGACCCCCGGCTCGTTCGCGCAGTGGCGCGGGACGGTCACGAGCTACGACGCCTACGGGGAGCCCGTGGCCGTCACGGATGGACGCGGGGTCTCGACCGACAGCCAGGGCAACGTGGGCGGCTCCCTCGACACGCAGGGCCTCTACACCCGCCACTCCGCCTACGACGCGCAGGGCGACCTGAGCGCCGCGGGCACGGCGGCCATCACCACCACCCTCACCGGTATCACCAGCACGGCGACGCCGGTGACCACGACCTACGGCTACGATGGGGACGGCGACCAGACCCGCGTGACCGCAGCCAACGGAGCCGCCACCACCTCGGCCTACGACCACCTGGGACGACAGACCAGCACCACGCTGCCACCGACGCAGGTCGTGGGCGGGTCGCCCGGGTCCGGCCCCACGACGGTCGACGACGCCGTGCAGGGTGGAGCGGTCAACCAGTGGTACTACAGCGGCGCCTGGATCCACTGCACGGCCCCGCCGGGGGGCGCCAACTGCGACCCGAGCTACTATGGGGGCACCAACAGCGCCGACAACCAGGCGGGCGACTATGCCCAGATCCCCTTCATCGGGTCGCAGGTCACCTACTACGGGACCAAGGACGCCAACCGCGGCCTCGCCGCGCTCTCGGTGGACGGGGGACCGGAGACGCTGGTGGACCTGTACCGGGCGGGCGGGCCTTTGGGCAACCAGCCGCTCTACACGAGCCCGCCGCTGAGTCAGGGGTCGCACGTCCTGAAGGTCCGCGTGACGGGGCAGAAGGACGCAAACAGCGGCGGGACCTACGTGACCGTGGACCGCGCCGACCTCGGGACCCTGAGCGCGGCGACCACGTCCACGGCCTACGACGGGGACGGCAACGTGGCGGCCACGACCGACGCGACCGGGGCCACGACCACGAGCAGCTACGACCCTCTGGGGCGGCAGGTGTCCTCCACGGACCCAGTGGCGGGGACCAGCACCACGAGCTACAACGCCACCGAGCGGGTCGGCGCGACCGATGCGGACGGGCACCTCAGCGCCTACCGCTACGACGGGGCGGGGCGGCTGACGCAGGCCAGCGACCCGCTGACGGGGACGGTGCAGTATCAATACGACGCGGTGGGCGACGCGGTGGGCAACACGGTGGCCATCACCACCGGCGACACGAGCGGGACCATCAGCGCGGTCGAGACGCGGGTCTATGACGCGCGCAACCGGGTGGCGACCGACACGGTGAGCAGCCTGAGCACGGGCGTGCCGGCGCTGGTGAGCGTGACGTGGTACGACCGCGCCGGGAACGTGGCGCAGGTCGTGGCGCCGGCGGGGGACGCCGCGCTACACACGTACGATTTGGCCGGCGAGTTGCTGAGCACGGAGGACGACCCGGGCGTGAACACGGGGCCGACGCCGGCACTGCAGACGCGCTATAGCTACGACCTGGCGGGCAACCAGGTGATGGTCACGGACCCGGACGGGCGGGCGACGAGCACGGTTTATGACGGGGACAACCGGGTGGCGCAGAGCGTGGCCATGACCGGGACCAGCACGGTAGCCATGACGTTGGGCTACGACCCCAACGGCAACACGGTGGCGGAGACGACGCAGACCACGGACAGCGCGCATCCGGGGCAGACGCAGGTGTCCACGCACGGCGCGGCCTACGACGCGCGCGACCAGCAGGTGAGCGAGACGGCCGACGGGGTGGCCACGGCGTACGGCTACGACGCGGTGGGGCAGCAGCGCACGGCGAGCCTGCTGGGAGGCGTGATCACGCGCACGCTGGACGCGGCGGGGCGGGTGACACAGCTCGACGAGAACGCGGATGGGACGGGGCCGTACAGCGCCCAGTACACCAACTTCGACGCGGCGACGGGGCAGGCGGTGACGTTCCAGCTGGGCGACGGAGTAGTGGGGCTGCGGTCGTTCGACGGAGCCAACCGGCCGACGGGGCTGACCTACTACAACGTCGCTGGCCCCAGCCCGAACACGGCGCGGACGTACGATGCGGTGGGGCGGGTCAACAGCACCACCACGCTCTCGGGGACGGACCTGCTGAGCTACGACGGGGCCAACCGCCTGGTCGGCGAGACGGGGCCGCAGTTGTTGGCCAAGGGCGGCGCGCACTGGAGCTACGACGGCAACGGCAACATCCTGAGCGCGACCGACGACACGGGCGCGACGGACGTGTACACCTACAGCACGACGATCCCCAACGAGCTGACGCTGATGGGCGCGACGGGCGACCCCATGACCAAGACCACGGCCTACAGCTACGACAACGGCGGCAATGTCACCAGTATTGCCAACACCGCCCCGCCGTCGGACAAGAACGCGTTGGTGCAGCACCTCACCTACGACAGCCAGGGGCGCGTCACCGGGGTCACGTACCTGGACCACGGCAACGGTAACACGACCACCACGATCACGATCGCCTACAACGCGCAGGGGCAGCGCTCGGAGTATACGTTCACACCGCAGGGGCAGCCCACGCTGGACACGCGCTTCGCGTACCAGGACGGGGAGTTGCGCCAGCAGCAGGTCATCAGCAACACGGCCAACGGGCCAGTGCCGGTGTACACCAACACCTACCTGTACGGGCCGAGCGGGGAGCCGCTGGAGTTGATCCACGCGCAGCCGGGGCAGGCGACGGGCCGCTACTGGTACGAGACGGATGCGCAGGGCAGCGTCGTGGCCTTGACCGACGCCAACGGCTCGGTGGTGGACCGCTACGCCTACGACAGCTGGGGCGAGTCCACTAGCGACGACCGCACCAACGAGCACGTGCCGCAGCAACTGCGCTACAAGGCCCAGTACTACGACGAGCGGCTCACCTGGTACTGGCTGGGCGGCCGCTACTACGACCCCGAGACCGAGCGCTACCTGCAGCCAGAGGGCGACCAAAACTATGCCTACTCTGGTGATAATCCAAACATCACCATCTGCGTTTTCAGTGAATTCACAGGGTACTTCTGTCTCAAGACGGACAATCCTGTCGTGACTTCGATCTATATGTTCCTCATCGGTGAAGACCTTGCGACGCTAGGGTCTGATGAGGGATTCTTGCCTAAAGCTCTGGCAGTGGTGGACATAGTCAGCAACGTCACGCTTATTGTTCCTATTGAAGGGGAGGTAGGTCGAGCTGGGGTGAAGGGAATTGTCTTAGAACTCCGGCGTCTGGTTTCACAAGGGGCGAAAGATGCAGCCTACAGGTACAGGGTTGGTCGGGCTCTCGATCCGATTACACGTACGATCGCACATTACACCAATCGGGAGTCGTACTTCTACGACGTTGCGAAGAAATACAGAATCAATCTTCGGGGCATCAAGATTGTCTTTGATCCAAATCTTCCGCCAGGTCGATACGGATTGACCACAGCAGCAGATGGAGGCCGCGTCATACGGGTAGGGATGGATGCATTCGAGAGCGATGCTACCGCAGCGAACACAATCGCTCATGAACTGAATCACGCCCGCGACCTGATAAGAAACGGGCGTTTTACGGGAAGCGAAGACGCTGCTTACGCTGCGGGGAACGCTTTAGAAGATTACATTGGAGGAGGGAGGTAAATGGTTTAATGAACATTGAACGATTACCGTGGCAGGGCGTTCCACCAGAATACATTAAGGCGTGGAATGAGATATTTGCGGCCTCGCATGAGAGACTGACCCTTACGCATCCCTGCCCGGTTTGTGGTGTTTCAGCGTTGCATCGCTGGTATTATAGTCGATATCAAGAGGAGAGGGTGATACACGAGCAGCGGTTTGTGGCGCGGGGCAGTGGATGGGAATGGTGTAGTCATTGTCGAAGCTTTCAACACTTCACTGGGCTTGTCCCGGATTGGTGGTCATGCGACTTGGCAGTAGATGTGACGAAGCTCACTGCATACCCTGATGCAATTGAGGCAGCGAGACTAGAACGTGAGATGCAACGCTAGTGAACCATCACAGGTCTCTTAACTGGCTGAGGCCTTCTTGATCATGAGAAATGCAACCCATCGTTTCAGTTGTGATGGTCCACCATAATCTGAATTAGCAAGAGACGGGCCCCTGCGACGGCAACGTAGGTCAGGCCGAGCAGCCCAACAACGACAGCGTCTACGATCTGTATGACCGCACCGGCCTGCTCATTAGTCAGGCGACCTATTTCGCGTCGGTTGACAAGGACCAGGCGCAGGTCGCACTTACCTACGAGGCCTACAGCTACGACGGGGCGGGCAACCAGGCCATCAGCACCGACACCGACGGACGCACCGTGAGCACCGTTTACGACCCGGACAACCGCGTCACCCAGACAACGGCCACCGGCGGGACCGTCACCGTGGCCACGACCATGGGCTACGACCCCGACGGCAACACCGTGGCCGAGACCGCCCAGACCACCGACAGCGCGCATCCGGGGCAAGTGCAGGTGTCCGCGCGGGCGGCGACCTACGACGCGGGGGACCGGGTGGCCACCGAGACGGACAACGGCCTGACCACCGTCTACGGCTACGACGCGCAAGGGCAGCAGCGCGTCGAGACGGTGCAGGACGGCCAGACCGCCATCGCCACCATCCTCGACGCCGAGGGGCACGTCACCCGCATCGTCGAGGACGATCCCTACACCAGCAACTTCACCTACAATGCCAACGACCAACTGCAAGCGGTCTCCCTGCCTGGCGGCGTGCGGCAGAGAGTACAGTACGACGCCAACAATTAGGTGGTGGGCGTGGCGGCGCACGGCCCCAACACGGGGGCACGTTCACCTCCCTGAATAGCCAGTACACCTACACCTACGACGCGGCAAACCGGGTCAACAGTACCACCACGCTCTCGGGCACGGACAGCCTGGCGTACGACGGACCCGGACGCCTGGCCAGCGAGACGGAGTAGGCGGGCAGCACGCAGGTGCTGGCCAAGGGCGGAGCCTACGGCTGGACCTACGACGCGAATGGCAACCTCCTGACCGCAGTGGACGACACCAGTGCCACCGATGTGTATACCTACAGCACCACCATCCGCGACGAACTGACGCAGATGGGCGCGACGGACAACCCCGTCACCAAGACCAACGCCTACAGCTACGACGGGCGCGGCAACGTGACGGGCATCGCCAACACGGCCCAGCCGACGGACAAGAACGCCCTGGTGCAGCACCTGAGCTACGACAGTCAGGGCCGCGTCAACGGGGTCACGTACCTGGACCACGGCAACGGTCACACGACGACCACGATCACGATTGGCTACAACGCGGACGGGCAACGCTCCGACTACACGTACACGCCGCAGGGGCAACCGACGCTGGACATACAGTTCCAGTACCGCAACGGCGAGTTAGCCGAGCAGCGCGTGATCAGCGACACGACCAACGGCACTGGCCCCGTCGTCATCTACACCAACACCTACCTCTACGGGCCACAGGGCGAGCCCCTCGAACTCCTGCACGCGCAGCCGGGGCAGGCGACGGGGCGCTACTGGTACGAGACGGACAGCCAGGGCAGCGTGGTCTCGCTCACGGACAGCCGTGGCAATGTGGTGGACCGCTACGCCTACGACAGTTGGGGCAAGTCCACCATGCCACGGACGAGATAGTCGTCGTGCTGGAGTGTTTTTTCAACTCTGGCCGCACCGCCCCTCGCGCACGAGGGCGGCGGGATGCCCCTCTCTCTAAAGAGGTTGGAGAGGGGGGCATCCCGCCGCCTTGTTTCGCCTGATCCCACCGCTGCTAGCGGTGCGTCACGCGGTGGCCGCAGGTCGCCAGGGGGCCGTGGATGCCGATGCAGTAGGACGGAACGCGGCCGGCGGGTCGGCGCGGCGCGGGGCGCGCCGGCGCCGGGGGACTCGGCGCCGGGTCGACCGCGGCCACGACCGGTCCCGTTGCCGCGATCCCCACGACCAGGGTCTGGTGGGCGTTCGTTCCACGCAGGCGCGCGGCGACCAGTCCGGCCAGGTCAACCTGAGCGGCCGCCCCCGCCTTGAGGGTCACGACGGTCGCGCCGATGGTCCCGACCTCCTTGCCGCTGCCCGCGCCGCGCAGGCTGGCGGTCAAGCGCGCCCGGGTCGGGACCGCGCTCGGGTTGAACAGGTCGACCATGGTGCGGCCCGCCGGGAGAGTCAGCGCGTAGACGCGCTGCGGGCTGACCACGCCGTTGCCGGCGCCCAGGACATGCCCGCGCCCATGGGCAGACGACGCGGCGCGGAGGACGATGCGCTGGCTATACACCGGCGTGTCGCTGCGCACGGTGATGCCCACCACGGGCCGCCCGAACGTCAGCACGCTCAGATGCTTGACGGCGGAGGCGTGGGGGCCGAGCACCACCGATAGCGTTTGCTGTTGCACCGCGCCGCCGTTGCGCGCCGTGGTGGCGAGGCTGACGCGCACGTGGGCCACCAGCGCCAGGGGGTTGCGCAGGGTCAGGTCCTCGTCCACCGCCGGGACGGTGCTGGTGATCGTGACCGTGCGCGTGTGGCCGCCCCTGGCGCGGACCTGCGCTTTGCGCGACAGGGTGTAGGGGGCGTGGCCGGCGGTGGCGGCGAAGAGGCGCAGGCGGCTGGCCCCGCGCGGCGTCGGGCCGAGGTAGAAGGTGCCCAGCGCGCTGAGGGCGTCGGCGGTGACCACCGGGTGCGTGCCGGGGGCGTAGACCAGCGTGGTGCGGGCCATGCCGCCGGCGGTGGTCGCGGAGGCGGGCAGCAGCGCGCCGTCGAGGGTGGTGAAGGAGAGGCCGGAGCCGTCGCGCACCGGCGCGCCGGCGTCGTCGGTGACATGGGCCACGATGGGCACGCTGAGCAGGCCGTCGGGGCGGCGCGTGGGCCGTCCGGCCTCCATGCTGACCACGCTGGCCTCGCCCGCGGTGACGACGAGCGTGGCGCGGGCCGTGCGCGTGCGCCCACCCACGGCCTGCCGCGCGGTGACGACGATGGGGTAGACGCCGGGCCGCAAGGTGCGGCTGGTGAAGACGCGCAGGGTGGGGGCCAGCGCGCCGCTGCCCATGGCGAACAGGTTGATGTCTTCGGCGGACGCGCGGGCGCGCACGCCGGTCGGGGCGCTGACGGTGAGGGCCACGTAGTCGGCCGGGCCGTGGGTGGCCGCGGCGGCCGCCGCCGGCCGCAGGGCCAGCGGGATGGCCACGAAGCCGCCCGCGCGCAGGGTACCGCGCCCCGTGGCGACGGTGAAGTCGGCGGGCTGGCGCGGCGTCATCCCCGCGGCGGGCGTCGTTGCCGTGAACTGGGCCGGGGTGGCGAGGCTCTCATGGCCCGAGAGGTCGTAGTCGGAGACCGCGGCCTCGTAGGTCACGCCGGTCTGGGCCTCGTTGAGGGTGTAGCTGTGCGCCTCGCCGAGGTCGAGCGTGTAATAGTGGCCTGCGGGCATGGCGCTGGTGCGCCAGTGCAGCTTGTAGCCGGTCACGATGCCCGCGCGGGCCGGGGCCGCCCACATCAGGCCGAGCTGGCGGCCGGACTGCGTGGCCACCACGTCGCGCGGGGCGTCGGGCCGCGCCGCCTGCACCACCCGCACCGTGCCTGCGGCGTAGCCGTTGACCGCCGGCCCTGTGCCGTTGTCAAGAGTGGCGTAGACATAATACGGGCCGGCCGGCAGCGCCGAGGTGTCCCAATTGTAGGACCAGGCGCCGTCGCGCACGGGAACGCCCGTGGCGATTTGCGTGCCGGCGTAGTTGGGCAGCGTCCGGCCGTCGATCACCGTGGTGGGGGCCGTGGTGTAGTACAGCGACACCGTCTGCGGCCCATTGGCCGCGCCCGTTCCGTTGCCGGCCAGCGTGCCGGAGAGCGTCGCGGTGGGGGCAGCAGTGAGCGCCTGTCCCGCCGCGGGGGCGTCCACGGTCAGGGCCGCCGGTGGGGTCTTGCCCTGCACCAGCAGGCGGTAGCCCTCGTCGCCGCGCAGGTTGCCGATGGTGACGTGCCACAGGCCGGCCGGCAGGCGGCGCAGGTACAGGGCCTCGCCGCCCACGAAGCCGGGCGAGAGGTCGCTGGGGCCTGCCGTGTAGACGGTGTTGCCCGCGCCGATCTGTTGCGGCGTGTAGGTCGTGCCGTCGGGGGCGGTCAGCGTGATCGAGGGCGCGCCGTGCCGCCAGGAGAGCACGAAGTCGGTGGCGGTCTGGCCGGGCTTGACGGTGACGGGGACCACGACCTGCGCCGGGGCCAGCGGCTTGGCCAGCGCGCGGACGCGGCGGATGGCCAGCTGCCCGTCGGACAGGCGCGCCAGCAGGTAGGCCGTGCCGTTGCCGGCGTCGATCAGGGTGTAGTCGCCCGCGCTGCCCACGTGCACCCCACCCGAACTGTCGATGAACACGTTCTCGGAGAGCGAGAAGAGGTCGCAGATGTCGGCGTCGAAGTAGCCCTTGATGCCGCGCACCGTATCGCTGCCGTGGCTGAACTTGCCGATGGCCACCCCGGCGGCCAGGTAGAGGCCGCAGGGCGGGATCAGCGTGGCAAAGGCGTCCTTGGGGATATTGAGCGAGATGTCGGCGCTGGCGGTCAGCTCGGGGCCGTCGCTGTCGATCCAGATGTGGCCGTAGGCGTCGGCGTGGAAGCTGATGTCCTTGTTGACGTGGAAGACCAGGTCGCTGGAGATCTCGGCGTAGAGGCCGACCCCGTTGGAGGTATCGACCGCGGCGCCGTGGTGCGTCAGGGTGCTCTGGCACACGTAGTCGTGCCGGGCCACCAGGCGCACGCAGAAGCCGCCGGCAATGGGCAACAGCGTGAAGAAGGTGCCGCTGCCGCCGATGCCGAAGTTGCCGTCGCTGGCGAAGGTGGCGTGGGCCTCACCCTTGAACACGAAGCCGCCGTCGTCGGTCTGGAAGTCCAGGCCGACCTGGAAGGTGTAGATCGGCTCGCCGCGGTGGCCGGTGATGTAGATCGCGCCGTTGATGCCGTTGATCTCCAGCCCCGTCTCGTCGATGGGGATGCCGGCCCCGGCGATCTGCACGTCGAGCGCGGCGTGGCGTAGGTTGGAAGGGTGGTCGTCGTCGATGCTGCCGATCTCGACCAGGGCGTTGAGGGAGCCGATCTTGGCCAGGCTGACGCTGCCGCGGCCGATGATGTCGTACGTCGTGTGGCCGTTGGCGTCCTTACCGAAGTTGAGGCAGCCGCTGCCGCTGACGCTGAAGCCGCCGGCGCTCAACGGGGGCAGGGGCAGGAAGGTGCCGCCGCCGGCCTTGCAGTCGGCCTTGATCGAGGCCACCGACTGGCCGGTGACCAGACCGGGGATGGTGAAGTCGGTGGGCAGGGCAGGCAGATTGGAGAACTGGAGCGAGTGGCCGTCGTAGCTGATGTTGCCCACGGAGAGGCCGCCCTGGAAGATGGGAAGGTTGAGCATGGCGTTGGTCACGGTGATGCCGCCCTTGCTGTCGAAGTCGATGCGGTCGGCGCCGACGTTGAAGTCGGACAGCCCGATGGACAGCGGGTTGGCGCTCGTGCTGACCAGTTGGCCGCTGACGCGACCGTCGAAGCCGATGGTCAGGTTGTCCAGGGTCAGCGTCTTGCCGCCCAGGATCTCGGGCAGCGCCAGCGAGACCGACGCCGCGCGGATGCCGCCGGAGACGAATGACAGGTTGGAGACCGCGAGCGTGGCGTCAAAGAAGCTCAGCGAGAGGGTCGTGCTGCCGTCCACGCTGATCGTCCCGCCGGTGATCTGGAAGCCGGGCGTGATGCGCAGGCCACTGACGGAGAGCGAGTGGTTGCCCAGGCCCAGCCCCGCGAGGTCGAGCGTGGCGCTGCCGACGCTGAGGCCCTGGTTGCCCAGGCTGATGTTGTGCGCCGACAGGCCGAAGCCGTAGGCGGAGAGGCTGATGTCCGGGATGTCGATGTGCCCATCGATCACCAGTTTATGCGTGGTTGGGTCCTTGATGACCGAGAGCGCGCCGGTCAGCACTAGCGGGCCGCCGTTCGGCCCCAGGTGCGGGATGGAGAGGCTGACCCCGTCGACGTTGATGCCGTTGTTGTCGAGCGTGATCGTCTGCACGGTGAGGGCGAAGCCGGCGTAGGCCAGGTGGATATTGCTGACCGTGAGCTGGCCGGTGATCTGGAAGTGCGACGAGACTGCAAGCGAGCCGCGGAAGGTGATCGGCGTCTGGTCGGACGGGAACAGGTCCGCCGGCAGGGTCAGGCTGGCGTTGCTGATCACCAGGCCCCCGGTGTTGCTGAGGCTGATGCCGTCGCTGGTCAGTGTGAAGCCGTCCTCGTTGATCTGAATGGGGCCGGTGCTCAGGCTGACCGAGACGGCCAGCTTGGGTGAGATCGCGAGCGAGCCCACCAGGGTCAGCGGCAGGCTGCCGCTGGGGAAGAGCGCGGCCGGCAGGGTCAGGCGGGCATTGGCGGTGAGCCCGGTGGCGCTGCTGAGGGTGAAGCCATCGCTGGCCAGCGCGAAGCCGCCCGCGGTCAGCGAGATGGGGCCGGTGGTGAGCGTGCCGCTGACGTTGAAGCTTCGGTCGATGGTCAGCGAACCGAGCAGCGCGGGCGCGGTCGAGCCGGAGGGGAAGATCGCCGACGGGAAGTCCAGCCGCGCGCCGACGACCGACAGCCCGTGCTGGGGGTCCAGGGTGATGGCGCCGGTGTGCAGGGTGAAGCCGCCGAACGAGAGGTCCTGGTTGACCACGCTCAGCGTGCCCTGCAGCGAGCCGTTGAAGCCCAGCCCGATGTTATTGCCGGTGATGGTAAAGGGCGCGCCGCTGGGCGGCGTGATGCTCAGCATGGCCGTGGTGACGCTGATGCCGTGGGTGGAGAGCGAGAGGCCGAAGATGCTGACGGCGAAGCCGCCCATGCTGACGCTGGTGTCGGGCAGGCTGACGTTGCCGCCGAACGAGCCGTCGCTGTTGAGGTAGATATCGTGGCCGACCAGCGTGTTGCCGACGCCTTGGGGCGCCAGCGCGGGCGGGACCGTCACGGTCAGCGTGGCAACCCGGATGCCCTGGCGCGAGAGGGTCACGCCGTCGGCCTGGGCGTTGAAGGCCAGCGCGCCGCCGGCGTTCCCCAAGGTGAAAGCGATCGAGCCGAGGTTGACCGAGGTCCCTACGGTCCCGTCCGAGCCGACGGTGATGTTGTTGGCGCTGAGCGTGCTGCCGCCAAAGGCCGCCGGCAGGGTCAGGCTGATGCTGCTGACCGTCAACCCGCTGGGGTCCAGCGTGATGGGGCCGGACTGCACGTTGAAGCCGTAGAGCGTCAGGCGCTGCGGCGAGACGGTCAGGCTGCCGCCGAACGTGCCGTCCGTATGGAGGAACAGGTTGTTCCCGGTCAGACTGAGCGGCGGATCGCCCGCCGGCAGCAGGCTGGAGGGCAGAGAAACGGAGGCCGAGATGACGCTGACGCCCGTGGTGGAGAGGGTCAGGCCGTGGATGGCGGCGCTGAAGCCCTTGATGGAGATGGTGGCGTCGTCCAGGCGCGCCGGGGGCAGGGTGGGTAGGCTCAAGGCCGGACGCAGCGCCGAGGTCGCCGAGGTCGTGAGCGCGCCGTTAGCCGCGTTGGCGATGTCCGCGGCGGCGCTGGCGGTGGTGGACGGGGAACTGCCGAACTTGCCGTCGTAGGTCAGGTAGACATTGTGCCCGGAGAGCGTCTTGCTGCCCAGGGCCGGGGGCAGGGTCAGGCTGAGCAGGCCGGCGCGCACGCCGGTCTGGTCGATGCTGACGTCGGTGGCGCTGAAGGTGAAGCCGGCGATGGCGAAGCTGAGCGTGCCGGGGATGCTGGCCGTGCCCGAGATCGAGCCGTCCGTGCCGACGTGGACGTTGTTGATGTCGATGGGGGCCAGGTGGAACGCGGCGGGCGTGGTCAGCGTCAGGTGGTCGATCGAGAGGCCGGTGCGGTCCAGGATGATGTCGGTGACCTGCACGCCGAAGCCGGCCAGGGTCAGGGTGAGGCCGGAAACGACCAGCGAGCCGTCGAACGAGCCGTCGCTGTTGAGCATCAGGCCCACGCCGCTGATGGTCACCGGCGTGCTGCCGGTCAGCGCGCTGGGCAGGGTGGCGCTCGCGGAGTTGATGGCGATGCCGACGATGACCTTCGTCCCGGTGGTGGTGCTGATGGCGCTGCTGGAGAGGGACAGCCCGTGCAGGGCCACGGCGAAGCCGGCTACGTTGAGGTTGGCGTCGGGCAGGCTCAGGCTGCCGCCGAAGGTGCCGTCCGAGTTGAAGCGGATGTTGTGGCCGACCAGCGTGTTGCCGACGTTCGGCGGGACCAGCGCGGCGGGCAGCGTGACGGTGATGGTGTCGGCGCTGAGCCCCTGGCGCGAGAGCGTGACGCCCGTGGCGTCGGCGGACAGGGCCAGCGAGCCCGTGCTGCCACCCAGGGTGAACTGGATCTCGCCCAGCGAGACCGTCGTGCTGACCGTGCCGTCGGAGCCGATGGAGACGTTGCTGGCGCTGAGCGTACTGCCGCCGAAAGCGGCAGGCAACTGCAGCCCGATGCTGCTGACCGTCAGGCCGTCGCGGTCCAGCGTAATGGGGCCGGACTGCACGATGAAGCCGTAGAGGGCCAGGCGCTGCGGCGAGACGGTCAGGCTGCCGCCGAACGTGCCGTCCGTATGGAGGAACAGGTTATTGCCCGTCAGCGTGAGCGGCCGGTCGCCCGCCGGCAGCAGGTTGCTGGGCAGGGTAACCATGGCGCTGGTGACGGTGACGCCAGACGTGGAGAGGCTCAGGCCGTGGATGGCGGCGCTGAAGCCCTTGATGGAGATGGTGGCGTCGTCCAACGTGGCCGGCGGCAGGTGAGGCAGGCTCAGGGCCGGCAGCATCCCCGGTTGGGGCGCCGACGCGCCTGCCGCGACGAGGTTGGCCGCGGCTACGACGGGCGCGGCGCCCGTTGCGCCGGCGTCGGGGGCGCTGCCGAACTTGCCGTCGTAGGTCAGGTAGATGTTGTGGCCGGAGAGCGTCTTGCCGCCCAGCGCCCTGGGCAGGGTCAGGCTGAGCAGGCCGACGCGCACGCCGGTCTGGTCCAGGCTGACCGTCGAGGCGCTGAAGATGAAGCCCTCGATGCCGAAGCTCAGGGTGAGCGGGATGGTGACGCTGCCGGAGATCGAGCCATCGACGCCGATGTGGACCCCGTCCACGTCGATGGGGGCCAGATGGAAGACGGACGGCGTGGTCAGCGTCAGGTGGTCCACCGAGAGGCCGGTCCGGTCCAGGATGATGTCCGTCGTGCTGACGCCGAAGCCGGCCAGGGTCAGGTTAAGGCCTGAGACGACGAGGCTGCCGTCGAACGAGCCATCCGAGTTGAGCATCAGGCCGACGCCGCTGATGGTCACGGGGTTGCCGCCGGTCAGCGACGTGGGCAGCGTGGCGCTGGCGCTGTCGATGGCGATGCCGGTGACCACGCTGATGCCGCCCGTGACGCTGATAGCGGCGGTGGAGAGGGACAGCCCGTGCAGGGCGACCGTGAAGCCAGCCAGATTGAAGCTGGCGTCGGGCAGACTCAGGCTGCCGCCGAACGTGCCATCGCTATTGAGGTAGACGTTGTGGCCGACCAGCGTGTTGCCGACGTTTGGCGGGACCAGCGCGGCGGGCAGGGTCACCGTGATGGCGGCGACGCTGAGGCCCTGGCGCGAGAGGGTGGCGCTGGAGGTGTCCACCACGGGGGCCAGGGAGCTGTTGCTGCCGCCCAGGGCGAAGTGCAGCGGGCTGAGCGTGGCCGTCCCGCTGATGCGCCCGCTGGTGTCGATGGACACGCCGCTGGCCGCGATGGTGCTGCCGCCGAAGGAGGCGGGCAGGGTCAGGCCGATGCTGCTAATGGTCAGCCCACTGGGGTCCAGCGTGATGGGGCCGGACTGCACGGTAAAGCCGTCCAGGGTCAGCGTCTGCGGCGAGAGGGTCAATTGGCCGCCGAAGGTACCGTCCGTATTGAGGAACAGGTTGGAGCCGGTCAGCGTGAGCGGCGGGTCGCCCGCCGGCAGCAGGTTTTGGGGCAGGGTCACGGTCGCGGTGGTCACGGCGATGCCGGTGGTAGAGAGGGTCAGGCCCTGGATCGAGGCGGTGAAGCCCTTGATGGCTATGGTGGTGTCGTCCAGGTGCGCCGGCGGCAGGGACAGGGCCGGCCGCGCGTCCAGCAGGGGCGACGCGGACGCCAACGCGGTGGTGGCCACGGCTGCGGCGGTAGCCGCCGCGGTGGAGCCGGCGCCGGGTGAGCCGCCGAACTTGCCGTCGTAGGTCAGGTAGATATTGTGGCCGCCCAGCGTCTTGCCGCCCAAGGCGCTGGGCAGGGTCACGCTCAGGCTGCCCACGCGGATGCCGTTCTGGTCGAGGCTGACCGTGGAGGCGCTGAAGGTGAAGCCGGCGATCGTGAAGCTGAGCGTCTGGGGGATGGTCACGGTGCCGGAGACCGTCCCGTCCGGCGCGATGTGTACGTTGTCCACGGCGATGGGGGACAGGTGGAAGACGGACGGGGTGGTCAGCGTCAGGTGATCGATGGACAGGCCGGTGCGGTCCAGGATGATGTCCGTCGTGGCGACGCCGAAGCCGGCAACGGTCAGGCTCTGGCCCGAGAGGATCAGGCTGCCGCCGACCGAGCCGTCGGTCCCGATCATCAGGCCCAGCCCGGTGACGGTGACGATCTTTCCGCCGGTCAGGGCGCCGGGCAACGTGGCGGTGGCCGTCATCACGCCCACGCCCGTGGTGGAGAGGGTCAGACCCTGCGTGCTGACCAGGAAGCCGTCCAGGTTAATGGTGGCGTCGGGCAGGCTCAGGCTGCCGCCGAAGGTACCGTCCTTATTCAGGAAGATGTTGTGGCCGACCAGCGTGTTGCCGAAGCCGTCGGCGACCAGCGCGGCGGGCAGGGTCACGGTGATGGCGCCCGCGCTGAGGCCGCTCTGTGAGAAGGACAGGCCGCCGGCGTCGACGCCGAGGCTGCCCAGGCTGAAGTGCAGCGGCGGCGGGCCGATGGCTACCGTGCCGCTGATGCTGCCGGAGCGGTTGATGGAGAGGCCCGTGGCCGTGATCGTCTGGCCGCCGAAGGTCGCGGGCAGGGCGATGCCCGCCGAGGCCACGTGCAGGCCGGCGTCGTCGAGGGTAACGCCTTGCGCCGTGAAGCTGAGCGGCTGGCTGATGCTCAGATCGGGCAGGCTGATAGGCAGCGAGGGATGGAAGTGCCCGCTGTTGTCGAGCGTGCCGGGCAGCGTGAGCGGCCCGACCGCGGCGGCAAGGGCCAGGCCGGAGGGCGGGCTGACCTGCACGTTGGCGGCCTGGTTGCTAGAGCACGACGTGGACTGGAAGTACCAGCCGCCCAGGCTGAGGCTGAGGCACGCGCCGGCGTCGGGCGTGTTGGTGGGCGTGCTGGTGGGGCCGGCCGTCGGCGTATCGGTCGCGGTCGCGGTGTTCGTCGGCGTGTTGGTGGGCGTGGCCGTGCCGGTTGCCGTGGGCGTATTGGTGGGCGTAGCGGTGGGCGTATCAGTTGGGGTGGCCGTATCGGTCGGTGTGTCGGTGGCCGTGGGTCGCGGTGTGTTGGTGGGCTTGGTGGTGGCCGTGGGCACGTTGGTATTGGTCGGCCCCGGCGTATTGGTCGCCGTGTCGGTGTCGGTGGGGCCGGGCGTACCCGTGCTGGTGTCGCTGGGGACGGGGGTGAACGTGGGCTGGGTGGTGGCCGTGGGCACCGGGGTGTTGGTCGGCGCGGGCGTGTTGGTCTGCGTGGGGGTGTCGGTGGGGGTGTCGGTGGGCGTGTCGGTGTCGGTGGGGCTGGGCGTGGCCGTGGGCGGCAGCGCCTGCTGCGCCTCCACGGCGCCGATGTCGCAGCGCCCACCCGTCGGGTACGGCCGCTGGAAGCCGCGCTGGTCGACGGTCAGGCTGCCGCCGGGACCGCCGCAGCCCGCGGGGTTGCCGGCGTCGATGGCCGGGCTGGAGGGCTCGACGCCGTTGATGAGCTGGACGTGGGGCGCCATGGTCAGCGTGTGCGTGTCCTGCGTGCCCGTGCCCCCATTGTCCTGCAAGGGGCCGAGGCGCGCGTCGATGGGCGCGGCGGACGTGCCGACCTGGTCGCCGTTCGCGCCGTTGGCCGGGCCGCTGCAGCCCGTGCCGTCGCCGATCAGGTTGTAGCCGCCGGAGGTCAGCGCGCCGAAGCAGTCGGGGCCGTTGGCCTCCGTGGGCGCGGTGTTGCTGGCCACGATGGTGTCCGAGAGCGCCACCGTTCCGCCCTGCAGCGTGACGCCGCCGCCCTGGCCGTTGGCCTGCGTGACCGCGTTGCGCGCGATCGTGGCGTTGTACAGCGCCGTCGCGCCGCCCTCGTTGTCGATAGCGCCGCCGTTGGCCGGGGCGCTGTTGCCGCTGAGCGTGCTGTTGACGACCGTCAGCGTGCCCCTGTTGTCGACGCCGCCGCCGGTGAAGGTCGCGGTGTTGGTAGACACCGTGGTGGCCGTGATCAGCAGCGTGCCGTCGTTGCCGATGCCGCCGCCGTACTGGGCGCTGTTGCCGCTGACGATGCTGTTGGCCAGCGTCAGCGACGTATTGGACGGATTGTAGACGCCGCCGCCGCGACTGCCCCCCAGGCCGTTGCGGACGGTCAGCCCGGAGACGATGGCGCCGCTGACCCCGTTGTTGGGTTGCAGGATCGGGGCTTTCCCGCCGCCGTCGAGGATCGTGGTTTGCGCCCCGGCGCCGCTCAAGAGAATCGGCTGATGGAGGGCGATAGCGACATTTGTGTAGACCCCCGCGGCCAACGCGACCGTATCGCCGGGCAGCGCGTTCTTCAGCGCGTTGGTGAGGCCGGTAGTCGTGGACACATTGAAGGTCTGCGTCTGGTAGGCGCCGATGTCGCAGGCGCCCGAGGGGCGCGGGAAGCCGCGCTGATCGGCCGTCAGGACGGCGCCCGTGTTGTCCGGGCAGCCGCTCGTCGGACCCGCGCCGATGGCCGGGCTGCCCGGGAGCAGCGCCTGCGTCTGGGTCGGACCACCGTTACGCTGCAGGGGCGTGAGGCGCGGGTCGAGCGGCGCGCTGGCTGTCCCCACCTGGTCGCCCGTCGCCGGGGTGAAGCCGCAGTCGGCGTTGACGCCAAGCAGGTTGTGGCCGCCCGAGCTGACCCCGCCGCTGCAATCGGGACCGGAGCCGGTGGTCTTGGTGTTGCCGGCCAGGATGGTGTCGGTCAGCGTGACCGTGCCTCCCTGTCGGAAGATGCCGCCGCCGTCGGACCCGCTGTTGGCGCTGATAGTGCTGTTGTAGGAGGCCACCACGCTAGTGGCCCCGCCATTGGTGAAGATACCGCCGCCGGCCCTGGTACTGGTGTTGCCGCTGATGGTGCTATTGACCAGGGTCAACTGCCGGTTGTTGTTGATGCCGCCGCCGCCGTTAGGGCCGCTGTTGCCGCTGACGGTGCTGTCGCGCAGGGTCAGCGCGCCGTTGTTATTGACGCCTCCGCCTCCCCCGTTGGTCCCCGTGCTGTTAGCCGTGACCGTGCTGGTGACGACGGTCAGCGTGCCCTCGTTGTCGATGCCGGCGCCGAAGCCGCCGCCCGCGGCCGTATTGCCGCTGACGGCGCTGGAGGTCAGCGTGAGCGTGCCACGATTGAAGATGCCGCCGCCGAAGCCCGTGGTGGTACCGTGCTGGATGGTGACGCCGGAGATGGCGGCGGTGACACCTTTGTTCACGGTCACCGCCGTCCCGTTGCCGCCGCCGTCGACGATGGTTAGCCCCGCCCCCGCGCCGGAAATCGTGACGCCCCTGGCCAGGGTCAGTTTCTCGCTGTACGTCCCGGCGGGCACGACGACCGTGTCGCCGTCCTCGGCCTTGGCCAGGGCGCCGCCGATGGTGGCGCAGGGGGTGCCGGGGGTCAGGCAGTCATTCCCGTCGCTGCCGCCGCCCGGCGCGGCGATGTAGAGGCTGCGCACCTCGACCGCGCCGATGTCGCAACTCGCGCCTACGGGACGCGTGAAGCCGCGCTGGTCGACGGCTAGCGGAGCATTGCCCGTGTCGTCCACGCAGCCGCTACCATGGTCGACGGCGGGGCTGCCCGCCAGCGGGGCCTGGGTAAAGGTGGGGCCGCCGTTGTCCTCCAGGGGGCCGAGGCGCGCATTGATGGGCGCCGTGGCCGTGCCCACCTGGTCGCCGAGATTACTGTTCAGTCCGCCGCAGGCGCTGTTGTTGCCGAGCAGGTTGTAGCCGTACGAGGTCAGCGCGCCGGAACAATCGGGGCCGGAACCCGTCGCCGTATTGCCGGCCAGGATGGTGTCCTTGAGGGACAGCGCGTCGCCCCCGCCGTAGGTCCTGATGCCGCCGCCGGTACCCGCCGTGTTGCCGCTGACCGTGCTGTTGTAGAGCGCCGCGGCGCTCTGGTAGTTGTCGATGCCGCCGCTGTTGCCGGGGGCGCTGTTGCCGCTGATGGTGCTGTTGGAAACCCTCAGCGTGGTGCTCGTCCCGCCGGCGTCGTTGGTGATGCCGCCGCCATTGTAGGTGGCGTGGTTGCCGCTGATGGTGCTGTTCCGCACGATCAGTACGGTGCCCGACTGGTTGAAGACTCCTCCACCGAAGGAGGTCGCCGTATTGCCGCTGACCGTGCTGCTGATCACCGTCACCGTGCCGCCCGATCCGACCAGCATGCCGCCGCCCCTGTCCGCCTTGCCGTTGCGGATGGTGACGCCGGAAATCGTGCTCCCGCCCGCGCCGCTGTTGAGCGCCAGCACCGAGCCATTCTGTCCGCCGTCGATGATGGTCTGGTTTGCGTCGGCGCCTTGCAGCGTCAGGGACTTGCCGAAGGACAGGTTCTCGCTGTACGTCCCGGCGGCGATGCGGATCGTGCCGAGGGAGGGCGCCAGGGAGATGGCCTGCCCGATGGTGCGGCAGGGAGTGGCCGCCGGGCCGCAGGTGGAGGTGTCGCTGCCGGAGGGCGACACGTAGAAGAGGGTCTGCAATTGGACCGCCCCGATGTCGCAGAGGCCGCCCGGCTGGTCCGGCCGCGGATCGTCGCGCTGGTCGGTGCTGACGCTGGAGCCATCCACCGCGGTGCAGGCCGTTGCCGGGATCGAGTGGATATCCGCCCGGATAGCCAGGGTTGCGGGCTGTGGAGCGGCGGTCTGGGTGGGGCCGCCGTTGTTTTGCAGCGGACCCACGTTGGGGTCGGTATTCGTATAGCTCGTTCCATTATCAGTTGAGCTAGCAAAGTTGCAATTAGTCACGTGGTTAACCACGTTGTAGCCATTGGAGGTGAAGGCGCCGGAGTTGTAGCAATCGCTGCTATTGATCGTGGTGGCGTTGTTGTTGTCGGCCAGGATGCTCGCTTTGACGTTGACCGTCCCGGCATTGGCCAGGCCGCCGCCGTTGTCGGTCGCACCGCCGGTCACGGTATTGTGGGCGATCGTGGCGAAGGACATCTTCAGCGATTGGGTGTTGCTGGAGCTATCAATGCCGCCGCCGCTGGCCGTCCCGCCGGCGCCCGTCCCGCCGTTGGAGCCTGCCGACCCGGAACCGCCGATGGAGCCGGAACCGCCAATTCCTCCCGTGGCGCCGCTTCCGCCACCACCCGGGCTGCCCTGACTGCCAGCGCCGCCGCCGCCGTGGCCGGCCTGTGCGGTCGCCGAGTTGCCATAGATCGTGCTGTTGACGACAGTCACATTGCCGCCGTTGCTCTCGATGCCGCCGCCGAGGCCCTGACCGCCAGCGCCGCCGGTCGCGCCGTTGCCGCCGTTGCCGGCGGCGCCGCCGTTGCCCGCGTGGTACCCGTCGGAATATCCGTCGTTTCCACCTCGGCCACCGTTGCCGCCCGTGCCACCGGCACCGCCCGTGCCGCCGCTGCCGCCCGTGACCGAGTTGCCGGATATGGTGCTGCTTTGCACCGTCACGTTGCCGCCGCCGTAGTTGTAGACGCCGCCGCCGTTGCCGCCGTCACCGGGGTAGTAGTCACGGCTATCGCCGCCGTTGCCGCCGTTGCCGCCGTTGCCGCCGTTGCCGCCGTTGCCGCCGCTACCGCCGGTAGCGGAGTTGCCGGAGAC
>JAABUZ0100003412.1_pt1 | contig 23638 bp, 19 predicted proteins | sample 5562091 | NCBI WGS metagenome assembly JAABUZ01 (sample SAMN12813069, study PRJNA571459) | rock metagenome | isolation source: Antarctica rocks | place: Antarctica: Victoria Land, Linnaeus Terrace sud | collected 2015-12-21
TGATGTTGGGACATTGAGCAGATTATGCACCTGATCCGCCGTAAACTGCGACACGGCAATAATTAAATCGGAGTTCCGGGCAGCGGTTTTAGCTTGTTGCGTGAAGCGGGCGCGGAACTCGCGCGTGGAATACTCAGCAGTCATGACAAATAAATCGTGAAAGGTGCAGACGACCGCCCGTGCCGGCCGCCGGTCCACGCGCTGGTTGAGAGCGTGAAAAAGAGGGGGCTGAATAATGGGAAGCGGCCATTGGAGCAGCCGTGAATGGACATTGGGAAGATGGGTGCGCCACCGTTTACGCCATTGCTTGGGCCGGTAGTAGTGCAGGAACTCATCTTCCGGATAAAGCGCCGGCAAGCCCCGCAGCAGTTCCTGTGAGTAGACTGCGATTCCGGAGGGATGAGGGTCAACGCTGTAAGTGGCATCGAGGGCAATCCGCACCCTCCCAATCTTACAGGCCGTACTCTTTCAGCTTGCGGTAAAGAGTCGTGCGTCCGATTCCGAGCATGGCCGCTGCCACGGTCCGGTCACCCTTGGTGTAGTCAATGGCCTGTACAATGGCGCGCTTCTCGACTTCCGCCAAGGGAATAATACTTTGTCCCGCGAATCCGCCGGAGAAAGAAGGGAGAAACTTTGCCGTCTCCACGCTGCTCGTTTCGAATTGCCTTTCAAACGATTGGTTCATCACCGTGGAGGGTAAATCAGCGGGCGTGATCCAAGGTCCGGAGTTCATGGCCACCATCCGCTGAATGGTGTGCTCCAGTTCGCGGACGTTCCCGGGCCACTCGTAATCCCGCAGCGAATCCATCACTTCCGTGCTCACCTGATGACCGTTTCCATAGCGCTGGAGAAAGTGCAAAACCAGCGACGGAATATCCTCTTTGCGGTCGCGCAAGGGAGCGAGCCGCAATCGCATCACGTTCAAACGATAATAAAGATCCTGGCGAAAACGTCCGGCCTCCACTTCTTTCGCCAGATCACGGTTGGTCGCGGCGACGATTCGGAAATCCGAGCTTCGCTGCGCCAGCCCGCCCACGGCGCGAAATTCCTTTTCCTGCAGCACGCGCAACAGCTTCTGCTGCATTTCGAGCGGCAGCTCTCCCACCTCATCAAAGAACGCCGTTCCGCCGTTGGCCGCGTCGAGCAATCCCAGCTTCTGGTTGTGCGCTCCGGTGAAAGCGCCTTTGGCGTAGCCGAAAAGCTCGCTTTCCATGAGCGGTCCGACTAATGACGAGCAGTCCACCACCACAAACGGCCCACGCGCCTCCGTGTTGTGAATGGCGCGCCACGACTTCCTTGCCGGTGCCGGTTTCGCCTAGGATGAGGACGGGAAAGCGCGTCTTGCCCATCCTGGTAATCAGCTTGTGGATCTGGCGCATCGCGGACGAGTTGCCTACCAGGGTGGAAAGGGGCGAAACATCAAGAGCAAATTGCGGCTTCACGGTGAAATAGTACGGCTGCGTAGATCTAGTGGGTAGGCCGTCGGGAAACTCTCTACCGCTCATAGGAGGGCGGAGTCTGCGTTGGAGAAACGGGCGGCGCGGGCGGAGGAACACCAGGCACGGTTTCATCCAGGCGGAGCACAAATCCATCTTTGCCCTCCGTCCTTAACTGATCGGCTACCTGCTGCGCCTTCGCAATCGATGGTTCCTTGCCGACCAGCACGCGATACAGGGGAGCGCCGCCTTGTTTGAGCGCGAGCTGAGCGGACCCGAAGCGTTGCGCGTACTCCAGGCGAGCGCGTTCGGCGTTGGCGTAAACGGCGAATGCTCCAACTTGTACCGTGTAGAAGTCGTTCGCCGGAATGTCGGCGGGCGCGGCGATCACTTGGAGGCGTACCGGTCCGATCCCTGGACCCAGCAGATCGAGCTGCCGCGCCGCCGCTTTCGAGAGATCGATGATTCTGCCGTCCACAAACGGCCCGCGGTCAATCACCCGCACATCCACTGTTTTGCTGTTCTGCAGATTGGTGACGCGCAGCCAAGTGTTGAACGGCAGGAGGCGATGCGCGGCGACCAGCGTTTCCATGTTGTAGATCTCGCCATCGGCTGCCGGCCGGCCATGATATGGAATGCCGTACCAACTCGCTGTTCCCTGCTCGGTATAGCCGATAGTCACGGGCGCGGCTTGCTTCGACGATCCGTTGGCCGCCTTCGATGCCGCGCGCGTTGCTTGCGGCGAGGGAGGCACCCGCGCTGTTTTGTGTTTTCGTCCGCACGCCGGGAGCAGCAGGAGGCACGCCGCTATCGCGGCGCTTCGAACGCGATCTTTCTTGAGAAGCGTCATGGGAGCGTAGTCACTTCTGAGAATACCCGCATTTGCTCACTCTGAGAAGACGCAAGAGCGTTCCCGAAAAGGTAAAACATATTTCGAACTTACGTTTTAGAACGCGGCGACACCTTTTTTGACGTCTCATTGAGCTATAAGTGATTTTTTACTTGACTTCTCTCGCGAAGAAATTTATATATGAATCACAACTGTGATCTGCGAAGATTACAAATTTACGTTTAGGAGAATTAATCGATGAAGAACGCAACTAAGAAAGCGCCAGCAAAAAGCACTGCTAAAAAGGCAGTCGCCAAGAAAGCGCCAGCAAAGAAGAAGAAGTAAGTAGAAGAATCCGCGCTGGCGGAAATTCAAAACCTTTATCGCCCTCGGGATTCCGAGGGCGTTTTTATTTGGTACGAAGAAATTCTTGGGAGGGAGGATGTAGATTCAGATAACCGTCATGCGCTTGCGGCTCGGTCGCGTGAAGCAGCAGGCTCGGGAACTCGGCATCAAAGGGGATGTTGGAATGACTGGGGCCGCAAACATAGCTTCCAAAACAAAAAAGGCGTCGGACGCGGAAGCCGACGCCTTTTTCGATTGCGTTTTGCTTTTTAAGGAAGGGTGTAACGTAGATCAATGTAGAACAAGTTTGTATGCGTGGCCTTGGGCGCTCCGATCGCAACAGCCCAGGGATCGCGCGTCAGGTACGAATACTGATTGATCAGCGCCAGTGAGCCGTAGTTCGCGCTCTTCCAGAACGTTTGGGTCAGTCCAAGGGTGAACTCCTGGATGGAGCGATTATCATTCGCGCCGGAGCCGGTAAAACCGTAGCCGATTGGTTTCCCGGTCGTATCGATAGCGATTTGACGGCCGATATAAACACCGCCGTAGTAGGCATCGATCAGGGTGTTCTTCGTCACGTTGGCTTCAACGCCATCCACGGTGGAATAACTATGGAGCGGCGAGATCGTGCCGTCAGCGCGAACAATGACGTCAGGCGCTAACCCGAAGATGTAGCGTCCGCCGCCTTGTCCAAAGAACGTATTCGCAATGAGCTGGACATTTTTCACAATTTCCAGGTTGGCATTAACGGCGCCGCTGACCGATGTTGCCGTGCTGCTGCGGTAACTTACCGGAACGCCGGCTGGAATCGTGTCCTTGAAGCTGCGGATCAGAGCGCCCGCTTCGACGTGCATGATCTGGTCCTTGGCTCCCACATGCCCGTCGTAAGCGCCCTTGAAAATAATGTCGGGATGCAGGTTCGGCGTATTGTAGTTTCCCGCGCCCGTCGCCGCGCCATTGGCGGCGGCTGTATCGTTGAACTGCGGAACCAGGATAGGGGCGAGAACACTGGGGAAAGTGACCGAAGTCGCGGCAGATCCGCCGGAGCCGCCTGCGTACTGTTGCGGATTTTCCAGCGACATGCCGAGCGCCCAGCTGGTATTCGGATGAAAGACCAGGCGGAACTGAGATTGACGCGCCCATACCAGGCCGGCCTGGTAATTCAAGTCCATATTTTGCGTGTAGAAGACATCGGAGGGAATCGGCGAAAGACCTTTGCGGTTCGGCGTGAACATGCTCCAGTCCTGTCCGCCTAGAATTTCCCATCGGCCTTTCTGAAGATCCACGAAAATGTTGCGCATCCGGAAAGTGGCGGCGCCGTTCGAAACGAAAACGTTTGCCCCCTGATTTCCAAAGAAGTCAGCCTCGAAGTAGCCCAGCACCTTCGCGCCGAGAACTTTCGAGTCAACCCGGAAACCGATGCGCGAGTTCTGGGCGCTGAAGTTGTTTTCAGAAAGGTGCGCGGCTGCCGCCGTATTGTACGGAATGCCGCCAAAGTTAGTGCCAAGACCGCTGCCGACGTTTGTGGATCGCCCGAACCAGGTGAAATCCACAAAGCCGAGCGGAGTGAATGTAGTGTTGCCAATGCTGATGCCGAGCGGCGACGGATTTTCCGCCTGAAGTTTTTGTCCGGCTCTGCCCGCCGCGGCCCAACGCGGACGCGCCACGTTGATGGCAGGCACAATCGAGACCGGAGCATCACCGGATCTATTGGCAACGTTCACGGTGCTTACGTTGTCAGCAGGCGCGCCGCTGGCGGCCGCGTTCGTGGCGGCCACTGCCTTCTCCAGCAACGTTCGCTGTTCCTCGACGGCTTGCTGCAGGCGCTTAATTTGCTTCTCCTGTTGCGCAATCTGTTCACGCATGTTGTTCAAATCGTTCGCGGCGGCAGGCGTCGCAACCGCGGAACTAGTCGGCGTTGCCGGCGGGGAAGTCGGCGGCTCCGCGCCCCACGACTGCGCTGTCAGCAGGCCAACACCCAACCAGGAAAGAATTTTGTATCTGCTCATAGTCTTTCAAAAGTTAGCGAAGTGTTGTTACAGCACTGTGAATTAGGCTGTAATCAGTACTTTTTCCCAGTTTTTCGAAGATGTAAAAACGACCTGTTGCTGCCTCGCTAAACTATAACTAAATCTTCATGTCCGAACGTCCGTTCGTTCACCTTCACTGCCATACTGATTACTCGCTTCTCGATGGCGCTTGCGATATCAAGAAGCTGATGGGCATCGTCAAAAAGCAGGAGATGCCCGCCGTCGCCATGACGGATCATGGCAACCTTTTTGGAGCTGTCGAGTTCTATACCGAAGCGCACAAGGAGGGTGTTCACCCGATCATTGGCTGCGAAGTTTATGTTTCGCAACGAGGCCACAAAGTCCGCTCTGATTCCGACCGGTACAACCATTTAGTGCTGCTGGCGGAAAACCAGGAAGGTTATAAGAACCTCATCAACCTGGTTTCCTGCGGTTATCTGGACGGGTTCTACTACAAGCCCCGCGTTGATAAGGACCTGCTGGCGCGCCACTCGAAAGGGCTGATCGCTTTATCGGCTTGTTTGCGCGGCGACATCAACGAAAAGATCATCGCCGACCGCTACGAAGAAGGAAAGGCGCTGGCCAACGAGTACGTTGATCTGTTTGGGCGCGGCAACTTTTTCCTGGAATTGCAGGACCACGGTCTCGATCAAGACAAGCTGGTCATTCCCGCCGTCAACCGGATGTCAGCCGAGACGGATATTCCGCTCGTTGTCACGAACGATTCTCACTACCTTACTTATGACGACGTAAAAGCGCACGAGATTCTGCTTTGCATTCAAACGGGCAAGACCATGTCCGACACGAATCGCATGCGCTTCAGCACGCCTGACTTTTATATCAAGACGCGCGCTGAGATGATGAAGCTGTTCGGCGATGTCGAGCATGCGCTGGACCGCACCTGGGATATTGCCCAGCGCTGCCAGGTAAAACTCGAAAAAGTAAAAGACCCGTTTCCCCGCTTCGACGTTCCCGGCGAGCACACGGCGGACAGCTACTTCTCCGCTATCGCGTGCGAAGGATTCGAGAGACGCCGCCCACGCCTCGAAGCTTTGCGGGCCGAAGGCCGCCTGAAACACGATCTTCCGGAGTACGTGGACCGTCTGCAGCGGGAAATCCGCATGATTCAGCAGATGAAGTTCTCCGGATACTTCCTGATTGTTTGGGACTTCATCCGCTTTGCTAAAGATCGAGGCATCCCCGTAGGGCCGGGACGCGGGTCAGCCGCTGGCAGTCTTGTCGGCTACGCCATGGGAATTACCGACATTGATCCGCTGGAATACGGCTTGCTGTTTGAGCGCTTCCTGAATCCGGAGCGAGTCAGCATGCCGGATATCGATATTGATTTCTGCACCAACCGGCGCGGCGAAGTCATTCAATATGTTACGGAAAAGTACGGTCGCGAACAGGTAGCGCAGATCATCACCTTCGGTACCCTCGCCGCCAAGGCGGCCATTAAAGATGTGGGCCGCGCTCTCGATATGAGCTACGCGGAAGTGGACCGCATCTCCAAGCTGGTGCCAAAGCAGCCGCTCAATATCAAGCTGGAACAGGCCATTGAATGCACGGAGCTGAAAAGCATCGCGGAAAAAGAACCGCGCGTCAGGGAAGTGCTGGATGTGAGTCTGAGGCTCGAAGGGACGTGCCGTAACGCGGGAATGCACGCCGCCGGAGTAGTGATCTCGTCCGTTCCGCTCCGCGAACTCGTTCCGCTTTTCGTCACCAACAAGCACGAAATTGTGACCCAGTACGAAATGCTGGGTCTCGAAAAGTTGGGGCTGCTCAAGATGGACTTTCTGGGGCTGACGACCCTGACCATCATCGAACAAGCCCTGAAGCTCATCGAAAAGCACTGCCACGAAAAAGTTATTATCGAGGATCTTCCACTCGACGACAAGGCAACGTACGAGAAGATCTTCAGCACCGGTTATACCAGCGGCGTTTTCCAGTTTGAATCTCCGGGCATGAAGGACATCCTGCGCCGCTATCAGCCCGACCGCATTGAAGATCTCTGTGCTTTGAACGCGCTCTATCGCCCTGGCCCCATTCAGGGCGGGATGATCCCGGACTTTATTGACCGCAAGCATGGCCGCAAGCCCATTGCTTACGACCTTCCTGAACTGAAGGAACTACTCGAAGAAACTTACGGCGTCATTCTTTATCAGGAACAGGTGATGCAGATTTCGAACAAGCTGGCCGGCTACTCGCTGGGCGAAGCCGATATTCTGCGTCGAGCCATGGGCAAAAAGAGCGCTGATGAAATGGCGAAACAACGCGAGCGCTTTATCACCGGCGCCGCGAAACTGGGCTTCCCCGCCAAGAAGATCGCCAAGATTTTCGATCTGATGGAGCAGTTCGCCGGGTATGGCTTTAATAAGTCGCACTCGGCGGCTTATGCGTATCTCGCTTATGTCACGGCTTATTTGAAGGCCCATTACGCGGTCGAGTTCATGTCCGCGCTGCTTACCTCCGAATCGGGCACCACCGATAAAGTGGTCAAGTACATCAATGAATGCCGCGATATGGGCATTCAGGTTCTTCCGCCCGATGTAAACCAGAGCGATTGGAACTTTACTCCCGCCGGTTCCGCGATTCGCTTCGGCTTGGGAGCAATCAAGAACGTGGGTCAGGGCGCTATCGAGTCGGTGGTGGCGGCGCGCGAGGCGGGACGCTTCACATCGATCTACAATTTTTGCGAGCGGGTCAGCCTAGGCTCCATCAATCGGCGCGCCCTGGAAAGCATGGTGAAAGCGGGCGCAATGGATTCGCTGGGAGGCAATCGCGCGCAGCTAACTGAAGCTCTCGACCGGGCGATTGAGTCGGGGCAACGCGCTTCCCGGGACCGCGCCATGGGGCAGCATGGACTTTTCGGAATGTTCGGAGAAGAGGAACAAAAAACCGAGCTTCCGCTCGCCAACCTGCCTGACTGGACACAGGAACAAAAGCTGACGGGCGAAAAAGAGATGCTCGGTATTTATGTTTCCGGGCATCCTCTGGACCGCTTTAAGGACAAAGTAGGTGATCTGGCAAAACACTTTACTGATAGTCTTGAGGAACTGCCGAAAGGAACGCCTGTTGAACTGTGCGGCACGCTGACCGATATTGTTCGAAAAACGAATCGGGAAGGAAGATACTGGGCCTCGTTGAAAGTTGACGACGGCCATGGCACGGTGGATGCAATGGTGTTCGCGAACCGTTATGAGGAACTCTTGTCTGAATTGAAAGAAGATGCGGTCGTCTTTATTCGCGCCGCTGTTCTGCCGGAAGAAGGCGGGCCGCCGAAGCTGTCGATCCAGGAAATGGTGAAACTGGAAGACGCCAGGGTGGATCTGCCTTCCGTCATTTCCATTCGTGTTTGGTTGAAGGATGACACTTCCACGGAGAAAGCGATTGCCCTAAACGAGCTGTTCGGGCGCAAGGCCGGTTCCACGGAGGTGCGGTTGCGGCTTGAAAAGCCTCGGGACTTCTCGATTGTGATGGATGTGGGCTCCAAGGTGCGGCCTGATCGCGAGTTCCGCGCCGAACTCGAAAAAATCTGCGGCCCGGAATCCATGGAGGTCTTGGCGAGTTGATGAGGGCTGACGAAGGGGAAACAGAAAGCGCCGAGATGGTTCTGGATACGAGGCAACCAGGGGAGGAGCTTACGGGCGAGCCCAAAAATCAAGCAGCAGCCGAGGAGAACCCAAGCTGGAGCCGAGTACAGCTTGCCCGTCATCCGAAACGTCCGCATTCCCGCGATTACATCGACAGCATCTTCACCAGCTTCGAAGAGATGCATGGTGATCGCTTCTTCGGCGACGATCATTCCATTATTGCCGGCATGGCGATTTTTGAAACTCAGCCGGTGATGGTGGTCAGTCAGCAGAAAGGCCGCGACACGAAAGAGAAGCTGCTGCGCAATTTCGGAATGCCCAAGCCCGAGGGATACCGCAAGGCGCTCCGCGTGATGCAGCTTGCCGCCAAGTTCCATCGTCCGATTGTTACCTTTATCGATACTCCGGGCGCTTATCCGGGCATTGATGCTGAGGAACGCGGACAGGCGGAAGCGATTGCTTACAACCTTCGAGAGATGTCGCGGCTCCGGAGCCCGATCATCAGCTTCGTCATTGGAGAAGGGGGCAGCGGCGGCGCGCTCGGCATCGGGGTTGCTAACCGGGTATACATGCTGGAGAACGCTTATTACAGCGTGATTGCGCCCGAAAGCTGCGCGGCGATCATCTGGCGGGATGCGAGCAAGGCTCCGCTGGCCGCCGCCGCTTTGCGCATGACAGCGGCGGATCTGCTGGAAATGGAGCTGATTGACGGCATTGTTCCGGAGCCTCCCGGCGGTGCTCACCTCCAACCGGAGGCGGCCATCGCTGCTCTTCGCGTCACGTTGCAGAGCGCCTTGGCGGAACTTGCGCCCTTGTCGCCTGACCAGACCATCGAGGAGCGTTATAACAAGTTCCGGAACATGGGAAATTTCTTCACCGAGGTCCTGCCCTGAAAATCGGCCTAATTGTCACTATCTTTGTTGTGGCCTTTATCGCGCTGGTCCTCTTTACAACTTGGCACGGACCGCGCTTTCGCGTGCAGGTTTGCATGTCGTTCGAGGGCCGCGACGCTTGCAAAACCGTGAACGCCCATAGCGAGGCGGCGGCGCTGCGCTCCGGCATGCAGAACGCTTGCGCCGATATTTCCTCCGGCGTCACCAATACGGTAAAGTGCGAAAGTTCCGAGCCGAAAAGCGTTCGCTGGCTGGCGCGTCCGAACCAATAACGCTATCGGGAACGATCTATGCTCATGCCGAGCTTTGCGTAATCCTGTGTTGAAGCGTTACATCACTGAGCAAGGTAGCGGGCTGGTGTCCAGATCGGAACCTCATGAAAACTGCCCAAGGCAAGCAGGTCTTGGTCCCCCGTCAGAATGAAATCAGCCTGACCGCTAATAGCGAGTTCCAGGATCATGTTGTCCTTCGGATCGCGACAGATGTGGACAGTGTGAATAATCGAGACCTGTTCGGCGACTGCAGCCAGATCCGCTACAAAATCCCGTCGAATTTCAGCCGAAACGTAACGGTCAAATTTTCGCCGAGCGAGAACGGTAGCGATCTCGCTTAAAACTGGCTCAGACAACAAGAGCAGTCCGTCTTGCGTTACCTTACGAAGAGTCTGTCCGGGAACAGAGGCAACAAAGAGCAATGCGCTAATCAGAATGTTGGTGTCAATGACCGCACGCGGACTAATTTTCATCCGCGAGAATTTCAACCAGCTTGTCTTCCGTCAACCCGCGCGCCTGGGCCTCTCTGCTGGCTCGTTCGCAAATCTCGTTGAGCTCGGCCAAGTTAAACTTCCGCAACCGGTCGTACTCTCGCGGTGACAAAATGACCGCAACATCCCGATTGTGACTGCGAATTGTCACGGGTTCACGTTGCGCGGTATCGAGCAAAGCGGCGAGACGCTGTTTAGCCTCCGTAGCAGAAACGTAGTGCATAAGTCTATTATAGATAAAATAGATAATTAAGCGATTACGCTACTTACAAATCCCTGATTTCAAAACAAAAAGGCGCGGTGCCTTCCTCGAAGGAGTGGGCCCGCGCCTTGGGTGGGAAACTTAAAACTAAATTCTTAGTTGTTGCTGATTTCGACGTTGATCGTCTTCGGCTTCGCTACTTCTTTCTTGGGCAGCGTGATGGTCAGCACACCATTCTTGTAATCAGCTTTCACCTTCTCGGCATTAACCGTTTCCGGCAAGCTGAAGGCTCTTACAAAAGAGCCATAGCTGCGCTCAATCCGGTGAAAACCCTTTCCATTCTGCTGCTCTTCAAAACGGCGCTCGCCTTTGAGGGTCAGCGTTCCGTTTTCAACTTGAATGCCTATATTTTTAGGATCAACTTCGGGAACATCGGCCTTCAGAACCAAATCATTCTCAGTCTCGAAGATGTCTACGGATGGTGACCACGGACGAGAAGCCGGTTCACCAAACAGCCGGGACACGGAGTCATGGAATAACCGCATACCGCTGGGAAATTCATCGAGTTCAGTGTTAAACGGGTTGTACTTGATAACTGGCATCTTACTTTGTCCTCCTGCCCTTACTACGGGCACAACTCAATCATAAAATATGAGTGTTAATCTGTCAAGCAATAAGAATAATTTTTATAAGATTTTATGCAGTGTTCCTTTGCTTGTCGTTATCTTTGTAGCATTCTGCTGCCAGAAGTCATCTTTCTACCCGTATGGCAAACCTGCAAGAAGGTTATTCTGCCCCCGATATTTCACTGCCGACAGAAAAGGGTGAGATCTTTCAGCTTTCCTCCTTGAAGGGCAGGAATGTTGTTCTGTATTTCTATCCCAAGGCCGACACTCCGGGCTGCACCACGGAATCCTGCTCTTTCCGCGATTCCTCGCGGAAGTTCACGGCTGCCAACACGGTGATTGTGGGCGTGTCACCCGATGGGTCCGAAGCGCAAGCGGCATTTAAGAGTAAGTTCAACTTGCCGTTTACCCTATTAGCTGATTCGGAGCACAAAGCGGCTGAACTCTACGGCGTTTGGAAGGAGAAGAACCTGTATGGGCGCAAATCCATGGGCGTGGAGCGCACTACCTTTGTAATCAATCCGGACGGCGTTATTAAGAAAATCTTTCCAAAGGTAAAAGTAGAGGGTCACATCGAAGAGGTGCTGGCCGTTATACAGCAGTAAAGCGCTGTCCCGTACTACTTTATGGGAAACGAAGGACCGAACAGCCGGAGATTTCCCGCCCGCCCCATTCTGGGCGTGGGAGCTCTCATCTTTAAGGAAGGCCGTGTCCTGTTGGTGGAGCGGGGAAAGCCGCCGCTTGTCGGCTATTGGTCGCTTCCCGGCGGGGTCGTGGAAACCGGCGAGCGCCTGGAAGATGCTCTTGCACGTGAGGTTTTTGAAGAAACCGGCTTGCGCGTTTCGGTTGACTCGATTGCCACGGTGTTCGAACGCATCATGCCGGACGCGGCGGGTGTCTGCGAATACCACTACGTTCTGATTGATTTCTATTGCACCGTGCTGGGCGGCGAATTGCGGCCCGGCGATGACTCGAAACAAGCTGCTTGGCGAGACGTGACAGCGCTCGACAGCATCTTATTAACAGAAGGCACGCGTGAGGTGATTGGGTCCTGTTATACCCGCCCCGCCACTCATCCTTACGTGACCCGCCCGTAACACCCCTCTTTTCATGGCTTTTAGCAGCACTGGACTTCTGCAATTCGACGAACTGAAAGACCTGTTGGTGAGCTATGCCGGCAGCGACGCCGGTAAGGAACTGGTGTATCAACTTGCGCCCCATATGGACCGGCCAGTTCTCGAATCGGATCTCGCCGAAGCCGGGGAAGCAATCGGCTATTTGCGGGAAGCTTCAGGGGCACAGGTGGCTTCTCGCGGGGCGGCGATCCGCCTCCGTTTCGACCAATTGCGACATGTCCAGGGGCCGGTTCGGGTTCTCCAAGTAGCGGGAGCGCGCCTGGACGGACGTGAAATCCTCGATCTTTTTCATACGCTCTCGTTGGCTGGTGAGTATCGCGGTATTCTCCTTGATCTTCACGAACGGTTTCCGCGCCTGGCCTCGCGGGCTGCCCGTTTAGCGGACCTCCGCTCCTTGGCTCGGCGTTGGAGCCGCGCCTTTCTGCCGGATGGCGGCTTGGCTGATGAGGCCAGCGTGGCGCTGGGCCGTATCCGCCGCGATATCGAGAAACAGCAGCGCAGTATTCAGGAGTCACTGGATCGTTTTCTTCGCGCGCATCGCGCCGACGGCACTCTGCAGGAAGAGTTCGTTACGATCCGTGAGGACCGCTATGTGGTGCCGATTGTCGCGGGCCAGAAAGGGCGCGTCGATGGCGTCATTCACGGCTCGAGCGGCACCGGACGCACGCTCTTCGTTGAGCCGCTTGAAACTATCGGCCTGAACAATCAGCTTGTCCGCTTGCGTGAAGATGAGTTACGCGAAATTGACCGTATTCTGGCTGAGATTACGGATTCCTTGCGCGAGCACAGCGTTGAGATTGCGGCCACGGCGGAAACGCTGGCGCAACTCGATTGCATTTTCGCCAAAGGCGAGTTTGCGCGGGATTACGGTGCGGTGGTTCCCCGTTTCAGCGGCGATGCGCGGCAACTGATTCTGCGGGAAGCGCGCCATCCGCTGCTGGAAACCGTGCTGCGCAAAGCGCGCCGGCCTATCATCCCGATCAGCTTCGAATTGACGGAAGACCGGCGTTGTTTGTTGATCAGCGGTCCCAATACGGGCGGCAAAACGGTCACGATGAAAACCGCCGGTCTGCTGGCGCTAATGGCTCACGCTGCTATTCCGGTGCCCTGCGCGGAAGCGGAGTTCCCGTTGCTGGACGATGTTCTCGCCGATATTGGCGATACGCAATCCATTGAGGAAAGCCTGAGCAGCTTCTCCGGTCACCTGCTGCACGTCAAGCAGATGCTCGAAAGTGTCACGCCCGATAGCCTGGTCCTGCTCGACGAGCTGGGACGCGCCACCGATCCAGAAGAAGGCGGGGCGCTGGGTGTTGCTGTTCTGGATGAGTTTCGCAAGTCCGGCGCATTTTGCCTGGCTTCCACTCACCTGCTGCCGCTGAAATTATATGGCGCGCGCACGCCGGGCGTTTTGAACGCTTCCATGGGATTCAACGAAGAAACCCTGCAGCCCACGTATGAATTGCGGCTCGGTGTCCCCGGCAAATCGGCGGGACTCGATATTGCCACGCGGCTCGGAATGCCGGAAGTGATTCTCATGCATGCGCGCTCAGTGATGCCGCGTTTGCAAGCCGATTTTCAGGACCTTCTGAGTGAGCTTCACAAGCAGGTAGCGGAGAACGCGCGGCTGGGGCGCGAGATGGCCGAGACAACAGAATCGTTGAAACGGCGTCAGGCTGACCTCGAACGCGACGCCATTCGGCAGGAGCAAAAGCGCCAGCGCGAGTGGAATGATAAGCGCGAGACTCTGATTGCTGACTTTGAAGCGCGCGCGCAAATGGCAGTAGATCGGCTGGGCGATATCGCGGAAGAACGAAAAGCCGCCGAGCAGTCGCGGCGTCTGCTGTCCCAAACCAAGCGCGAGTTCCGGGAGGAAGCGTCACAAACCATGGTTCCGCCGCCCGAGATTGCCAAGTCCGTGCCGGTGGAGCAGCTTATGATTGAAGAAGGTTCCCGCGTTCGCCTGAAAGACGTCCGGGAAATTGGGACGGTACGCCGTATCTTAAAGAACGGCAATCTGGAAGTGGAAGCCGGTCTTTTGCGCATGCAGGTGGGGCGTGAGGATGTGGCGCAGGTGGTTTCGGAAAAAGGCGAACCGGTGAAGCTACCCAAAAATGTCCGCCTGGAAACCGGACCGCGCTGGGACGTTTCCGCCCGCGAACTGAACCTGATTGGTCAACGCGCGGAAGAAGCGGTGGATCAGGTGGACAAATTCTTGGATTCGGCGGTTCTGGCTTCCGTGAACCGCGTCCGCATTGTGCATGGTCATGGCTTAGGAATCCTGAAACGCGCCGTGAGCGAGCATCTGCAATCTAACCCGCATGTAGGCCGTTTCTATCCGGCGGCGCAATCCGAAGGCGGAACCGGAGCTACGATTGTGGAGCTTCGGGAGTAGTGAACGGTGGACCAATCGGTCGCTTTCCGAGCCGCCGACCATGCGGGAGCTATTCGTAAAACCGCGCCTTGGCGAGTGATGACTTACATGGATCGTAAGAATCGCGTTGTAAATGAGGCGGCGTGGTTCCCAATAGCGGATCGCGCCGGTTGCAGAGTTCCATAGAACTTTGCTGGCCATCAACCTATTTTCGAACAGTTGACGTTTTTGTAATAGCTAGGGGCTCGTCTTCTTGCTAGACTTTTAGCATGTACCGGATGTCCATCGGCTTACTAGCCATTGCTGCTATGTTCAGTGCTGCTGTTCCTACATCTGTACAGTATGCTGATTCCATCCGGGCCTGGCAGAAACATCGTGATGTTGGCTTGCGCTCGGAAGATGGTTGGCTGACGCTGGTTGGGCTTTTCTGGTTGAAGCCGGGCGGTGATACCATTGGTTCCGCCAGTTCCAATGACTTTGTTCTGCCGCAAGGTTCAGCGCCCGAGCAGGTAGGCCGCTTGCAGATCAAGGGCGAAAAAGTGATTTTCACCAATCATGGCGGCAGCGCGGTGACTGTCAATGGCAGGCCGGTCTCCTCCGATGTTGTTTTGAGCTACGACGAAGACAAGCCGGACATCGTGAAAGCTGGCTCCGTCTCATTTTTCGTAATCAAACGAAAAGACAAGTTGGCCGTGCGAGCCAAAGACAGCGCCAGTCCGGTGCTCAAAAACTTTACCGGGATGAACTATTTCCCTATCAATCCGTCCCTGCACTTCCAGGCTAGATTTATTCCGGACGAGAAAGAAATCCCGATTTTGAATGTTGTAGGGCAAACGGAGATGCAGAAAAGCCCCGGCGTGGTTGAGTTCACTTATAACGGCGAAAGGCATCAGCTTCGTCCCATCTATGAAGGTAAAACGCTCTTTTTCCTGTTTACGGACCCGACCAGTAAAGCTGAAACTTATCAGGGTGGCCGCATGTTGAATACTCCTTTGCCTGCCAACAGTACCGTGGATCTTGATTTCAATCGCTCCTATAATCCGCCCTGCACATTTACTCCATTCGCCACTTGCGCCCGGGCTCCCAAGGAAAACACTTTGCCCTTCCCTGTCAATGCTGGTGAAAAGCGATATGGTAAGGGCCATGTCGAGTATGCTGCACGGTAGTGGACCTGAAGGCTGAAGGGCAGGACAGTGGCAAGCGGCTGGATGCTTTTCTGCACGAACGCTTGCCGGAGTTCAGTCGTTCCCGTCTACAGTCTTGGATTAAAATTGGGCGCGTGCTGGTCAATGGGGCTTCCGTTCGGGCCTCGTATCTTATTCGAGGCGCGGAAAGCATCTCTGTCGATCCCGCCGACTTGCCGCCGCTCAAAGCGCAGGCCGAAGAACTTCCCCTCCAAATTCTCTACCAGGATGATGATGTCGTGGCTATTGATAAGCCCGCCGGAATGGTGGTTCATGCCGGGGCCGGACACCACAGTGGAACGCTTGTCAACGCGCTTTTGCATCATTTCGGATCACTGTCGTCCGTGAATGGCGACTTGCGCCCCGGCATTGTGCACCGCCTGGATCGTGAAACCAGCGGCGTTCTCCTGGTAGCCCGCACGGACCGGGCGCATCAGTCTTTGGCCGCTCAGTTTCATGACCGCAAAGTGGAGAAAATCTATCTGGCGCTGGTGAATGGCCGCCTGAAAACAAAAACGGGCCGCATTACCGCTCCGATTGCTCGCGATCCGATTCGCCGTACCCGCATGACGGCCAAACTCCTGTCGGGCCGCTCCGCTCTGACGGAGTACGAAAGGCTCGAAGAATTCAAAAACGCCAGCTATCTGCGGGTGCGGATCGGAACCGGGCGCACTCATCAAATACGGGTTCATCTGTCGAGCATCGGCCATCCGGTTGTCGGTGACCGGCTCTACGGCGCTCCACCGCTTCAACCCGGCTGGCCCGCTCTGTCCCGCTTCTTCCTGCACGCGCATTATCTGGCGTTCCATTCGCCCGGCACAGGCCAGCGTATTGCGGTGGAAAGCCCGCTGTCTCCAGACCTGCTTCACTTTCTTTTGCTGCTCCGTCAAAATGGATAGAATAAGGGCATCCTCATGAAGTTTGTTGTTCCTGCTCTGGCGGTTTGCATGGTTCTGGGCGCGCAAAATCCGCCGCCAAGCGCCAACACCGGCGAGGCTGCCCCGATCCGCGCCGAAGTCACGCGAGTGAATATGCTGTTCACGGTGACGGACAAGCATGGGCGCTTCGTGAGCGAACTCAATAAGAACGATTTCCAGCTTGCCGAGAATAAGAAGCCGCAGGAAATTCTGGAGTTTACTTCCGAAACGGATCTGCCGCTGCGCCTCGCCATTCTGATCGACACCAGCAACAGCATTCGGGACCGTTTTCATTTCCAGCAGGAAGCCGCCACCAACTTCGTGAACAGCGTGGTCCGCAAGCAGGACAAAGCGATTGTCGTGAGCTTTGACACCTCCGCTGAACTGGTGGCTGATTTGACGGACGACACCAACAAGCTCGAAAATGCGATCCGCGGCTTGCGGCCTGGCGGCGGCACGGCGCTGTACGACGCTATCTATTTTGCCTGCAAGGACAAGCTGATGCTCGATCAGCCGATGTACAAGTTCCGGCGGGCCATGGTGATCCTGAGCGACGGCGATGACAACGAAAGCCGAGCCAGCCGCGATCAGGCGCTCGAAATGGCGCAGCGCGCCGATACGGTGATTTACACCATTTCAACCAATATCAGCCATGTCGAAACCGAGGGCGATAAAGTCATGCGCTACTTCGCCGAGCAAACCGGCGGCGCCTCCTTTTTCCCGTTCCAGGCGAAGGATCTGAACCAGTCTTTCGAAAACATAGCGAATGAGCTGCGCCATCAATACAATCTGTTCTACCGTCCGCAACCGCTGCGCAATGACGGCCAGTACCATACAGTGCAAATCAAGGTAAAAAACCGCAAAGATCTGGTTGTCCGGGCGCGCAGAGGGTATTATGCGCGGCATGAAAATACCTGAAATTTAGGCGAAGAAAAGGCGTAAAAAAGGTGCCTCAAAATCTTGATTTAGAGCTATAATCAGAAAGGTATCAGCCCTCCTTTTCCCATCAGACCGTTGCGTTTCCCGCGCTGAAAATGGACTTGTTACCTGGAAGGAATTCTATGGACGAAAAAGAACGCAGTCGTACGTTGTCTCTGACGCTAGGCCAAATTGAGAAGCAGTTCGGTAAGGGATCAATTCTCCGCCTGGGTGCTAAGGAAGCCATTGTTCCGGTTTCGGCCATTTCCACCGGTTCGATCTCAATCGACTATGCTACAGGCATAGGCGGTCTCCCGCGCGGCCGTATTTGTGAAATCTTCGGCCCTGAATCGTCCGGCAAAACCACCATTGCCTTGCAGGTTGTCGCGGAAGCGCAAAAAGCGGGCGGCATGGCTGCCTTTATTGACGTGGAACATGCGCTTGATCCGATCTACGCCAAGGCGCTCGGCGTGGATACCGACAATCTGCTTGTTTCGCAGCCCGATTTCGCGGAGCAGGCGCTGGAAATCACGGCCGCTCTCATTACTTCGGGTTCGATTGATGTTCTCGTTATGGACTCGGTGGCAGCGCTGGTTCCGAAAGCCGAGCTTGACGGCGAGATGGGCGATTCACACATGGGCGTGCAAGCCCGTTTGATGTCGCAGGCGATGCGCAAGTTGACGGGCATTGTCGCGAAATCAAATACCTGCCTGATTTTTATCAACCAGATTCGCGAAAAGATCGGCGTGATGTTCGGCAACCCGGAAACGACCACGGGCGGACGCGCGTTAAAGTTTTACTCTTCTGTTCGTCTTGACATTCGGCGTATCGCCGCCATTAAAGACGGCGAGGTAGTGACGGGTAATCGCACCAAAGTCAAGGTCGTCAAGAACAAAGTGGCTCCGCCGTTCCGCGAAGCTGAGTTCGACATTATCTATGGCGAAGGCGTCTCGAAGGAAGGCGATCTGCTCGATTTGGGCGTCGCTCATAATGTGGTTGAAAAGAGCGGCTCCTGGTTTAGCTATAAGGGCGAGCGCATTGGACAAGGCCGCGAAAATGTGCGTCAGTTCCTGCGCGACAATACCGACATCCGCAACCGCATTGATGTTGAATTGCGCAAAACTCTAGGCTTAACCAAGGGCAGTGAAGATCAACCCGTCGTTGATGGGGTAGCGCAGCCTGCTGCTACGCCGATTGACACCGGCAAACAAGCTGCCGCGCGCGGACGCTAATACGTTCAAATTAAAAAGGAGGCCGTATGTTTTGTCCGGCCTCCTTTTTGCTGTCAAAGCAGCGGAGTACCCGAAACCTTCTTCTGTTACGCTGAAAATGGGTGGGGGGTTTTCGCTTTCTGTCCCATCCTTATTGGTGTAGTCAATGGATACCGTAAATCTGAACAACGGTGCTGTAGCCGAAGAAGATCAAATACAAGCAGAACGTCCGGCGGAAGTGATAGAGCCTGAGTCCGCGGTGCGGGCCGAGCCTTTTGCTCCCGAGACAAATTCCGAGCGCGACCGCTTTGTTCGCGAAAAGGCTGAGTTGCAGGATCTTCTGCAACGTCGTCAGGCCGAGTTCGAAAATTACCGCCGCCGCGTGGAAAAGGAGCGCTACGATCTGTCCGAGCTGGCCGCGATGGACACCGTGAAGGCTTTGCTTCCCCCGCTGGATGATTTCGAGCGCGCCCTGAAAACCGAGTCAACCGACAAAGAATATGCTCGCGGCATGGAGCTGATTTACAACCGCTTTCATGAATCGTTGAGAAAACTTGGCCTGGAACCGATCAGCAACGAAGTGGCTCTTTTTAATCCGCATATCCATCACGCTGTTGATATGGTTGACACCAAGGATTATCCTGATCAAACGGTGCTGGCCGTCTATCAAACGGGTTATTACTTTAAAGGACGTTTGCTCCGTCCGGCCATGGTAAAGGTAGCGGTTAATCCCTAGTGAAGGCTTTTAGGCGGAAACAGTATTCAGCATGAGCGTCGCGAAACGAGATTACTACGAAGTATTGAGCGTCTCGCGCGGCTGCGACGAACAGACGCTCAAAAGCTCTTACCGGAAACTGGCGCTGCAGTACCACCCGGATCGCAATCCGAATAACAAGGAAGCGGAAGAAAAGTTTAAAGAGGCGGCGGAAGCATACGCTGTCCTGAGTGATTCACAGAAGCGCGCTGCGTATGACCGTTATGGCCATCAAGCTGTAAACGGCGCTGCTGGCGGGGGCGGAGGCGGCTTCGATGAGTCGCAGTTTGCCGATTTTGGTGATATCCTCGGCGATCTTTTTGGATTTGGAGATATCTTCGGCGGAGGAGGCGGCCGGGGTCGGCGCGCTCGCCAGCAGCGCGGAGAAGACCTTCGCTACGATCTCGAAATCAGCTTTGAAGACACCATGCGCGGCATGTCCGCCGATTTGCAGATCCCGCGCATGGAGCCGTGTTCCAAATGCGCGGGCACGGGCGCGGAACCGAATGGCGGCTTAGTGACGTGCGCGGCATGCAGCGGGCGCGGCGAAATTCTTTATCAGCAGGGCTTTCTTTCCATCCGCAAAACCTGCCCCACTTGTAATGGGCGCGGCAAAGTAATTCGGCAGGCTTGTTCGCAATGCCGCGGCGAAGGCTTTAGCCGGACGGAAAAGAAACTGAAAGTCAATATCCCGGCCGGCGTCGATAACGGCACGCGGTTGCGGTTATCCGGCGAAGGCAATCCCGGACCTCCGGGCAGTCAACCGGGCGATCTGTACGTCGTTGTCAAGGTTGCCGATCATCCTATCTTCGAGCGTCGTGAGACGGATCTTCACTGTACGCTGCCGATTAATATCGCGCAGGCGGCTTTAGGCGCGGACATTGAGGTGGAAACTTTTGATGGTTCGCAAACGATCAAGCTTCCGGAAGGGACGCAATCCGGCGCGAACTTCAAGTTGCGTAGCCTCGGCGTGCCGCATGTGAATAGCCGCGCTCGCGGAGACCTTTACGTTCACGTGGATGTGCAGGTGCCGAAAAAGCTGACTCGCGAACAGCGCAGGCTTTTTGAGGAACTCCGCGATGTTCTGCCCACGGAAAACACTCCGCACGAAAAGAGCGTTTTCGAAAAGGTCCGCGATTTCTTTGGTTAATCCATAAGCGCTCAGCCAAAACCGATTTTTCCTCCAGCCATGGTAGTGTCATTGGGTTGGAGGATTGCACATGCGAGTTGGCCTTTTCACGCGCGAGTTTCCGCCGCATATCTATGGCGGTGCCGGTGTCCACGTGGATTACCTGAGCCGCGAACTGGCAAAAAAGGTTGCGGTGGAGGTCCACTGCTGGGGCACGCAAAACTCCGACGAAGGTAATCTGCACGTTCGTGGTTCGGAGCCCTGGAGCGAGATCAGCAGCGGCACCACCGAAAAGTTCAAGGGAGCGCTCGAGGCATTCAGCTTAAATCTGACCCAGATCAAAGCGCTGAGCGGCATCGACCTCGTTCATACTCACACTTGGTATGTTTCCATGGCGGGTTTTTTGGCCAAGAAATTATACGGCGTGCCGTTCGTGCTTACCACGCACAGCTTGGAACCGCTGCGGGCGTGGAAAGCGGAACAGTTAGGCAGCGGCTATGCCATGAGCTCCTGGATGGAACGCACGGCCATGCTTGACGCCGACGCGGTGATTGCTGTTTCCAATGGCACGAAAGAAGACATTCTGCGCGTTTATCCGCTTCCGCCCGAGCGCGTGCATGTGATTTACAACGGCATTGATCTGCAAGAGTATCAACAGACAAGCGACACCGGCGCGCTTGTTAAGTATGGCGTTGATCCCTCCGTGCCTTACGTGCTTTTTGTAGGGAGAATTACTCGGCAAAAAGGCGTGACTCACCTGGTGGACGCTATCCGGCGCCTTCCGCTCAATACCCAGGTTGTCTTATGCGCGGGCGCTCCGGATACGCCGGAAATCGCGGCGGAAATGCGGAAGAAAATCGAGGAAGCCCGCCAAGGCAATCCACGCGTGATCTGGATTGAAAAAATGGTCTCCAAGCCTGAAGTGATTCAGCTTTACAGCCATGCGCGCGTGTTCTGCTGTCCTTCCGTCTATGAGCCGTTCGGCATCATCAATCTGGAAGCCATGGCGTGTGGCGCTCCCGTGGTCGCCAGCGCGACGGGCGGCATCAAGGAAGTGGTTGTGGACAATGAAACGGGTTACTTGGTTCCCTTTGAACAGGACCCTGTCACCAGTTTCCCGATCAATCCCGATCGTTTCGCGCGGGATTTAGGCGCAAAGATCTCCGATCTCCTGGCCGATCCCTCGAAGTGTCGCCGTTTTGGCGAAGCGGGCCGCCGTCGCGTGGAAGCAAAGTTTAGCTGGACTGCCATCGCCGATCAGACCATCGCGCTTTATCAGAACCTGATTGCTTCCAAGCAAACAGCGAAAGCTCACGCGTAACATCCTATGCCGATGCTTTGTCCCATGGAGGATGGCTGTGCAAAAAAGTTCCGTTCTTGAAGAGGATATTCAGGCCGCTGCCTTTAAGCCGCCCAAACAGGATGGCCGTAAACGGGTCATTATTGAAGGCGTCAATCCTGAAGTAGACGGCGGACGCTTTCCCGCCAAACGGACAGTCGGCGACCTCGTGCGCGTGGAAGCGGATGTTTTCACGGACGGTCACGATTCCATCTCCCCCGTTCTTCTCTTCCGGCACGAAGATTCGCCCGCCTGGAGCGAGCGCCCCATGACGGCGCTTGTGAATGATCGCTGGTTCGGAGAGTTTCCGGTCGAGCAACTGGGCCGCTATCGTTATACGATCCACGCCTGGGTGGATCATTGGGAAACGTGGCGGCGCGACTTATTGAAACGCATTGCAGCCGATACGGACGCGCCTGTTGACTACCTGATTGGAGCGGAGTTAATCAAGCACGCCGCGAGTCGCGCCCATTCATCAGACCAGGAATGGCTGGGGGAGCAAGCGCGCAAGCTGGAGAAGGGGCCGGAGGATAAGCTGCTTCATCGGTCCATTGCGATTGATACTGCCCTCAACGAAGCGATGCTTCGCTACCCCGACCGCCGGTTCGCGACGGAAATGGAACGCGAACTAATACTGGTTGTTGATCCCGTGCGCGCGCGCTTCAGTTCGTGGTACGAGTTCTTCCCGCGCTCTGCTTCGCCGGAACCCGGACGTCATGGCACATTCGCCGATTGCGAAGCCCGCCTTCAATACGCCGCCGAGATGGGATTCGACGTGGTGTATTTCCCGCCCATTCATCCCGTCGGAATGAAGTTCCGTAAAGGCAAGAACAATACCGTTACCGCCGAACCGGATGATGTGGGAAGCCCATGGGCCATCGGCGCGGCGGAGGGTGGTCACAAGGGCATTCACCCGAAACTCGGCACGCTCGAAGATTTCCGCCGCCTTGTCAAACGCGCCTCCGATCTCGGGATTCAGATCGCTCTCGATATCGCGTTCCAGGCTGCTCCTGACCATCCCTATGTGGGGGAGCATGAAAACTGGTTCCGCAAACGCCCGGACGGCACAATTCAATACGCGGAGAACCCGCCCAAGAAGTATCAGGACATTTACCCGTTCGACTTTGAATCGGAAGACTGGACCGGCATGTGGCAGGAGCTCAAAAGCGTTTTCCTGTATTGGGCGGAGCAGGGCGTCCGCATCTTCCGTGTCGATAACCCGCATACCAAGGCGTTTCCATTCTGGGAATGGTGCATCACGGAGATCAAGCGTGATTATCCAGATGCCTTGTTCCTTTCGGAAGCGTTCACCCGTCCCAAAATCATGTACCGGCTGGCGAAGCTGGGCTTCAGCCAGTCCTACACGTATTTCCCCTGGCGCAATGACAAGAAGGGAATTGCGGAGTATCTAACCGAACTGACAAAGACGAAAGTCGTTGATTTCTTCCGTCCCAATCAGTGGCCGAATACGCCGGACATTTTAACTGAGTTTCTTCAACTCGGCAGCCGGTCGGCTTTCACCATCCGCTTTTTGTTGGCCGCCACCATAGGCGGTAATTACGGCATCTACGGACCTGCTTTCGAGTTGCTGGAAAGCCGTCCGGTACGGCATGGCAGCGAAGAATATCTGGACTCGGAAAAGTATCAGATCCGCGAGTGGGATCTGAATCGTCCGGATAGCTTGCGCGAGCTGATCACGCTGGTGAATCGCATTCGCCGGGAGAATGAAGCTCTGCAAAGCGACCGTCTTCTGGAGTTTCACCGTATCGATAACGATCAACTGATCTGCTTCAGCAAGCGCTCGCCTGATGGATCAAATCTCATCGTGGTCGTCATCAATCTTGATCCGAACTATAAGCAGTCGGGATTCGTGGAGCTGCCTTTGGATCAGTTTGGCATCGAAGAGAACCAGTCTTATCAGGCTCACGATCTGTTGACGGGCGCCCGTTACCCGTGGACAGG
>JAABUZ0100003413.1_pt1 | contig 23637 bp, 17 predicted proteins | sample 5562091 | NCBI WGS metagenome assembly JAABUZ01 (sample SAMN12813069, study PRJNA571459) | rock metagenome | isolation source: Antarctica rocks | place: Antarctica: Victoria Land, Linnaeus Terrace sud | collected 2015-12-21
CCCCGAGGCGGCAGGGAAGCACACCGGAGACTACCGCGAGTTCAAGGACGTCCGCTTCCACGCCGACGAGGTCGTCTACGTCTCGATCGGCGAGGGCTCCACCAGCCAGGGCGAGTTCTGGGAGGCGCTCAACTCCGCCTCCAACGGCAAGCTCCCCGTCGTCTTCGTTGTCGAGGACAACGAGTACGCCATTTCCACCCCGGTCGAGGTCAATACGCCCGGCGGCAACATCTCAAAGCTGGTCGCCAACTTCCCCAACTTCCACTTCGCCGAGATCGACGGCACCGACCCCATCGCCAGCTTCCGCGCCATGTCCGAGGCCGTCGCCTACTGCCGGGCGCGCAAGGGACCCGCCTTCGTCCACGGCCACGTCGTCCGTCCGTACTCGCACTCGCTCTCGGACGATGAGCGCCTCTACCGCTCCAAGCCCGAGCTCGACGCCGATGCCCTTCGCGATCCCATCTCCCGCATGCAGATGTGGCTCTTGCGGGAGGGCATCCTCGAGGAAGCCGCCATCGACCGGCTTGAGCGCGAGGTCGACGCCGAGGTTCAGCGCGCCGCCGATCGCGCCGTCGCCGCCCAGCCCGCCGAGGTCTCCTCCATCCTGCGGCACATCTACTCGGAAGACCTCGATCCAACGCGCGCCCTCTCGTCGGGGCAGCCGGCCGCCAACGCCGACCCCACCGAGCGCACCATGGCCGACCTCATCAACACCTGCCTCCGCGACGAGATGCGCCGCGATCCGCGCATCGTCGTCTTCGGCGAGGACGTCGCCGACGCCACCCGCGACGAGGCGCTCAAAGCCGGCCAGATCAAGGGCAAGGGCGGCGTCTTCAAGCTCACCGCCGGCCTCCAGGCGGAGTTCGGCTCGGACCGCGTCTGGAACTCGCCGCTGGCCGAGGCCAACATCACCGGCCGCGCTATCGGCATGGCCGTCCGTGGTCTCAAACCCGTCGTCGAAATTCAGTTCTTCGACTACATCTGGCCCGCCATGCACCAGATGCGCAACGAATTAGCCCTCATGCGCTGGCGCTCCAACGGCCAGTTTACCTGCCCCCTGGTCATGCGCGTCCCCATCGGCGGCTATCTGACCGGCGGCTCCATCTACCACTCGCAGTCCGGCGAAAGCATCTTCACCCACACCCCGGGCGTCCGCATCGTCCTGCCCTCGAACGCGCTCGACGCCCTCGGTCTCCTTCGCACCGCCATCCGCTGCGACGATCCGGTCATCTTCCTCGAGCACAAGCGGCTCTACCGCGAGACCTTCGGCCGCGCCGTCTATCCCGGCCCCGAGTTCAGCATCCCCTTCGGCAAGGCCAAGATCGTCCGCCCCGGCAAGGACCTCACCCTCCTCACCTACGGCGCCGTCGTCCCCCGCGCCCTCCAGGCCGCGCAGAAGCTGCACCGCGAGACCGGCATCGACGCCGAGATCATCGACCTCCGCAGCCTCTCCCCCTACGATTGGGAAGCGATTGCCGAGAGCGTCCGCAAGACCTCGCGCGTCATCGTCGCCCACGAGGACATGCTCTCCTGGGGCTACGGCGCCGAGATCGCCGCGCGCATCGGCGACGAGCTCTTCCACGATCTCGACGCTCCCGTCCGCCGCGTCGCCGCCATGGACACCTTTGTGGCGTACCAGCCGCTACTCGAAGACGCCATCCTCCCCCAGCCCGAGCACCTTTACCGCGCCATGGCCGACCTGGCCGCCTTCTAGCCGGAGTTTCGCAACTGATCGTTCCCCGTCGGGTTCTTCCCCGTAAGTACCTGCGCGTGGCGAACACAGGTTGGCGCGTGGCGAACACAGGTTGGCGCGTGGTGAACACAGGTTGAGAAGGAGCCTTGGATGAGTTGGATCGGTTCAGGCAGCCGTGGCACGAAGGTTGGTTTTCACGGCGCCGGACGCGCCCTCACCTCTGCGCTCCTCTGCAGCCTTCTGGTTGAGACATCGCTCTTCGCCGAGCTCCCACCGCCCTCGCCCAAAGCTCCAACCGACACTCGCGGCGGTCAACTGCAGGGTGAGCAGCGGATCTTGCACGCCCTCAACCGGCTCACCTTCGGTCCACGCCCAGGAGAGGTGGCCGAGGTCGACCGCATCGGTCTCAAGCGGTGGTTCGAGACGCAGCTCAACCCGCAGACCATCGACGACTCCGCCCTGGACACACGTCTCTCCGCGTATCCGGCGATGTCCCTCCCCCAGGCGGAGCTCATCGATCGTTACCCAAGCCCGCAGAGACTCCGCAAGATCATCGATCAACAGGAGCCGCTGCCCCGCGACCCCGTCGAGCACGCCATCTACGCCGATAACATCGCCCTCTACCAGGACGCCAAGGCCCGCAGGTCCGCCGTTGCACAGGCCGATCCTGAGCTTGCCGACTCTGGCCCCTCCAGGCCCGGCATGGCCAAGCCTGACATGGCCAAGCCCGACATGGGCAATCTCGACACGAACAAGGCCTCCGCGAATCGCGGCCGAGTCCGTCACGACGAGAGCGCCTTCCCGGAGGCCGCCACCCTCGAAGTTCTCGCCCTCCCCCCGGACGCGCGCGTTCGCCGCGTCCTCGATCTCCAGCCGGAGGAGTTGATCGCCTTCCGCCGCAGCCTCAGCCAGGCCGAGCTCGCCGGCCTCACCCGTGATCTCTCCCCGCAGGGGAAGGAGATCTTCGGCGCGCTCGGAAGCGCCGAGCGCATGGTCGGCGCCGAGGTGCTCGAGTCGCGCCTCGAACGCGATGTCTACAGCAGGCGCGAGCTCGAAGCCGTCATGACCGACTTCTGGCTCAATCACTTCAACGTCTATCTCCGTAAAAACCAGAACGAGCCCTACCTCCTGCCCGCCTACGAGCGCGAAACCATCCGCCCCCACGCGCTCGGGCGTTTCGAAGACCTTCTCGTCGCCACCGCCAGAAGCCCGGCCATGCTCCTCTACCTCGACAATTGGCAGAGCATCGGCCCCGACTCCCAAGCCGCCCAGCGCGGCCCGCGGAAGCCCGGCATCGCTCGCATCGCCGCGATCAAGCAGCCCCAAAAAGATCGCGGCCTGAACGAGAACTACGCCCGCGAGCTCATGGAGCTCCACACAGTTGGGGTCGGCTGCGAGGTCAGCACCGGCCACCCTGCCACCGAGCTCGACCCCGCCTGCGGCAAGGGCTACACCCAGGCCGATGTCACCGAGGTCGCCAAGGTCTTCTCCGGCTGGACCATCGATCGCCCCGCGCAGAGTGGCGAATACCGCTTCGAAGAGCGCCGCCACCAGCCCGGCCAGAAGCTCGTCCTCGGCCAGACCATTCCCGAGGGTGGCGAACGCGAAGGCCTCGAGGTCTTGCATCGACTCGCGACCAGTCCGGCCACCGCCCGCTTCCTCTCAACCAAACTCGCCATCCGTTTCGTCAGCGACACACCTCCGCCCGCCCTCGTCGATCGCATGTCGAAGTCCTACCTGGCCACCGGCGGCGACATCCGCTCCGTCCTCCGCACCATGTTCGACTCGCCGGAGTTCTGGTCCCCCGGCGTCTTCCGCGCCAAGGTCAAGACGCCGCTTGAGTTCGTGACCTCGGCCCTGCGTTCCACCGGCGCCGGCATCACCAACGCCGTCCCGGTCGTGCAGGCTCTCGATCGTCTCGGCATGCCTCTCTACGGCATGCCGACGCCCAACGGCTATAGCTGGAAGAGCGATCCATGGATCAGCACGGGCGGCCTGGTCTCCCGCCTGAACTTCGCTCTGGTGCTCAGCTCGGATCGCCTGCCGGGCACACGCACGGATCTTTTCAACCTCCTCGCCGATCGTCGTGGAGGTGCGGAGCCGGTCGCCGCCGCCATCGTCTCCACGGCCGACGCCGCAGGCGCCCTAATCTCCCAGGAGCACCGCCAGGAACAGCTTCAGGAGCAGCGCCTGGAGCATCTCCTGCTCGTCACGCCGGCAAGCGCTCGCACGCGTCAGACCGTACTCGCACAGGCACGGGACACCGCCGTGCCCCGGCAGGCAGAGCTCGCCTTTCTCCATGGCGCAGACAGCGCCGCCGGCAACCCCGCCCAGCCGTCTGCTCCCGCGCCCAGCCCCGACCGGCAGGCCCCCAGCCTCGACCGGCAGTTGGCCAGTCCAGACCGGCAGTTGGCCACCATGGCCGGTCTCCTCCTCGGCTCGCCCGAGTTCCAGCGGAGATAGGACCACCGCGGAGACACGCCGCGTCGCACCGGCGACACCCTTCCCGTCCGGCAGCGCTCCCTTCGGAGCGCAGGCCCGCCGGCTCACCATCAGCAGCCCCTGGAGGTTCAGCATGCCGATTACACGTCGAGGATTCATGAAGGGTGGAGCACTCGCCCTGATCGGGACCTCCACCATCCCCAGCTTTCTCACCCGCAGCGTCCTGTCCGAGGTCACCACCGCCGCCGCCAACCGCAAGAAGCTCGTCGTGCTCTTTCAGCGCGGCGCCGCCGACGGCCTCAACATCGTCGTCCCCTACCGCGAGGCGAACTACTACGCCCTGCGCCCTTCGATCGCCATCCAGCAGGACCAGGTGCTCGACCTCGACGGCTTCTTCGGCCTCCATCCCTCCATGGCCTCCTTCAAGCCGCTCTTCAAGCAGGGCCACCTCGCCATCGTCCACGCAGCCGGCTCGCCCGACACCACCCGCTCCCACTTCGACGCCCAGGACTACATGGAGAGCGGCACCCCGGGCGTCAAGGTCACACAGGATGGCTGGCTCAACCGTGCTCTCCAGGCGGAGGTACTTCGCGCAAAGCCCTCCGCCTTCCGCGCCGTCGCGCTCGGCACGGAAGTCCCCCGCACCCTCCAGGGCAAACTCCCCGCCATCGCCGTCAGCAACCTCGCGGACCTCTCCGTCGGCGGCAAAGGCCCAACCACCTCGCCCATCTCCAACGCCTTCCAGGCCATGTACGACGGAAGCACGGACGCCGTCCTCCATGGCACCGGGCAGGAGACCTTTGAGGCCGTCCGCATGCTCAAGGCCGCAGACCCCGCGCACTACCATCCGGCCGCGGGCGTCCTCTACCCGAACACCCCGTTCGGCAACAGCCTCCGGCAGATCGCGCAGCTCATGAAAGCCAACCTCGGTGTCGAGGCCGCCTTCTCCGATATCGGCGGCTGGGACACCCATCAGAATCAGGGGGCCGTCAAAGGCCAGCTTGCCAACCGGCTCACCGACTTCTCCGACACCATCGCCGCCTTCTGGAGGGACATGGGCGCCGATGCCGAAGACCTCACCGTCGTCACCATGTCGGAGTTCGGCCGCACCGCGCACCAGAACGGCACCGGCGGAACCGACCACGGACACGCCAACGTCATGTTCGTCCTTGGCGGCAACGTCAAGGGAGGCAAGGTCTACGGCAGCTGGCCAGGACTCGCTCAGGAGCAGCTCAATGAGGGTCGCGATCTCGCCGTAACGACCGACTTCCGTCGCGTTCTCGGCGAAGCTGCCTATACGACGCTCGGGTCGCGAGATCTCAACACGGTCTTTCCGGGTTCACACGTCCACCCAGAACAATTCCTCGGCTTCATCTGAAGCCAACAGGCCCCGAAACGATACAAGACCGTCGCGTAACTCTTCGCCGCGGTTTTGTATTTTGGGTACTATTGCGTACCACAAAGGTGGTAGATCAAAGGACAACTTTTCATTCGAAGCTGCGTCATACTCAATGTAGTTGAAAACGCCGGGCTTTCAGTTCCCTCGGTTCCGGCTTCCCCTATCTGCACCACCCCTCCCCACCTAAAGACCGTAAGGCTCCCAGAACACCGGGAGCCTTCACTCCTTCTGCCCCCCTTAGCTCAGGCCGAGTCTGCGATCAAGCGCAACCGCCCCTGCTCCGTAGAACAACAGCATCACGGCCATCGCCATCAACGCCAGCGTGTACTCGGAGGCCCCATAGCCCTTGTGCAGGTTCACCGTCACCAGCGCAACCGTCATGTTGATCGCCACCAGCAACGCTGCCAGTCGCGTCACGAGCCCAATCACCAGCAGCGCTCCCCCGACAAACTCCGTCAGCGCCGAAACATACCCCAGCCACGGTGGCAGACCCAGGCTCGCCACGGAGCGGCTGAAGTGCTCCATCGCCGCGATCGGGCTCCCATGGAGGCCCGTCGCGGGCACGACCTTGCCGTATCCGTGGTACACCATGGCGCAACCAAGCACCAGGCGCAGCAGAAGCGCACCCCAGGGTTGAAGGCTATCCAGCCAGCGAGACATGTCGATTTCCTCTCTCAGCAGACTAGCCCGTCCGGCGTCCGGCGCGCGTCCCTTTACGACCCCGGCGCCACCCTGGGCACCAGCACCGGCGCCCGCGCTGCGGGGGCGTACTGATCCAGAAACCGCTTCATCGTGGATCGGAATCCGCTGCTATCCCCATCCGGCAGCATCACCGTCATCTTCGGTTCGGCAGCCCGGCGACCGGCAGGGCTCTCGCGATCCCCGTGCTCGAGGATCAGCTTCGGTACCCTGGTCTGCTCGAGCCCCGGCTCCAGGGCAAAGCGCTCCCGCAGCAGAAGACCCACCGGCACCAACCGCGATCGTGGATCTCTCCTCACGCGCCCCTCCACATCGAAGTCCGGCTCCTCCAGAACAACGGCCGGCACCACCCGCTTCTCGATGGCAACTCCCAGCGCGAGCGCACACCCCAATCCCCTCCCATACGGGATCACCCGGTCCCCCGGTATCCCTCGGGAGCTCGTCAGGTACCCCCAGGCCGCCTCTGTATCCGCCGTCATGCTCCCTTCGCTCGGGTGCGTCCCCGCGCTCTGTCCGTAGCCGCGATAGTCCACGGCAAACACGTTAATCCCAACGTCGTGCAGCCGCGCCAGCGTCGCCTGGTCGTCTGCCAGCGATCCGTCCCCGCCCCGCAGGTAAAGCACCGTCAGGGAAGCAAAGTCCGCCGCCGGCGCAGCCGGAATCCACCAGCCAGCCAGCTGCGGCACGCCGGTAGGCCCCGCTCCAAACCGGACCGTCTCCAAGGCAACCCCTCCCACCGTGGCGGGCGCCGCCGACGTCCTCGCCGGATGGAGCACCAGCTGCCACTGTCCGCGGTAGAACAGCCCGCAGAGAGTCAGGTATCCGCATACCAGCGCCAGCAGCACCATCGCCGCAAACGCCTTGATCAGCCACAGGGGATCAACCACCTCAGGCGCGGGCGCAACCCGCCGTACCCTCGCTGCTTCCCCCCGTACCGGTCCCTTTGGCCTCGTCACAATCCCTCTCATCCCCCGAACGTCCGCATCCCACACATGCGTCTAACCTTGAGATGAGTCGCACGCGTAGATAAGTCGCACGCGAATCCCGCGGCGTCAGTCCAGACCTCAGGAGCAAGCCGCATGCCGCACTGGATCAAGCTCTGCAGCGCCTTCGAGGCGCCGGCGGAGGGCAAGGTCATCGCAGCCGAGGCGGAGGGCGTCTCCGTCTGCCTGGCTCGCCTCAACGGCCGCCTGTCCGCCTTGGACAACTGGTGTCCGCACCGTCGTGGACCGCTCGGTGAAGGCTGGATCGAGGGCGACGCTGTCGTCTGCCCGTGGCACTCCTGGGCCTTCAACCTCCAGACCGGAACGGCGGAACCGCCGGATCGCGCCCAGGTGGAGGTCTTCCCTCTTCGTCTCGACGGGGACGATCTGCTGGTCGATCTGGGCTAAGCGCAACACCCCTCAGCGAACCTAGAAGAGAACCTTTCCCCCCGCCTGTTGAAAACTTTGGTTGTTCCGTCAACCCCCGGGCAGTAATCTGCAGGCAGCCCCGGAGCTTTCATCGAAGAGATCCCGGAGCTCAGGAAGGAACTGGCCCCCATGAAATTTCGCAATCTGATGCTCGCCTTTGCCGCTCTCGCCGTCTTTGCCGTCTCGACCGTACCCGCCGAGGCCTTCGCCCATCACCATCACCGTCATCACCCTCGTCACCACCGCAGCTAGAGCTCCGCGCCCTAACCCCTCCTCCATCCCGGAGCGTGAGCGGATCCTTCAACTCACGCTCCCCCCTTCATCTTTTCCTTTACACTGTGCGCCAGCTTCTCGATCTCGTCCGCCTTCTTCACGACGTCGACCGACAGCGTATTCTTGTCGGTCTTGTCGACCTCCTGCTTCAACTCGGTCGCCAGGCTCAGCAGCTTGTCCGTGTCGGCCATCAGCCGCTTCTGCCTCTCCGAGTTCCGTCCACGGGCCTGCTGCTCGGCCAAACGTCCGGCAAACGGATCGTTACTCCGGTTCGGATCCCCGTTCGGCGGCTGGGACGGGTCCGCACTCAACGGCCGCTGCACCCCGGACCCGATCTGCGACACACCCAACGTCCCGCTCACGGCCAACAGCAAAACTGCCGCGAGACTCACGCCTCTTCCTCGTCCTCTGTTCATCACAACCCTCCCCGCGCCCTGTTGGGAGCGTCTATCCTGATCGCACACCGGAGGCCAATCAACCTGGCCATCTCACTGCTGCCTGCCGCTGACTCCGCTGCGAAAGCGAGCTTTCATCATGCTTCTTACTGCGTTCTCTTCGCAAGCCGATCCGCTCAGCAGAGTCCTCGCCCGTGATTGGCACGACGATGTCATCAACTTCGTCCGGTCGGATTTACCACGGCTCCTCGCCGTTCTGGTCCTGGCACTCATCCTCCAGCGCATCGTCGCGTTCTTCGTCAACCGCATGCGCCGCCTCGCCGACAGGCAGGTTGGCAACTCGCAGCGAGCCTCCCAGCTCCAGACCCTGGCCACCATCATCCGGGCCACCTGCTACAGCGTCATCGGCTTCATCGTCCTGCTCCACGCCCTCGCCGTCTTCAACATCAACCTCACGCCCCTGCTCGCCTCCGCCGGCGTCGTCAGCGTCGGCATCGGCCTCGGCGCCCAGTCCATCTTCAAGGACATGCTCAACGGCATCTTCATCCTCGTTGAGGATCAGTACAACGTCGGCGAGGTCGTCCGCGTCGCCGCGCTCACCGGCACCGTCGAAGATCTGACCCTGCGCCTCACCCGCCTCCGCGACGGGGACGGAACCCTGCACATCATCCCCAACAGCCAGATCGCCACCGTCTCCAACCTCTCGCGCGACTACGCCGTCGCCTCCCTGCCCGTCAGCGTCGACGCCTCCGCCGACCCTGACCGCGTGATGGACATCCTCCGCGGCCTGGCCACCGAGCTGCGCAACGACGCCGCCTTCAAAGACGTCATCATCGCCGATCCCGACATCCTCGGCGTCGACAGGATCAACGGCCGCGAGGTCATCTACCCGGTCAACCTCCGCGTCCGCCCCAACCAGCGCGACAGCGTCCTCCGCGAGCTGCGGCGGCGCATCATCAAGACCTTCGAACGCGAAGGCATCCCGCTCGGCAACGCCACCAGCCTGCTCCTTATGCCGCACACCGACCCAACCGCGCCGCCCGCCCAGCCATCACTCACCACCTGACTAAAATCCGCTCCCGTCCCCTGTTCTCATCTCTCTGTCCTGTCTTCTTGTTTCCCGTCCTTCTGTCCTGTCTCCTTGTTTCTCGCCTTCTGCTTCCGTCCTTCTGTTCTCGTCTCTCTGTCCTTTGTCTCTCCCCGTACATCTCTTCCCCGCCCCCTACACCGACAGGTTCATCACTTCGAGCAGCTCCTCCACCGTCTTCACCGGCGGCTGGCAGCGATTTCCGCTGCACACGATCGCAAAGCTTCCCGCCTCCTTCAACTCCGGCAGGTGCGGAAGCGTCTGCCGCAGCTCCGGCGGCAGACGCTGGAGCTGATCGCGCCGCAGCCGGATCACGCTCTTGTTGATCGCAAACCGGGCCAGCGCCACCTTCTCCAGCCGTTGCGCCTCCGCATCCTCGCCAATCACACACACCTGGATCGGTCGCTGCAACATCCGCTGCAGCGCAATCCCGTAGGTCGCCGCGTACAGCCCGAAGTGCTCCACCACCCCCGCAAACGTCTCCAGCGTCTCCTGCGCCGTCACCATGTAGTCCTCGCGCGCGTTCAGACCCTCCAGGCGCAACAGCAGCGCCGCCGCCACCGGGTTGCCGGCCGGCGTCGGGGAGTCCTGCAACGGCTTGCGTCGCGCACTCAGGGCGCCGATGCGCAGGCTCTCCTCCGCGGTCGCGTCCGTGTCGAAAAACGCGCATCCGGACTTGTCGTAAAACCGCCGCAAGACGCTCTCGGCAATCTCCTCGGCCGCCGTGAAGTACCGAAGCTCTCCGCTGGCCTCGTAGCCGTCCAGCGCCGCATGCGCCAGAAAGACGTAGTCGTCCAGTATCCCCGCGACCCGCTCCTTCTTCGCCACCCCCTCGGCCCCGTGCCCATAGGCGATCACATGCGAGACGCCCATCCGCTTGTCCCAGGCCTCGCTCAGGGCACGGTCCAGGGACCGCAACGCAAACGTCCGCGCCTCCTCGATCTCAAGCACCCGGCCCGCCTCCAGGTACGCCGAGATGCACATCCCGTTCCAGGCGGTATATATCGTCTTGTCCACATACGGCGTCGGCCGACGCAGCCGCGCCTGGTACAACTTTCGCTTGCCCTCCGCCAGCAGAACCTCCGCCCGTTCCACGCTGACCTTGGCCGCGCGCGCCACGCGGTCGATCGTCCCGTTGATGTGCAGCACGTTCTTCGCCGGGTTGTGGTGCATGTTCCCAACCTCGGCAATCTCGTAGTACGCCCCCGCCACCGCGAGCTCCTCGGGCGTCAGCACCTGCGCCGCCTCGTCCCGCGTCCACGTAAAGTAGTCGCCATCGTCGTCGAGCGAGAAGTCCGCGTCCTGCGACGCGTAAAATCCGCTCATCTCCCGATCGCTCAGCCACGCGTCCATCCATCCCACGATCTCGCGCGCCACCCGCGCAAACTCCGGCTCCACAAACGTCTGGAAGCCGTGGACATAGTTCTTCAACAGCTCGCTGTTGTCATACGCCATCTTCTCGAAGTGCGGCACGATCCATCGCTCATCCACGGAATACCGATGAAAGCCCCCCGCCAGGTGGTCATAGATACCACCCCTGGCCATCTTCTCGAGCGTCACCGTCGCCGCCGTCTTCGCCGCCTCCACCACCTCGGTCCGGGATCCCACCGACACCCGCGACGACGCATCGATCAGCAGGTCGATCGCCGCCGAGTGCGGAAACTTCGGCTGCGAGCCGAATCCGCCCGAGCGCGGATCGAACTGCTTCAACGCGGCGTCCACCAGCTTCGCCACCAGCTCCGGTCCCGGGTTGCCGCTGCGCCCCGAGAACGCCTCGTTGTGCTCGATCGCCCGCATCACGCTGCCGGCCGACTCGTCCACCTCACCGCGCCTCTTCTCAAACGCCTCCGCCATTGTCAGCAGCACACGCCGAAAGCTCGGCCGCCCATGCCGGTCATCCGGAGGAAAGTACGTGCCCCCAAAGAACGGCTTGCCGTCCGGCGTCAAAAACGCCGTCAGCGGCCATCCACCCTGCCCGCTCATCGCCGAAATCGCGGCCTGGTAGCGCGTGTCCACGTCCGGTCGCTCGTCGCGGTCCACCTTCACGGCAACGAAATGCTCGTTGATAATCGCCGCGGTCGTCGCGTCCTCGTACGACTCGCGATCCATAACGTGGCACCAGTGGCACCACACCGCTCCAATGTCCAGCAGGATCGGCTTGTTCTCGGACCGCGCCTTCGCAAAGGCGCTCTCATCCCACTCCCGCCAGTCGACCGGCTGGTGGATGGCGGAGCGCAGGTAAGCGGAGGACGCGCCGGAAAGGGAGTTCATCGATTCAGCCATAGACCCACAAGTCTATCCCGATCACACCACTCCCGGCTCCCCCACTCGCCTGCCACCGGCCTCATCCCCGTTCACCTCGCGCCCGAAGCTCCTACGCCGGCGGCGGATTGCTGCTGATCGGCTTCACCGGCTCCGGTGCCTTCGGCCCTGTCAACCCCGGAATCACCGGAGCCTGCGAGACCACGCCCGCCGCCGCATCCGTCAGGCTGATCCCGTAGCGCTCCAGCGTATTCGACAGAATCTGCTGCAGCGAGATCCGGTCGATCGCGTACGCCGCCGTCGCCGAGATCAGATTATTCTCCGCGATCGCCAGATTGCGCTCCTGCTGCAGCACGTTGGCCGTCGTCGACGCGCCCAGCTTGTACTTCTTCTGCTCCGCATCCAGACTCTGCGCCGCGAAGCCCCGCGCCGCCTGCGCCGCCTGCACCTGCGCCCGCACGTTAGTCAGGGCGTACTGGTCGTTGATTACCTGGATCCGCACCTGCGTGTAGAGCTGCTGCAGCCGCATCTGGTTCTGCCGGTACTCCATCTGCGACCTCGCCTGGTCCGCCTGCGCCGCCCGGTTGCGAATCGGAATCTGAATGTTCACGCCCACACCCTTGTCTGGGGAGCTGTTGTTGAACAGGTTCTGCAGCACACCACCGTAACTTGTGCTCGACACGCCGCCATTGCCGGGCGTGCAGGCAACAAAAGCCGTGCTCGTAAAGTTCGTGTTGCAGTTCTGGCTCGGATTCTGCGCTCCGCCCAGCGCGCTCGCCCCATAGAACGCATACGCGTCCACGAACGGCAGCAATCCGTTCTTCTCCCCTTTGATCGTGATCTCATTGTTCTTCAACGTGATCACCGTCTGCTCGATCTGCGGATTGTTGGTATACGCCTCCCGCACCAGGTCCTCGACCGACATATCCTCCTCCGGCAGCCGCTCCAGACCCACCCGGTCCGTCGGAATCACCGGCGCGTTCGCAATCTGCGGATCGTTCAGGTTGCGCGCAATCGCCTGCTTCATCAGCAGCTGCTGGTACTCCAGGTTCGACTGCGACGAGATCAGCGCCTGCTTGTCGCTCGCCACCGTCGCATCCGAGTTCACCACGTCCAGCGGAGCCAGCGTTCCAATCTCGAGCTGCTTTCGGTTATCCGCCGTCAGCTGCGTCGACTGCGCCAGAGCGCGCTCCTTCGCCTGATCATCCTCGTACGCGCTCACCAGCGCCCAGTAAATGCTCTCCACCTGCCCCACCGTGTAGATGATCTGCTGCCGAAACGCCGAGTCCGTGATCCGCCGGTTGTTCTTCGCCTCGACGATGAATCGCCGGTTGATGCTCGGCCCAAAGCCCTGCAACAGGTGCTGCGTCAACTGCGCCCGCCCATTGGTCTGCAGCAGCGGACTGAAGTTTGTGCGCTGGCTGTTGGTCGTCTGCCGCGTGTTGTCAAACGTCACGCTCAACAGCGACCCCGTCGAAAATCCCTGCTGGTAGCCGAAGTTGTACAGGCTCGTATTGTTGTTCAGGGTGTTGGTGCCCGTGATAAAGGTCGTCGTCTGCTGCGTCTGCGCCGCCTCATACTGCAGAGTGCCCGTCAGCACCGGGTCGAAGTTGTACGGCAGGGGTCCGCCCCCATTGGTGGTCGAGATCAGGCCCGCCTGACCCGTTCCTCCGCCGCCCGCCCCGGTCGACGTTCCGCCCGGTCCGCCCCCGCCCGTGATCGTCGTCGTCGTCCCGCCCAGCGTTCCCGTCACCAGGCCCGTCGCCACGCCGCGAAAGGTCTGCCCCGACCTCGTCCGCAGGATGTCCGTATCCGCAATATCGAGATTGATCCGCGCAATCGCAATATCGAAGTTGTTCTCGAGCGCCAGAAAAACCGCGTCCGAAAGGCTCAGATAGATCTTGCCGTCCCGCAGCATGGCATTCATCTGCTGCGTGTTCGTCAACCGGGGCAGCGGAAAGTAGGTCGGCGTGTACGGCGCAAAGATATTTCCATTCTGGAAATGCTTCTTCGGAATGGTGTAGTCCTTCCCCGTGTCCCGGAGATAGAGGGGGTCCGTCAGCTTCGGCTGGGGCGACTGCGGCAGTCCCGCCCCGCCGGTCGTATCGTTCGTGGTTCCGGTCGCCGCCGTCGGTGCCGCCTGCTGGGATGCGCTTGAGGGCGAGGGCGTCGGCTGTTGCGGGTCCGCCGGCTGCTGCGCGGGTGTCGGCTGCTGCGCCGGCGCCGGCTGCTGGGCCAGTCCCTGCTGCGTGCTCATGCTCAACAACATCAACGCCACACCTGCCGCGCCCTGCAAATCTCTTGATCTCACGATGCGTTCTCCAGCTCCTCAACTCGTTCTTGCCAGAGCTCCTCCGTGCAGGATCCAGCTCCGCCAATCTTCCATTCTCACGTCCGCGCAGACCTTTGCCCGCCCGGTCAAGCGACCTCAACTCACGGCTATCCCTAGACTCTTCTTCGCCTTGACCTCATCTTGACGCGCCGGCCCCTCCCAAGGATTCGAACTCTTTCCGGGCAACACCGGCAACATGAGGAGCGGCACAAAGCAGACATACGCATCCCGCGTCGGCTTCGTTCCACCGCAGCTTCGTTCCCCCGTCAGCTTCGTTCCCCCGGCAGCTTCGTCCACCGTCAGCTTCGTCCCGCACAAAATCCTTCCGGCGCAATTTGGCGCAAGGGGGGAGCGGCCATTCCTCTTTGGACACATCCTCAGAATGCTCGAAGTATACCGAACGCCTCTCCCCAAGATCAGCCGTGGTACCGTCCAAAGCAGCCGCATGCCCCTCTGGAAGCTCACGCTCAGCTACGACGGCGCCACCTTTCACGGCTGGCAGATCCAACCCGGCCTCGCCACCGTCCAGGGCGCCCTCGCCTCCGCCATCCACCGCATCACCGGCGAAACCGTCCTTCCCCAGGGCTCGGGCCGCACCGACGCCGGCGTCCATGCCCTCGCACAGGTCGCCAGCCTCTCGCTCGCCTCGGCCATCCCCCCTCCAAACCTCCAGAGCGCGCTCAATCGCATCCTCCCCGGCAGCATCCGCGTCCTCTCCGCCCACCTCGTCGATCCCCCCTTTCACGCCCGCCACAGCGCCCTCCGCAAAACCTACGAGTACCGCATCTTCCCCGCCGGCACGACCCCGCCCGGTCACATCGCCCAACCGGACCCACACCTCCTCGCCGATCCCCGCACCAACCGCCGATCCGCCTCTCGCTCCACCCCTCGCTCCAATCCGGTCCGGCCCGCCAGGATCTGCCCACCCACCCTCGCCCCCTACGTCTGGGATCTTCACCTCCCGCTCGACCTCGACCTCCTCAATCGGGCTGCCGCCCACATCCTCGGTCGCCACGACTTCACCTCCTTCGCCGCTGCCGGTGCGGATCTGCCCGGAAATCTCCTCGCCGATCCCCTGCCCGGCTACCCAACCCAACCTCCGTCCACCTGCCGCGTCATCCATGCCTCCGCCTGGCGCTGGCAGCAGGACCTGCTCGTCTATCGCGTCACCGGCTCCGGATTTCTGCATCACATGGTCCGAAACCTTGTGGGAACCTTCGTTCATGCCGGCGCCGGTCGATCCTCCCCGGACGCCATCCCCGCCATCCTCGATGCCCGGTCCCGCTCCGCCGCCGGGGCCACCGCGCCCGCACGCGGCCTCTTCCTCGTCGAGGTGGAGTACCCGTGACCCACACCTCTCTCCCGAAACGTCCTCGTTTCACGCCCAGCTTCCCCCCATCGAGCTTCCTCCAGTCGAGCTTCTCCAACGGGGCGCCCCGGAGATGACGACGCTCGCTACCGCCCATCGCCGCATCCTCTCCCTCGCCAGCATGACCCCCGTGCACCGAGCCTTTCACTGGCTCCACCTCCATCAGCCGCAGCTGCGCCAGTGGCTTCTCGATATCGTGCGCATCCCCGCCCCGCCCTTCGGCGAGCACGCCCGCGCCGAATGGTTCGCCGAGCGCTTTCGCTCCCTCGGCCTCCTCCACGTGCATCTCGATCAGGAGGGCAACGTCCTCGGCGAAAGACCCGCGGCCCCCGGCCCGACCTCCGGCATGCTCCTCCTCTCCGCGCACCTCGACACCGTCTTCCCCGCTGGAACCGTCTGCGAACCCTCCGAGGCTGGATCGCGCATCCTGGCTCCGGGCGTCTGCGATAACGCCGCCGGCCTCACAGCCCTGCTCGCCATCGCCGCCGCGCTCGACTTCGCCGCCATCTCCACACCGGTCCCGATCCTCTTCGCCGCCAATGTGGGCGAGGAGGGCGAGGGTGACCTCCGCGGCATGCGTCACCTCTTCACCGCCGGCCCCTTTCGCGATCGCATCTCCGCCGCCGTCGCGCTTGAGGGAGCAGGCGCCTCCACCGTCGTCACCCGCGCCCTCGGCAGCCTCCGCCTTCGCGTCACCGTCAGCGGTCCCGGCGGCCACTCCTGGACCGACGCCGGCGCCCCGAATCCCATTCTCATTCTTAGCCGCGCCCTTGTCGACCTCGCCGCGCTTCCCCTCCCCTCGCAGCCGCGAACCACCCTCAACGCCGGTCAGATCTCGGGCGGCACCTCCATCAACTCCATCCCGGAGTCGGCTGCCGTCCTCCTCGACCTCCGCTCCACCCATCCCGCCCAGATCCGCGCCTCCGCCGCCGAGATCTGCGCCTCGCTCCGGGAGACCGTCGACGCCGCCAACGCCGAGAACCCCTCGCACCCTCCCGCCCGCCTCACCGTCGAGACCATCGGCCAGCGGCCAGCGGCCGCCCTCCCCGACGACTCCCCCCTGCTCGAAACCGTCCGCGCCGTCGACCGCCACCTCAACCTCCGCACCGAGACCCGCATCGGCTCCACCGACGCCAACCTCCCTCTCTCGCTCGCCATCCCCGCCATCGCCATGGGCGGCGGTGGCAACGGCGGTGGCATCCACACCCTCGCCGAGTGGTACGACCCCGCCGGCCGCGAAACCGCCCTCCGCCGCATCCTCCTCACCGTCCTCGACACCACCCAGCTCATCGCCGAAGCCGCCCTCCCACCCACACCCGAACCCTAGCCCGCCCTTCCTAAAGCCGTCTCCTGAGCGCCAAACGTCCTCCATCTCCGCCAACCCCTCGAAGCACAACCCACGACGCCAACTTGCTAAACTTCCCCCGTGCCCCCAACCCTGCGCTCCCTTAGCCTCTCGGCGTCCACGCTTCTGCTAGCCGCTCTCCCCCTCCTCTCGCAGGCCCCCAAAGCAAGCCCCGCCGATCAGCCGCCCGACACCCTCTTTCTCCACGGCAACATCCTCACCGGCGCCCATCTGCGCGCTGACGACCCGAGCCCCACCCCCGGCCGCGTCTCCGCCCTGGCCGTCTTACACGGCATGGTCACCGCCATAGGGGCCGACGCCGAAATCTCCAGGCTCAAGGGCCCCCGCACCCGCGTCGTCGACCTCCACGGCGCCTTCGCCATGCCCGGCTTCAACGACGCCCACACCCACATGGCCGAGGCTGGCCGCCAGCAGCTCTCCGTCAATCTCGTCGGCTGCCGCTCCCTCAGCGAAATGCAGGCCCGCATCCGCGACTACATCGCCCGCATTCCCCCCACCGCCTCTGCCGCAAACACATGGCTCCTCGGCGGCGGCTGGGACCACACCCTCTGGCAATCCCGGCAGCTCCCCTCCCGCTCCGACCTCGACCAGGTCACCGCCGGTCACCCCGCCATCTTCTCCCGCGTCGACGGCCACATGGCCCTCGCCAACACCGCCGCCCTCGCCGCCGCCGGCATCACCTCCGCCACCCTCGACCCTCCCGGCGCCCACATCGATCGCAAGCCCGACCGCGACCCCGCCGGCCAGCCCACCGGCATCCTCCGCGAAGCCGCCGCCAGCGCCCTCGTCTTCCGCAAAGTCCCCCCGCCCAACCTCGCCGCCCGCCGCAAAGCCCTCTCCGTCGCCATCGCCGACGCCCTCGCCCACGGCGTCACCACCGTCCAGGACAACTCCGAGTGGGACGACTTCCTCGCCCTCGAAGAGATGGAGCACGCCCACCAGCTCCCCATCCGCGTCGCCGAGTGGCTCGACTTCAACCAACCCCTCGCCGTCCTCAAGCAGTGCCGCGGAAGCCATCCCGCCATCGACCCCAACCTCCATCTCACCCAGCTCAAAGCCTTCATGGACGGCTCGCTCGGCTCCCGCACCGCCACCCTCGAAGAGCCCTACACCGACGATCGGAGCAACTCCGGCCTCCCCCGCTACGACCAGGACGTCCTCAACCGCATGTCCGCCGAGCGCGCCGCCGCCGGCTTCCAGCTCGGCTTTCACGCCATCGGCGACCGCGCCAACTCCATGGCCCTCAACGCCTTTTCTGCCGCCGAGCAAACTGCCGTCCCCGCCAGCCACCCCGCCCCACCCGTCAACCCCGACGCTGCCATCGTCACCCACACCTCCCTCCCGACCACCCCCGCCAGCCTCCGCCTCCGCGTCGAGCACGCCCAGGTCCTCCTTCCCGCCGACTTCGACCGCTTCGCCCAACTCGGCGTCATCGCCTCCATGCAGCCCTCGCACCTGGTCACCGACATGGCCTGGGCCACCGATCGCCTCGGCCCCGAGCGCTCCAAATACGCCTACGCCTGGCGCTCCTTCCTCGACCACGGCGTCACCCTCGCCTTCGGCACCGACTTCCCCGTCGAGTCCATCAACCCCTTCCGCGGCCTCTACGCCGCCGTCTCCCGCGCGAACGAGGCCGGCACCCAAACCTTCGAGCCCCAGGAAAAGATCTCCATCCAGCAAGCCCTCTTCGCCTACACCCAGGCCTCCGCCTTCGCCGAGTTCCGCGAGCACGAGGTCGGCCGCCTCGAGCCCGGCTTCCTCGCCGACCTCGTCGTCCTCGATCGCGACCCCCTCTCCGCCACCCCCAGGGACCTCCTCCAAACCCGCGTCCTCCAGACCGTCGTCAACGGCGAAACCGTCTACACCGCACCCGCCACCCCCCAAGTCAGTTCCCAGGCCAGTCCCACCACCACCCCAGACACTCCACCCGATCCCGCCAAACGGTCCAGCCGCTAGGTGCCGTCCCACCCCACATCGACCCACTTCGGCATGCGCCCCAAGACCCTCGCCCAACTCCTCCTCCTGGCCGTCGTCGCCGTCTGGGGAGCCACCTTCGCCGTCGTCAAAGGCGCCCTCGCCGACGCCTCCCCCCTGCTCTTCAATCTGCTCCGCATGAGCCTCGCCGCCGTCGTCCTCGGCCTCATCAACCGCCGCCAGCTTCGGCATCTCCCTCGCCGCGCCTGGTTCGCCGGCCTCATCGCCGGAGCCCTTCTCGCCGCCGGCTATCAGTTCCAGACCGTCGGCCTGAGCCATACCTCCGCGGCGAAATCCGCCCTCCTCACCGGCCTCGTAGTCGTCTTCGTGCCTATCCTCACGCTCGTCCCGGCCCTGCGTCCCCAAGGCACGCCTCGCCCGCGCCCCACCACCGCCATCGGCGCCCTGCTCGCCTTCTCCGGCCTCGTGCTCCTCACCACCCCGCCCGGAACCACCCTCAGCACCCTGTCCACCGGCATCGGCGTCGGGGATCTCCTCACCCTCCTCTGTGCCCTCGCCTTCGCCGGTCACCTCCTCGCCCTCGCCCACCTCGCTCCGGAGATCCCCGCCGGCTCGCTCGCCACCCTCCAGATCGCCTTCGCCGCCGCCTTCATGCTCCTCACCCTTCCCCTCCTCGGAACCCCGCACCTCCACCTCACCCTCCGTCTCCTCGTTGCCCTCGCCGTCACCAGCCTCTTCGCCACCGCCGCCGCCTTCACCATCCAAAGCTGGGCGCAACAGCACATCCCTCCCACCAACACCGCCATCCTCCTCACCCTGGAGCCCGTCTTCGCCGTCCTCGTCTCGCTCGCCCTGGGCGATCGCATGTCCGCCCGCTCCATCCTCGGAGCCGCCCTCATCCTCGCTGGAATCGCCCTCATCGAACTCCTCGCCCTGCCCGTCCCCATCGCCATCGAGCCCTCCTGAGCGTCCCCGCTTTCTGTCCCTGACCCACCCCTCGACGTGGCTAAATCTTTTTCGGCCTGCATCGCGTCTAAAACACCGTGAACTCCGGATGGTGTCTCTTGTCACACCAAACTCCACCGGCATCGTTGTAGCAGCACCCATCCGCGGACGCTGCTTTTGAGCGATCTTGCATCGAATTCAAAGAGGACACATTGGCAATGGAAACACCTTTTACCGAACGCAAAAGTGTATTGGACCGTGCTCGCACACACCGCCTCACCACCACCTTCGCGCTCCTCGCGACCCTTTCTACCGGCATCCTCGTCGGCTCCGTCCTCACCCATGGCGTCTCCGGCAAGGAGCAGCAGCCCGTCGACTCCACCGACGCCCGGCCTCTTGTTATCCCCAATCCCACCACGCTCTCAAATGGCTTCTCCCAGATCGCCAAACAGGTTGGTCCGGCCGTCGTCAATATCAACACGGAATCCCTCCCCAAGCAGTCCACCAACCGGCGCGGCCGGCATGGCGGCATCCAGCGTGGACCCCTCCAGAACAGCCCCAACGGCGACGAGGAGCAGGGTGGCCAAGGCAATCAGGGTGACATGCAGGACTTCTTCAACCGCTTCTTCGGCGGCCAGGGCGGCCCCGGCGGAGACGGCGAAGAGGACGGTGGCGGAGGCGAACGCAAGGCCCTCGGTTCAGGCTTCATCGTCGACCCCCGCGGCTACATCGTCACCAACAACCACGTCGTCGACAAGGCCGATAAAATCTTCGTCAAGCTCTCCACCGATCCCGACGGTGGCCCCGGCGAAAATGGTCGGCCCGCCAGAGTCGTCGGCGTCGACAAGGACACCGACATCGCCGTCATTAAAATCGACGCCCCGCAACCCCTGCCCACCATCAAACTGGGCAACTCCGACGGCGCGCAGGTCGGCGACTGGGTCCTGGCCGTGGGCAGCCCGTTCGCCCTCTCGAAGACCGTCACCGCCGGCATCATCTCCGCCAAAAACCGCTCCATTGAGGAGGGTGGCGGCCCGGGCGGCATCGCCAACTCGTTCCAGAAATTCATCCAGACCGACGCAGCCATCAACCCCGGAAACTCCGGCGGTCCGCTGGTCGATATGGCAGGGCAGGTCGTCGGCATGAACACCGCCATCTACACCTCGTCGATGGGATCTCAGGGCGTCGGCTTCGCCATGCCCGCCAACACCATCGCCAGCGTCTACAACATGCTTATCGGTCCGGAGCACAAGGTCACCCGCGGCTCCATCGGCATCAGCTTCCAGGCGGCGCAGGCCTCAGCCGTCAGCCGCGTCTACGGCTTCGCCAATGGCGGCGTCATCGTAGGCTCCATTACCCCCAACGGCGGCGCCTCCAAGGCCGGTATTAAGCCGGGCGACGTCATCGTCTCGATCGACGGCCGCAATATCAAAGATGGTGACGACCTCATCGCCGACATCTCCGCCCGCAAGGTCGGCTCCAGCGTCAAGCTCGGCTACCTCCGCGACGGCAAGCAGAACTCCGCATCCGTTGCGATCGGCGACCGCGCCAAGACCTACGCCGACTTAGCTGGGAACGACTCGGAAGATAACGCAGCTCCGCAGGAGAGCGACGCCGGTCAAGCCAAGCTCGGCATCACCGTCTCCGCCATTCCCTCGCAACTGGCCTCACGAGTCGGCGGCAAGGGCGTTCTCGTCACCAGCGTCACCCCGGGCTCCTTCGCCGACGAGATCGGACTCAGCAAGGGCTCCGTCATCCGAGAGATCAACCGCAAGCCTGTCTCAGACGAGGCAAGCTACCGTGCGGTCGTCTCCGGCCTCAAAGCAAAGGACGACGTGGTCTTCGTCGCCCGCTTCCCGCAATCCAAAAGTGATAACTACATCGGCGGAACGCTCCAGTAATTCCGGCACTCACCCGGCGCCACCCCAGGCCCCCGCAAATCATCGCGGGCCGCCTGGGATGGCGTCGTTTCGTCCGGAAAACACGCTGGGTCGGCGCCTCTCCACGAACACAGGTCACATCGCAGTCCCAAATCGCCCACCGGCTGCAACAAAAGACGCACGGGTCAACACCAGCTGAGCATTTGCGCAGCGGATAACTTCCAAGTTACCCTTCATCCAGTGATGAGACCGTTCTAATCAGAAACGGTCCACAATAGCTCTCTGAGGTGACTGCCGCATGCGTCCAGGTCGAGTACTTCAAAGCTCCGCGATCCTCCTTCTCACGCTTCCCACCCTCGCCTCCACGCACGCCCGTCGTGGACCCACCTCCCAGCGTTTCTTCAATCACCATGGCAGCAAGGCAGCCGCGAAGCCCGCCCCCAAGCGCGCCATCGACGATGTACGCGCAACGGAGATCCAGACAGCCCTGACCAACGCCGGATACCTCACCGGCGAAGCCAGCGGCCACTGGGACAGCGAGACCGAGGCCGCCATGCAGAAGTTCCAGGGCGACAACGGCTGGCAGACCAAGCTCATTCCCGATTCGCGCGCTATCATCAAGCTCGGCCTCGGACCCCACACCACCAGCGAGGGAGAGGCAACCTCGACCCCCTCCGCTTCGAACTCGATGACCTCCACCAACTCGGGTTTCCTGCGCTAAACTCGCTCCGCCCTCCAAAGCCTCGCCTGTCGGGGCATGTTGCTTCGCTCTGGAAGTGTTCGCCGCCCGGCACCGCGTTGGAGCGTAGCGGCCTTCTCACGGACGCATCTGGATCTCAAAGATTTTCGGCCACTGCTTGCCCGTCACAAACAGCCGGTCCCGCGCGGCATCATACGCGATGCCGTTCAGCACCGACTCCCCGTTCACCCTCTGCTCCTCAGGCAGTATCCCCGTCAGATCGATCCATCCCAGCACGCGTCCATCCCGCGGAGAGATCCGCGCAATCAGCTCCGAGTGCCAGACGTTCGCGTAGATCTCCCCCTTCACAAACTCGAGCTCATTCAACTGATCGATCATCCTCCCTCCATCCCGGACCACAATGTGGCGCGTCTCCTTGAAGTCCGCTGGGTTCCGGAAGCGCAGCGTGCTCGTGCCGTCGCTCGTGATGATCTCCTTCGCATCATGAGTCATGCCCCAGCCCTCGCCGCTATAGGCGAACTGCCGGATCGGCCGCAGCGAAAAGCGGTCATAGACAAGGCCAATGTGCGACTGCCACGTCCACTCGTACAGGTTCGGACCGAAGTCCACGATCCCCTCCCCGAAGTACTTCGCGGACAGCTCCAGCCGCTGAACAACCCGCCCGCTCTCAGGCTCGGTCACCAGCACGGCAGAGTGCCCACTCAGTCCCGTCCCCTCGTAAAACATCCCGTTCAGGAAGAAAAAGCCCTCCGTATAGCTCTCCGTCGAGTGCGGAAAGGTGTGGACCACCCTGTAGCCGGACACCGGTGCAGGGAGGCACCTCACCGAACACACCAGCATCAGCAACGGGAGACAGAAGCGCATCGTCAAGGCTCGATCCATAATCCACCGCACCGGAACCGCACACCCGGAAACACCCGGCCCCACCCGCCAGGCGCCACCGGACCCGGCCCAGGTCCAACCTCTACCAGATCGAGCTCGCGATCACATGCGGCGGTCCCGCCGTCCCATCCAGGATCTCCGTCGACAGCACCAGCTCCACATTCTTCGACCGCGTCAGCTTGGCCTCGCGTCGCCAGCCCTGCAGGTCCTGATCGTTCGTCAGAAACTCCGCCGCGACCTGCGTTCCAGCCTTTCCAATGCCCGCCGCGATCACCACAGGCTGGTCGATCGTCGAGTCGAAGTAGCTCGCCACAATCGCAAAGTCATGCGTATTCCCGCTTGCCCTCTGCAGGTTGTTGAACCTCCACGCCGTACCCGCGTGCTCGCTGTCCACAATGTCGCCCTCGCCTTGGCCCTGCTCCAGAAAGCGGAACCGGAGCTTAGGAGCTTGTTGAAATAGCTCTCGTCTGTGGACGGGTACGTTTGTTGGACGCGGTTGTTTCTGACTGGATTGGGCTGGTCCGGGACGTTGGGGGGTGCCCGCGGGTGCTTTTCGCAACACTCAC
>JAABUZ0100003414.1_pt1 | contig 23624 bp, 22 predicted proteins | sample 5562091 | NCBI WGS metagenome assembly JAABUZ01 (sample SAMN12813069, study PRJNA571459) | rock metagenome | isolation source: Antarctica rocks | place: Antarctica: Victoria Land, Linnaeus Terrace sud | collected 2015-12-21
GGGCGCATGCCATCCGCCAATTGCGCTGCCACAGCCTCACCGATGCGGCCCGCACCGCACCGCCGCATCGCTCCCATGCCCGCCGCGCCAAGGCCGCCTAATTCTCAGCCAATCCTCGGGCACTCCCCGTCGAGGTCGGCGCCGAGAAGTTCCAGGCCAAGGCAGCAGTGCCGGACGGCGCGGAGCGTGACCGGCTCTATGACGCCCAGGCGCGGGCCATGCCTGGCTTTGCCGAGTACCAGAAGAACACTACCCGCCGCATCCCGGCCGTGGTCCTGGAGCGCACCGGGTAACGGAGTAGGACAAAGCTGACCACCGACCTCACGATCGGAGGTCAGCCTCCCACCGTTGTGAGCGAGCTAGCCCGCGCGCCGCGACGGGCTGCGCCGCTCCACGATCTGCTTCAGGGTCGCCACCGTCTCGGCCAGGCCCTCGTCAACCGCGGGGCCTTCGGCGCGCTCGGTGTGCAAGCGGATCACGACCTTGGACGAGTGGTCGTCGCCGGTCACGTCGAGCTCGCCGTGGTAGTCGTTCGGACCCTCCGAGCCCCACTCGAGGCGCCGCTCGGCCTGGTTCACCCGCAGCCACGCCTCGCCGGTCACGGTCTTCTCGCCCGGCTGGCCCGTCTGCTCCTGGTCCAGTTTCGCGGTTACCCGCACCGCGCCGCCGTCCACCATCTCGGCCTTCGTGAGCCGAGTTATGTACGACGGCAGGTTCTTCACGTCGGAGAGGTAGTCGAACACGGCGTCGGCGCTGGACGCCACCGTCTCGGTGTGCTGGTAATCGGCCATACCTCCTTTATCCCATCGTGCGCCGCGTCGTGCAGCGTTTCTACCTGTTTCTACCTATGGCAAGAGCCGCGCTCAGGCGAGCAGCGCCAGGAGCTCGTCGTGGATGGGGCTGCCGTTCGAGCTGATGCCGTTGCCCCCGCTCGGGGTACCAGCGCCGCGGAAGTCCGAGAAGCGCCCGCCCGCCTCCTCGACGATGATCTTCAAGGGCGCGACGTCCCAGACGGCGGCCTTCGGCTCCAGGGCCGCGTCCGCCGCGCCCTCAGCGACCAGCAGGTGGGTCCAGAAATCGCCGTAGCCGGTGGTGCTCCAGGCGCCGCGGGCTATGGCGCCCACGCGCTCGAACAGCCCGGGCTGCTCGAGCCAGCTGTCGAGACTGGCCAGCGACACGTGGGCGTCGGCCAGGCGGGCCACCCGCGACACGCCGATCGGCCGGCCATCGGCGAAGGCGCCGAGCCCTCGGGCCGCCCACCAGCGGCGCCGGAGGGCGGGCGCGGACGCCACGCCGACCACTATCTCGCCGTCGTGCTCCAGGGCCAGCAGCGTCGCGAACACGGGCACGCCGCGGATGTAGCGCTTGGTGCCGTCGATGGGGTCGACGATCCAGCAGAACCCGCCCGCGGCCGGCGTTCCACCAAACTCTTCGCCGAGAACCGTGTGGCCCGGCCGCTCGCGCTCGAGACGGCGGCGGATCGCCTGCTCCACCTCGCGGTCGGCTTGCGACACTGGCGTCATGTCCGGCTTCGTCTCCACCACCAGGCCTTCGGTTCGGAAGTGCGCGAGGCTGATCCGGTCGGCCTCGTCCGCGAGCGCCAACGCCAGATCGAGCTCGGCCCGCAGTCCGCTGTCGCCGCCGCGCCCTGTCACCATGCCGTCATAGTAGGCTCTCTCCATGGTTAGCCACACGCGTCCGGGGTACGACGCGAGCGCCGACGCCCGCCACACGGCCCTCCGCGAGCAGTTCCTGCTGGCGCCGGAGGTCACCTTTCTGAACCACGGGTCCTTCGGCGCCTGCCCACGACCCGTGTTCGACAGATACCAGGCCTGGCAGCTGGAGCTCGAGCGGCAACCTGTGGAGTTCCTCGGCCGCCGCGCCAACCGGCTCCTGGCCGAGGCCCGGGCGTCGCTCGCGGAGTACCTGGGCGCCGCTGGGGACGAGGTCGTCTACTTCCCGAACGTGACCACGGCGCTGAACGTCGTCGCCCGCTCACTGCCGCTGGAGCAGGGCGACGAGGTCCTCACGGCCGACCACGAGTACGGCGCCCTGGTGCGCACCTGGGACTTCGTCTGCCAGCGGCGCGGCGCCGTCCCGGTGGTGCGTGAGCTGCCCCATCCGCTGAGCGATCCGGCCGAGGTGGTCGAGATGGTCTGGGCCGGGGTGACGCCGCGGACGCGCGTGCTCTTCTTGAGCCACATAACGTCGCCGACTGCCGTCATCCTGCCGATCGGCCCGCTCATCGAGCGCGCGCGCTCCGCTGGCATCTGGACGGTCGTCGACGGCGCCCACGCGCCTGGCCAGGTGCCGGTGGACCTCCGGGCGCTCGGCGTGGACTTCTACGGGGGGAACTGCCACAAGTGGCTGTGCGCGCCGAAGGGCGCCGGCTTCCTGTACGCCAGGCGCGAGGTCCAGCACCTGCTGGAGCCGCTCGTCATCAGCTGGGGCTGGCGGCCCGTCGAGCCGGGGCCGTCGCGGTTCGTCGACGAGCACGAGCAGCAGGCGACCCGGGACCTGGCGGCGTACCTCGCCGTCCCGGCGGCGATCGACTTCCAGGCCCGCAACGACTGGCCCCGGGTCCGCCAGGAGTGCCACGAACTCGTCCTGATGGCGCGCGCCGCCATCGCCAACCTGACCGGCCTGCCACAGCTGACCGACGACACGCCCGGCTGGTTCGCCCAGATGGCGACGCTGCCGCTGCCCCCGTGCGATGCAGTCGCCCTGAAGAAGCGGCTCTATGACGCGTTCCAGATCGAGCTGCCGGTGATGGTGTGGCACGACCGCCCGTATCTGCGCGTGTCAGTTCAGGGGTACAACACCCGGGCGGACGTCGACCGCCTCGTGACCGCGCTGGCCCAGCTGGCGATTGAGTTTGAGTTTTGAGTTTTGAGTTTTGAGTCTTGAGTTGAAGTAGGCACCTAGCGCCGCGCTAGACGAACAGCGGCTCCATCTGGAGGCGCTCCAGCATAGCCTGCATGTCGGCGTCGCTGGTCGGCGCGAAGCGCTCGGCGGCCGCCAGAATCTTGGGCAGCAGGCCGGTATCGCCGGCGGTGTTCAGGAATACGCCCGGGCGGCTCAGCACCCAGTGCACGGCCACCTCGATGTCGCGCGGCTCCGTCAGTGGCTCGTACCAGGTCGAGTTCGCCCGCGGGCGCCCCATCCACGGCCGGTAGGCGATGGCTTTGATGGTCTGCACGGCGACGTTGCGCTCGCGGCAGGTCGCGTACAGGGCGTTGAAGTTCTCGGCGTAGTAGGGGTTCTGCAGGGTCACGAAGTTGTAGGGCAGCAGCACTGAGTCGAAGTCGAAGCGCTGCAGGCTGCGGCGGTGGGTGGCGGCGATCTGGGCGCCGTGGCCGGTGACCCCGATGAAGCGCACCAGCCCCTGGTCGCGGGCCTCGACGGCCGCCTCGATGGCGCCGCCCGGGCTGAGCGCGGTGTCCCACTCGATCGGGTCCGCCAGGTTGTGGAGCTGCCACAGGTCAACGTGGTCCACGCCCATACGGTCGAGCGACTGGTGCAGCTCCGCGCGCGCCTCGTCGGCCTTGCGCTTGCCTGTCTTGGTGGCCAGGAAGAAGCGGCCAGGATAGCGGGCCAGCCAGGGGGCGATGCGCAGCTCGGCGTCGCCGTAGCTGGCGGCGACGTCCAGGTGGTTGATCCCGTGCTCCAGAAGAACGTCGAGGCCGCGGTCGGCCTCGTCCTGCGACACGCGGGAGAGGGCGGCGGCGCCGAAGATGATCCGGGTGCTGGTATGGCCGGTCCGGCCAAAGGGAAGCTGGGGTATCGACATACTCTTACGGTACGGTCCGCGAGCCCCCGCGTGAAGTGGGACGCGTGAGCGGTCGAGCCCGTTCTTGTTCACTTGCCCTCTTGCTCCCTTGTTCCTGGCTGGTGCCTCAGGGCGTAAGCTACGGGACGACCGGGAACAGCACGCCTTTAGCCTTCAGAAGCTAAAGCTCTTGAAGCCCCAGGGAGCCAGCACATGCCGAATGGATATTGGGATCGCATCCTGCACGTGGACCTCAGCACCGGGAGCACGCGGGTGGAGTCGCTCGGGGACGAGCTGTGGCGCAGCCACCTGGGCGGGCGCTCGCTCATCGCGCGCTACCTGCTGCGCGAGGTCCCGGTCGGCGCGGACCCGCTCGGGCCTGACAACGTCCTGGTCTTCGCGTGCGGCGTCATGACGGGCACGCCCTTCCCGGGCGCGGGCCGCCACTCGGTGGGCGCCAAGTCGCCGCTCACCGGCCTGTTCGGCGAGGCCGAGGCCGGCGGGTTCTGGGGCGCCGAGCTGCGCCACGCTGGCTGGGACGCGATAGTCGTGCACGGGCGGGCCGAGCGGCCGGTCTATCTGTGGATCAAGGACGACGCTGTCGAGCTCCGCGACGCGGCCCACCTGTGGGGCCGCGAGACGGGCGAGGTCGAGGACACGCTGCGCCAGGAGCACGGCGATCGGCTTGTGCGCGTGGCGCAAACGGGGATCGCCGGCGAGCGTGGCGTCCGCTTCGCGCTGGTGGTCAACGACCTGAACGAGGTGGCCGGCCGCACTGGCCTGGGCGCCGTCATGGCGTCCAAGCACCTGAAGGCGATAGCCGTCCGCGGCACCCGGAAGCTGCCGGTCGCGGACTCGGCCCCGCTGCAAGGCACGGCGAAATGGGTCCAGCGCACCATGGACGAGCAGCACTACAACCTCCACCACTTCGGCACCGGGGCGGCCATGCTGGGCAAGCACCTCGAAGGCCACCTCATTGTGCGCAACTTCCAGGACGGCCAGTGGACGCCCGAGCAGGTGACGGCTATCGACGCCAAGGCGGTGGTCGAGTCACACCTGGCCAAGATGGACGGCTGCTACGCCTGCTCGGTCCGCTGCAAGAAGCGGGTGCGGGACGAGGCCCTACACGTCGAGCCGCGCTATGGCGGCCCCGAGTACGAGACGCTCGGCGCCACCGGCACGAACCTCACAGTTGACGATCTGCCGCTGCTGCTCAGGGTGAACCAGCGGCTCAACGAGGTCGGCATCGACAGCGTCTCGTTTGGCGGGACGGTGGCCTGGGCGATGGAGTGCTACGAGCGCGGCCTGCTGACCGACGCCGATACAGGCAGCATCCCGGTGCGCTGGGGCGACGGCGAGACGGTGCTGCGGCTCGTGGACCTGGTGGCGAAGCGCGAGGGTCCTCTGGGCGATCTGCTGGCCGACGGCGCGCTCGCGGCGGCTCGGCGCCTGGGCCGTGGCAGCGAACAGTACGTCGTCCACGTCAAGGGGCTCGAAGTGGCGATGCACGACCCGCGCGCGATGCGGAACATGCTGGAGAATTACCCCGTCACACCCACTGGCGGCGACCACACGGGCGCGGCGCGCCACCGAACGTCGCTGCGCAACACCGTCGGGCTGTGCCAGTTCCTGGCGTACGACGAGCCGCGCGTCGTCGAGCTGGTGCGCGCCGCGACCGGCTGGGAAGTGGACGAGCAGGAGCTCCGCGCGGTGGTGAGTCGTGGGCTGAGCCTGGCGCGCCTGTTCAACTTGCGCGAGGGCATGGTGGCCGCTGACGACCGCCTGCCGCAGCGCCTGCACGAGCCGCTGCTCAAGGGGCCGCTCTCCGACCGCCACCTACCCCCCGAGGAGGTGCAGACGAATCGTCCAGGAGTACTACCGCGATCAGGGCTGGCACCAGGAGTCCGGGGCGCCCCTGGCCGGGACGCTGGAGGCGCTGGGGATCGGCGAGTACGCGGACTACGCGGCTGGCGTGGTGCCGGCGGGAATCGGGCCGACCCGCCTGCCGCCGGCGGTCGTGGGCGTGGCCACGGATGTGAGGAACGAGGAGTGAGTACCGGGCTGGCTCACACGGCCACCGTCTCCGCCTCCGCCTCAGCCTCGGGGGCCTCGTGGTACGGGGGCAAGCGCGGCGGGCCCCCGAGCACCAGTCCGCCGTAGGCGACGCGACGCATCAGAGCCCGATCGAGCGGCTCCCCTGACAGGATCCGCGGCAACAGCACGTCGAGAGCGCCCGGCCGGCCGAACAGCTCGCACGAGGCCAGGCCCAGGATAGGGCGGCCGGCGATCTGGCCGATCCAGCAGGCCGTGCCGGGATCGGCCGGGATGCCGATCTGGTCGACGGCTCCGCCAGCCTGCCGCAGCCCGTCGAACAGCACGTCGGCCGGGTCGGTCGCGGCGGCTCCGGCCGCGAACAGCAGGTCCGCGCCGCTCGCCAGCGCCTCCTGGTAGGCGGCCGCCACCTCGGCGACTGTCGCGCGGGCGGTCACCACGACGTCGAGCGCCGAGCCGTACCAGCGCAGCGCCGAAGACAGGCTGGCTCGAGCGCGGTCGCGCATCGCCTGGCCGAACCGGTCGAGGATCACCAGCGCCGCCCGCCGCGGCACGAACGGGACGACGTCGATCACAGGCCCGTCGTCCCGGCAGATCTCGCGCACGCGCGCGGCGGTGCCAGACCCGAGCAGCAGCGGCGCGCACTTGACGGCACCCACCGGCAGGTCGGCATCGGTGGGCCGGTCGGTCTCGGCGGTGAAGACCAGGACGCCCTCGCACCCGTTGACCGCGTCGAGCACGTCGCGCCGGACGCGGAGAAAGCCACGGCTCTCGGCGGTGAGCGTGACCTGCCCGTGGCGGGCGGCGGCCGCGCGGACGCCGGGCCCGACAACAGCGCTGGCCAGGGTCTCAGCGGCGACGTCCTCGGTCAGGTCGCCATCGTCCGGGACCAGCAGGTGCACCTCGCCGACACCGAGGGCGCGCAGCTGGTCAAGCTGCGCCGCCGTCAGGGCTGCTCCTTTGCGGAACAGGACGCTCTGGCGCTGGCGCGGGTCGCGCACGTCGTGGGCGAGGACGACTTCACCGTTGGTTGGCCAGCCCTGCTCCTGGCCATCAGCTACGACGAGACGCACACTTACTCCCCTTCACGAACACGAATGCAACTCGTCGCATTGTACGAGAGACGTTGCGTCGGCAGGCCGTGTTCTCGGGCTCTCGTCGGGCAACCAGGGCGCGCCGTGTGACGGCCCGAGTCTTAGAATGGGCGCAAGGAGGTGTGCCATGGTCGCGGAGGTCAGCGAGGGTGTCGAGGTTGCCGTCAAACGGTTCACGGTTGTCGATTACCACCGCATGGGGAAGGCCGGTGTTTTCCGCCGAGGAGAGCGCGTCGAGCTGCTCGATGGCGAGATCATCGAGATGAATCCGGTCGGCCGACCTCACGCCACAACTGTCAATCGCCTGAACCGCCTGTTTGCCCGGCTCTTCGGGGATCGCGTGCTGCTGTCCATTCAGAACCCGGTCGTGCTCGACACATACGCGGAGCCCCAACCGGACGTGGTCCTGCTGCGGCCACGCGAGGATGACTACCTGCACGCCGCTCCCACCGGCGCCGACACGTACCTGGTGGTCGAGGTGGCGGATTCCACGGTGACGTATGACACCACGCGCAAGGCCCGAGCTTACGCCCGGACCGGGGTGTCGCTGTTCTGGGTGGTCGTGGTCGGCAGGGGCGCCGAGGACCGGGTGATCGTGTTCGCGGACCCGGTCAACGGCGAGTACCAGTCGCAGCGAGAGGCGCATCGTGGCGACGTGCTGACGATACCGGGCCTGGACGACGCCCCCGTGGCAGTCGGCGACTTTTCTCTAGCGGTTAGCGGTTAGCGGTTCGCGAGGAGACCAGGATGATCGACCAGGCGTCCCTGCTGACTGGCCTGCGGGGGGAGCGGACCATCGAAGACGTGTGCCGGGCGGCCGGGGCGTCGCCGAGCGACTTCGCCGAGGCGCGCGACGCCTGGCTGCGAGGCCGGGCCCCAACAGCCTCGGCGCACCTGGGCGCCGCCGTCAAGGGCACCGTGGAGGTTCTCCGCGACACAGCCGGCGTGCCACACGTGTACGCCGCCAGCACGCCCGACCTGTACTTTGGCCTGGGCTTCGCCATGGCTCAGGACAGGCTGTGGCAGATGGACCGCCTGCGCCGGCGCGCGCTCGGTCGCCAGGCCGAGATCCTGGGCGCGGCGTACGTGCGCAGCGACCTTCTGCACCGGGCCGTCGGCATCCCCGAGATCGCCGCCGCCGAGGTCGAGCGCACGGACGGTGGGACACGCGCCATCATTGACGCGTTCGTCGCCGGCATCAATCGGCACATCGAGGTCTGTGGGCCCGACCTGCCGGTCGAGTTCGCGCTGCTGGACTACGCTCCCGAGCCGTTCACGGCGCGCGACGTCATAGCGATCCTGCGCGGGATGTGGTGGTCGCTCAACGGTCGGCTGGAGACGCTGACCGTCGCCGAGGCGGCGCGGCTGCTGCCCGAGGAGCTGCGCGCGGAGTACTTGCGGCCGGAGGCTCCGGAGAGCCGCGTCGTGCCGCCAGGCAGCCCCTACCCGGCCGTTGCGGCGCCGGCGCTAGCGCCAGTGGGCGACGGTCTGCTCGGGATGGCTGACGGGACGGGCAGCAACAACTGGGCTGTGGCCGGCCACCGCACGGAGTCTGGCCAGGCGATCCTGTGCGGCGACCCGCACCAGCCGTTCTGGCTGCCGTCCTCGTGGTACGAGTACGCGGTCCACGGCCCGGAGGACGCCGCCGCCGGGGCGGGGCACCCGGGGGTGCCCGGGCTGTGGTGGGGCGCCAACGGCGACATCGCCTGGGGCCTGACCAACAACGGGGCCTCGACGCGCGACCTGTACCGCGAGCAGGTACGCCCGGACGACCCGCGCCTGTACCGCGACGGCGACACCTGGCGGCCCTTCGCCGAGCGGCTGGTGGAGGTCGCGGTGCGCGACGGCGCGCCGGTGCACCACGTCCAGCAGGCGACGGTTCGGGGCCCCATCGTGAACCACGTCCTGCCCCCGGTGGCCGAGGGCGGCGACCCGCCGCTGGCGCTGCGTTGGGTTGGCCAGGAGCACCTGGACGACGTCCGCGCCGCCGTGGCTATCGGGCGCGCCCGGGACTGGCCGTCATTCCGCGCGGCGCTCAGCGACTGGGCGGTGGCGGTCTTCAACTTTGGCTACGCCGATCGCACCGGACAGGTGGGCTACCAGTGCGCCGGCCGGGTTCCGATCCGCGGCCGGCCGGCGCGCGGCTACCGGGACGCTGACAATCCTGACGATGCCTGGCAGGGGGTCGTCCCGTTCGAGGCGATGCCACGGCTGGAGAACCCGGCTCGGGGGTACGTCGCCAGCGCCAACGAGCGCGTCGCGCCCGACGACTACCCCTACCACCTGGACGGCGCCTGGGCGGCCGGACACCGATCCACCCGCCTGCGGCAAGCTCTCGAGACCGAGCCTCACGTCGACCGCGACGGGTCGATCGCTCTGCAGAACGACGTGAAGAGCTGCCGGGCCGAGCGCCTCTGCCCCGCGCTGGTGCGCTGGCTCGCCGAGGTCGAGGACGCCGAGCCAGACGTTGCGCTGCTGCGCGAGTCGCTCGCCGACTGGGACTTCCGCTACACGACCGACAGCGTCGCCGCCACGCTCTTCGAGACTTTTCTAGAAGGCTGGCAGGGACGCGTGGCCGGCGAGCGCTTTCCGGAGCGCCTGGTTCCGCTGGTCCGTACCCAGGGCGGCGTCGCCAGCCGCCTCATCGAGGGTGACCGTGTGCCCTGGTTCACCGGGGACGTGCGGGCGGAGCTGGCGGCGGTGGCCAGAGAGGCCATGGCGAACGTCCGGCAGCGGTACGGCGCTGACCGTATGGGGTGGCGTTGGGGCGCGGTCCACCAGGCGCACTGGCGGCACCCCCTGAGTCGCGCGTCAGTGCCCGGCCTGGACGTCGGCCCGGCGCCTGTCGATGGCTGCGGCGAGACGGTGCGCAACACGGGCGCGGGCCAGCCGCCCTTCGCGGCGGCCAGCGGCGCCGAGTACCGGATAGTGGTGGACTTTGCCGACCCGAGCCGCTTCCTGGCCGTGCAGAACGTCGGCAACTCGGGCCAGGTCGGCAGCCCCCACTACGCCGACCAGTTTCCGGCGTGGCTGGCCGGCACGTACCACGTGGTCTGCCTGCACCGGGCGGACGTGGAAAGCGACCTCGAAGGGACGACGGTGATCGAGCCGGGGGTCTAGTAGCACGAACTGGGGCTATGTAGCCGTCAGCCGTCAGCATCCCATCAGGGCGTGTGGCCCGCTGCACCTGGACCCGAGAGGGCGATACGCTTCGCTGGCTGATAGCTGATAGCTGATAGCTGATAGCTGATAGCTGATAGCTGATAGCTACTCAGGATCCGAAGGCGGCGATGCCGCGGCCCCACACCGTCAGGATGTGCCCCTGGCCCAGCCCCGGCGTCGCGAAGTGCGGCGGCGCCGCGGGCGGCGGCCCGGACTGGAACTGGACCGACCCGTCCAGAGCGCTGACCGCGTACAGCTGGCCGTCACCGCGGCTGATCGTCCAGACAGTAGAGCCGACCACGATCGCTGGGTTGGCAAAGCCCGGCAGCGCTCGCCAGGCGACCGAGAAGCCGCCCTCCTGGAACTGCACCGCCGTCAGCCCGTCCCGGCATCCGACGTACAGGTAGGGGTCGGCGTAAGCCACGCCGCCGTAGGCGCCGCCACACACCGGCGCCGAGAAGGTCTGGCCGCCGATGTTGCCCATGGCCGCTTCCTGGACCAGGTAGCCCGTCCCTGTCTTGCCGATCTGGAAGACCTGGCCATTGTTCAGCAGCACGGGGCTGGTGGAGCCGAGGTCCTGGTCGCGCGCGCTCATGGTTGCCCAGTCCGAGGGCGCAAACCAGTCGAGCAGCTTGAGATCCGGCGACAGCTTGATGACAGCGTTGCCGAAGTCGAATGCGTCGCGGCTGCCGCCGTTGCCGGTGGCCACCAGGAGGTTGCCGTCGCCGTCGACAGTCGGTCCGGCGGTCGCCCAGATGGCGCCTTCGCGCTGCGTGGGCACCTGGTACACGGCCGAGGTCGAGCCGTCGGCGGCATTGGCCGCCACCACCCAGCCGTGGTACTGGCCGCAGTCGCCGAAGCGGCCGCCGAAGCTGACGTAGACGACGCCCGGCGAGGCGGTGAGCGCCGCGCGCTGGAGGTGGGTCAGCGGGTCTGCCCCGGGCGGGTCGATAGGCTGGTGGTAGCGCACGGCGCCGCTGCCGAGGTCCAGCGCGTACAGCTCGTGGTGGGCCGGCTGCTGAAAGGCCACCGTGTAGAGCACGCCCGCGGCCGGGTCGATCACCGGCGTGCTGGTGATGCCCACCGGGTCGATGTTGCCACAGGGCAGCGTGCTGGCCGACACCGGCTCGGCCAGGTGCGTGCTCCAGACCACCGCGCCCGACGCGTCGTCCAGCGCGTAGACGGTGTCGTTCTCGGTGGCGACGAAGGCCCGGTTGTTGGCCGACAGCGGCTCGGCGTACACGTCGCCGTCCAGCTGGGGCGACTGCCACTGGAGGGAGACGCTGCTCGAGAGTGACAGCTGCGTCGCCGCGCCAGCGCGCTGCGAGTTCCCGCCGTAGGTGGGCCAGGTCAGGACGGCTGGCTGGGCAGAGGCGAGCGACGCCCAGCTGAGCAGGCCCACGGCGACGATGACAACCGTGCGCACCAGCGGCAGACGACGACAGGCGCGGGCGAAACTGCTTGCCATACCGTGGAGAGTATTCGGCCACACGCCGAGCCGAACACCATTTTAGGCGTGGGGCTGTCCCGTTGTATCCTGAGATGCCAGGGGAAAGGGAAGCGAGAAGTGAGAAGTGAGGAGGGGGAGCGTATGGCGGGGGCGAGTGGAGACGGAGACCAGCGACTGACCCGGCGGCGCCTCCTGGCCCGAGTGGGCGGGATGGCGCTGGCGACGACACCCCTTGGCCTCGCGGCATGTACGCGCCGGGCGCCCGAAGCCGCGGGCGCCAACCCGCCGCCGGCGCCCGTGGCCGGCGCTACTCCGGCCGCCTCGCTGGCCAGCGCGACGAGTGGTACGAGTAGCGCCAGCGGCAGCGCGGCAAGCGGGCCGCCGCGGCGGGGCGGCACGCTGACCACCGCCGTCCAGAGCGACTGGATCACCTTCGACCCGATCTGCAACTCGGCCAACGGCACGTCGTCCTTCATGGTCTACGATCCGCTGTTCTTTTTTCAGCCCGACGCCACTGGCACGTGGCGCGTGGCCCCGGGCCTGATCGAGACGTGGGACTTCGGCGACACCGCCGCCACCTGGCAGCTCCGCAAAGGCGTCACCTTCCACGACGGCAGCCCCTGGAATGCGGACACCCTGAAGTGGAACATCGAGCGGATGCTGAGCGATCCGAAGTCCCTCGCCAGCAGCGTTCTCACCAGCCTGGATCCCAAGAACCCCGTCATGGTAGTCGACCCCTACACGGCCAGGATCAACCTCACCGGGCCGGCGCCCTCGCTCGTCGAGCAGCTCAGCAACGGCGGCGACAGCGGCCAGTACACCTTCCCTATCTCGCCGACCGCTTTCCAGAAGTTCGGCCCCGAACAGTACGCGCGCAACCCCGTCGGGACGGGGCCGTTCCAGTTCGTCGAGTGGAAGCCAAGCGACCGTGTCGTCCTGAAGCGCAACGAGAGCTACTGGATGACCGGCGCGGACGGAAAGGCCCTGCCGTACCTCGACGGCGTCGTCTACCGGTTGATCATCGACGACTCGGTCCGATCCATCGAGCTGACCTCGCACAACATCGACTTCGCCGATCTCGTGGCGCCCAAGGACGTTGCCGCGATCCAGGCCGACTCCCAGCTCGCCTTGATCGAAGGCAAGTGGGTCGGGAACTCGCGCCGGCTCATTTTTCACGCCCGCGGCGGCCCGTTCTCGGACAACCTCGCCCTGCGCCAGGCCGTCCTGTACTCCATCGACCGGGAGACCCTCGCGAGCACCCTGGGCCAGGGACGGGGCGACCCGTCCAAGTTCCTGCTGCTGCCGGGCGCCCTCGGCTACGACGACAGCCTGCCGCACTACGCCTTCGACCTGGACAGGGCCAGGAGCCTGATGAGTGACGCGGGCTACCCCGGCGGCCTGGATGTCAGCTTCATCATCATCGCGCGTGAGATCGACAAGGTCCAGGCCGAGGTGCTCAAGCAGATGTGGGCGAAGATCGGCATCCGGGCGAGCATCGAGGCGGTGGAGCGAGCGGCGCTGAACCAGCGCATCCTGAGCGGGGGCGCCGACTACCAGGTCACCTCGGGGCAGTACGGCAACTACGCCGGCGACGCCGACGTGCAGCTGCGGCGGTACCTGCACTCGAAGGGCGGCTTCAACAAGTCCCACCTGAGCAACCCGGAGATGGACGCTCTGCTCGACAAGGCGAGCGGCACCTACGACGTGAACGCGCGGGTGGCGACCTACCACGACGCCCAGAAGCTGGACTTCTCGCTCGGCTACTACGGCTACCTGTGGACGCAGTGGTACAACTGGGCCATGAACAAGCGCGTGGCGGGCTTCCCGAAGGTCATCGGTGGCTCCTGGGACTTCCGCGGCGTGTGGCTCACGAGCTGACAGCTATCAGCCGACGAGCTGTCAGCTGTCAGCTTGAGCTTTGACCTGAGAAGGGCTTTTGACCATGCCTGAATCCCACGCGGCCCGGGGGCCGCTCGTCCCGCCCGCGTCCTCCCAGGGCGACACGCTGTCGTCGCTGCTGGCGGCGGGTCCGGGGGCCGCCACCGCTATCCGCGTGCCGGATGGTCCTGAGCTGAGCTACGAGGACCTGCGCCGGCTGGTGGCCCAGACCGCTGACGCGCTGGCCGCCTTCGGGATCCGCCGCGAGGACCGCGTGGCCACAGTTCTGCCCACGGCTCTGGACGCCGTCGTCGCCTTCCTGGGCGTCGCCACCGCGGCCACGGCGGCGCCGCTCAACCCGGCCTATCCCGAATCCGAGTTTCGCTTTTATCTGGCGGACGTGGAGGCGAAGGCGCTGATCGTGCCACCGGGTGGTGGCGCGGCCGCGCGCCAGGCGCTGCCCGCGGGTGCGCTGCTGCTGGAGCTGGCGATAGGGGCGGACGGCACCGTGTCCCTCACCGGCGATGCGCCGCGTAGCCCGGGCCGAACCGCCGCCGCGCCGCGACCCGACGACGTCGCCCTGGTCCTGCACAGCAGCGGGACCACCGGCCGCCCGAAACAGATCCCCATCCGCCACCGGAACATCACCGCGTCCGCGGCCACCGTCGCCGCCACCTACGGGCTCACGCCGGACGACGTCACGCTGACTGTCATGCCCCTGTTCCACGTCCATGGCTTGGTGGCGTCCGTGCTCGCCACCTTGCGCTCCGGTGGCGCCGTTGTGCTGCCGGCGCAGGGGTTCAACGCTTTGCGGTTCCTGTCGCAGGTCACGACCTACGGCGTCAGCTGGTACACGATGGTGCCCACGATGCACCAGATGATGCTCACCCGCTGCCGCGGCGGCGAGCGGCCCGCCGGGATCGAGCGCCTGCGCTTCGTCCGCTCCTGCAGCGCCGCCATGCCTCGCGGCACGTACGACCAGCTCGAATCGACTCTACAGGTCCCGGTGCTGGAGGCTTTCGGCATGACCGAGGCGTCGCACCAGGCGGCCTCCAACCCGCTGCCGCCGCGGCACCGCGTCGCCGGGACGGTCGGCCTGGCCACCGGCGTCGACATCGGGATCATGGACGACGCCGGGCGCCTGCTGCCGCCCGACACGCCGGGTGAGCTCGTGCTGCGCGGGCCGAGCGTCGTCGACGGCTACTACAACAACCCCGCGGCGACCGCCGCCGCCTTCGTCGACGGCTGGTTCCGCACCGGCGACAACGCCGTCGTCGACCCAAACGGCTACCTGCGCCTGGTCGGCCGCATCAAAGAGATGATCAACCGTGGTGGCGAGAAGATCTGGCCGAGCGAGATCGACCAGGTTCTCGGCCAGCACCCGGCGGTCAGGGAGGCGGTCGCCTTCGGCGTCCCCCACCCGACGTGGGGCGAGGAGGTGGCGGCCGCGGTCGTCACGCAGCTGGGCGCGGTGGTGAGCGAGGCCGAGCTGCAGCGGTACTGCCGTGAGCGGCTGGCGGGGTTCAAGACGCCCACGCGCATCCACCTAGTGGAGACCATCCCGCGCACGGCCACTGGCAAGATCCAGCGGCGCGCCATCGCCCAGATGCTTAGCGTTAGCGGCGGCTGACGCCGTATGAGGCTGGTGGTCGTGGGCGCCGGCGCGACCGGTGGGTTCCTGGGCGCCCGTCTTGCCCGGGCGGGACAGGACGTCACTCTCGTGGCGCGCGGCAAGAACCTGGCGGCCATGCAGGCTCAGGGGGTGCGCGTCATCGAGGCCGAGGACGAGTACGTCACCCACCCAGCCTGCACCGACGATATGGACGTCGTCGGCGGCGCGGACGTGGTCTTCCTGACCGTCAAGGGACACGCCGTGGCGGGCATCGCCCAGCAGATCGGACCGCGGCTCGGGCCCGCGACCGCCGTCGTCATGGCCCAGAACGGCATCCCCTACTGGTACTTCCAGGGTGGCTACGCGGGGCCGTTGCAGGGCGCGACCCTGCGCTCGGTCGATCCCGACGGCGCGATTGCCGCGTCGATCGCCATCCGCCGCGTGATCGGCTGCGTCGTCTACCCGGCCACAAACCTGGTCGCGCCGGGCGTCGTCCAGCACGTCGAGGGCACCCGCTTCACCCTTGGCGAGCCGGACGGGACCAAGAGCGACCGCTGCGCGGCCATCGCGGCGGCGCTGCGGAGCGCTCGGCTGAAGGCGCCGATCTCGACGCGCATCCGCGACGAGCTGTGGCTGAAGCTGCTGGGCAACGTGGTGATGAACCCGCTGTCGGCGCTCACCCGCGCCACGCTGGCGGACATCGCGACGAGCGCCGCGACGCGCGGTCTGGCGCTGGCGATGATGGCGGAGGCCGGCGCTGTGGCCGAGGCGCTCGGCGTCGCCCTGCCGGTGAGCATCGAGCAGCGTCTCGCCGGCGCGGCCGATGTCGGCGCCCACAAGAGCTCGATGCTGCAGGACCTCGAGGCCGGTCGCCCGCTGGAGATCGAGCCGCTGCTGGGCGCGGTCATCGAGATCGGCCAGCGCCTGGGTCGGGAGCTACCGCACCTGGCGACGGTGTACGCGTGCGCCAAGCTGCTGGACCGGACCGTTCGCGGGTAGGGATGGGCCAACCGCGCCTGCCAAGAGTTGATAGCTGACAGCTGATAGCTCAGTAGTAGATCGCGCGGGGGACCCCGCCGCCGGCGGCTATGACGTCGCCATTGATGGCTGCTGCCCTGGGCGATGCCAGCCGGCGCTCGCCTGCAAGGCGAGGAGGTCGCGGGCCACGAGGGCGACGTCGACGCCTTCACGGGCGAGCTCGAAAGCTATCGCCTTGCCGATACCGCGGCTGCCGCCCGTGACGATGGCGGTCTTGCCGGCGAGCTCGAGGTCCATGGTGCCGAGCGTTATACACGGCCCGGCCCGCAGGCAGGCCTTTCACTTCCACTGCGCTGATAAATGGCGGATGGTGTAGGCTACGGTGTGGCGGGCCGGGCGCCGCGCCAGCGTCTGCCGACTGACAGCCTGACAGCTTCCGTTTGAGAGGAGCACGCTTCCTATGGCTAGGCATCACCATCGCCGCGGCGCTGGCGCGATGGCCGTGGCGCTCATCGTTGCCCTTGGCCTGTCGGTCGCCAGCGGCCCGGCCGCGACGGCCGCCCCCTCCGCTCCCACCGGGCTGCATGTCGTGGGCAACTCGATAGTCGATGGCTCCGGCAAGGCCGTGCGCCTCCTCGGCGTGGACCGCTCGGGCAGCGAGTACGCCTGTCTCGGGAACTGGGGCTTCTTCGACGGCCCCAGCGATGCCGCCTCGGTGCAGGCGATCGCCGCCTGGCACACCACCGCGGTGCGCGTGCCCCTCAACGAGGACTGCTGGCTCGGCATCAACGGCGCTCCGGCCGCCTACTCGGGCCAGGCGTACCAGGCGGCCATCCAGAGCTACGTCGCGCTTCTGAACCAGAACGGCCTGGTCGCCATCCTGGACCTCCACTGGAACGCCCCCGGGACGCAGCAGTCCAACGGCCAGCAACCGATGGCCGACGCCGACCACGCGCCGGCGTTCTGGAGCTCGGTGGCCAGCACCTTCAAGGGCAACAGCTCGGTCGTCTTCGACCTGTACAACGAGCCGTACGGCATCTCGTGGACGTGCTGGCGCGACGGCGGCAGCTGTTCGGGGGCCAGCTACACGGTGGCCGGCATGCAGTCGCTGGTCAACGCGGTCCGTGGCACAGGCGCGACCAATGTCGTCATGGCTGGCGGCCTGGCCTACGCCAACGACCTGTCGCAGTGGCTCAGCTACCGCCCCAGCGACCCGACGAACAACCTCGCGGCATCGTGGCACAGCTACAACTTCAACGGCTGCAACACGACGGCCTGCTACGACAGCCAGGTGGCGCCAGTAGCGCGGCAGGTCCCGCTGGTCGCCGGCGAGATCGGCGAGAACGACTGCGCCCACGGGTTCATCGACCCGCTGATGGGCTGGTTGGACGCGCACGGCGCGAGCTACGTGGGCTGGGCCTGGGACACGTACAGCTGCGGCGGCTTCCCGGCGCTGATCACCGACTACTCGGGCACGCCGACGGGGTACGGCATTGGCCTGCGCGACCACCTGGCGGCGCTGGTGGCCGGCTCGCCGACGAGTACGCCGACGGCGACGAACACACCCGCGGCGACAGCCACGGCCACTAACACCCCGACCAACACCCCGACGACCACGCCGACCCTGACCAACACCCCGACCGCGACGCCGAGCCCGACGGCCTCCGGCCAGGGCGGCATCAGCGTCGCCGCCAGCGCCCTGACATCGTCGCTCCCCTGGTGGGGCGAGGAGGACGTCACCTTCTCGGCCAACGCCCCCGTCACTGCCCTACGGATCGTGGTGCGGGTCCACAAGCAGGCGGGGACGGCCTCGGCCGGCCAGTACAGCAACTTCCCGAGCGGCGCGCTGTCCATGACCGAGTCCGACAACGGCAGCCAGCTCATCTACACCTACACGCTGGCCCGCGGCCAGACCTTGCCGGCCGGGAGTGGCTGGCGGGTCGGCTCGCAATTCAGCGGCACCGGCGCACCCCACCCGACGCGCAGCGACAGCTACTCGTTCAAGGCGACCTCCGCCGGCGTCACCACGACCGCCAGGGGCCACTTCTAACTTTTAGCCCTTATCTTTGAGCCTTTGGCCTTAGCCTGCTCCGCCTGTCAGCGGCGGCTTCGGTGCCGAAGGCCCGCCCTCGGCCAGCAGCAGGCGGGGTGGGATACGGAAGCGGCCGATCACGTCGCGTAGGGTCTCCCGCTCCGTGATGACGTCGGCCCGGTCGCCGCACACCAGCACGGTGGCCGGTCGCGGCTGCGTCCATCTCGTGCAGCCCGAGTCGAGTGCGGACGTTGACCCGGGCGCGTGTGCCGAGCCGGCGCGCGATGGCCGCGACAGCCTGGAGCTCCTCGAACACGTCCAGGTTGATGGTGACGCCGGCCTCCACCGCCATGGCGAGCTCCGGCTCCGCCTTGTTGCTGCCGTTGAGCATCAGCTTGTCAGGGTCCGTCCCGGCCAGTAGCGACAGGTACAGCTCGCCGTAGCCGAAGCAGTCGCCGCCAGCCCCCTCCTGGTTGAACACGCGGCGGATAGCCGGATTGTTGTTCGCCTTGTTCGAGAAGAGGATCTCCGTGCGCGGATAGCGGCCGCGGAAGGCGCGCGTGATAGCCCGCACGTTGTGCCGGATCTGCCCCTCCGAGATGACGTACAGGGGCGTGCCGAACTCGTTGGCGAGAGCGCTGGCCTCGCGCTGCTCGATGCCGAGATGCCCGTGCTCGTCAGCCGTGATGAACTCAGTGAAGTGGCGACCCATGGCGACCTTCCGTCCTTTCTAAAGTCGCGGGCTACTCAGAACCGAGGATAGCCACGACGGCCAGCTCCGCGTCTGGCCAGGCCAGCGGACGGATGGCGGCGCCACGGCGGAGCACCTGGACGGAGTGGTAGCGGCCCTGGACTGGCTCGCGGTACACCAGCAGCGCGCCGTGCGCCAGATCGGCGATCCAGTACTCAGGGATCGCATTGGCCGCGTACAACGGCCCTTTGACGTCGCGGTCCCTGGCCAGCGTGGTGTCCGAGACCTCAATCAACAGGAGCACGTCGGCCGCACTGGGGCGGCGGCGCTCGTAGGTCTCCAGAGGAGGCCGCAGCACCGCAATGTCTGGTTGGGGCACGTCCCCGTCTGCCACGTCGACGGGGTTCTGGACGGAAACCACGGCCGCCTCGCCGAGCCCGTTCTGCAGTAGCCGATCGAGGCGAACGACGCACACGATGTGCGGGCCACCGATGGGGGCCATCTCGATCAGCGCGCCCTTCAGGAGCTCGACGCGTGCACCAGGGGGCAGGATGCCCGCCACGAACAGATGCTCGTACTGGGCGGTGGTGAAACGGTACGGCTGAAGGAGCGGGGCTGTCGGCATCGGATCATCAAGACGGGGCGCGCTTTGCTCCCGGAGTGTACTGGCCGCCTCGACGGCGTCGCTGGACCGGCAGGCCCGGCTCGAACATCTAAGCGTAAGCGTCGAGCAGTCCCCTACCGATCCAGGCGGCGCTAGCTGTTTCCCGTTCTCAGCTTCTGAAGTTCTCCGCGTGTCGAGCGCCTAGCGAGCAGCGCTCGGGGCGTCCACCGAGTCCTCGAAGGTCGGCGGTGCGCCTGAGTTCACGGGCGTCCCAAGCGTGTTGCACGTCATGCTGCCACTCCGGCCGAGTGGCGTCGGCTTCTGGCTCGCATCCGGGCCAAAGAGGATCTCGTCATACATCGGCCCTTGCAGGCTGATCTGGAAGCCGCCAGCCACGCGGCTGCTGGTCACGTTGTTCGTCACCTGCGTGCCCGTGATGGTGGCATGATCGCCCGACACCGCATCGTAGATAGTGACCGAGGCTTCCCCCACCGCCGACGTGCTCGTTGGGCTGGCGTTCGCGAGAAGCGCGCGGCCGTTTACCGTGCCCTGGTCCAGTCCGTCGGCCGCGGGCCCCACGAAGGCGAACATCGTGGTCGTGTGCAGGTTGCCCTTCTGGTCAAAGTAGTGCGGGCCGGAGCACTTGGCCAGCGCCGCGTCAGGCGGGGCAAGGGACACGCCTCGGTCGTTCAGGAGCGCCAGCGACGACGGCACTGGGGCGAGCCTGTAGACCTCGGCCAACGCGAAGCGCAGGTTGGTGGCTGCGCTTGGGGTCGGCGCCGCGCACGCCGTGCTCCCGTCGGAGCAGTACACCAAGTGCGCTTCGATCTCGTACACCTGGTTGGGCACGTCGGCAAGAGCCGGCGCCGCCGCCAGGCCGAGGGCAGGCAACGCCAGGCCGAACGACACGAGCGCAGTCCGAGAAACGCCTTTGAACCTCTTCAACGTCTGTCTCCTTCCGTCAGTCTGTTGTGCAATCTCCACTCGGGAAACTCGGGACATAACGCCGTCCGTAGATCTTCTCGTGGTCCCGCTCACGGGTATGACACGCAGCCGTTAGGCGCCCCTCCCTTCCTGAACCGAACCCGCAGCCGCGGTGTGTTCTCCCGGACGAGCGCTGGCCTACCACGTGTGCCGGGTGGGCCGGCGATCCGAGGCTGGGGCGCCGCCCAGTAAACCTCATCCGCCGGCAGGAAATCAAGCAGGACGGGCCACGCCCACGGCCTCTGGCGCAGTTCGCCGGATGCCGCAGCGGCGCATGACGGCCCGGACCGCCGCCTCCTGGACGGCACTGAGGTGCGGCCAGGGATCATCGGCGAGATCGCGTCCCACAAAGAGTTCGTGTCGGCGCAAGAGGAGCGCGTCTTCCGCGCGGCCGGCCGAGCCGCCATTCGGACCGGTCTCGCGGTCAGCACGCACTCGGTGGGGAGCCCCATCGGCCTGGAGCACCTGCGTATCTTGGGTGAGGAGGGTGTCGATCCGTCGCGCGTCGCCATTGGGCACTGCGACAGCTACCTGGTCGCCGACTACCACGAGGCTCTCATGCGCGCGGGCGCCTACGTCCAGTTCGACAACATCGGCTACATCCCGCCGGCTGTCGCCTCGCTGGAGAGCCGCCTGGTGCCGGTGATCGTCCATCTGGTGCGGCGCGGCTGGGCGCACCGGTTGCTGATCAGCCAGGACGTCTGCCATCGCTCCCACCTCAAGGCGTACGGCGGCAACGGCTACGACTACATCCTGACCCGCTTCCTGCCGCGGCTACGCCAGGCCGGCGTGGACGACGCGGCCATTCACCAGATGACAGTGGACAACCCGCGCCGCCTGCTGGCCGGGGCGTAAAGTGGCCGCGGCCACATGGGGTACCGTCTAAGCGCCGGCCACCCTGGACGTGCTGCGCGTGCTGCACCGCAGCAAGTCTTCAACGACTGAGACCCTCCCGTAGCGCTCATCCTGCTGGGCTGGCGCTACCGTGGACGGCATGGACACTGCCCAGGACGCCGTCCAGCACGGGCATGTTGTGCGCGCGTCAGCTCGCTGACACGGGCGACTGGACCGTGAGCCCCCGCTGGCGCGCCGCGTCAGCCAGCCGCTCGTCATAGGTGACCAGGACGCCGAGGTCGGCGCCGACCGCGAGGGCCGTTGCCAGATGCACCGCGTCCAGCGACCGAAGCTCGCGCGGGTCGAGCTCGCCGGCCCGATCCAGGAGCACCTCATCGAGACGGATCAGGCGCATGCCCGCGAACAGCCGCCGGGCTGGCCCGACGCGCTCGCCGTTGCCGGACCGCCGGAGGGCCCGTACCGCCTCGGTGCGGAGCAGGGTTGCCGAGGTCCGCTCCGGCCATCGGCTCAGGAACCGCTCCAGCGCGGCCGACTCCGGCTCCGCCACCACCAGCTTCACGAAGGCCGACGTGTCGAGGTAGGCGACCCTACCGCTCATCGGCGCGCAGCTCGGCAAGCGCCTGCGACGGAAGCTGGCGGCCGGCTTCCGTCGGCCGCGGCAAGCCCAACTCGTCCATCAGGTCTAGCAGATCGCTGGTCGCTTCCGTCGCCCGCCCCTCGAGCACCATCTGGTCCAGGACACCTGGCCGCAGCGGCACGATCCGAGCGATAGGATGACCATGGTCGGTCACGTCGAAAACTTCACCGCTGACGACGCGCTTCATCACCCCGCTCGCCTGCTGCCGCAGCTCGCGAATGCCCACCCTGTTACCCATAGTGCCTACACTGTAGCACAAGTACCGGGGTAGCCAGGCTCAGAACGGCCGCCCCGGCCGCGGCGTGATGAGCAAACTTCATGACATTCCGTCGCGCCGCCAGCATGCTGGTCGTAACCGTGGCGGTGTCACTCCTTGGCGCGGCAATCTTCTAGCTCGCGCACTCCGGCGGGTACGGGACTGGCGACTGCGCCAGGCGGGGCGCGGTCGAGATGGTCGCTGGTGGCTAAGGTGGTCGTGCTCTGTGTCGGGATGAGCGCGGCGCTCGCGGCCTGGTTGACCTTCGCCGGCTACACCTCCGCGGCCACGGGTCTCGATCGCCAGGCTGACGCGACGCTGGACTCGGACGCGCTGCTCGTCGTACAGACCATCGACGCCTGGCACCGAGGGCGGCTCGATGAGCTCCAGGTATTGGCTGGCCTGCCCGTGATGCGCCGCGTTCTGGAGGCGGGTGGCGACGCCACCGGCCAGGATGTTGCCAGCGCCAATGATGCGCTGGCGAGCCTCAATACGGTGGCCAAAGGTGACGTGACTGGAGTTGCGCTCATGGATGCCAGCGGGTCCTTTGTCCTGTCCAGCAGCCCAGGTGAGGTGGGGACGAGCCTGGCGTAACGCGATTACTTTCAGGAGGCGATGCAGGGCCACCTCTTTGTCAGCGGCGTGGCTATTTCGCTGATAACAGGCGGAACCGCTTTGTTCCACTCGGTGCCGGTGGTCGGTGCCAGCGGCCACCCCATCGGCGTGCTTCGGTCGCGCTCCTCCCTGGCCGCCGTACAGCAGGCCGTCGAGGCCGCCGTGGGGCGAGCAGGCACGGGCGCGACGGGCGTCCTCCTGGACCAGAACGGACTGGTCATTGCTAGCGGCGCAGGACCGACCTGGTTGCTGCGGCCCGTCGTGCCCCTGGCAGCGGATGTCCGTGACGCGCTGGTGCGCGGCGCCCAGTGGGGCAAAGCAGATCCTCCCGCCCCGCTGGGCGAAGCCGACCTGGGACCGATTGTTGGGACGCGCGAGCGGACGGCTTTCGCTTGGCGTTCGGGTGGGACGGATCTGCACGCCGTGGCGCTCCCGCTTCAAACGGTGGGGTGGGCGTATGTCGACGCTCTTCCGGTCGCGACCTTCGAGGCTGCCCCGCATGACTTCCTGCGCGCGGCGGCCCTGAGCGCGGCGCTGGCGCTCGCCGTCGCCTCCCTGCTGTCGCTGATCCTCGCCAGGTCGCTTGCCGTTCCGCTCACGCGGGTGACGCGGGCCGCGCGGGCCCTGGCCGACGGCGATCTCACAGGGACGCTGACCGTGCGCTCGGGCGACGAGGTCGGCCAGTTGAGCGACGCTTTTCGCGACATGGCCGCGCGCCTGCGCGGGGTCACCGGCGAGATCCAGCAGGGCGCCCGCCAGATTGGGAACGCCAGCTCACAGATTCTCGGGGCCATGGCTCAGCAGTCGTCCGGCGCCGTCGAGCAGTCGGCCGCCATCGCCGAGACCACGGCGACGGTCGAGCAGGTCAAGGCGTCGGCCGAGCAGGCGGTCCAGCTGGCGCTGGTGGTGGCCGAGACCGCCCAGGAGGCGCTGCGGGTCGCTGGCGACGGGGTGC
>JAABUZ0100003415.1_pt1 | contig 23623 bp, 13 predicted proteins | sample 5562091 | NCBI WGS metagenome assembly JAABUZ01 (sample SAMN12813069, study PRJNA571459) | rock metagenome | isolation source: Antarctica rocks | place: Antarctica: Victoria Land, Linnaeus Terrace sud | collected 2015-12-21
CGCCCACGACCCGAGCGCGGCGGTGCAGGCCGCGGCGCTCGCCGTCTACGACCCGACCGTCGCGCCCGAGGGGACCGCGCTCCTCGTCGACCGCGTCACCCGCGGGGGTCCGCTCTTCGTGCGCGGGGCGGCTGCGGAACGCCTGCTCCGCAAGCCGGACGCGGCCGGCCTCGCCGCACTCGAGGCGACGACGGGCCCCGACCAGCCGCGAGAGCTCCGCGTCGAGGCGCTCCGGCTGCTCGCCGCGTGGCCGGACAAGTCGCGGGCGGTCGCTGTCGCGACGCGCGCCCTCACCGACGCCGACCCGCTCTTTGCCGTCGCCGCCGCGCGCCAGCTCGGCGCGATCGGCGGTGCGAGCGGCCGCTCGACGCTCTCGGCCGCCCTCGCGCGCGAGTCGCGCGTGACGGTGCGTGCGGCGCTCACGACGGCGCTGGGCACACCGCCCCCCGCGGCGCCGTGATGCAGACCGGTCGCACGTTGTTGAGGGACGGGATGGCCGGAGCGGTCTAGCCGGGCGTCGGGCAGGAGCGTCGCGCAGGGCCGTGACGAACAGGGGATACAACAGCCGGGGATACGACGGCAGGGGATACTCCGGCAGGGGATACGACCGCAGGGGTGATGAAGCCGGAAGGGCACGACCAGACCGTCCCTGCCCGCGGCCCTATCACCCCTGCGATTGTATCCCCTGCCCTCGTATCCCCGGCCGTTGTATCCCCTGCACTCATATCCCCTGTCAGTCACGGCCCCGCGCGCCGGACCCATCTACGACCGCGTCGCCCTCAATCGCCCCCTCCGTTACCGCCGCCCCAATCGCTCCAGCGCCCGCCGCGCGTGCGCGATCGCGTCCCGCCGCTCCCCTGCCCTGCCGTCGGCCTCGAGCCGGCGGAGCGCGTCGACGAGTTGCTCGCGCTCTTCCTGCATCGCGCGCACGAACCCGTCGACGACCGCGCCCGGGTCCGCGCGCAGATCCTGCTCGACCCAGCGCATGCGGAACGTGCGCCCGTTGCGGATCGCGCGGCCGTAGAACGGCGCCTGCTCGTCCGCGCGCCGCCGCGCGCCGCCGCGGTCGCCCCTCGTGCCGGCGTCGGCCGTGGCGGACGCGACCTCGCGTGTCCCTCCGTCCACACCCTCTCCCGCGCCCGCGGTCGCGGTCGCGGCGGCACGGAGCACCTCGCGCAGCGCCGCGACGCGCGGCGCCACGTCGGCGAGTGCGCCGATCGTCTGGCACTGCCGCACCTGCAGCACCCCGCGGCGCGTGAGGCGGGTCTGCTCCTCCGGGGTGAGCGCGTCGAACGCCTCGCCCACCTTGACCATGTAGCTGACGTACCCCTTGTCGCGGTGTAGCCGCCGGCCGATTTCCGAGATCGACTCGCCGAAGCCGTGCATGCGCCAGAGCGCGTGCGCCGTCTCGGCCGGCGTCATGTCCTCGCGGTTGAGGTTCTCCTCGACCTGCCGCGCCACCGCCTGCGCGTCGTCGAGGTCGCCGAGGTCGCGGACCGGGACGGTCGGGAGCGCGTTGCGGAGCGCGGCGCGGAGGCGCCCCTTGCCGGCGACCAGGATGAACTCGCGCTGTCCGGTCGGCCCGTGGCTCCGCACCCAGATCGGCGTGTCGATCTCGCCGCGCGCGCGGACCGCCTCGACCAGGCGTTCGAACTCCTCGCCCTGTTCGTCCCACTCGCGGATGTACGGCCCGCGCTCGACGACGCGGCGCGGGTCGAGGTCGAACACGTCGCGGCGGGTGCGTCGGTCGGTCCGCTCCGCGGTCGCTGGGTGTTGGGCGGGGTGTCCGCCCGGCACGCGCCGGGCGGTACTCCCCTGCCCTGCCGCCACGTCGCCCGCGGCACCCTCCCCCGCGCCCGGCACCTCCGGCCGTCGGAAGATCATGGCGCCGACCTGCGCGATGTCCGCGCTCCGCGTCTGCCGTCCGGCCTTAGCCACGACGCGGCGCTCCTGATAGCGACGCGGGCGCCGGCTTCGCCGGGGCCCCGGCAGCGCCGGCCCCGCGGCTCGTCGCGGATCCGCTTGCCCCCCTCGGCACCGCGGCCCCCTTGGACCCGCGGGACCCGCGGCGCTGCGGCGTCGCGTCCGGCGTGACGTTGTGCCGCACAACGCTCGGCGCGGCCGGCGCGGCCGTTCCTCGCGCCCGCGGGCCGGCGACGGCCGGACGCGCGCGCCGGGGTACGCCGAGCTGCGTGAGCACGCGCGCGGCGATGTCGCGGTAGCTGCGCCGCGCGTCCGGCGGCGCGCCGGCGAAGAACTCGATCGGGGTCGCGAGGCGCGCCGCCTCTTTGATCGCCGTGCGCTGCGGCACGACGGCGAGGATCTCGTTCCCGAACTGCTGCGTGTACATCGACACGAATCCCTCGTCCTCCGCGGTCGGGCGCACGTTGTTGACGACGACCCCGAGCCGCCGCAGGTCCGGGTTGATGTGCTGCGTCACGCGCTCGGCGGTGTCGAGGAAGGCGCCCATGCCGCGCGCGGAGAGGATCCCGGGCTCGCCGAGGAGGACGTAGCCGTCGGCCGCGGAGAGGGCGCAGTGGAGCCAGAGTCCGAGCGAGGGGGGCGTGTCGATCACGACGAGGTCGACGGTGTTCGGCACGCCGCCGATCAGCGTTAGGCGGGCGTCCTGGGCGATCTCGTCCCACTGCGCGGGGCCGACGTGCTTCTCGTCGTGCGCGAGCTCGCCCGAGCCCGGGACGACGAGCAGGTCGGGGTGAAAGGGCGACGCGACCATCACCTCGCCCGCCGGCCGCGGCTCCCAGAGCACGTCGCGGATCGTCGCCGCGGCGTGCGCGCCGTGCCCGAGCAGGAGCGCGGTCGCGTCGCACTGCGGGTCGAGGTCGAGCACGAGCGTGCGGAGCGCGTACTGGCCCGCGATCGCCGCGGCGAGGTTCGTGGCCGTCGTCGTCTTACCGACGCCGCCTTTCTGCGTTACGACCGCGAGGACGCGGGCCATCGAATGCCGAGGAGAGGCGGGGAGGGGAGGGCGGCGCCGGGCGGCGCCGGGCGATCGGCCGCGCCGGCGCTCGGGGAGGTTAGCAGCGACGCGCCGCGCCCGCCACGCGTTGTGCGGCACAACGCGTGGCGGGCGCGGCGGCCCGGACAGCGGCCCGACCCGACAGCCGGCACACTCACGCGGGCGCGCCCGGACCGGCCGCGTCGACGGCGTCGACCGCATCGAGGTCGGCCGCGCGCGCCCGCCACTGTTGCGGGCTCAGGACCAGCACCTCGCACGCCGCGCCGCTCGACGCCCGGGCGAGCGCGTCGGAGAGCAGCGGCGCCTCCCGCCCGAGCCGCAGGCTCTCGCCGTCCGTGTGCGCGACGACAAGCAGCGTCACCCCGGTCCGACACGCCGGCCGCGCCCGCTCCAGATACGCCCGCACGAGCGGGTGCCACGCCGGCCGCAGCTCGCGCACCGCGGCGTCCCACCACGCGCCCTCGTCCGCGCCGAGCACCGGGAGGGCGAGCGGCGGCGGGTCGACGGGGGCACGCGTCTCCGGCACCGGCGTGGACGGCGCCGCGTCTGTGACCGCGCGTGTCGCGGCGCTTGTAACCGCGCTTGTAACCGCACTTGTAACCGCGCTTGCCGTCGCGCCCGCCCCAGCACCCGCGTCGCCCGCCGCGAGCCGCACGCTCGGGCGCGCGCTCGCCGTGCGCTCGCGCAGCCAGCGCTGGAACTCCTCGTTCCCCTCGTAACTCCACCCCTTCGCCACGCCGTCCACCACGTAGCGCCCGGGCGCGTGCACCGCCTGCCCGCGCTCCCGCTGGTAGAACACGTAGGCGAGCATCTGCCGCACCTGCCCCGCCGACTCCGCGACGAGCTGCTCCGCCGCCCGCGGCGCGACGTCGAGCGAGGCGAGCAATAGCCGGAGCACGCGCTGCTCCGTGAAGTCGGGCGTCCCTACCCCGCGCAGCCACCCCGCCACCCGCAGCCGCAGCCCGGGCTCGAAGTGGAACACGTACCGGCCCCGCACCACCGAGGTCACTTCCGCCCCGGCCAGCACGTCCGCGCCCACCAACTCCTGCGCGGCGGCGAGGATGTCGTCCCGCACGTGGGCCGAGCGCACGTGCTTCGTGCCGCCCGCGATCCCGCACAGCTGCCGCAGCGCGGCGAGCTCGAACCGCAACGGCGCCTGCCGCGCCTGCGCGTTCGCCGTCAGCTGATACAGCCGTTTGGCGATCGGACGGGTGAGCCGCGCGTGCGTCGGACAGTCGATCCACCCCACCCACCCGCGCTCCCCCTGCGCGAGCAGCGCGGGATTGATCTGCAGCTTCTGGATCCAGTCCTCGCCACGGGCCGAACGGTGGTACTCCGTCCGCCAGGCATACGTGATGAGGTACTCCATCCCCTCCGCCTCCGGCACCCACTCCCCGCCGGGAAGCGCCGCGGCGACCTCGCCCGGCACCCGCGGACGCCGCACCGCGCGCCCCGGTGCCCCCCCCCGCGGCGCGGCCGCAGCCGACGACCCACCGTCCTCACGCCCGCCGCGCTCGAGGAAGATCGGGTGCGCGTTGCCGGCCGGGAGCGTCACGGGGTCGGCGGGACCCGCGACGTCATCCAACTGTCGCAGCCGTGCCGCCCGGATCCGCACCGCCGCCAGCCGGTCGAGCGCCCCCTTGATCCGCTCGGCCCGATCCTTGGTCATGTCGAGGTCGAGCACGCGGGCCAGCATCCGCAAGCTCGGCGCGACGAACTCGCCCGTCACCGGGTGCACGTGCGGCCGCCCCTCCGCGTCCATGCGGTCCGCCAGCGCCGCCATGGCGAGTAGCACGTCGGCGTCGCCGCCATACGGCAGGCCGAGCTTCGGGTCGCCGGTGATCTCGTAGTACGTGTACCGCCCCGCCGGCTCGGCGACGATCACCTGCGCCCGCCGCGCGGCCTCGGGCAACACCCCGTTCGCGTCGACCTCGCCCTGCTTCACGGCCGCGCGGAAGATCGGCAGCGTGAGCAGCCCGGCCGGGATCGGCTGCGGCAACTCGCCGACGCCGACGACGGACAGCAAGGCACGCTGGTCGGCGGCGAGTGGAGTCGAAGGCACCGGGAGCGGAGGCGGCAGGCGAGGTCCCGGGCCGAACGTTGGGCAACCGCTGGCCGGGGGAGGGCAGTATGGAGCGGCGAGCAGGCCGCGACAAGCCGGCCCCCCCGGCATCCCTCAGCCACCCGCACGCAGTCCGGCGAGCGTTGTGGTCGTCGTTCTTCTTGTAAAGATAGAGAAGACCGAGTAACCAACGTGATGCCGGCGTCGGCCGCCCGCCACCGCCTTCGCGGCGACGCACAGGCATGCCGCGGGCACCGTGAGGGCATGTAACCCGTTGCCCCAACACCACTTGGCAAAATGGGCGACCGGCGAAGCGAGCCTCGGGTCGCTTCCAGAGACGACGCCCCCGGTGACTCGGGTCCCACGCCGTGGTGACCTCAGCGTACACGGCAGGCGGTCGCGGCGATGCACGCCAACCCACCCCGACGACAATGTGACCTCAGCATACACACGCGGTTCGCCCCGCCGACCGAGCCGACGCGTGGTCGGCCGCAGTGCCGCACGCCGCCGACTCCTCGGCTGATCGTCGGCCGGGGAGCCACGGGGCAGCCGGCCCCTAGCCGGCTGGACAGCCGAGCGTGTATGCTGAGGTCACATCCGCGCCGGTCCGATCGTCGGACGAACGGCGTGGGGGATGGGCGCCGCCGTCCGTGTACCGTGAGGTCACATCGTCGTGTCGTGTGAGTGCCGTGCCGTCGCCGCCGTCGGGCTCGCGTCTCGCGTGGGTGCCGCGAGCGCTGCGCGTCGCTCGGCCCGCGGCCCGCGGCGTCGGCGCACGCTGAGGGGGCGCACTCCGAAGCGGGACCTCTCGTGAGCGCGCGGCGCGCACGGACCGCCACGGTCGTCCGCTCCATCGGGATCGGGGTCGAGCGCGGGATCGCGCCGGCGCCCCGCGTGGCCGAGCGGTACGTTGCGCTCGACCGACTCCGCGACCAGCTCGACGGCATCGTCTGGGCGCCACTCCGGCTCGGCGGCGAGCGGCGGGCGCGGCCCGTCAGTCCGCGGCTGCCCTACGCACTCGTGCTCCACCTCGCCTGCGCGGCGCGGACCACGTCGGACCACGACGCACCCCTCGACGCGGTCGCGGTCCCACTCGACGTCGATGGCCTGGGCTCCTTCCTCGGCGCGGACCCCGACGCGGTCGGCGGCGTGGTTGGCGCGCTGCGGCACGCCGGCGTGGTGCACGCGGTCGGGGCGACGACGGCCGACGCCGTTCCCGCGGCGGTCGCCCTCGCGCCCGCGTTGCTCGGGCCGGCTCCGCGCTGCGCGGCGCTCGCGTGGGAGCAGGTGGCGCTGGCGACCGCGGGCTCGCCGAGCGCCTGGGTGGCCGCGCACGTGTTGGCCGAGCGCCTCGCGCCCGACGAGTGGACGCCGATGCCGCGGAGCGCGCTGGAGCGCACCCTGGGCTGCGGTGTGTCGGGCGTGCGGAGCGCACTCGAGCGCCTCACCACCGCGCGCGTGATCGAACGCCGCGAGCAGCGCGGCGGGGTGAGCGCGTACCGGTTTGCGCCGGGCGTGTTCGCACCCGGCGGAATCGCGCCGGGCGTCGGGCGGCAGGGCGGGGGAGAGCCGTCGCGCATCGGAGCCGTTCCGACGCGGCCGACGCCCACGCCTCTCACACGACCTCATCCGGCGCCGTCAGCCGTGTCGGCCGCCGCGGCTCCCGCGCCCCCGCCCGCCGCAGCGGCCGACACGGGCGTGCGGCTCACCGTCGGCGGCGTCGAGTTCGATGTGCCGCCGGGCCTGCGCGTGCGCGTCGAGTTGGGGCCGGACGGCCGGCCGCAGATCTCTCTCGTGCCGGTCGCGACGGCCGGCTGACCCGAATGCGCCGCATGTCTTCATTTTCAACCTCCCCACCCTCGGCCGGCGGCGTCGCGCGCGTCGCGGCCACCCTCCTCGCCGTGACGCTGCTCGTCGGGGGCAGCCCGGCGCGCGCCGCGGCCCAGGTCGCGCCATCCCCGAGCCGCGGCGATACCGCGGACCATGCCGGGATCGCTCAGGCGCGGGTCGACAGTGCGCGGTATCCCTACACGGCGGCCGACGTCCAGTTCATGACCGGGATGATCGGCCACCACGCGCAGGCGATCACGATGTCGCGCATGGCTCCCACGCACGGCGCGAGCCCCGCGGTGCGCCGGCTCGCCGACCGGATCATCAACGCGCAGCAAGACGAGATCGCCACGATGCAGCAGTGGCTCCGCGACCGCCGGCAGCCGGTGCCGCAGCCGTTTGCGGCCGGGGCGATGGCACACGGCGGCATGTCGCACGACGACGTGTCGCACGAACCGATGTCGCACGAGTCGATGCCCGGGATGGCGATGCCGATGTCCGGCGCCGAGCACGGCGCCGACCACGCGATGATGCCCGGGATGCTCACCGCCGCGCAGGTGGCGCAGCTCGACCGCGCGCGCGGGCCGGAGTTCGACCGGCTCTTCCTCACGTTCATGATTCAGCACCACCGCGGCGCGGTGCGTATGGTGGATGCCCTGTTCGGGACGTACGGCGCCGGGCAGGACGAGACCGTGTTCAAATTCGCCTCCGACGTCCACGTCGATCAGACCACCGAGATCGCGCGCATGCAGCAGCTGCTCGCCGACGTCGTCCTCGGCCCCGCCTGACCGCGACCGAGCTCTAACTGAGCACGCCCCTTCTCCGCCTCTCAACGACCTCCGCATGGCCCCGCCGTCTTCCGCCCGTCTCCTGTCGTTGCCGGTGGCGCTCGCGTGCGCCTCGGCGTACGCCCGACCGGCCGCCGCGCAACGCGCCGGCGCCCCCGCCGCGAGCGCGATGGCCGCGGCCGCGCCGAGCCCCGACCCGCGCGTCGGCCTCCACGCCGGCCTGATGGACGCGGGCGAGGCCGCGTGGAACCTGCGCGTGCTCTCCAAGACGCCGCCGTCGGAAAAGTTTCTCGGGAGCACCAATTCGGACCTCGCCTTCACCGGCCCGTACGCGATCCAGGGGAGCTACAACGGCTTCCAGGTCTGGAACCTCACGACCCCGAGCCGGCCGGCGCTGACCACGGCGTACTTCTGCCCCGCGTCGCAGAGCGACGTGTCGGTGTACCGCAACCTGCTGTTCGTCTCCAGTGAGAGCGGGACGGGCCGCATCGACTGCGGCGCGCAGGGGGTGCAGGACACGGTGAGCAAGGACCGGCTGCGCGGGCTCCGCATCTTCGACATCAGCGACATCCAGCATCCGCGCAACGTCGGCAACGTGCAGACGTGCCGCGGCTCGCACACGCACACGCTGCTCGTCGACCCGCGCGACACGGCCAACGTGTACGTCTACATCTCGGGATCGGCCGGCGTGCGGTCGGCGAACGAACTCCCCGGCTGCGTGGCCGCGACGCCCGACCAGGACCAGAACTCGGCGCTCTTCCGCATCGAGGTCGTGAAGGTGCCCGTCGCGCACCCCGAGCAGGCGGCGATCGTCAGCTCGCCGCGCATTTTCAACAACCTTGCCCAGGCCGTGCACCACGGCGACGCGCCCGAGGACGTCGCCGCCGCGGCGAAGCTCGTCGCGGACGCGCGCGCGCGCGGCGCGTTCATCGTCAGCGTGCGCGGGACGGAGCGCGTGCTGCGGCCCGCGCTCGTGACCCCGCTGCTCGACAGCATGGTGAAGGCCCGCCACGGGACCGGCGCGCCGACCGGGGCGGACAGCGCGGCGTTGCGCACGGCGCTCCCCGCGATCGGCGCCAGTCTGTTCGGCGGTGCGGCGCGCCTCCTGACGACGCAGTGCCACGACATCACGGTCTACCCCGCGGTCGGCCTTGCTGGCGGCGCGTGCGAGGGCTACGGGCTGCTGCTCGACATCAAGGACCCGGCGCACCCGACGCGCATCGCCGCGGTCGCCGACTCGAACTTCTCCTACTGGCACTCGGCGACGTTCAACAACGCCGGCACCAAGGTGTTGTTCACCGACGAGTGGGGCGGAGGCACGCAGCCCAAGTGCCGCGTCACCGACCGCAAGCAGTGGGGCGCGGACGCGATCTTCACCCTCGTCAACGGCCAGCCGCAATTCCAGAGCTACTACAAGCTGCCCGCGCCGCAGACGTCGCAGGAGAACTGCGTCGCACACAACGGGTCGCTCATCCCGATCCCCGGGCGCGACGTGATGGTGCAGGCGTGGTACCAGGGCGGCATCTCGGTGTTCGACTGGACCGACGCGAAGCGTCCGCGCGAGATCGCCTTCTTCGACCGCGGCCCGATCGACTCGACGCGCCTCGTGACGGGCGGCTCGTGGTCGGCGTACTGGTACAACGGCGTGATCGTCAGCTCCGAGATCGCGCGCGGGCTCGACGTGTTCGAACTGGCGCCGAGCGCGTTCGTGACGCAGAACGAGATCGACGCGGCGAAGTCGGTCCACTTCGAGTACCTGAACCCCCAGGACCAGCCGAAGCTGACGTGGCCGGCGAGCTTCGCGCTCGCCCGCGCCTACGCCGACCAGCTCGAGCGGTCGCAGGGCCTCGCGGCCGGCCGCGTGTCCGCGGCGCGTCAGGCGCTGGCCCGCGCCGAGAGCGCGTCGGGCGCGGGACGGCGTGACGCGCTGACCCGCCTCGCGGCGCAGCTCGACGGCGACGCGGCCGGCGCGGGTGACGCGGCCAAGGTGCGGGCGCTCGCGGGCGCGGTGCGCGACCTGGCGGCCGCGCGCTGATCCACCGCGGCCGGCGGGTGTCGGATCTTTCCCGGCCCCCCGCCGCGCCGTCCGTGGTGACCGTGCCCCATTCTTTGGAATTCCAAGCAACATCCTAGCGCCTCGTGCGCTCGGTCTGCCCCGGAGGCGCGTCCGCGGATCCGGTGCTGGTCGACCCCGCCGCGGTGCTGGCCGACCCCGCCCGATGCGCGCGAGACGCGATGGACCGCCTGGCCCGGCTCGTCGCCCACTTGCTGCGCACACCGGCCGCGCTGGTCTCGGTCGTCGACGAGGACGGGGAGTGGGTGGCGGGTGCCGCCGGTGTGCCCGAGCCGGTGGCGACCACGCGGTTCGTCCCCCTCTCGCACTCGTACTGTCAGTATGTGGTCGCGGCCGGGGCATCCCGCTCGCGGAGCAGACGGGCGTGATCCTCGGGTTCGGGCGCTGGGTGTTGCTCCGCGCGTGCGCCGGTCCCGTCGGCGAGGACGACGTCGCCGCGGTGCTCGCGCGGCCGCATCTGGGGTAGCGCGCCGGCCGTCGCGCGCTCGCGGGGCGTGGCACGAGAGTCGCCCTTTGACGCGTCGGCCCAGGATGGGCCTCACCTTTTTACGGAGAGAGCCACGATGCGTCACCTCACCACCCACGTGCGGACGGCCGTTGCCGCTGCGAGCGCCGCCGGCCTGCTGGCCGTGGCACCGCTGGCACTTCATGCCCAGACCACGCAGCCCGCGCCGAAGCACCACAGCAAGTTGAAGGGCGCCGTCGTCGGCGGGGCGGCAGGGGCGGCCGTCGGGCACCCGAAGCTCGGCGCGGCGGCCGGCGTACTTCACCAGCACAACAAGAACAAGAAGGCCGCCGCGGGCGGCTGACCGAGGAGGGGGAACGCGCGCGGCGGGCGTCGTGACCAGTCGACCCCGCCGCGCGTGTTCAGGGCGCTGTGACGTCTTCCGCGCCTATTCCTCTCCTCTGAACCGATGACTGCAACCGCCTCGCGCCCGAGCCGGGCTTCGTGGGCGAAGGTCCGCACGGGCGGTCATCCGGCGATCGGCGTCCCCGTCCACGTGCTTGGCGGGGGCGACCGCGCCGTGTACGCGCGCACCGAAGAGGCCGCACAGACGGCCGCAATCCGGGCGAGCGAAGCGCGTCACCGCGCGCTGTTCGAGGCGAGCCCCCTGCCGATGTGGGTGTACGACCTCGAAACGTTACGGTTCCTCGCCGTCAACGACGCGGCGGTCGAACACTACGGGTGGTCGCGCCCCGAGTTCCTCGCGATGGCGCTCCCCGACATCCGGCCGATCGAGGACCGCGACGCGCTCGCCGCCGACATCGTGGCCACCCCGCGCGGCCTCAAGCAGGCGAGCGAGTGGCGGCACCGAACGAAAGCCGGGCGCATCGTCGACGTCGTGATCACCTCGCATGCGGTCGAGTTCGACGGACGCGCCGCTCGGCTGGTGCTCGCCACCGACGTCACCGAGCGGCGCGCAGCGGAAGCGGCTCTGCGCCGGAGCGAGGCCCGCTTCCGGGCCCTCGTCCAACACGCGTCCGACGTGACGTTCGTGGTCGGGCCGGACGTCGACGCGGAGACCGGCGCCGACATCCTTCGCGTGCGCGACGTCAGCACGTCCGTCCGCAGGCAGTACGGCTACGACCCCGACACGCTCGTCGGTGCGTCGCTCGCGCGGCTGCTGCACCCGGACGACGTGCGACCGGTACTCGCGGCCGTCGCCGAGCTCCGCGCGAACCCCGACGACGTCGCCACCCTGCGCCACCGCGTGTGTCACGCCGACGGCACGTGGCGCCAGGCGGAAACGGTCGCCGTCGACCTCGCGCAGGAGCCGGCCGTCGGAGGCCTCGTCCTCACCACGCGCGACGTCACCGAACGCGCGGCACTCGAAGCCGAGCTCGCGCATCAGGCCTACCACGACGCGCTCACGGGCCTGCCGAACCGCGCCCACTTCCGCCGCGAGACGGCGCGCGCGCTGGACGAGCGCCGGACCCCGGGCGCTCCCGCCGCGCGCGTGGCGGTGCTCCTCCTCGACCTCGACGGCTTCAAACGCGTCAACGACACCGTCGGCCACGCGACCGGTGACGCGCTCCTCGTGCAGGTCGCCGACCGGCTGCTCAACGCCACGCGCGGGTGCGATCTGGTCGCGCGGCTCGGCGGCGACGAGTTCGCCGTCTTGCTCACGAACGCGCGAACCGACGCCGACCTCGCGACTGTCGCGGCGCGCGTGATCGGCGCGCTGAGCCGGCCGTTCCTCGTGCACGGGACGTCGGCCACGATCGGCGCGAGCGTCGGGATCGGGTGGGGGGAGTCGACCCGCCTCACCGGAATGCGCAGCGAGCCCGATGACGCTGCCACACGGCCCGCTGTGTCCGCGGTGCGGCTCGTGCCGGTCGACGCCCTCATCCGCAACGCGGACCTGGCACTCTACGAGGCGAAAGCGCGCGGCAAGGGGCGCCACGCGTTCTTTCAGCCGTCCATGCACGCGGCAGCGGTCGAGCGCGTCGCGCTCGAGGCGGCGCTCCGGCGCGGAATCGCCGAGCGGGAGTTCGCGCTCGTCTACCAACCGATCATCGACCTCGCGTCGGGGCACGCGGTGGGTGTCGAGGCACTCGTCCGCTGGCACGATCCCGCGCGCGGGGTGGTGCCCCCGGCCGCCTTCATCCCCCTCGCGGAAGAGACGGACCTCATCATCCCGCTCGGCCGCTGGGTGCTGAACGAGGCGTGTCGCCAGGGCGCGCGCTGGAGCGCCGACGCCCCGGCCGGCGCCGGACTCTATATCACCGTGAACGTCTCGGGACGGCAACTGGCGCACGTCGAGTTCGTCGGCCACGTGCAGGAGGCGCTTCGCGCGAGCGGGCTCGCCGCAGCCAACCTGATTCTCGAGCTCACGGAGAGCACCGTAATCCACCAGCCCGAGGTGGCCCTCGAGCGGCTGACCGCGCTCAAGGCGCTCGGCGTGCGCCTTGCCATCGACGACTTCGGTACCGGCTACTCGGCGCTCAGCTATCTGCAGACATTCCCGATCGACGTGCTGAAAATCGACAAGAGTTTCGTGGACCGCGTGGCCGAGGGCGGGCAGGCGGCAGCGCTCGCGGCGGCGATCGTCGGCCTCGGGCGGGCCTTGTCGCTGCGCACCGTGGCGGAAGGCGTCGAGCACGTCGACCAGCAAGCCGCTCTGACCGGGATGGGATGCGCGCTGGGCCAGGGTTATTTGTTCGCCCGCCCGCTCACGGCGGATGCGGTCGACGCGCTGCTCCGCGGTTCGCCGATCCCTGAGACGGCGTGACCACGACGCGATCCCCGCTCGATCTCGATCACGCCACCATGCAGGCACTCGGCCGCCAGGTGGCCGATGTCGTCGCCACACACCTGGCGACCCTGCGCGATCAGCCGGTTATCACGACCGGCATTCCGACTGAGACACGGCGCCGCCTCGCGGTAGGTGCGCCGGAGCAGGGTGCGGACTTCGACACGCTCCTCGCGACGCTGCGGGACGACGTGCTGGCCTATGCGGCCCGCGAGCCACACCCCGGGTTCCTCGGCTACGTCCCCGGGTGCCCCACGTTCCCGGCAGTGCTGGGTGACTGGCTTGCGACTGGCTTCAACGTGTTCGCAGGCGTGTGGCCCGTGGCCGAGGGGCCGAACGCGCTCGAGCTCGTCGTGCTGGAGTGGTTCCGCACGTGGATCGGGATGCCACCTGGCACCAGCGGGCTGCTGACGAACGGCGGATCCGGCGCGACGCTCACCGCGGTCGTCGCCGCGCGTCATGCGGCCGTCGGTGACGACGCGTCGCGGCTGCCGCGGCTCACGCTCTACACGTCGGACCAGGCCCACTCGGCGGTGCTACGGGCGGCGTGGATGGCCGGGGTGCCGCGCCAGAATGTGCGCGTGGTCCCGACGGATGCCGATCTCCGACTGCCCGTGCCGGCGTTACGCGCCGCCATCGCAGCGGACCGCGCCGCGGGGTTCCTGCCGTTCATGGTCGCCGCGAGCGCCGGGACGACGAACACGGGCGCGGTCGACCCACTCGACGACATCGCGGACCTGTGCGCGGCCGAGCGGCTCTGGCTGCACGCGGACGCCGCGTACGGCGGCTTCGCCGCGCTCACCGAGCGCGGGCGTGCGCTGCTCGCAGGGCTCGGCCGATGCGACTCGGTCGCGCTCGATCCGCACAAGTGGCTGTTCGTGCCGTTCGAATGCGGGTGCTTGCTCGCGCGGGATCCGGCCCGGCTGCGGGCGGCCTTCGCGGTCGACCCCGACTACCTCCAAGACGTGGCGTCGGGCGGGGCGCGCGTCGCGGTGCCACACGAGGTGCGCGTCAACTTCGCCGACTACGGCGAGCAACTCACGCGACAGTCGCGCGCGCTCACGGTGTGGCTCGGCGTGCGCTACTTCGGTCTCGCCGCGCTGCGCGCCGAGATGGACCGCGCCATCGACCTCGCGGCATACGCCGAGGGCGTGGTACGCGCCGTCCCGACGTTGGAGGTGCTCGCCCCCGCGCAGCTCGGGATTCTGTGTTTCCGCGTGCGCCCGCCCAGAGTGGACGACCCGGCCGCACTCGACGCGCTCAACGCGCGGGTGAACACGGTGGTGAACGCGGGCGGCCGGTTCCTGGTCTCGTCCACGCGCCTTCGCGGCGCGCTCGCGTTGCGCATGTGCGTGCTCGGCTACCGCACGACCGCGGACGACGTCGACGGACTGCTGCGCGCCGTCGTCGCCGCGGGCGCGTCAGCGGATGCCGAGTCCCGGCCGTAGAATCCGCGTTCCAGCGCCGCCGCGGCGTAGACCTCCTGGGCGGCCTAACGCAGGAACCGCCGCGCCACCTGCTCCAGCCGTTCGTCGCCGGCGCGCTCCGCCTCAGCGAGTGCCTCCTCGACGTGCGGGCGCAGGCGCGGCTCGCCCCAGTAGTAGCCGGTCGCACGCTCGGCGAGCTGGGTCTCGCTGACGCGCGCGGCCTCGAGCAGCGCGCGGGCGGCGGCCCGGTCGAACGCGGGATCGTCGCGCGCGGGCAGGGCGTAGTTGCGGCGCGGCATCTCGCCCTCGGCGTCGTCCCTCAGAAAAGCCCGTGACATGCGTCTCCTCGGTCCCGTGCGCGGCCCCGCCGCCTCAGGCGGGCGCGCTCACATCACGGAAGGTAGTGGCGATCGGTGCGCGTGCTCCACGGGCGACATACGCCGTCAGGCCGGGAACGACGGCGGGGCGCCCGGACTTCCCGGGCGCCCCGCCGTCACTCTGTTGGGTCCGCGTCTTGTCAGGCCGCGTCCGTCCGTCTCACGGGTCGCGCCGGTCGTCGTCGCCGAACGCGGGGCCGGCGTCGTCGCCGCCGCTCAGCCGCTCGACGCGGAGTAGCTGGCGGTAGCGCTGGCCGCCCACGGTGAGCGTGACGAGGTAGTCGCCGCTCGCGACCGCCGGGGCCGCGCCGCGCCCGCGTCCGCCGCCGAACAGTCCGCCGCCGCCACGTTCGACCGGCCGTCCGGGGACGCGGAGCAGTTCCGTGATCGCCTCCGTGCCGCCCGGGAACGCGCTGAGGGCTTCGAGCGGACTGTCCTCGGCGCCGCCCGCGGCCGCGCCCTCGCCCTGCCCGCGCGCGCCGCCCGCGCCGACGAACGCGCCCTCGCCGGGACGCGCGGCGAACGTACCACCCGCGCCGCCGCGCCCGCCGCCGCGGAAGAAACCCGACGGGTCGAACGTCGGCGAGGTGACGCGGCGCAGCGTCTCGACGATCTGCCGCGAGGTGCCGGCCTTCTCGAGCGAGTCGATCACGAACGTCGTGCGCTGCGCCCGCTCGACGCTGTCGCGCCGCTGCGAGGGGGAGAGCGGGGGACGCGGCGCCGGACGGCCCCGGAAGTCCCAGGCCACGCGGTGCAGTCCCGGGGTCGCCGGGCCGGTGAGCGTGCGCACCGTGTCGCCGCGCGCGTTGGTGATCAGGATGCTCGCCTGCGGCCCGCGCGGGCCGCCGGGGCCGCGGCGCACGCCGGTGCCGCCCGCCGCGCTCGGCGCGTTCGACGGCGTGCCCGTCGAGGACGTCGTGGCGACCGCCGTCGCGCTCGGCGGCGGGGGCGTGCCGGCGCGGGCCGCGGTCGGGGACTCGTCGGGCGCCGTCGCGCCCGCCGAGGCGGGCGTCGTGGTCGAACCCGACGCGCCGGCCGGTGCGGCCCCGCCGCCGTTCGGCGCGTCGCTCGGGCCGAGGCGCGGCGATGTGCCGGCGATCGTGGCGCCCGCGGCCGGACCCGCGACGCGGTACACGATCTCCGCCCCGTACGCCGGGCTCGGCGCCGCGAACAGCTTCTGCCCCGAGCCGTTCGACGACTCGCCCGTCGCGGGACCCTGGCCGTACTCGTAGGCCGTCTTGGGCTCGAACAGGTACGTCGGCGCGGCCGCGACGGCCGCCATGCGGCTGCCCGCCATCTGCTGCAGCGGCGTCACGTCGACGATCCACAGGCCGCGCCCGTGCGTCGCGGCGATGAGCTCGTGGTCCCTGGGGTGGACCTTGAGGTCGAACACCGGCGTGGTCGGCAGGCCGGCCATGAAGCGCTGCCACGACGCGCCGCGGTCGAGCGAGACGTAGGCGCCTAACGACGTGCCGGCGTAGAGCAGGTCGCGGTTCGTCGGGTCCTCGCGGATCACGTGCACCTGGTCCGCGCTCCCCGCCGGCAGCCCCGCGGCGATCGAGCGGAAGGTGCGCCCGCCGTCGGTCGTCGCGTAGACGTACGGCGTGAAATCGTTCCAGCGGTGGTTGTCGAAGGTGACGTAGAAGGCGAGCGAGTCGAAGTGCGACGGCTCGATGCGGCTCACGTACACGTCGCCGCGGGCGAGGCCCGGGAAGCGCGCGGCCGGGACCTGCTGCCACGACGCGCCGTCGTTCACCGTCGTCCACACGTTGCCGTCGTCGGTGCCGGCGTAGAGGAAGCCCGGCCGGACGTACGACTCGGCGAGCGACACCACCGTGCCGTACGTCTCCGCGCCCGTCGCGTCGAGCGTGATGCCGCCGGTCTTGTTCATGCTCGTGTCGATCTTGGCGTGCTGCTGCTTGCTCAGGTCGGGCGAGATGAAGTACAGGCTGTCGCCGCGGCGCGTGCTCTTGAGCACGCGGTTGCCGCCGACGTACATCACGTCGGGGTTGTGGGGCGAGAGGAAGTAGGGCGTCTCCCAGTTGAAACGCACGTCGAACTGCGCGGAGTCGGCGCGCTGGCGCGTGCGGATCTGGGTGACGCGCTCGCGGACCTCGCGCGTCTCGGGGCGCGACGTGTCGCCGCGCGCGACGAGCACCGAGTCCTCGAACTGCTGGTAGCGCGGGCGGAACGCGGGCTTGACGAGCGCGGAGCGCTCGCCCGTGCGCAGGTTGAGGCGCGAGATGTTGCCGCCCTGCGACTCGCCGAACACCACCCACGGCTCGGTCGGGTGCTGCGCCGTGTAGAAGCCGTCGCCGCCGGCGATCGTGAACCAGTAGGCGTTCGTCACCGGCCCGCTCTTCCGTCGGCTCGGCCCGCACCACGAGCCGTTGTCCTGCGCGCCCGCGCAGACGTTGTAGGGCGTCTCGAAGTCGTAGCTGACGTCGTAGAACTGCCCGATCGGGATGACGGCGCTGAAGTCGTAGTTGCCGCCGCCGTCCCAGGTGATCGAGATGCCGCCGTCGTCGCCGACGACCATGTGCTCCGGGTCGCCCGGGTCGATCCACATCGCGTGGTGGTCGACGTGGATGCCCTGCGTCGCGGTGCGCGCCGTCTTGCCGCCGTCGTTCGAGACGAGCACGGGGGTCGACGAGAACCAGACGCGGTCGGGGTTCCGCGGGTGGACGCGCACCTGCGAGTAGTAGAACGGGCGCGTGTCCGCGTCGTTCATCTTCTCCCACGTGCGGCCGCCGTCACGCGTCCGGTAGAGGCCGTTGCCTAACTTCTGCTTCGGCGTACCCTTGGGCACCGTGCGGCCGCGCACCGAGTCGGCCTCGACCATCGCGTAGACGATGTTCGGGTCCTGCGGGTAGACCGACAGGTTGATGCGCCCCTTCTGCGTCTCGGGGAAGCCGCCGCCGCGGATCTCGGTCCACGTCGCGCCGGCGTCGGTGCTCTTCCAGAGGCCCGAGCTCGGGCCGCCGCTCGTCAGGAAGTACGGGCCGCGGATGCGCTCGTAGCTCGACGCCCAGACGGTGTTGGGGTTCTTGGGGTCGATGGCGACGTCGACGAAGCCGGCGCGCGGGCTCACGAACTTGACGAGTTTCCACGTCGCCCCGCCGTCCTCGGTCTTGTAGAGGCCGCGCTCGGGGTTCGTCGCCCAGGCCGCGCCTAACGCGGCGACGTAGACGACGTTCGGGTTCGTCGGGTGGACGGCGATGCGGCCGATGTGCTGCGTGCGCTCGAGCCCCATCGGGCGCCAGGTGAGGCCGCCGTCGGCGCTCTTATAAATCCCGCGGCCGGGCTCGATGGTGTTGCGCGAGTTCTGCTCGCCGGTGCCGGCCCACACCTGCTGCGTGTCGGAGGGCGCGATGGCGAGCGCGCCCATCGAGATCACGCGCTGGTCATCGAAGACGGGGCGGAAGGTCGTCCCGCCGTTCGTCGTCTTCCAGATCCCGCCGGCCACCGACGAGACGAAGAAGGTCTTCGACGGCGACGGGATGCCGGCGATGTCGGAGACCCGCCCTTCGAAGTTGGCGGGCCCGACCGTGCGCCAGCGGAAGCCGGCGAGGGTGGCCGAGTCGAGGGTGGGGCGGGCGGATGAGGCCGCCGTGGGCTGTTGCGCGTGGAGGGGCGCGCCGAGGGCGCCGCTCCAGCAGGCGCCGAGGAGGGCGAGGCGGAGGCGTGGTCGCATACCGCCGCTACGCACGATCGCGGCGGAGCGCTGCGCGGGGCGGTGAGCGCTCGCGTACGGCCGGGGTGGACCCCCGCGTGCGCGGGGGTCCACCCTTCACTGGCGATGCACTCAGCGCCGTGTCGCGACGGCGACCGTCCGGGGGGCGTCGTTCGCGCCGCGCCAGTCGGCGAGGCCGGCCCACCACGCGTCGGCGCGCATCGCGACGGGGCGCAGGTCGCGGCGCACGGCGGCGACGTTCCGCGGCTCGTAGAGCCACATCGCGGGCGCGTCGTCGACGATGGTCTGGTACGCCCGCCGGACGAGCGCCGTGCGCCGCTCCGTGTCGAACTCGGCGGTCGCGCTGTCGAGCGTGACGTCGAACGCCGCGTTGGCGTAGTGGCCCACGTTCGCGCCCACGTCCTCGCCGCGGGGTGTGCCCCAGGCGCCGCGGAGCGTCGTCGGGCTCGGGTCGGTGCGCCACAGGTTGAGGGCCATGTCGAAGTCGCCCTTGTGCAGCCGGTCGGTGAACGTGGCCGGGTCGGCGGCGTCGACGTTCACGCGGACGCCCACGCGGGCGAGCTGCTCCTGCAGCAGCACGGCGAGGCGCATGCGCGGCGTGCTCGCCGCGGGCACGAGGAGTGAGACGGCGAGCGGGCGCCCGCCGCGCGCGCGCACGTGGCTCGCGCCGACGACGCGCCAGCCGAGGGCGTCGAGCGCGCGCGCGGCGGCGGCCGTGTCGTAGGCGATCTGGCGGAGCGTGGTATCGGCCGTGGGCTGCACGCGGGTGAACGGTCCGAGCGCGACGCGCCCGAGCGGGCCGAGGACGTTCGAGACCACGGCCGCGCGGTCGACCGCCTGGGTGAAGGCGACGCGCGCCGCGCGGTCGGCGAACACGGGCGACGCGCCGCGCCCGTCGCGGGCGCGCTGGTTGAAGGCGAGGTAGGCGTAGTCGAGCGAGCCGTACTCGACGGTGCGTACGCGGGGCGACTGTTCGGCCTTGGTGAAGCCTTCGCCGCGCACCGATTCGATCACGTCGGCCTGGCCCGAGAGCACGCTCGCGAGGGCGGAGGTCGGGTCGCCGGTGACGGTCCACACGACGCGGTCGAAGTGCGGGCGGCCGCGGTAGTTGGTGCTGTCGGCGAGGAGCGTCAGCTGCCGCCGGTGCTCCCACGCGCCGAAGCGGTAGCGGCCGGAGCCCACCGGGTGCGCGGCGAAAGGAGAGGTCGCGAGCGTCGCGCGGGGGAGGGCGCCGAGCAGGTGCTCGGGCATCACGGCGAGATTGTACGCGATCTGGAAGAATTGTTCGGGGGTGCGCTTGTGCCACCAGACCACGGCGGTGAGCGAGTCGCGCACGCTCACCGAATCGATGCCGGCGTAGTCGCTCGCGTGGAGCGACCCGGCGGTGGTGTCGGTAAAGAGGGCGTAGGAGAAACGCACGTCGCGGGCGCGCACGGGGGTGCCGTCGTGGAAGTGCGCGCGCGGGTCGAGCTCGAAGGCGATGGACAGCGAGTCGGGCGCCCACGTCCAGCGCCGCGCGAGTTGCGGGCGGAAGCCGGCGTCGCCGACCGTGACCACGGGATCGGCGGGGGCGGCGAGGTAGTCGAAGAGCATGTCGACCACCTGCTTGCCCTGCGCGGTCGCGACGAGCGGCGGGATGAGCTGGTCGGCGTCGGCCGGGGTGGCGACGACGACGGCGGATGACCCCGCGCGCGTGGTGCGGTCGCGCCCGCACGCGGCGCTGGAGACGGCACCGGCGGCGAGGGCGAGGGCGGCGATGCGGTGGGCCGTGCGGGGACGCGAGGGGCGAGACATGCGGGTCGGGGCGAGGTGAGAATGCGTACGAGGACGACACAGGCCGGGCCCGGTCATGGCGTCGTGCGGCGCGGGCGCTACCGTTCTCGCGTCGTCGCGCTCCGTCGCGACTCCGGGCATCCCACGTAGCCGGTCTCCATGCGCGCGTCTGTCACCCGCCTGACCCTCCTCGCCGCGGCCGCGGCGGTCGCTCCCACCCCGGCCCGCGCGCAGGCGCCTGCGCAGGGGCCCGACGTCGCGGCCGCGATGCACTGGCGCGAGATCGGCCCCACGCGCGCGGGGCGCGCGCGGGCGCTCGCCGGCGTGCCGAGCCAGCCGAACGTGTTCTACGTCGGGTTCGACAACGGCGGCGTGTGGCGCTCGACCGACTACGGCTCGACGTGGCAGCCGCTGTTCGACCACGAGCCGACGGGATCCATCGGCGCGATCGCGGTGTCCCCGTCGAACCCGAACGTGATCTACGTCGGCACGGGCGCGGGGATCATCCGCCCGGACCTCGCCGTCGGCAAGGGCGTGTACAAGTCGGTCGACGCGGGCAGGACGTGGACGCACCTCGGGCTCGACGACACGCAGATGATCGCGATGATCGAGGTCGACCCGCGGAACCCGGACCGGCTGTTCGTCGCCGCGTTAGGCCACCCGTACGGGCCCAACGCCGAGCGCGGGATCTACCGTTCGGCCGACGGCGGGCGCTCGTTCCAGAAGGTGCTCTACAAGGACGCGTACACGAGCGGCAACGACGTGCGCCTCGACCCGCGCGACCCGAACACCGTGTACGCGACGCTCTGGCAGCAGCAGCAGAGTTTCGTCGAGGGGCAGGGGTTCGCGGGGGCGGGGAACGGGATCTTCAAGTCGACCGACGGCGGGACGACGTGGCGGCAGCTGACGAACGGGCTGCCGCCGGTGATCCAGGCGAACCTCGCGGTGGCGGCGAGTGACCCGCGAATCCTCTACGCGGCGGTGGCAGGGGCGGCGCCGGACGGCAGCGTCGGGCGCACGGGGGCGGGGACGGTCGGCTTCTACACCTCGACCGACGCGGGGGAGCACTGGCGGCTCGCGGTGGAGAACACACGAAGTGGGAGCGGGGAGGGGTCGGACGCGCACGACGCCCACGGCGCGAGCGTGCGGGACACGACGCGGCGCGGCGCGGGGCTGCCGGCGGGGAGCGCCTCGGACTCGGCGGCGGCGCGCGCGGGGTCGCCTAACGGCCGCATGCCAACGTTAGGCGACCCGCGGCCGATGGTCCGCATCGGCGGCGGGGACCTGCCGACGCTCGCCGTCGACCCGAAGAACCCGCGCGTGGTCTACAGCTCGTCGACGGTGTTCTGGCGCACCGAGGACGGCGGGCAGACGTGGAGCGCGGTCCGCGGCGCGCCGGGCGGGGACGACTACCAGAAGACGTGGATCAACCCGAACGACCCGAACATCCTCCTCGTCGTCTCGGACCAGGGCGCGGTGGTCTCGGCCAACCGCGGCGCGTCGTGGAGCAACTGGTACACGCAGCCCACGGCGGCGATGTACCACGTCTCGACCGACGACGCGTTCCCGTACCGCGTCTGCGGCGGGCAGCAGGACTCGGGCTCGGCGTGCGTCGAGAGCCGGAGCATGGACGGCGAGATCACCTTCCACGACTGGCACCCGGTCAACATCCAGGAGTACGGCATCGCCGCGCCCGACCCGAAGAACCCGGACGCGGTCTACGGGAGCATGCGGACCAACGTCTCGCTCTACGACCGCCGGACGGGGCAGACGACGCTCGTCGGGCCGAGCGCGGAGGCGCGCGGGACGCAGTACGGGCGCAACGTGCGGACGATGCCGATCGCGTGGTCGCCGGTCGACCCGTCCGTGCTCTTTTACACGTCGAACGCGGTGTGGAAGAGCACGGACCATGCGCACAGCTGGACGCGGATCTCGCCCGACCTCGCGCGGCAGACGTGGGCGGTGCCGGCCAACGCGGGGAAGTACGCGGCCTCCGTCACGCCGGGACCGTTAGGCGCGATCACCGCGCTCGCGCCGTCGCCGCGCGACGTGGGCGTGCTCTGGGCGGGCACGGACGACGGGGTCCTGCAGGTGACGACGGACGGCGGCGGGCGGTGGACCAACGTCACGCCGCCGCAGATCAAGCCGTGGACGCGCATCTTCAACATCGACGCGGGGCACTTCGACGCGCGCACGGCGTACGCGGCGGCGAACACGCTCCGCGTGGACGACCTGAACCCGCACTTCTGGCGTACGCACGACGGCGGGCGGACGTGGACGGAAATCAACTCGGGGATCGCGCCCGGCGCGGTCGCGAACGCGATCCGCGAGGACCCGCGCGTGCCGGGGCTGCTCTACGCGGGGACGGACGCGCAGGTGTGGGTGTCGTACGACGACGGCGACCACTGGGAGTCGCTGCGGGGCGCGATGCCGGCGATCTCGGTGCGCGACCTCCAGGTGAAGGACGACAGCGCGTGCCAGTGCGCGGACCTCGTCGCGGCGACGCACGGGCGCGGGTTCTGGATCCTCGACGACCTGATGCCGCTGCGGCAGGCGGCCGCGGTGCGCGCGGCGGCCCGGTCGCGTTCGGCGTACCTCGTGCGGCCGGTGACGGCGCTTCGCGTGCGCTTCGCGACGAACGACCCGACGCCGTGGCCGCCCGAGGTCCCCGCGGGGGAGAACCCGCCGCCGGGCGGGATCGTCGACTACTTCCTCGGGGCGGACGCGGCGGGGCCGGTGACGCTCGAGATCCTCGACGCGGCGGGGAAGGCGGTGCGCACGTACTCCAGCGCGGACCGCGCGCCGAGCCCGGACCCCGCGCTCGACCCCGAGGCGTACAACCGGCTCTGCCAGCGCACGCCGTCCGCGCCCGACTGCGGCCTGCCGCTCTACTGGCCGGCGCCGCGGATGCCGATCGGGACCGGGGCGGGGATGCACCGGGTGAGCTGGGACCTGCACTACGATCCGATCCGCGGCGCGGGCGAGGCGTTAGGCGGGGACGAGGACGGGGCGACGGGGGCGGTGCCGCACCGCACGTACCCCACGCCGCTGTCCCCGTGGGCGCCGGTGGGGGCGTACACCGTGCGCCTCACGGTCGAGGGGCGGCGCTACACGCAGCCGCTCGTGCTGCGGCTGGACCCGCGCGTGCGGACGCCCGCCGCGGGGCTGGCGCAGCTCGCCGCGCTGTCGAAGGCGACGTACGACGCGGCGGTGGCCGCGCGCGCCGCGTACGCGGAGGCGCGCGCGATGGCGGCGCGGCTCGACGGGCGGGGCGGGGCGGCCGCGGCGGCGCTGCGGGCGCGGGTGGATTCGCTCGCGCCGGCGCCGGACGGGGGCGGGGCGCCTAACAGACGGCGGGGGGGCGGGG
>JAABUZ0100003417.1_pt1 | contig 23620 bp, 18 predicted proteins | sample 5562091 | NCBI WGS metagenome assembly JAABUZ01 (sample SAMN12813069, study PRJNA571459) | rock metagenome | isolation source: Antarctica rocks | place: Antarctica: Victoria Land, Linnaeus Terrace sud | collected 2015-12-21
CCGGCACGTCGCGGTCCTTCCAGTAGCGGATGCCGCCCGTGGCGTAAACGCGCGTCGGACCCAGCGAACTCGTAACCGTATGCACGCCGGTCAGCAGGTGAACGAAAAGGTCACCGGCTACTCCTGTTCCGTAATCCTGGAAGTTGCGCCACCGAAAGAAACGGCAGGGGTCCCAGGGACGTTTGGGCGCGGAGCCTTGAAATTGGTTCCAATCGCAGGTTTGCGGACTGGCGTCTGTCGGAATGGAATATTCCCACGCCCCAATCGCCGTGTTGCGGTCGAGCCAGGCTTCCACGGCGTTTAACTGTCCGATGGCGTTGGATTGAAAGAGTTCCCGCGCTTTCTGGTAAACGAGAGAGCTGCGGTACTGGCTGCCGACCTGAAAAACTTTGCCGGATTTTGCCTGCGCCCCAATGATCAATTTACCTTCTTCGATGGCATGCACCATCGGCTTCTCGCAATACACGTGTTTACCGGCACTCAGACAATCAACCGAGATCCGCGTATGCCAGTGATCCGGCGTCGCGACAATCACAGCGTCAATGTCTTTGCGGGCGACAATCTCGCGGTAATCTCTCGTGATAAACGTGTCGCTGCCGTACGCCTCTTTCATGTGTTTCAAGCGACCGTCATAGCAGTCGCAGGCAGCCACCAGCTTGACACCGGGCAGGGAAGTCGCCATTTTGGCGTCGCCTTGGCCCATGCCGCCGGAGCCGATCAAGGCAATCTGGATGGTTTCGTTGGGGGAAAACATGATCTATGCCTTCACCTGCATGGTCTGAGGATTCCACTCGACCATCCGGTTCTCAAAGTAACTGAGATTGGAGAGCACGGCGGGAGCCGCCGCGCGAAAGCCGAAAACAGCATCCTCGACAACCGGCTTTCCGGAGCGGACAGCGGAAGCAAAGTTGAAGTGGTGGTCCAGGTGGTCGCTATAGCGGGAAGGCGGCATGAATGTTTCCTGCCGGCTGTCCCGCATGTTCGCGGGGGCAGCGGAAGTTTGCGGATATTCCTGATGGTACTTTTGCAAAAAGGCTTCCTGCTCCGCTTTGTCGAATGTGCTGATCGAGTAGCCGGGCTCTTTGGGCGCGCTTGCCGTCGTCAAGGTGACGCCTTTATCAACCGTCATCAAGCCTTCACTGCCCACGAACCGGAACCCGGAGCTTTCCTCCGCGCCGCTCACGAAGTTGACGCGCAGAACAAGGTTAAAAGCCGGATGATTCGCCGTTTCGGGATAATCATATAGCCCGAACAGAACATCCGGCACGTCCCGGCCATCTTTCCAGAAGCGCAGCCCGCCCGTGGAGAAGACCCGCGTTGGCCCTTCCGCGCCGACAATGAAATGGAGGCCGGAGAAAAGATGAACGAACAAATCGCCCGCGACTCCGGTTCCATAATCGCGATAACAGCGCCAACGGAAGAAGCGGTGCGGGTCCCACTCTGTTTTGGGCGCGCGGCCCTGAAAACGGCTCCAATCGCAGGTAGCCGTACTAGCATCGGAGGGAACCGTGTATTCCCAAGCGCCCACGGCTGAATTGCGGTCCCACCAGGCTTCCACCAAGTTCAGCTTGCCGATAGCCCCGCTTTGGTAAAGCTCTTGTGCCTTCTTATAGACCACGGAACTGACCCGCTGACTGCCGATTTGCAGGATCTTGTTGCTGCTCTTTTGCGCTTCTATCACAGCATGACCGTCGTCCACGTGGTGCACCATGGGCTTTTCGCAGTACACATGCTTGCCCGCGTTCAGGGCATCCACCGTGATCCTTTGATGCCAGTGATCGGGAGTTCCAACAATCACGGCATCAATATCCTTACGCGCGAGCACTTCTTCGTAATGCTTGGTCGTAAAGATATCGCGGCCATACACCTCTTTTATGTGCTCCAGCCGACCGTCATAGCAATCACAGGCCGCCACCAACTTGGTGAGGCCGGTAGCCGCCGAGCTTTGGGCGTCACCCTGGCCCATGCCGCCACAGCCGATCAAGGCGATTTGAATCCGATCGTTGGGCGAAGAAGATTGCGGAAAGGCAGGCGAGGGAAGCAGCGATCCAGTCAGGCCGGTAGCAGCGGCGGCGAGGAAATCACGACGGGTTCTCACTGATTACTTTGTATCAGAAGAGGCTGGGGTTTTTTCGGACGAAGCAGGCGACGAAGCGCCGGAATCGGAACCGCTGGAGCCTGAAGCAGGCGTATCGGCCTTCTTTTTGGACTCGCCATTATTGGCCGGGGGATTCGACCCGCGCGCGTAATCGTTTACGTAGAAGCCGCTGCCTTTGAATTGAAGCGAGGGCGCGGAAATCAGGCGCTCGACCTTGCCGCCGCACTTCTCGTGTACCGTAAGCCGCTCGTCCGAAAATTTCTGCCTCACCTCAAAAAGGTCGCCGCAGTTCTCACATCGATATTCGTAAAGAGGCATATACTTGCTCGAAGATAAATTTAGTGCTCGGGCTGTTTAGGGCTCTTCTCAATGATTGGATGTTGCTGTACACCCATCACAAGCCCATTCGTGTCATTGGTGAGCCGCGCCACTGTTGTTTTTCCCGTCACCAGTTCAATCGATTGTTTCAGTAAGTTGTCTTCCGCGTTTTTAGGAGCCGAACCAGGAATCGGGTTGCCGTCCTGATCCAGTTCCGGCGTGTTGTCGTTCTCCGCCAACTGCACGGTAGGAACTACGCCTGTATCCTGAATCGCTTTGCCCGAAGGCGAGTAATACTTGGCAACGGACAAGATCACCGCGCCGCCGTCATCCATCTGGATCGTTTTCCGCAGGCTGGCGTCGCCGTAACTGCGTTCCCCCACTACCTGTGCCCGCTTGTTATCCAGCAGGGCGGCCGCTGCAATTTCGGCGGGTCCCGCAGTAGCCCGGTTGGTAATCACAACTAGAGGACCGCTCCAAAGCTGATCGCCTGATTTCGCGGTAAAGTCCTGTTTCGCTAGTTTCTGGCCTTGAAGATAAGTGATTTCACCGCTATCCAGGAAAAGATTTGCAAGCGCCACTCCTGTCTCCTGCTCGCCCGTGGAACAGTGACGAAGGTCGAGCACCATATACTTTGCTCCCTGCTTCTTCAAATCCTGCAGCCTGGATTTAACTTCGCTCAGACGAGTGGCCGCCAAGCTCGCGATATGAAGGTAGCCAACTTCATTCGGCATCAGTTTGGCGTTGACGTTCGGATACGGAACAGTAGTGCGGGTCAGAGACATTTTCTGCGGGTCGGGATTTCGCAGCCGCAGAACAGTAACATCGATTTTCGAGTTAGCATCACCGCGCAGCAATTGTTCAGCATAAGCAAGCGGCATGTCGCGGGTAGCGACATTATTAATGCTTTCAATCAGATCACCGGTGGTGATATTTGCTTTTTCCGCCGGTGAACCCGGCAAGGCGTCCACCACGGCCACATAACCGTAACGCTTGGCTAAAACCAAGCCCAGCCCGGCTTTGGCCGCGTCCTCGCTTTTTTCGTATTGGCGATACTGGTCGGCATTTAAATAGCTGGCAAATGGATCTACGGATTCAAGAAGCCCGTTGATAGCGCCCAGCGTGACGCTTTTCATGTCCGGCTCTTCCACGTACTCCAATTTGATGCGCTCCAGAACCTCGGTATAAACCTTCAAATGACCGTACACGTCGTCTGTGGCGACAGCCCCGCCCTTTTTGGCGCCAAGAAGCAATAACACAACCACGCAGGTCGAACTACCCACGATTGTCCACTTAAAACGATTGTTCATGAGAAAGCCGGAGCGAAGAAAGTTCACCTAAAGTATAGCTAACTTGGGAGATTGCCCTATAACGGGCTTGCCCCAATGAATAGACGTAAGCGCAAAAGTCTTGTTAGCGCTGATCCCGTGCTTATACGAGGGCCAGTTTGAGTGGTTCGCTTTTCGCGTCCGCGGGACTAAAAGTAGGGTTTATCTCTAAACAGGCGGTGAAGTGGAAGGTGCTGCCGACGCCAGGTTTACTCTCAACCCACAGATTTCCGCCCATCATGGTCGCGAGCTGATAGGAGAGCGTCAGGCCAAGGCCAGCGCCTCCGTAGCGTCTTGTCAAGGAAGTATCCGCTTGGGAAAACGCTTCAAAAATAGTTTTCTGTTTATCTTCGGAAATGCCGATTCCGGTATCTCTTACCGAGAAATGAACATCCACCGCTGTATCTGACTGCTTGTCCAGAGAGATATCAAGAGTAATGCTTCCCTGTGCCGTGAACTTAATGGCATTGTCAAGAAGGTTTAGAAGAACTTGCCGGAGACGCGGGGGGTCACCGATCAGACCATCCGGCACGCAGTCGGCGATATGACAATCTAAAGCAAGATTTTTCTGAGAAGCCTTTATTGTCAGAGCATGCAGCAGTTCGTCTATCGACGGCCTTAACCGAAACGCCGTGTGGTCAAGAATCAGCTTTCGTTCCTCAATCCTCGAAAAATCCAGGATGTCGTTCACGATACCGAGTAACGAGTCAGCCGAGGATTTTACCAGTTGAAGGTATTCCTTCTGTTCGTCGTCGAGATCCGTGCTGAGAGTAAGATCCGTCATGCCCAATATGCCGTTGATGGGAGTACGGATTTCGTGGCTGATGTTGTTCAGGAAGTCGCTCTTGGCGCGATTGGCCGCCTCCGCCGCGTCTTTCGCGAGTATTAACTGTTCTTCCGTCCGCCGGCGCGTTTCCACTTCTTCACCCAAAGCCCGGTTGGCATGAGTAAGCTCCTGCGTGCGCTCCTGAACCCTGACTTCCAGTTGATCTCGTGAATGGCGCAACTGACGTTCGCTTTCACGTAAAGCCGAGGTGCGTTGGTCTACCAACATTTTCAACTTTTGCTCGCGTTGAATCGCTTGATCCATGCGGATGCGATAGGCGACGCCGCATATTCCGAAAACAGCAACAAAGACCAGGAAATAAAATGCGATAGTTTCGTAGAAATGCGGTCGAAGCGTAATCGTCGCGGTGGAAAGTTCGGATTTCCAACCGTCGTTGTCGCCGACCTGAACACGGAAATGGTACTCGCCGTGCGGAATGTTGGTGTAGTAGGCCGTTCGTTGACCGCCTGCTTGTATCCAGTCCTTATCAAAGCCTTCCAGCATGTAGCGAAACCGCAGCTTTTCGGGAGTAATGAAGCTGGGAGCAGTAAATTGAAATTCAAGGCGTCCCTTGCCGGGAGGAATGGCCAGCGGCTTACGCGGGGAGTAACCGTGGCTATCAATGGAGACGTGTTCCAACACGACTTGCAATCGTGAGTTGTCCTTCGTGGTAAAGCCCGCATCCGTGAACGAAAGACCGCCTATGGTTGGAATATATAAGCGTCCATTCTTGTCTTTAGAGCCGGCAGGTTGAAATCCTCCGTTGCATTCGCGACTGTTCATGCCGTCAATCGCGTCATAATGAGCCGAACTAACGAGGTTGGCGCGCCCTTCCGCAAAATCGTTCAATTGCTTCTTGCTGTACCGCAACACGCCTTTATTGGAGGTGAGCCACAGATACTCTTTGGAATCCTCAAGAACTTGAAAGATAGAATCCGCATACATTCCCCCGGAAGCGGAGAAGGTGTTGATTCTGCCCTCTTTAAAACGGTTGAGACCCCCATTGTTGGTGGCTAACCATAAAACTCCATCCTTGTCGCCATAGATGGCGTTGATGACATCGCTGGAAAGCCCGTCGTGTGTGGTATAGGTGTGGAACGTTCCATGCTGAAAGCGATTGAGGCCCCCTCCAAAAGTCCCGATCCAAAGCGCGCCGTTTTGGTCTTCTTCGATACACAGCACGAAGTTATTGGAAAGCCCGTCTTTCGTCGTGTAGGTCGTGAACTTCTGCCCGTCAAAACGGCTCAGTCCTGCTCGTGTGCCAATCCAAACGTTTCCTGCCCGATCAACATAGGCGCAAAGGATGAAATCGCTTGGCAATCCGCTTGCCATTGTGAACGTTGCGATTTTATTGTCTTTCAGTTGTGCAAGGCCATGCCGGGTACCTACCCAGATTGCGCCGTTCCGGTCCTGCGCTAAAGAGAGCACCAAGTTATGGGGCAGCCCATTCTTTGTTGTAAAGAGGGTCGTCTGACCATTTTTCCGCCTCATCAGACCTTGGTCCGAGCCCATCCATAAAGTACCTTCGGCATCTTCCAAAACCGGAAGGATGGTGTTGCTTGAGAGTCCATCTTTCTTTGTAAGCGTCGTGAACAGTCCTTGCTTTAGACAGGTCAATCCACGGCCCGCCGTGCCAACCCAAAGACTTCCTTCACGATCCTCAAAAATCGACCAAATATCCTTTCCAAGGAAACCAGAATCATCAGCGTAAGAGGTGAATCTGTCATTGACAAAGCGGTGCAGGCCGCCGGTTTCTGTTCCGACCCAAATAGTGCCTGCCCGATCCTCGGTGATTGAGTAGATGTTGTTGCTTTTAAGGCTGTTCTCCGTGGTAAAGCTCGCGATACCGCTGGCGGAGATTCGGCTTAAACCTCTGCTTGTGCCGACCCATACATTGCCGTGGCGGTCAGCTTTCACCGCGCGGACATCGTTGCTGAGCAAGCCGTTTTGGATGCTGAAGTTAGTGAAGCGGCCTGTTGATATTCGGCTCAAGCCGTCATGTGTTCCCACCCATACGTTTCCGTTGTCATCCCCTGTTACGGAAGAGACTGAATTATCAACAAGACCTTTCGCTTTGTCGAATGTTTTGAATTTGCCTTCTTGCATGCATACAAGCCCGCCTCCGTCAGTTCCGATCCAGAGAATGCCGTGGCTATCTTCAAACAGAGCTGTTATCCCATAATTCGGCAGGCCATGACGTGTGTTGAAGGTGAAAAACTTCTCTCCATCAAAGCGGTTGAGGCCCCCTCCTTGTGTTCCAGCCCACAAAGCGCCTTTCCGGTCCACCAGAAGCGCTTGAATAATATTGTGATCGAGACCTGAGTTCTGCCGGTCAAAGTTAACAAACCGAACGCCGTCAAATCTCGTTAGTCCCTCCTCCGTGCCTAGCCAGAGATAACCGTCCGGTGTTTGTGCAAGGGCGAGAACTGAATTTTGCGGCAGACCCTGCGCGGATTGCCAATTCTGAAGCATGAACTGATTGATCGGCTTATCGGGAGCAAGACTAGCTTCGGCTGTATTTGCAGAAATGAGCAGCAGGAAAAAACAGAACGCAACCGCTGAGAGCGCACCTCTAGGATTAATCCGGATCCTTGTGGAGAAGAGGGGTTCGCAGCATTCTGCTGACTGGTTGTTGGTTCCCAGGTCGCTCTCGCGGCCGTATATCAATGTCGCCAATTCCTCCTCCTGTTCTTGTCGGCTGTTTGCCGAAAAAGTCGCGCTTATATAGAGTGGCGAGATTTTCCTGAAATCCTCAATATTTTTGGGGAACTTCCGATACGACATATGTCAGCTTTCGGAGTTTTTTCCCTTCGAGGGGCAAATCTGATGGTTGATGAGAGCAAAAGGAGCAATAATTGATAAAAACAATATCCGTTATTTTAAGTTTTGCGGCACTGTCCTATTCACAGACGTCGAACACAAAACGGAAATTTTCACCTGAATTTGACGGACTTGATCCACAGTCAAATGTAAAGGTCATCGTCCAATGGAAAAACGATATGGATGCTACCAGCGACTCCAAAGTAATCCGCCACAGAGGAGCCGTTTCCGCGCGTCTTAATTCCAGGAAAGCGGGAGCTTACAGCCTATCTCCCGCCGCGGTTAAAGATTTGGCGAACGATCCGGGGGTAGCCCATATCTCGGTCGATCATCCCCTTCATGCAAAGCTGGACAACACGGCTGGAGCTATCAACACCAGTGCTGCATGGACCAACGGCATATTGGGCGCCGGGATTGGAGTAGCGGTAATTGACAGCGGCATGAACGGCAATCAGGACCTGAGCCTTTCCGGGGGAACAGGCACCAGAATTGTCTATGTGGAGGATTTCGTGAATCCAACCGCCGGCAATCCGATAACATCCGGCAAGGCGCTGGGCGCTCCCATTCGACCGAACCAATACGGGCAGGATTTGTACGGCCATGGACAGCACGTGGCCGGCATTATCGGCGGTAATGGATTCAGCTCCACTTGCCCGACCTGCACTCGACAGTTTGTCGGCGCAGCGCCGGGCGTGAACTTTCTCGATCTTCGCGTGCTGGATGGGAACGGCGATGGCAGCGACAGCACCGTGATTGCCGCCATTAACCGCGCTATTCAGCTCAAGGACAGCTACAACGTACGAGTGATTAATCTCTTGCTAGGGAGACCAGTTTACGAAAGCTATGCCGATGACCCTCTTTGCCAAGCTGTAGAAAACGCTTGGAAGGCTGGCATCGTGGTAGTCGTGGCCGCCGGCAACGACGGACGAGACAATTCGTTCGGAACTTTCGGCTACGGAACAATCAACTCGCCCGCGAATGATCCTTATGTCATCACCGTCGGATCAATGAAGTCCATGGGCACGCCGACCCGTACGGACGATCTTATCGCCAGCTATAGCGCCAAAGGCCCGACGGCGGTAGACCATATTGTGAAGCCGGACATTTTGGCTCCAGGTAATCAGGTGGTTTCCATACAGGCAAAGGGTAGCTACTTACAAACAAACTATCCCAACAACAATATCCCGTTGTCCTACTACCAGTCAGGAACAACGGGTTCCATTACTCTTGCAACGCAGTATCTTGTTCTGAGCGGCACAAGCATGGCTGCAGGTGTGGTGAGCGGCGCGGTTGCCGACTTAATGCAAGCTCAACCAAGTCTTACGCCTGACCAGGTTAAGATGCTGCTGATGCAAACCGCTTATAAGACGTTCCCGCAAAGCAGCTCGGTTTATGACGCTGCCAGCAATCAAACGTACACCAGCTACTACGACATCTTTACCGTTGGCGCCGGGTACCTTGATCTCGGCACTGCTCTTGCCGCTGTAAACACCGTGCCAGCGGGTGCAACGGCGATGTCGCCCGTAGCTGTTTATGACAGCACAACCGGCAATGTCACCCTATCCTTTGATCCCTCTTCGATCTTTGCTTCACAGTCTCTGTGGGGAGCACAGTCGCTCTGGGGCGCTCAATCGTTATGGGGTGCTTCCGTCCTGAGCGGCAATCAATGCCTCTGGGGAGCCCAGTCCCTGTGGGGCGCTTCAAGTCCTACTGGTTCACAGTCCCTGTGGGGGGCGCAATACTTGTGGGGCGCGCAATCCCTGTGGGGAGCGCAGTCCCTCTGGGGCGCTCAATCGTTATGGGGCGCAAACGTCACTGTAACGGGTGAGAATTAGTCGCCTTCGCCTCTTAAACACCTTGCGCCCCGGCTCCTCTCAGAGAGGTGTCCGGGGCGCAACTCTTTCACCAGATATATTGTTTCGCTTCGTCGCGCCGCCGATAGCTGTCGAGCACGTGAACCACGCGGATCTTTTTTAACTTTGCCGGCGAAAGTTGACCAAGCGGAACGTAGACAATGGCGCGATTGGCGCGGGCCGCCAGTTGTCGAAACATGCTGCGGGGAGGTTTGGCCGCAATATAAATCACGTGCCTCTCCATGGAATAATCAAGCGCGGCCATGAGCAGCCGCTCCGCTTTCGTCTCGGCCCACTCGTAGTCAAGGTCATTCCAAACGTCGAAAAGGCGGCGTGGCGGAAGGGTCATTAAAAGTCCCCCGTATTCAGCCCGGCCCACTCCCGGCCCCACTAGATGCTCAAACGGCTCCGTTGAGTAGAAGGCCATGTCGGACTCATTCTGATGTTCTCCCAGCCACGTCGTTAGGTACTGGTATCGACCGTCCCGATCCTCGTCAAAGATGATCACCAAGGCACCGATATCGCCGGAAAACTTGCCCATCTCTTTCACAAAAAGCTTGTTCTGGTGCCAGTTGCGAACCGTTTCACGAAGATCAATGCCGTCCAGCATGGAGGTCGTAAAAGGCTCGACATGGGAGCGTTCTTCAGAAACCTTGTTCTTGGCATATCTTTTTAAGAAACGACCGTAATTTTCAATCACTAAGTCTTCCGGCGGGTAGGAGCAAATGGAGTTTCCATCGGTTTGGCTCGCCCATTCACCCGCATGCTTTTCGCGCTTACGCGCTTTCAGGCCGCTGGGACGCAGCCTCTGCTTCACACGGGGCAAGCGCCGTCTGATGCGCAATTTGCGAGTATGCAGCCAAACCTCCTCGCCTGTGATGTTGATGGTTTCGAGTGGGGGAGCCTCTGCCTGCTGCTCGCTGAAGCGATTTGCCATTTGCCAGACCTCATAGGCGTAATTGTCGTCAACAATCGAGCGCGCGCCCAGCGTCAAATCGTAAACGCCGGGCAGAAGATGAGCATCCAGCATCGCTAAGTTACGGCAAAACTTGGCAAGACTGAGTCGTTGCCAGGACCGGATGGACTCGCCGGTATTGATGGCGTACTCGCGCTCGGCTTCCCGTAAGAGAGCCAACTGCCAGCGTGGCCGCTCGATGGCAGCGCCCTTTCCCCCCTGGCGCGATTCTTCATAAAGCTGCTGATAATAGGGCGGTTCACTCGTTACCTCGGCAAGACAGTCAGGGTGCAGGTTAAACAGCTCTGCCCGTCCAAACAAGCGGACGCGAGGAGCGGGCGGTTCTTCCTGCGGAACCTCCATGGCGTCCAGAAGCGGATCGAGCATGTTAAGGGAAACAACCGCGCAAACGGAAGCCGACGGGTCCGCGCCTTGCAGTTTCCAGGCCATCGCGCCCGCATGGAATTCACTGTCAGACGTGCGCGCCGGAGGATGCAGGCGGTACTGCTCCAGATAACGCTTTGCTCCAATGATCTCAACGGCGTACGGGTCGGGATAGGGACCGGGCACATGCGGCTTTTCTTGCGTTGCCGGTTCCAGCAGCACCACTTCGGCGCCGATCTCTCCAGCGGTTCGCAGCGCTTCAACAAAAGGATCGCCCCCTTCAATGGGGATATAGGTAGCGCCTTCTTCTTCTTCCTCGTCGTTGCCGCCGGAAAGAACCAGGACCGACATTTGCGGCATGCGCCCGATTGCCTTTGCGTAAAGACTCTCCAGCGAAGACGGCAATTCCACGGCAACAACTCCAGGCCGGTGTTCCAGCATCCAACGCCGGACGCGCGCGGCAAATTCGATGCGGCCTGGAACAACCGGAAGGTACACAATGTTTCCGCGCGTGAGCGTTCCGGCGACGCTTATTTCGTGAGTCATGCCGCCTTTTACCGCCGAACGCCGTAGCGCAGCGCTTCCTCGCCCAGAACAGCGCGCACAGCCGACTGAAGCACGAGCCGGGAGGGCGACCGCCCCGCGTCCCCGTGGAGTTTCATGGCATAGCGGGCGACGTTCACGCCGTCGCGAACGGTATAGCTTTCGTCCGAGGCATGCGCCTGTTGCAGAAAATCCGTCACATACTGCAAGACTTCGTCGGACGAAAAGGGAAGATTTTCCCGCAAAATGGCCAATTCTTCTTCCCGCTCCGGAAAATCGATCAGGATTTGCGGCTGTAGGCGCGAATGGATATATTCCGGCAGGTCGAACGTCGAAGAATCATCATTCATGGTCGCCACTAGGCGGAAATCGGCGTGCGCCCGGATCTTCACGCCGGCGACAACGGATTCCACATACCGCCGATTATCTAGAAGCGGAGCCAGGCTAGCCCAGCTTTTCTCGCTCATCCGGTTGCCTTCGTCCAGAATGGCGACTCCGCCGCGAATCATGGCGGTCACGAGAGGGGATGCCACATATTTCAGCCGTGAAGCGCCTTCAATGACAGGGGTGATCAGCAGGTCTTCCGGCCTTGTGTCGGCCGTGGCCTGTAGGATATACACCTCGCGCCCAAGGCGTTTCGCGCCCGCGTAAGCCATGGTTGTCTTGCCGACGCCCGGTTTCCCCAGCAGCCGCGGGTTCATCGGAACGTCGCGTTCGTGAATCACCATCCAGGCGGCTATCAACTGTCGCATCGCTTCTTCTTGGCCCACCCACTGCACATTCAACTCATCCGGGTGCGCCAAGTGCAATTCAATGCCTTCGACGGTAATTTTCATAAGTTAGTACATCGCTCCAGAGGTCAAGAAATTAAGATAAAACTTAAGGCGGTTTTGCTGTCTTACTTCATGACTAGGTTTACCTCTCCATCGTAGAATGAGAATGCTCCGGGGATGACACCACAACTGTTGCGTCTTGTGTACGCACTTGAGTTTCTCCTCGCGCTGGTAGCGATTTTTACGGCTTGGTCGGAGATCGGTGGCCAAGCCGTTCTGGATCTTATGCATTGGGGATGGAAACTAAGCCTAAGCCTGCTTCTTGCCGGGGCGATTGTCGGCTTTTCGGCGGCTATCGTTACAGGCGAGAATTTTTGGAATCCCCGCTCCGTGCGTTGGTCCATGGCGTTGCTTGCATGCCTATCCGCCATGGCGCTGGTCACTTACTATTACGCCCTCCAGATTGACGCTGGGGAGCCGGACGAAGGCGGCACTGTTTGCGCGATTTTGCCGGTCATCAACTGTCCGCGACAACTCTCATGACTTCAGCGCACAACGAAACTGAATATGCGTTTTGGGCTGACGAGGTCAACTCGTTCAGAATCAACTATTCCCTGCCCGTCTTTCATGAGATTGATTTTCAGGTCAACGAGGGTTACCGGCGTATTCCCCATGGGGGAGTCGAAATCGGCGGCATCCTGTATGGGACTTCCAACGGGAATGCAATCTCCATCGAGGCTTTTCGGCCTATTGACTGTGAGCATGTCACCGGGCCGTCGTTCAACTTGTCCGAACGCGATCTGGCTCAGTTAACCGTTTCTCTGACCACGGCGTCCCAGGACGACGAGTTAAAGGGTTTTGTTCCGCTTGGCTGGTTTATTGCGCATACGCGCAGTCCGCTACGGATAACTGACCGGGAACTCCAGCTATTCAATCAGTTTTTTCCGGAGCCCGGCAAAATCACGCTTTTAATCAAGCCGGAACGTTTCCAGCCGACGCGCTTCGGTTTTATTGTTCGCGGCGCGGATGGGAGCGTTAAAACGGATGTCAACGAGAGCGCGATTATTTTGCCTTTGCCGGGACGCGCCGGCAATGCCGGGAAGGGGCTGGTTCCTTCCATCCCTGCTCCCGCCGCAAAATCGGCAGCCCCGGAAAAAAGACCGGAAGAGCAAAGCCAAAAAGTTGAAGTGAAAACTGTCGAACCAAGACTCCCGGAGATTGCGCCGGCAAATCCGCCGGGCGTGCTCCCTCCTCCGGAACCGATTCGGGCCGCGCCGCCGGTTCTGCCCTCTGTTGAGGAGATTAAAAAGCGCCGTTCCGAGCACCTCCGGAATTCATTCGCGCAGGAGGAGGAGCACATCTCTGACGGAGCGGCTACACGGCCGGTAGGCAACGCCCAAAGGACGTCGCACGGGCGATTGTTCCTTGTTCTCATGCTGGCGGCGCTGTTGGGGTGCGGCGTAGGATATTGGGCTTACTTGCAGCTTCTTCCCGCGGATATCGATCTGCGGGTGCATCGATATGGGTCGAAGCTGCTTGTTCAATGGCCGCCTGAGCAAACGCGGAGCGCGGGATACGCGGCCATTCGCATTGACGACGGCTTGGCGTTGCCGCTCACCTCCGACCAGAAAACGAGTGGCCAGATCGACATTAAGCAAACCTCGGGCAACATGAAGATTGAGTTGATTGCCCAGCACTGGATACGTGATTCGCGCGGTATTATGCGCTTTATCAGCTTGCCGATGCTGTCGCAGCAATCGCGCTAATCCCTGCCCGCTATTCTTAAATCCTCGCCTTTCATCTGCGCTGGTTTAGGCAGACCAAGAATGCCGAGAATCGTGGGAGCAATGTCCTGCAGCGCTCCGCCTTCACGCAATTTCATCGCGTCGTCGCTCACGTAAAGAAAAGGCACCGGATTAGTGGTGTGGTACGTGTGCGCGCCCTTGTTGGCGGAGTCGATCATCATCTCCGCATTGCCGTGGTCAGCCGTGATGAGCCAGGAGCCTCCGGAGCGTTTAAGCGCGCTGTAAATCTCGCTTAAACCGGCGTCAACGGCTTCACAGGCTTTCACGGTAGGGGCCAGCTTGCCGGAGTGCCCCACCATGTCGGCGTTGGCGTAATTCATCACAATCACGTCAAAGCCCCCGCTTTCAATCGCTGTTACCACTTTCTTCGTAATTCCCGCCGCGTTCATCTCCGGCTGCAGGTCATAGGTCGCGACTTTGGGCGAGGCCACCATTTCCCGCTCCTCGCCGCCGTAAGGCTTCTCATTACCGCCGTTAAAGAAATAGGTGACGTGAGCGTACTTTTCCGTTTCCGCCACCCGCAGATTTTTCCAGTTCGCCCGTTCCATGACATCGGCCAGAATGTTGTCCGGATGCTCCGGCGGCAAAACGAACGGCAGGCCAAAGTTCTTGTCGTACTGCGTCATGGTGGTGTACGTCAGGTTTTTCGGCGTCAAGGAGCGTGACGGCTGCTCCAAGGAATTGTCGGTGAGCGCTACAGTAATCTCACGGGCGCGATCCGCTCGGTAGTTGTACATGATTACGCTATCGTCATCGCGGATCAGGCCGACCGGCTCATCGCGTCCGTCAACGACCGTGACCGGCTCGACAAACTCGTCCGTGATGCCGCGCTCGTAAGACTTCCGCATGGCTTCGGCGGGGGACCGGAACTTTGCGCCGCTTCCCAGCACCATGGCCCCGAAAGCGCGCTCAATCCGCTCCCAGCGCTTGTCACGGTCCATGGCGTAATAGCGGCCCGAAACCGTGGCGATGCGTCCACATCCCAGCTCGCGCATCTTTTGTTCTAACTGCTCAAGGTAGCCGATGCCGCTTTCGGGGGGAGTATCGCGGCCATCGGTGAAGCAATGGACGAAAACTTCGGTTAATCCTTGCTGCTTTGCCATTTGGAGCAGGGCGAACAGGTGCGTTAACTGAGCATGAACGCCGCCATCACTGCATAAACCAAGCAGGTGCAGCCGATGACCCTGCGCCTTTTGCATGGCATTCAACAGCGCCGGATTCCCGAAAAACTCGCCCGTGCTGATCATCAAGTCGAGGCGGGTCACATCCATGTAAATCCCTCGACCGGCGCCCATGTTCATGTGGCCGACCTCGCTGTTTCCCATTTGCCCCTCCGGCAATCCTACAAAAGGGCCGGACGTGTGGATCAGGGTGTTGGGATAGGTAGCGAGCAGGTGATCGTAGGTGGGCTTGCGGGCGAGCGCGATGGCGTTTCCATCCGTGGCGGGGGAATAGCCCCAGCCATCCAGAATAGTCAAGACCAAGGGGGTTTTCTTTGCCATGCTGACCACTACTGACGGAACGCTTTCCTGCCTAAATAAACCGCGCCGCTGCCGAGTTCTTCCTCAATCCGGAGTAACTGGTTGTATTTGGCGATGCGGTCGGTGCGGCTGGCGGAACCGGTTTTGATCTGGCCCGCGTTGGTGGCAACCGCCAGTTCGGCAATAAAGACATCCTCGGTTTCACCGGAGCGGTGCGAAACCACGGCGGTGTAGTTAGCGCTCGCCGCCAGCCGCATGGCCTCCAGCGTTTCAGTGACGGAGCCGATCTGGTTTACTTTCACCAGAATGGAGTTGGCCACGCCCTTTTCAATGCCCTGTTGGAGGCGCTCCGAATTGGTAACGAAGAGATCGTCGCCGACCAGTTGGACTTTTTTCCCCAGCGCGTCGGTCAGCGTCTTCCAGCCGTCCCAATCGTCCTCGGCCATGCCGTCTTCGATGGAAACGATGGGATATTGATTGGCCCAGTTGGACCAGAATTCGACCATCTGGTCCGAAGTCTTTTCGCTTTTGTCGGATTTTTTGAAGACATAGCGATTTTTGGTTTTGTCGTAGAACTCGCTGGAAGCCGGATCAAGGGCGATAGCGATCTCCTCACCCGGCTTGTAGCCAGCGCCGCTGATGGCTTCCATGAGAACTTCCAGCGCTTCTTCATTCGCCTTCAGGCTGGGAGCGAAGCCGCCTTCATCGCCGACGGCGGTCGAATAGCCGCGTTTTTTCAAAACGCCTTTGAGCGTGTGAAAGGTTTCCGTGCCCATGCGAAGCGCCTCGGAGAAACTGGACGCGCCTACTGGGGCCAGCATGAATTCCTGCAAATCAACGGAACTGTCGGCGTGCGCGCCGCCGTTGATGACATTCATCATGGGAAGGGGCAAAACACGGGCGTTGATGCCGCCGAGATAGCGGTACAGCGGGGTGACTTCAGACTCGGCGGATGCTCGGGCGGCAGCCATGGAAACGGCCAAAATGGCGTTTGCGCCCAGTTTGTCCTTGTTGGGAGTGCCATCCAAGGAAATCATGGTTCGATCAACCAGGGTTTGGTTGGAAGCGTCCAGGCCGGCAAGAGCGGGACTGATCTGTTTTGTGACATTCTCCGCCGCCTGGCGAGTGCCTTTGCCCAGATAGCGGCTTTTGTCGCCGTCGCGCAGCTCCACGGCTTCGTGCTCGCCGGTAGAAGCGCCGGAAGGGACGGCGGCGCGTCCGAGGGTGCCATCAGCCAAATAAACATCTGCTTCGACCGTCGGATTGCCGCGCGAATCGAGTATTTCTCTACCAATTACTTTTACAATTTCCATGCAGGTTGAACTTTTCACTGTAGCAAGGGGCGGCGGTTTGAAGGCTCGAACAGGTATAATTAAAGAGTTTCGGAAGGTGGTGAATTTCGTTGGCAGAGGTCCACATACAAGAGGGAGAAACTCTTGAAAGTGCGCTGCGCCGCTTCAAACGCAAAGTCCAGCAAGAGGACATTGTGAAAGAGATTAAGAGGCATTCTTTTTATCTGAAGCCGGGTGAAAAGCGTCGTACCAAGGAAGCTCTTGCTCGTAAGCGAAACCGCAAAAAGCGTCCGCGCGAGATGGAGAGCGGTAGTTAAATTGTAGGTGTTTACAGAAGGCCCGCTTGGTTCCTAAAGAACCGGCGGGCTTTTTTTATGGTGGATCGTTGTAACCTTTCGCTTCTCCTTCAGTATTGATGGGTGAAGACGAGTGGGGATTCAAACCGACAGCGCGGTGATGGAACTGGTGCAAGCGGGCGATAGCGCTCAGCTTGCTCTGCTTTTTGAGCGTTACCACCTCCCGCTGTTTCGTTATCTGCTGCATCTGACGCGCAATCGGGCTCTCAGCGAAGATCTCACGCAAGAGGTTTTCTTTCGTGTCCTTAAGTATGCGCGGAGCTATGACCTGAGCCTGCCGTTCCCGGTTTGGCTCTATGGGATGGCCCGCCATGCTTACCGGGACTCCCTTCGCAAGCAGCGGGCGGAGGTTCCGAATGACGATATCGGCGAAACCAGGAGTTCCGAGCCAATGCCGGAAGAACTGCTTGCCCGCAAGCAGGATGCGATGTTCCTGAGGGAAGCATTGCAACAGTTGCCGGAAGGCAAGCGCGAGGTTCTCGTGTTGAGCCGTTTCCACAATCTGCGTTACCAGGACATTGCCGCCATTCTGCAGTGCGAGGTGGGAACCGTCAAAGTACGGGTTTACCGGGCGTTAAAGGACCTGCGCGAAAAATTCTGCGAGATTCGGGGAGAAAAACTGTATGACGTTTGAAGAGATTCGTTTACTGATTCCACAATACCTGTCAGGACAGCTTACGCCTTCCGAAGAGGATCTGTTCGAAGAACAACTGAGCCAAAGCGCTGAACTACGGGCGGAAACCGAAGAGCTTCGCGCGCTTTGGAATCAGTTGGGGTTGCTGCCCGAGGAGCAGCCGTCTGCGGCAATGCGGGCGCGCTTCTATCAACGGCTCAATGCCATAGAGAGGAATCGTGCTCTTTCCTTCCCAATAAAAACTGTTTCTTGGCGGCGGTTGGGAGTTTGGCGGCAGGCTGCCGTGGCCGCAGGCGTGTTCTTTTTAGGTTTATGCGTGGGGCGTGTCGGTTTCGAGCGCCATGATGAAGTGGCTCAGTTGCGTACCCAAGTGCAAAGCCTGCATGAGACGGTGGCTTTGTCGCTCCTGGACCGGCAGTCGGCAACGTCGCGGCTGGAAGGGGTTGCCTGGAGCAGCCGCGTACAGCAACCGGATCGTGAACTTTTAACCGCGCTCATCACGACGTTGAACCGTGATCCGAACATCAACGTGCGCCTTTCTTCGCTCGATGCGCTGGAGAAATTTGCCAGCGACCAAACCGTTCGTCAGAGCTTGGTTGATTCCCTTTACGCGCAGGATTCTCCGCTGGTGCAGATTGCGCTTATTGATGCGCTGGTGCATATTCATGACGATGACGCTGCTAAACCACTACGGAAGCTGTCCGGTGATGCGGCGGTGAACGTGGCGGTGCGGCAGCGGGCGCAATGGGGTTTGGAGAAACTCAACTTTCAATAAGGAGATGGAAACATGAGATTTACCGTTTACCTGGCGCTTTGGGCAGCCGGGTCAGCAGTCCTGTGCTCCGGCGGCTCCGATCGTTGGAGCGTTCGCGAACAGGAGACGATCCAAAAAACATTGACGCTTTCCGGTCCGCCTCTGCGACTGGTGGTGGACAATATCGACGGCTATGTGCATGCGACGGGCGTCAGCGGGTCGCAAGTGAAAGTAACCGCGCACAAGATCATTCGCGCTGAGACCGAAAGCGATTTGCAGGAGGCCAAAAGCGAGGTCAAACTAGACATCACGGAGAAGCCGGGGACGGTTTCGATTTACTATGACGCGCCTTGGCGGTGCAACGGCGAAGGGCGCGGATGCTACGGCGAACACCGCCGATTTTACAACGTCACTTATGACATTGACTTGGAGATTCCGCGATCCGCTCGAACGGTGGTGTCAACGGTCAACAACGGGGACATCCGTGTTGATAAGACGGATGGCAGCTTCGATGTCAACAACATCAATGGGGCTATCAACATGAATGCGGTGGCGGGGGCTGGCGATGTTCACACCATCAATGGTCCGTTGACGGTCCATTTCGCGAAGAATCCATCCGCGCCCAGCAGCTTCAAAACGCTGAACGGGGCGTTGGATGTTTACCTACAGCCGAACTTGTCGGCGGATTTGCTGTTCAAAACGTTTAATGGGCAAATTTACAGCGATTTCGAGGTGATCCCGAGAGCAACACCCGCAGCCGAAGCGGAGCAGCGCGATGGAAAGTTTATCTATCACAGCAAGGGCGCGAAAGGCGGACGCGTGGGACGGGGCGGACCTGAATTGAGCTTTGACGCTTTCAACGGAAATATTCGTTTGCATCGGGAACAGTGAGGAGCAGGGTGGAAATGACAAAAACGATAGGAAGTCTACTTTTGTGCGCGGGAGTTTTGCTGGCGCAAGACGGGAGCGAGAAAGCGACGGTGCCTTTGCACGATCCAGCGCGTCCGGCACGAATACGGGCGCACTTGATGGCCGGGGGAATTACGGTGCGAGGCGCCGACCGGCCCGATATCCTGGTGGAAGCTCGTTCAGAAAGTCGCGGGAAAGCGCGTGAGCGGCATCCGGCACGCGCCGAAGGGATGAAACGCCTGGAATTGCCCGGCAGTTCGGGGTTGGATGTTACGGAAGAGAACAACATGGTCACTATCAAGACGGCTTCCTGGAATAGGCCGACTGATTTGGTGATTACCGTGCCCCGACGGTCTTCGCTGCAATTAAAGTGCATGAATAATGGCGATATTTACGTGGAGCAAGTAGAGGGTGAAATCGATGCGGACAACTTGAACGGAAAAGTCACGCTGAAGAATGTGTCGGGGTCGGTGATTGCGCATTCCCTAAACGGCACAGTGCTGGCGACGCTTGACCGGATTGACGCGTCGAAGCCGATGTCATTCAGCACCATGAACGGCGACATTGATGTGACGCTTCCCGGCAACCTCCGGGCGAATGTACGGATGAAAACCGATAACGGCGAGATTTACAGTGACTTCGAAGTGAAGCTTGATGCGGGAGCGCGCCCCACGCCCAACGAGTCAGGACGCCAGCCGGACGGAACCTATCATTTGCGCTTCGACCATACGCTGCGCGGAAGCATTAACGGCGGCGGCCCGGAGTTTCAGTTCACATCGTTTAACGGGCAGATTTACATTCGCCGGAAAAAGTGATTTGATTCCTAACCGCGCAAGGGAAAAACCGTCAGCTTGGAAAGCAGGAGACTCATGCATCTTTTTCAGGATGTTCGTTTCGCTTTGCGCACGTTTGCGAAGGCGCCGTTGTTTGTTGGCGTGGCAGTGTTGTCGCTGGCGTTCGGCATCGGCGCGAACACCGCGATCTTCACGCTGACCGATCAGGTTCTGGTGCGGACCCTGCCGGTGAAGAAGCCGGAACAGCTTGTCTTGTTGAGCGCGGTCGGACGGCACTATGGCAGCAATCGAGGCGCGAACCGGATTTCTTATCCGATGTACCAGGATTTCCGCGACCACAATACCGTGTTCAGCGGCATGTTCTGCTTTTATGAAGCGGCGATGAGTTTGAGCTATGGGGGGCGTACGGAACGAATTTCCGGCGAACTCGTCTCGGGCAACTATTTTCCGGTTCTCGGAGTAAAGGCGGCGCTGGGCCGTTTGTTTGACGCCAATGACGATCAGATGCAAAGCTCTCATCCCGTGGCGATTTTGAGTTATGGATATTGGCTGAGCCGGTTCGCGGGCAACCCTGGGGTCATTGGCCGGAAGCTCATCATCAATGGTTATCCGTTTACGGTGGTCGGGGTGAGCCAGCCGGGGTTCTCAGGAACAGACCCCGGCTATGCTCCGCAGGTGCGCGTGCCGGTCATGATGAGCCCAAAGATGAACCAATATCTGGATTTGAATGATCGGCGCTCGCGCTGGGTGACGGCGTTTGGACGGCTCAAGCCGGGTATCAGCCTGGAGAAGGCGAAAGCGAGCCTTCAACCGCTCTTTCATCAGATGTTGCAAATGGAAGTGCGGGAGAAAGCGTTTGCCAAGGCTTCCCCGTATATGAAGCAGGGATTTCTCAAGATGTCGATGGATGCTCTGCCTGCTTCGAAAGGGCGCTCGGAGTTGCGGCGTCAGTTTTCCAAGCCGCTGGTGGTGCTGATGGTGACAGTGGCGCTGGTCCTTTTGATTGCCTGCGCGAATGTCGCGAATCTGCTGATCGCGCGAGCAACCGCGCGGCAGAAGGAAATTGCTGTCCGGCTGGCGCTTGGCTCGGGAAGGCGGCGGATTGTTTGCCAATTGCTGGTGGAAAGCCTGCTGCTGGCTATGGCAGGGGGCGCGGCTGGCTTGGCGCTGGCAATTTGGACGGACAAGGCGCTGGTTGATTTTCTGCCGCAAAGTTCAGCGCCGCTGACATTATCCGCGACGCCGGATTTACGGATTCTCTGTTTCAACATGGTTATTTCCGTTCTGACGGGGATTGCTTTCGGACTGATACCGGCGCTGCAATCGACTCGCCCGAATGTGGCAGGCACGCTGAAGGACCAAGCTGGCGCCGTAGTGGGGGGTACTTCCACGCGACTGCGAAAACTGTTAGTCGTGGCGCAAATCGCGCTTTCGCTTTTGCTGCTGATCGGCGCTGGTTTATTCATTCGTAGTTTGCAGAAGCTGAAGGAACTAGACCCTGGATTTCGGGCTACGAATCTGCTGGCTTTCAAGGTGAACCCGCCTCTCAACGGGTATGGACCTGAACGGACCAGGGCTTTTTATCAACAGTTGAAGGAGAGCCTGGAGAGTTTACCGGGCGTGGACGCAGCGGGTCTGGCGGTAATGCCCGTGATGGAAGGGGATGAGTGGGACCAATGGGTGACCATTGATTCTTATGCGCCGAAAACGGGCGAGCTGCCTGATCCGCACATGAATTTCCTTTCGCCGGATTACTTCAAAGCCATGGAGATTCCGTTACTGGCAGGGCGGGATTTCCGGCGGACGGATGCGCTCAACACGCCTAAAGTTTGCATCGTGAATGAAGCATTCGCCAAAAAATATTTTGGGATGGTTAACGCGGTCGGGCACAAGATTGGGATGGGAATTGATCCGGGCACCAAAACGGACATCACGATTATCGGGGTTGCCCGGAACACAAAGTATGAAAGCATGCGGGATGAAATACCGGTGGAAGTTTTCCGGCCTTATCAGCAGCTTGAGTTTGCGGTTGGCATTACCGCGTATGTGCGGACGGCGCGGAATCCCGACCAGATTTTTTCGAGTATTCGAAAGCGGGTTCATGACCTGGATGCAAACTTGCCGGTTTTCGAGATGATCACGCTGGAAAAGCAAATGGAAGATTCGCTGGTGACCGAGCGGCTGGTTTCCTCGCTTTCGAGCGGGTTCGGGCTGGTAGCGACCGTGCTGGCTTCTATTGGTTTATATGGCGTGATGGCGTATACGGTGACGCGGCGCACGCGCGAGATTGGGATTCGCATGGCAATTGGCGCGACGCGGGCGGAGGTGCTCTGGCTGGTGATGCGGGAAGTGTTGCTGCTTTTAGGAATCGGCATTGCCGTGGCGCTTCCGGCGGCGTGGGTGCTGGCTCAATTCGTGCGGTCGCAGCTTTACGGCATTCAGCCGGCTGATCCGGCGTCCATCGGTGCGGCTGTGTTTGCGATTGCAGCAGTGGCAACGCTGGCTGGGTATGTGCCGGCTTTGCGGGCTACGCGGGTTGATCCGATGCGGGCGCTGCGGTACGAGTGAAGCTACTCAAACCACGATTCAAATGCGCGCTCCAGTTGCATCCACTCCATTTCCAGATACGCGGACCAGCTCATCTGTGGATATCCCGGCAGAGCATCCACTTTCTGAAAGCCGCTCGGTACTTCAAAAAGAGTTTTGTCCAGAGGTTCGTAAGAGAGATCCAGAATTTCGCGAGTCATAGAACCATTGGTCTCCAGAACAGGAAATCCCGGTGACGGCGGAATACCGTGCTTCACTACCGTATCGCCGCATCCAGCGCGGTCGCTGAATGCAATGTGCCCAACGAGGTGATACGATGCCTGCGCCGTGTCTGGTTCAGCAAGGGGAAGATACCAGCCATTTCTCTCCATGTCATAGGTGTGGTTACACGCGCCGGGTTCCGCGACGTGACGCTCGCGCAGTAGAAGATGTTTAGCCGTACGCCCGAAGAATTGTTTCCGCTCGCCGGTATCAACGGTTTCATAATAAAGGTTTACGGTTTTACCGGAGTCCCTATTTCGGGGAGGGCGGGCAATCCACTGCGCCAGGGACAGAATCAAATCGGGAGCTTGCGATTGTTGTTCGACGTACTTCCGTGCCGGTACATCGAGTATGTACCTCACCTTCCGGTCCAAACGATCAATCATCACAAGCTGCCGCGAACTGTTCTGGCTCAGATGTTCGGTGCGCATAGCGTTGCCTTGAACATATGTTGCGAAGATCGTCTCATGCCCGGCAACGGTGATTTTGGTGACTTCACGCGTATCAGCTCTCAAAGAAATGGTGAGCAGAGCAGTCAGGAGTACCGCAACGCAGATTGCACGCATGTACACAGAAGTTTACTCGAAAATTTGAGAAACGGCGAGGGCGCCGCCGAAAAGCGTTAGCGGGATGTCATCTTCCGTCGTGTAAATGCGCGCCTTGGCTTCGCGGGGAAGTACGGTAACGGTTTTCTTTTTTGGATCAACGATCCAGAATTCTTCGGCTCCGGTGGTAAGGCAGAGCACGGCCTTTTCGCTCATTTCCGCTTTAGTGTTGGAGGGGGAGAGAACTTCAATGACGAGTTCAGGAGAGCCGTGAAGATTGTCGTCTTTAGCTACTGCTTTATAGCGTGAGTGGCTTACAAAAGCAACGTCGGCTCCGCGAACGT
>JAABUZ0100003418.1_pt1 | contig 23618 bp, 26 predicted proteins | sample 5562091 | NCBI WGS metagenome assembly JAABUZ01 (sample SAMN12813069, study PRJNA571459) | rock metagenome | isolation source: Antarctica rocks | place: Antarctica: Victoria Land, Linnaeus Terrace sud | collected 2015-12-21
CGCGATGTCGGAATGAGCACCACCAGCCTTGCGCGTCAGAACGCTAAGGCCATGCCAACGGTGCCACGGATAACGCACACGCCGAGCTTCAAACGCAATATTGTGGGTCTTCTGTAGAGGGTTTGCACAGACCATCGCCATCGAACCAGAGCACCTTTACGATGTCGCCTCTTCGTCCGCGAAAGACGAAGACGTGGCCCGAGAGCGGCTGCTGTTCGAGCACCGTCTGAACCTGCGCGCTCAAGCCCTGAAAGCCGCGCCGCATGTCCGTCACGCCAGCTGCCAGCCAGATCCGCGTGCCCGCCGGAACGTCGATCACGAGCGCAGACTCTTCAGCACGGCGCGAACCAGCGCCGGATCAACAGCGCCTTCCAGGCTGATCCGAATGCCCTTGCGCAGCTCAATGTGAATCGCCCCGGTTGCCGCCACCGTCGGTGCCACCGACACTTCAGCCTGGTCCGGCTTCGCGTCTTCGGTGACGCTCACAGGCAACAACTTCATCGCGTTCTCGGGCGTGGCGCCGAGCAGCCCGCTCTGATACAAACGCCGCCACTGAAAGACCTGGTTCGCGTTCACCCCATGCCGCTGCGACACCCGCGCCACCGAAGACCCCGCCACAAGCGTCTCCTCCACAATCCGCCGCCGCTCCTCCGCACTCCGCCGAAGACGCCGAGATACCGACCCCACAGAACCGCTCAGCTCAACATCCACCATCCCCACATCATCACGACAGAAGACAGCCCTGTACACACGGCAAAGACCGGACGCTTACTCTGGTGAGTGAGCTGATCCTGGAGAAGCTGGTGTTGAAGGATATCGCCTCGGGAAACTTCTAAGCCCTGAACGACTGCGTTGTGCGGCGAGCCATGCGCGGTATGCGCATGGCATGAGCGAGCGGCGTGCATGCCGTGTGGTCAAAAAACCACGCGGCACGCAGCGCTATCGGCCGACACAGCGAGACGACGAAGATACGCTCACCCAGGCCATCGTCACGTTGGCCAGCCAATATGGTCGCTAGGGTATCGCCTGATTACGGCGCTGCTCCGACGGTCAGGCTGGCAGGTAGGCAAGGACCGGGTGGAGCGGATCTGGCGTCGTGAGGGGCTGAAGGTTCCAAAGAAACAGAAGCCAAGAGGGCGGTTGTGGCTCAACGACGGATCGTGTGTGCGGCTACGTCCTGAGCACACCAACCATGTCTGGAGCTACGACTTCGTGAGTGCGAAGACGCATGATGGGAGGCCGGTGAGGATGCTGAACCTGATCGATGAACACACCCGGGAGAGCCTGCTGGTTCGTCCAGAACGACGCTGGAGCAGCGCCAAGGTGATCGAGGCGCTGGCTGATGTCATGGTCACGAAGGGCGTTCCGGAACACATCCGTTCGGACAACGTACTAACACGGGAAAGAAAAGCTGTAGAGAAGAGAAGGTTCCTTAGCATCCCGCATGGGATGTGCTTGACGACGACTGTAACTCCAAGTGGCTTCCACGAGCAAGGGCTGAGCGTTCGACCATAGCGACACGAGATCTGCCGAGGTGAGCAGTCTCCACTGTACTTAAAATGAAATCTCAACCAAGTGGAAGGCCGGATCATTATCTACGAGGTCCTCACGGCCTCAACGGCCCAGGTGAAGCGGCTCTTCCACTTGGTGCCGCTGCTTCATAGAAGCAGCGGAAGTCGGTTCCGGTCTTGATGATCCCATGGGCTACGCGTGCCATCTTCGCAGCCACGGCGACATACGCCATGCGCTTGCGATCGGCACTGAGAGGATCACGCCGGAGATATCGTTCGAACTTGTCTCGGAAGCTGTTCTCACGCAGACGCACAGCCACGGTGGCGGCCATCCAGAAGGCACAACGAAGGCGTGCGTTGCCGTACTTCGACAGCTTGGTGGTTCCGCGGAACTGAAGCGGATCAACAGGCTTTAGCGTGCGGATGTTTCGCACACGAAGCCGCTCCTGTGGAACACGAAGGACATCTAAATAGGCCTTCCCGGAGATTTACGGTCGCGCACTCGAATGTGGAGACGGATCAAGACAAACCTTCCTCAAAGCGCTCGATATCTGGAGCGAATATGCCGCGTGTTGATCGTCAGCCATTTATCGACCGGAAGCAAAGGGGGATTTTGACCGGATCTTCTGTCGGACTTTCGAAGAGAGTCGATCTGCGGCGGACAAATGGATTGTCAGCTACCGAGATGGCGGGAGCGCAGCCGAGACTTTCCGAGAGATGCAGCAAGCCTTCGGAGATGCCTTCATCTCGGCGGCCTACTTGCTTGGACATCTTCATGGGCTAGAACTCAGCGAACTTGAAGGGGCGCCGGAAGCACTACAGATGCTTTCGGATGACAAGCCGTTATCAGAACTCTTTGCCAAATTGAGCCAGATGCTCAATGACCTATGGTTGACGGAGTTTGCCTGGCACTCCCTCGAAGTATTTGGTCCCCTCTACGATCTGATCCGCGAACTCTTGGCACTGCACGGCATGGTCTTTTCACGGCATGGTGACGAATGTTCGAATCGTCATGAGCGACGAGCCTGCAAAGACTCATCAGCTCAAGCGGTTCCTCATCGCCAAGGCCAAAGTGACATAAGCATCAGTGATGCGCACTTTATTACTAATACGGCGTGGGCAGATCGGCGTTGTCGCTCGGGCGTTTTCGGCAATGTGAGTTGTGAGCCTCGCGCCACGTTCACGAAAATGGGAGAAGTCTGCGGCCGGCAGTGATGGATGCCGTAAAAGGAGAACCCACCTCTAAAGACCACAAGGGCTGCAAGACTGACTCCAAAGCGGAGCATCCCGGCAACTGAGATGTTAAGATCTTGGTCTGTTGGCCTGCTCATCAAATTCTCCCCGTGTCAGGCCGGTGGCTCGCTGCTAACCGGACTCTGGTCTCCGTCGTCCGGCCAGACGCCTGATGCGGCTCCACCATGACTTTGTTTGCCTGTGCGGGTATGCGACATTTGAGGGAATGGATAACTCGACCTCTGTGCCGGCACCGGCGCTACTCCAGACGCTTAGCTTGCTGCCGATCTTTTCAGCACGCTCGCGCATGCCGGACAGTCCCCAATGCCCGGGCCGGCCCAAAAGGAGTATCTGCTCATCAAAGCCCTTGCCGTTATCCCGAATCCTGACGCAGACGCGGGCGCTCTCGTACGTTACCTCGGAATCAATTTTCAAAGCGTCTGAATGTCGAAATGCGTTAAACAGCGCCTCGCGGGCAATTCTGCAGGCTTCGTTGAAGGCAACCGGCATGAGTGTCTGCGGTTTGCCAAACATCGTGAAGCTGAATTCAATCAAACTGCCCTCACAGAGCTCCGTGCCATACGCGGCTAACGCGGCGGAGAGTTCATCGCCGCCGCCGCCTTCCTCGCGCAGATCTCGTACGCTCTGCCGGCCGTCCAGTAATACTTCATCCGCACGATCCAGAATCTTCTCTATCAATTGGTGCGCAGGCTCTTCTCGAGGTAATGTCTTAAGCGCGCCCTGCAGTCGCAGTGTCAACCCCTGGAATCCCTGCAGCAGAGTGTCGTGCAGTTCTCGCGCGATTCTTTCCCGCTCTTCCAACCGAGCACTGATCTGGTCCTGGATGTGCTGGGTAGCCTGTCTTAACCTGAAGAGGTAAAACAGCCAAAAACTCCCTCCTGCAACAAACATGCAGAGCAAACGGAACGACAGCGTCTGAAAGAATGCCGGCCGGACATCAAAGGCCAAGACGGCCCCCTCCTCATTCCAAACGCCGTCATTATTGCAGGCGATAACGTGGAAGACATATTTCCCGGGGCCGAGGTTTGTGTAGAAAGCCGAGCGTCGGGTACCGGCCTCCGTCCAATCTGCATCGTAGCCTTCCAGACGGTAACGAAAGCGGACGCGTTGCGGCAGCACAAAACTCAAAGCGGTGTAATCGAATTCGAGATCCCGACTGAGTGCCGGTAGCTGGAGATTCTCCACAGTGGAATATGCGGTCCGATCAGCTTTCACGGATTCGATGTGGACCGGCGGCGGGATCGGATTGGCCACCTCGCTGGCGGGATCCAACATCTGGAGGTTCAAGCCATTCGCGAACCACAGCTTACCGTCGGTCGATCTAGCCGCGATTTGAAACGGAGCCCGTCCAGGGCGGACGCCGTCCAGCGCGTCGAGCGTTCTGGCGTTGATGACAAGGTCGGGCTGGGTCCACCACTTTTCAAGGTCAGACATGGCCACAGAAGTGAGTCCACATTCTGAATAAAGCCAGGCATATCCCCTGCCATCTAAAACGACCCCATTGATGCTGTCACAACGAAGGCCATTTCGTACAGTGAGAACCTGAGCTCTGCCATCACGTACGACCATCAACCCGACACCCAGAGCTCCCAGTACAAACCCTTCTGGCGTGATAGCAACCTGGCGAGCGCCATAACCATCTGGACCTGCATCGAACGGGTACCGTTCTAACCTGCCGTTCTGATAGCGGGCAAGGCCTCCCTCCCGGGGACCCATCCAAAGTCCTCCCGTCAGGTCAGCCACAAGTTCTCGGGCAGAGGGTACTGTAGGCGGGGCCAGCAACTCTGTGACTCTGCCATCTCGAATGCGAATGAGCGCAGGCGGGGAACCTCGGTGGGTTATCCAGATATCGTTGTGGCTATCTTCCGCGATACTGAACACCATGCCTGGCGGGCTGCCGTTCGGAAGTGTAACGGAAGTGAACTCCCCCTTTTCATAGATGAACAAACTCGCATCGATACCGATCCAGAGACGTCCAACGTGATCTTCCAGCATGGATCTGACGACTTCGCCGGGGAGCCCTTTGATAATCTCCGTTGGAGACACCCGGCCATCACGCAGCGCGATCAATGAATTCCCCTTCCCGACTCGTACCGTTGACCTGCCCCCTTTTTCTCAACCATTCATAACTGGAGTTTTCTCCGTTGTGTTGCTGGTTGTGGTTGGCGAAGGGGTCCGGGCCATGGCCCGGATCCCTTCGAGGGCGAGTTTGAACTCCTGTGGCGTACGGTAGTCCAGCGAGCTGTGCGGTCGCTCGCAGTTGTACTCTTCACGCCAGGCTGCCAGAGTACACCGGACATCGTTGATGGTTCTGAACCAGCTGGCGTTCAGGCACTCGTCGCGCAGCCTGCCATGGAAGCTCTCGACGTGTCCGTTCTGCATCGGTCGGCCCGGCTGGATGTGGATCAGCCCGACCTTCCAGTCCTCGGCCCAGCTGAGCATCCGCCGTGAGGTGAACTCCGGCCCGTAGCACCACACGAAGCACTCGGAAGGAAGGGTTAGAGGAAGGCAGGAAGTCGGATCGAGGGAGCGTAGCGACCGAGATTCGACTTCTTGGGCCATGGCTAGCCGTGGGTCTCCTAAGCTGAACGTATGCCTACTTTCACTTCAGGAGAGAACCAGCCATGTCCCTTGTCCAGCCTACTCAACCGCCCGCCGTTCTGGTAGCCATCGATATTGCCAAGCTGCGTCACGATGTTTTGATCGAAGCACCCGGCTGGAAGAGCCGCAAGCGCATGATTCTACCCAACACCGCGGCCGAGTTCCGGCTCTTTGCCGACTACCTCCATGGCCTGAAGTATCCTGTGCGGGTCGTCTTCGAGGCCACCGGCAACTACCACCGACCGCTTGCACACTTCCTCATGAGCGAAGGATTCCATCTGGAGTTGATCGCTTCCTTAGCGGTGGCGCGAACCCGGGAAGCCATGCATAACTCCTGGGACAAGAACGATCCGAAGGACGCCCAGGTCCTGCTTCATCTGCTCAAGACCGGAGTGACCCAGCACTACCATGACCCGCTCGCGAACCAGATCCATGACTTTCAGGAGCTGTCGCTAACCTATGCCCAGATCTCGCTCGAGAAGACAAGGACGCAGCACCGGCTCTTGACCCATTACCTGCCGCTCTACTTCCCGGAGATCGAGCGGTACTATCATGCCTCGCGTTCTGAGTGGCTTCTGACCTTCCTCCAGGTCTTCCCCACGCCTGCTCTGATTCCCGCTACACTCCTCGCTACACTTTGGTGTGTGTAGGAGCAGCGCTAGGTGTTCTTTTTGAACGTAGGATAAACCTCGTGTTCCGGATCCCACCATAAGATGTTGTAAACGTTGTGGTCCAGATATCCCCAGACGCGCTGTGTAGAGCCTAGCCGTAGGGACACGAGAAACTCAAGATCGTCGAGGGCGAGTTCCGTGAGCCGATCTTGTGCTGCTTTGCACAGCCTGTACTTTTCCATGCGGTGGTTCCAGTGACACTCCTTGACCAAGATTTCGGTCCAGGTTTTACCTTCATACGTCATCAGCTTTTCACATACGAAGCGAGCGTCAGCAATTGCTACCTCATGCCAGCCCCACGGATGAGCGGTTTGGATCCTTCCGAAACGCCAGGAAGGAGTCATCTTCATAGGATCGGCGACGTACGCTGTTTTTGGAAGTTTTTCGCTGGTAGTGCCGCTAGCGGAGGAGGGAAACTTTGCTTTCGTCGTCGCTACGGATGATTTCGGTCTCTTGTCAGCCATCTTCCAGCTTACAAACCACCGTAGTACTCGGCCATTGAAGCGTGAGTAATTACGCGGTTACCGCGTTCCGTGGGCGATAAACCTTTTCTCGCCTTAATCCACGGTTCCTCTTGATGGGTCATCTGACTCAACTCCATGGAGCTACGTTTGCCGTAGAACGCGATTACTGCATCAACGGTGTCTTTCTCGGAGGAGGTGAGGGCATTAGGATCGCCTTTCCAAGTAGCAACTTTGAACAAACCTCGATGTCCAGCGTAGAGCTCCGGCACGACTGGCCCATTCACCCAAGCCTCGATCTGTTCGTCAAAAAGCGGCTCTTCGTCCCAAACGAGGGACCAAGCTTGGCTGTAGAAGGCCAGCTTTTCCAACTTCATGCAGGTCATCGCTCCCCCAAACTTCTGGAGGATGTACGCTGCTACGTTGTTTACATTCGTCGCCATATCGAGCCGAACAATTCTACTGAGAACAAAGATGCCAAGATCGCAGCTTCTGTCTCATTGTTGCATACGCGAAATCCACCGATATTTACCTCATTTGAATCTAAAGCGGATTTTTCTACTGGTGGGCAAGCACTCTGGAAACTTGAGTAGCCCTCCAGCTTCCTCCACGAGCCGTTGTCAAACCCGCATCGTTCAATCCTTTCGCAATCCGTCTGAGGGACTTGTCGCCGTTAGCTTGAAGCGTCCGAATCACAGGCAAGAGGTCGAAGCAACGTGTCGTTGCTGCTTGTTGGCGGACAATGCCGCTCTCCCGCGTGCCCTTGGCAGCCATCGACGCCATACGCTCTACGCTCCCCCTCTGTCCTCCCAGGGTCACCCCACGCGCCTTGGCAGCCTTGAGAGCCGCTTTGGTGCGGGCGGAAATCATTGCGGCTTCATGCTCCGCAACGGCGGCCAGAATATGCACCGTGAGCCGATTCGCTTCGGGGAAGTCGCAAGCGACGAAATCTACGCCCGACTCCATGAGCGATGAGATGAAGTGAACGTTACGGGCGAGCCGATCTAGCTTAGCAATGACCAGAGTCGCTTTGTGAAGACGGCAGAGGCGGAGAGCTTCGGCAATGGCGGGGCGGTCATTCCGCTTTCCGCTTTCGATTTCCATGACCTCTTGCACCAGCGTCCAGCTCCCGCCATTCAGGTAACGGCTAACGGCTTCCCGCTGCGCCTCCAGGCCCAAGCCGCTTGCGCCCTGCCGTGCCGTCGAAACTCTGAGGTAGGAGATGAATTTGCCGTTTGCCATTGTGCCGCCTTCGTCACGTTTGCTTCTACCAACGTTGAAGTAAATGTAACACTTGATGCCTGCGTATGCAAGCAGAGATATAAAGTGCCTTGGACTTGCTTGTATCCCTTTCGCTTTATTTCGCTGATATCCCACCATGTTCGTCGCACGGAAACATTCGCAGACCTAATCGTACCGTTATCTACCTAGGGTGCCTGTCTCATAGCAGGGATGCGCCTCGCCAGAGAACGGCAGGTGCACACAAGAGGTGTCCGTACCATCCACGCTACAGAGGATCGGCAACAAGGCGTTGGCTAACCCAACCAGAAACGAGAGGCTGGTCTTAGCAACCTTTATCATGTCCTCAATTGTTCCCCCATAGGGCTCAAGCCATGCGGGCACGCCTATTGGGTCAACGGTTAGCCAAGCATCAGCTCCCTTGTGCTGCGGCTTGAGTTCGGAGCGGCCTGTACGAACGGCTCCCTTGACCCAAATTTCTTCCTTCGGAATGAGCCAAGCATATGCCTTTTTGGGATACAGGGCGATACAGAGAACATGGTCAAATTGGATGTCTCTAATGTTTTGGAACTTGACCGTATTTTCTTTCCACTTGGTAGCCACCCTGACCAACACTCCCTGACCATTAACCCTGAGTTCATATCTATTAGCTCCGGGCGTAAATCCGTACGCGAATAGCAGTCCGCTACCAATGTCCCTTCCGATAGCGCCCTTGCTGGCCGGAGGGAGCCCCCGCATCCAGTTGAAAGAACTATCGTCCCACTCCTTTGTAGCGGGATATTTGGCTATCAGGCTATCGGTGATTTTTACAAGTGTTTTGAAACTCATAGGTTTACGCCTCGCACAGAGCTAGGTATCTTTCGTGGACCCGAGTATCGACTTTTGCAGACTCTTTTGTGTAGGTAAACTTGGCCAGTCTTCGTTCCATGACCGAGATTGCATCTGAACTACTATCAACCAGCAAAAACTGTCTCCCATACTTCGCGGCAGCTTCTCCCAAAGTTCCGCTTCCAGCAAAAAAATCCATGCACAAATCCCCCGGCTTGGAATGCACTTTGATAATGCGCTCTACCACTCCCAAAGGTTTTTGCGTCGCGTAGCCTGTCTTTTCTTTGCCGTTAGTCGGGACAATTGTATGCCACCAGACATCAGTAGGGGTCTTTCCGCGAGCCGCTTTTTCCGCTCCGACCAATTCGGGCGCCATGTATGGAATGCGATCGCTCGCCTCCAGGTTGAACGTGAATATGTTTGGATTTTTTGTATACCAAAGGATGCTGTCATGCTTGGCTGGCCATTTAGTTTTTGACCGAGCGCCATAGTCATAGGCCCAAATGATTTCGTTTTGAAAGCAGTCACGCCCGAACAATTGATCGAGCACGATCTTACAGTAGTGGGATTCCCGATAATCAATATGGAAGAAGAGAGAACCTGTCTCCGTCAGAACACGATGCGCTTCGGCCAAGCGAGGGAACAGAAAATCTAGGTAATCGCTGAAGAAGTCTATATATCCGGTAGATCCAACCTTGATTGTCTTGTATCGCTTTCCACCGAAACCTGTTCTGTCTCCCGCATCATCGCGCAGCGTACTTATGCGATGGCGCACCTGAGTCTTTCCAGTGTTGAAAGGGGGATCAATATAAATGAGATCGACGGATTCGCTAGCCGTAGTTCGTAAGACTAGAAGATTGTCACCATGCACGATTCTGTTCATTCAGATCGAACCTCGGGGTACGATCCGAAATTAACAGAACCAACTAAAATTAACAAGCTATAGCTGTTTATGAATGAAGCGCAACTCAGTACCGGCTCCAGAGCATGAGAGGTTTACGGCTGGCTTGGCTTCCGTCCTTTCCGCCTCTCCGAAATAGATCCGAGACAGCCTTGCTCAAGCTAAGCCGTAGCATTTCCGACAAGCGAAGATCGCACCTCCGTATAGGATCGCCACCCGTCTCCCGCAACCCCGTCCAGGACAACGGAACCACACCCGATCACCACCGTAATGGCAGACTGTTCGGTTCAGTTCTACGGGATATTCCTCGCTCTGCCATTCCTCACCCGGTCTCTGATGTCGGTAGGAAAGAGTGACACGATCTATTTCCGCGCGAATGTTGATGGTTCCTTCCCGACGTTTATTGCGGGACCATGTGATTACAACCGAATGACGAGCGTCCAACCATCCTTGTTTTTGGAGCACTCTGACATCAAGCCTGCGGTAATCGGTAGTTGTTTCCCTCGATGCGTAGTGCCCACCGCTGCCCCATCCTCCCATACAGGCACCTCTCGTTCCTTGTAAGCCTTTGGAGACCAGCTGAACTGAGGTTTCCAACGCATTTCGATTACGTTCGCTCCGAAACGAACGTTGTCCCACGTGACATGGCGGGCTTCCTGGTCTCTGAAGCCTGTCATGAGCAAGAAGTCATACAGCATCCGGTGATACAGCGAACAAACGCAATACAGGTCGGTCAGTTGGCTGTCCTCAAAGATTTCAACCTCCGTTTCGACGTAACGTGGCTTGTCGTTCTTCCCAACCAGCTTGGGTATACCCTGCGCCTCCAAGAACGTCATGACGCACGTGAATTTATTGAAGACCGTTCGAGGCGAGAGGTTTTTCTTGTCACGAAGAAAGGCGCAGAAACGCAGCAGGTCAATCCGCTCGACGTCTTCAGCGCACTTTTTATCGCAGGATTGCAGGAAGTACGCAAAGGACACCTTGTAGCCTCGCCACGTTTTATCCTGCCGCGACAACTTGGTCTCCTCAAGGAAGTCTGCCATGGCGGAGCGAAGCGGATACCGGCTCGGGTCGCCCTTGGGGGCTTGCACCTCCAGTCCCGCCGCTCGAGCCGCGAGTTCCTTGATCTTGCGGATCTGACTGTTGAAGGCGACGGTTGCGTCGTTGCCCACGGAGAGACGCTTCCGTTGACCGTTCTCACGCCACTCCAGGTAATAGGCGCCTTTGGAATGCTTTTCGTGGTTTCCTTTGAGGATGACCCAGTCGGGTTTAATACGCCCGCTGCCGTTGACGACGACCGGGCAGTAGCGCGAGCCTGCTGGAGTTTCGATTCGTTTGGTGACATTCACTTCCATGGTCATATCCAGCCAAAAGCGGTATCACCCTAGGTATCACCCCTCGGAAACTCAGTCCAATCTGTTGATATACTTGGCCTTCACGGGAAAGGGCGAAAGGGTTCGAATCCCTTCGCCCCGACCAATCAAGTCAATCACTTAGCCTCTGGCTGTGTTGAATCGGACATTGGGTGTAGCGGAAACTGTAGCGGGTGCTTGTATTTCCGCTCGTTTCCATATCATCAGCAAGTTCGCTAAAACACTTTCCGAGACTCAACATCCTTCAACATCTTCTACTGAATCACCTCTGAAGCTTGAGGGGTGAGAGCCTTGTATGCGTCCAGGCGCGCGAAGACGTTCATAACGGCTTCATGGCTCGGATGGACATACCGGGCTGACATAGCAATCGAAGAATGACCAGCGATCCGTGCCAACGTCCAAGCGTCACACCCGGCTTCACCCAGCCGAAGCATCTATCAATTGCTTGAGCAGCGTCATTACTTTCGTACGAGATGCTTTCGTCGGTTTGCCTTGAAACATATGAGGTTGAACACGCACTTCACCGTTAAGCCACCGAAGCAGAGCGTACGGCCTCTTTCTACTCCGCTCCGCACTTTCAATAGATCGCTGATCGCTCATAACTAACACACGCCTTTGTATGAATTACCGTGTGTTAGAAAGCATACCGGTACTCGCTTGTTTGCGCCACACTCATCTTGTACCTATTTCGCTAGCGAGGTGTTGAGATGGACGCATTACTTTCTGTTGATGAGGCCGCACGTAGGCTTGGCGGTCTGAGCAAATACACGATCCAAGCTTGGCTTAGTTCCGGGAAATTGAGGCGAACCAAGCTTGGCAGTCGCACGATGATCCGGGAGTCAGAACTGGAGCGAATCGCCAATGAAGGAGAGGGCGGGAAGTCAGGCGGCCGCGTGAGGGAGCAGGCAAGCGATGCAGCCTGAACGCCAATCCAGGAACGTGCCAAAAGCGCGAAAGGTCGTTCCAATCGACAGGGCTAAAGCACTGGTCTGGGATGGCCCTGAGTATCCAGTGCTCAGTCCCGGTAATTACATGGTGAGGGGCATGTCGATACAGGGGCCGGAATGGGTCCGCTCTTACTTTCGCTGGTCCCTCCGAGTCGAGTTCGGATTGACAACGGAACCAATCAGCGTGTCAGCCTTCTTCAACTTCGGTTCTGATCTGACGAAGCCACGAATTGGGCGTCAATCGCGCTATTACAAAGCATGGGTGCTCGCTAATCGGGGGCACCCAACGAAAGGGCAGGAGATGAGTGCTGACGTCTTTCTGGAAGGACAATTCTTTGAGGTTGAGGTCGCAGACTGCAATCGAGATGCTGAGGGAAAGCCAAAGCCCGGAGCCGAAACATACTCCCGGATTGTGAAGATCATTTCTGCCGTGCAAGTCTGAGAGCCAAACCTGAATCTTGAATCTTTCAATCACGAAACAGGAATCAGGAATCACCCAATCAAGCAATCAACCAATCAAGTTGCCGTATCCAAGCTCCGCCCCTGGCCGGGCGCTGGTCGCAAACCCAAGCAAACCTAAAGGGGGAGACTTCGGTCTCCCTTAGGCCGTCAGCATACAGCCCTACAAGTCTCCGGTACGTCCAGGTTCAAATCTCCACTGAGAACAGTGAAAGGAACAGTGAAGCTCATCTTCGAACCTCCGGGTGAACTCGCCATTGCTCCGTCCCCCTGCAACAATGGAGTCATCTTATGGCGCTCTCACTTCCCGAATTCGTAACCCGCTGGAAAGCAAGCACTCTCACGGAGCGCTCCGCCGCGCAAACGCACTTCATTGACCTGTGCGAAGTCTTGGGACAGCCTCACCCTGCCGCCGCTGACCAGACCGGAGACAGCTTCACCTTTGAGAAACACGTGTCGCGCTTAAAAGGTGGCAAGGGATTTGCAGATGTATGGAAGCGCGGATACTTCGCATGGGAGTACAAGGGCAGGCACCGCGATTTACAGGCTGCATACCTGCAACTTGCCGACTACCGCGAGGACTTGGAGAATCCGCCGCTCCTTGTCGTCTGCGATCAAGACCGCTTCGAGGTCCATACCAACTACACTGGGACAGCAAAGCAGGTTTATAGCTTCACCCTCACTGATCTGCTCTCGACGCTGCCTACGCCGAATTGTGCCCTCCCTCCTCTAGAGGTTCTCCGCGCCGTCTTCACCGCTCCTGAGCAACTCAAGCCAGAACGCGCCGCCCTTCGCGTAACAGAGCAGGTTGCAGCGGAGTTCGGCTCTCTTGCGCTTAGTCTCCGTGCAAGGGGTGAAGACCCGGAAAGGGCCGCTCACTTTCTTATGCGGCTAGTCTTTTGTCTCTTCGCTGATAGCATCGGCATCTTGCCAGATGAGGTTTTCCGCAAAATGATCACGCTGAACGCGGGGAAGCCAGCGAGCTTTACACGTCAACTTCGCCAACTCTTCAACGCAATGAGCACCAGCGGCAACAACTTCGGCCCTTACGAAATCGCTCACTTCAATGGAGGTCTATTCGGCGACGACACTGCCCTAGAGCTTACCGCCCCGGATATGACTACGCTCCGCAAGGCCGCCGCACTCAATTGGTCGTATGTGGAGCCCTCCGTCTTTGGTACCCTCTTCGAGAGGAGCCTCAACCCGGATAAGCGTTCGCAGCTCGGCGCCCACTATACCAGCGCGGAAGATATCCTGCTCATTGTTGAGCCCGTTGTGATGGCTCCGCTAGCAGCTCGTTGGGCGGCGGTAAAGGCGGAGGCCGCCTCGCTCGATGTCAAAGCTGCTAACGCAAAGGGCGCTACATACACCAAGCTCCGGGGCCAGCTGCAAGCTACGCTATATGCGTGGGTGAAGGAGTTGTCCCGCATTCGCATCCTTGACCCTGCTTGTGGCAGCGGAAACTTCCTGTATCTCGCACTGAAGCGGATGCTCGATCTATGGCAAGAGGCGCGCATCTTCGCAGCGGACCACGGACTCCCTACCGTTCTACCGGAGCAGGTACACCCCTCGCAGCTCTATGGCCTGGAGTTAGATACCTACGCTCATGAACTGGCGTCAATGGTGGTGTGGATTGGCTACCTGCAATGGCTACAAGAACACGGCATGGGCGTGCCAACGGAGCCTATTCTCCGCAAGCTCGATAACATTCAGCATCGGGATGCAATTCTGGCGCATGACAACGAAGGCTGCCCCGTGGAAGCGTCGTGGCCCGAAGCGGACTTCATCATTGGAAATCCACCCTTTTTGGGAGGTAAACGCCTTCGCACGGAGCTAGGGGATGTTTACGTCGAATCACTTTTTCGCGTCTACGAAGGCCGCGTTCCCCAAGAGTCTGATCTTGTTACTTACTGGTTTGAGAAAGCACGAGTACAGATAGCGAACAAGAAGGCAAATAGCGCGGGCCTGCTTGCCACTCAAGCCATTCGTGGTGGAATGAACCGAAAAGTTTTGGAGAAGATTCTCGAATCAGGAGGCATTTTTAGCGCTTGGAGTGACAGAACATGGGTCTTGAATGGTGCAAACGTTCATATCTCACTTATTTGCTTCGATGACGGCTCAAATCGTAACTACTCGTTGAATGGCAACTCCGTGCGGCGCATCCATGCAAATCTGACAAGTGAGGCAGACACAACAACTGCTCAAGTGCTTCTTGAAAACAAAGGATTGGCATTTCAAGGTCCAGTGAAGGTTGGGAGATTCGAAATTCCCTTGGCTGAGGCGGAGTCGGTTCTCCGATCCCTGAATCCACATGGACTATCAAACAAGCTCGTGGTGAAGCCGTGGATGAATGGTACTGACATAACCGATCGACCTCGGCAATTGTGGATCATTGACTTTGGTGAGATGTCAGAGAGTGATGCTGCCCTCTTTGAGGCGCCCTTTGAGCTGATCAAGGAACGTGTGCGATCAAAGCGCCTTCTCAATTCAGACAAGCAGCGCAGAGAGAATTGGTGGCGGCTCGGAAGAAGCGGCGAAGGATTTAAGACAGCAAAGAGGGGCCTGAGTAGGGTGATAATCACCACTCGAACCTCCAAGCATCGCCTGTTCCTGTGGGCAGACAAGCATCTGGTCCCGGGCGATGTAGTCGCAATCGCCCGAGATGATGACTATTTCTTCGGCCTACTGCACTCCAATGTGCATGAAGTATGGGCAAGAGCGCAGGGGACACAACTGAGAGAGGCGGAGAGTGGCTTCCGCTACACTCCGTCCTCCACTTTTGAGACGTTCCCCTTTCCGTGGGCTCCAGGCAAAGAACCGCAAGATGATCCTCTGGTACAAGGCATTGCGCAAGCCGCGAGCGAGTTGGTGACCAGACGTGACGCGTGGCTCAATCCGGCCGATGCAGCCCCGGAGGATCTGAACAAGCGCACCCTTACCAACCTCTATAACAAACGCCCTAGTTGGCTTTCAGACCTTCACCGCAAGTTGGATCAAGCTGTCTTGGCCGCTTACGGATGGCCCACGACCATTTCTGACGCGGAAATCCTCGAGCTCCTACTCACGCTCAATCTCCAGCGCACAACAGCGAAGCCGGGACAAGAATCTGCTAGGTTGCCTAATGATTTCGGCAAATCCTGAAAGAGGTGTGTACCCGACGAGTTGCTCGACGCACTGAAGATCTATCGGAAATCTCTTCCCGCCAAGTGCGCAGCTCCAGAAGCACTCATCTTCAGCACCAGGACTGGAAGATTCGACACGCATATGATTCGGGCGCTCAAGAGAAACGCAAAGAAAGCCAGACTAAGCCCTGAAGACTTCTGGCTCCACAAGTTCAGAGCGACCTTTGCGACAACTCATCTTCGAGCCGGCGTGGATCTCAAAACGGTAATGGCATGGATGGGGCAAACAACGATGGACAGCATTATCCGCTACCTAATCAACGCACTCAAGCTGCAACCATCGCCTGCCGGTAGCCATGTGCGGTCAGCCCGAACGACTTATGAGAGCATCCGTACTGAAGCGTCCCGCACCAGTAAAGGCCAACGACACGCATCCGCAGAGATAGATTACGCAGAGTTCACCGTGATCAGCACTGGAACCGAAGAACTCTGCGTGATGAACGAAAATCCAGGCGACGCTGATGTTACACGCAATAAATAGCGCCGCCGGTCTAGTAGCAAAGCCAGCGATGAGCAGAACTGCCGCCAACACGTCAGACATGGCAGCAATCGTAAGCTCACATGAGCGCCCAGATGAAGCGGATCTGGAAAGACCTGCGCCATCTGTGTAAAGCTCGTTACCTTCTCCAGACCGTGCTTCAGAAAGAGGCTCAAGCCGAACGATGCTCTCAACAGGAGCAAACCCAAGTCGGTTCCAAGTGCATTCTTACCAGTAGAGAAGATGGCTCTATAGTTCATTTCGATCCTCTGCCAGGATGGAAGCCTGTGTGTCTATGGGAACCGTCTTAAGCTTTCGAATGAACTGCTTGAGCGGTTCAATGATTGGTGCGAAGAGCGCATCGTGACGTCTTTCGAGAGCCACTTCTGAGAAGAGTTTCAGCCCGAGGGCAAGTGCGGCGGCTTTGTCGGGATCGAGGAAGTTCTTCGACCGAACCGCTTCAATGGTCTTGAACAGATCATCGTGATTCATCACGGTAAGCTGAAGACGCGATCGTTTCGCGTCTTCGATTGAAGGGGCTATTGCTTCGATTGTGATCCGATATGCGTGCATGATGAGCTCCGGTTGAACGAGGAGCCGGAAGGATCATCCCTCCGGCTCCCTTCAGCGATTCCATGCACTAGCGTGCCGACACAAGCAATTTGCCGCGATTATGGCCACTTCCGACCTTGGTGAACGCGGACCCAACGTCTGCAAGCGAATAGGTGCGGCTCACCTCGATGTGGAGCTTCTTGCTTGCACAAAGATCGATGATCTTAGTCAGACGCGGGCCGTCGGAGAGGTGAAAGACAAACGTCGCTTTCACGCCTAGACTCTTCGCCCGCGCTTCGTCGGGTGGCGAAACAGTGGTTACAAGATGCCCGCCCTTACGAAGCACAGCGAAGGACTTCTTCTGTACGTCGCCGCCAATCGTGTCGAGGACGACGTCAACGTCCTTAACCTTTGAGGCAAAGTCTTCCGTCGTGTAATCGATGACCTCGTCCGCTCCGAGAGAACGGGCAAACTCTGCATTCTCCTGCGAAGCTGTCGTGATGACTTTTGCGCCCGCGCTTTTGGCCAGTTGAATGGCAAAGCTGCCCACGCCGCCGGCTCCTCCATGGATCAATACCGTCTGTCGAGGCTTCAAGTCAGCCGTTTCAAACAGAGCCTGCCAAGCGGTACCGGCAGCAGTCGGTAAGGCTGCGGCGTTTGCGAGTTCCACGGCTTCAGGCACATGCGCCAGGTAAACAGCAGGCACCGCAACGAACTCTGCTAAGGCACCGGTCCGACTAAACTGAATGCTGTCGCCCGGCGCCGGTTCGAGTCGTCCGAAGATTCTGTCGCCCTTCGTCCACTGTGTGGCCGACGCCCCAACCTCAACGATGGTTCCAGAGAAGTCGGTTCCGGCGATGTAGGGAGTAGAGAAGGGGAAGAAGCTTTGCATTTGACCGCTGATGATCTTTACGTCGAGAGGGTTGACGCTGGCGGCCTCCACTTGCACAAGCACTTCCGCCGCTCTAATTTTCGGAACTTTTACTTCTTGCACAGCAACGTCTGCGACGCTGCCGTATTTGGTCACGATAGCTGCTTTCATTACTTCGTCCCTTCCTGTGAGCCAGAGTTTGCAGGCGGCCAGGCGCCGAGGCGGTTGAGCATCCCAAACCAGTCCTCAAGGTGCCAGGTGTGGGTAATCTTTCCGTTCTGCAGATGATGGAATTCATGCAGTGCCACATCGACCGTCTGTCCGGTCGGGGAGACTCCAAAGATCTCGCCGCGATGCGTGCCGGTGATGCTTGCACGAACGCCGGCACGACTGGACGAGCCGACGATCTCGTGGATGACAATCTTCATATCGGGGAATGCCGCGAGGAACATCGGAAGGAGTTGCTTCATCCCGTTCGTACCCGGCCCTTGGCCAGGCAGCAAAGGGATGTCCTGCCAGTCGGGTGTACACGCCTCGTCCAGAAGATGAGCGTTCCCATCTGAAAAGGCTTGATAGAACGTCTCGATCGAGCGAATCTCCTGATCGGAAAGCGAAGAAGACTGCGAAGTGGTTTGTGCCATGATTTTCCCTCTGAAGTGCATTTTCATTGTTATGGTTGAACAGCCGTCGCTTGAAGCAGGTCGCCTAGACCTATCCTGCGTAGGAACTCGGCGCGCACACGGTCGGCTACCGCGTCAGCGATCTGCGTTCGTCCTTCGCTCAAGCAAAGCCCCCATTCGGGCGAATAACCTGCGCATTGATCCACCCGCCGTCCGGTCCTGCCAGAAACGAAACGGTCCGAGCGACATCGATCGGCTCGCCAAGACGTTCGATCGGCGCGACCTTGCTCATTTGGGCGATCAGCTCTTCACTTTTACCATCCAGGAAGAATGGCGTGGCAACGGGCCCGGGAGCCACGGCGTTGACGGTGATGTTCCGTCCCCGGAGCTCGTTGGCGAGAACGCGAACCATGCCTTCAGTTCCTGCCTTCGATGCGATATAGGCTCCATAGGTCGGGGTCGATTTCGCGATGACGCTGCTGGAAAGCGCGATGATTCGACCTCCATCGCCAACGTGCTGCGCCGCTTGTGCCAGGACCAGGAACGTCCCACGAAGATTGACGGCGATGACCCTGTCGAACGCCTTCACATCATTCTTGATGATCGGGAAGTTTGCCAGCACCCCCGCGCAATGGACTACGACATCGATCTGGCCCGTTGCGGCGAGAGTGGTCTCAAAAAGCGACGCGGCCTCAGTTTCGTCTGCGATGTCAGCTTTGATCGCTGTCGCCTGACCGCCGGCATTTTTAATTTCACTCAACACCTCATTGGCATTCGTTGAATCGTCGGTGTGATTCACCATGACAGAGAACCCATCGGCTGCCAAACGCTTTGCAATCTCTCGTCCGATCCCACCTGCCGCGCCGGTAACAATTGCTGTCTTTGCCATGACCTGCTCCCCTGTGCTCTTGCCCCTAATAGGCCTTGAATGAAGAGTGCGCTTGCAAGATCAGCACGTCCAATGCATAGTGCTGATAGCAGCTATGCACTTAACGCAGTTACGCCAGGCCGACCTAAATCTCCTCGTCGTCTTTACCGTTCTTGCGGAGGAGAGAAATGTTTCTCGTGCCGCTGGCCGTCTTGCCCTGAGCCAGCCAGCCGTCACGCGGGCTATGCAACGCCTGCGGGGCATGTTTCACGACGATCTGTTGGTCCGCGTCTCGGGCAACTATGAACTCACGCCTAAAGGTGAGCGTCTCATCCAGGAGTTGGAGACAACCTTACCGCGCCTGGACAGGCTTCTCGCGAGCGCCGAGTTCGATCCAACGGCAGAACCAGCGCGATTCCGCCTCATGGGCACGGACTATGCCTCGCACGTCATTGGCGTCCCGCTGGCGAAGCACTTTTTGGAAGCGGGAAATAATCTGGCGTTTGACATCCTGCCTTTGAATGACGGCATGTTCGATGCCATGGATCGAGGCAGGATCGACCTTCTGCTTTACGCCGATGACGGCAACGTACCCGCACACCTTGCGCGTCAGGTTCTCTTTGAAGAGGAGTTCGTTTGTGTCGTGGCGAAGGACAGCCCTTACGCTCACAAGTTGACGTTGAACCAATATTTGGATGGTCTCCATGTCGGGGTGAATACGCTCGCCGGAGCACAGACTGTTCCCGACCAAACCCTAGCGAAAAGTGGACTGACCCGAAATTGTCCGTTCCGGCTTCCGTTCTTTGCGGAGGCCATACGCACCGTGGCTGGAACAAACCTGATAGCCACAGTGCCGAAACGCATTGCCATTTACGAAGCGCAAAATCCAAAGTTGAAAATCGTGAAAGCGCCCAAGCCCCTTGGACGCTTCACGTACCTTATGGCTTGGCATCCACGCATGGACAGCGATGCAGCGCACATGTGGCTGCGCGCCGCCGCGCAGAAGGTTGGGGATGCCGTGCGCGACTGAGTTGCTCGATTGTATCTTCTTAAAACCATCGTTTGTGACGCACGAAGCAGTCAACCTCTGCTAAGGACGTTCTGAGGACCTGGCCCAATAACGCGAGGCAAGCTCTCGCATTTAACAGGGAGAATGGAGAAATGAAGTGAAACGAGATAAAGCTACTCCTTAATGACACTGAGATAAGGGGTCAGGAGCTCGTCACGGGTTTGTTGTCCCCGCACTATGGCCGATGTCCCGTCAGCCGCGTAGACCTCCACATCCGTCACGCCCATGAAGCCCAGAATGGACGCGTAAGACCCTGGGATGAGAGCCAACCGGATCAGGCATCATCAAAGATCTAACGAACGTGAAGTACTTCTGACAAGCTGCAGCGAGCACCATGGACGAGCCGTGATTGTTCGAGAGCCAGAGGGGGATCAATCCTGAGCCCTTGTCAAGAAAGAGAATAATACCGCGAAGTCGTCTTGTGCTGAGTTGTCAACGATGGGCCTTGAACTGTGTTGACGATCCGACAAATGAAAATCTTCTTATCAGGGTTGAGTTTTTGAGCGAAGGGTGATCTCACCGATATTGACGTCTTCCGGTTGATCCAGAACGTAGGCAACTGCGCGTGCCACCGCTTCCGGTGACATAGCGAACTTCTCTCCGGCTTTCTGAAGCTGCTCTCGGAGTTCTGGGCTTTTCACATGTTCACTGAAGGCAGTGTCTGTGAAGCCCGGCAGGATCGTACTTACTCGGATATGACCAGCGAGTTCTTGTCTGAGGCCGTCCGAGATGGCCAGAACAGCTGCCTTTGTTGCTGCGTACACGACCTGGTTGGGAACCGTCTTGCGGGCCGCAGTGGACGCTGTATGGATGAAGTGCCCCGAGCCCTGCTGACGGAAAACGGGCAGGGCTGCACTGATCCCAAACAAGACACCTTTGATGTTTACGTCGACCATGGTCTCCCAGTCATTCACCGCCAGCTCATCAAAAGGACCGATTGGCATGGCACCTGCATTGCTGAAGAGGGCATCGAGCCGGCCAAAGCTTTGCAGAGCAAGAGCCACGAGGCTTTCCAGATCCTGACGCCTGCTCACGTCCGTGAGCTGATACACAGCTTGGCCTCCGGTTGCCGTGATCTCGTCTGCCAGGTTCCTGAGTCCTTCTTCATGCCGAGCGCCAAGTACAACTCTCGCCCCGTTTCGGGAGAGATGAAGGGCGGTAGCTCGTCCTATGCCGCTGCTTGCACCGGTAATTGCAACTACTTTTCTGTCAATCACATCATTCTCCATTCTCATTGGATGGGTCCAAAGCGCTGAAAGGTTCTGCGGGCCAGAACCGCAGATCCTTGAGCATCGGCTCTCGTCAGTCATTCATGCGGATAAGCGATTTTGTAAAGCCTTCGCTGGACCGCCTTTCTCTCTGGGGTCAAGTCGTCAACTCATATTTCAGCTCTTGAGGTATTTCCATGGAGACGACCTTCGACTACCTGCGTGCCCACGCTGCCGAGCTTGGGTCCCGCATCCTTGAAACCTACCCGCCCCTTCAGAGCACGAAGGACCCGATTGCTCCCCGCCTCGCCACGCTTCTGCGCAAAGCACTCCCCGCGCAGGCTCTTGCCATCACCGGCACAGCCAAGTATCTAGAAACGGCAAAGGCCGCCCGCATCGTTGCGGAGTGTGGGGCCGGCAAGACTCTGATGGCCCTTGGAACGATTCACGTTGTCACGGACGGCCGCCCCAGCGCCACACTGGTTATGTGCCCTTCGCACATCACGCACAAGTGGGCGCGCGAGGCGCTGCAGACCATCCCCGGAGCGCGGACGTTTCTCATCGAGGACATGCGCAACGGTGGCGATCCCAAGAAGCAGCACGGGGTCTGCGAGGTCAAACTCAGCAAGGGTAAGACCGTCTACGAGGGCAAGCACCTGACGCTGGCGGAGATGCGCCGCATGGGCCGAAGCGAATGGCGGGCGCGCTTCCCTGGGCCGGTCTACTTCATCATCGGCAAGGACCGCGGCAAGTTGGGCTATTTCTGGGACCACGCCTATCTCACCGCGAAGTCCGGGCCGAACTGCGGCGGTGTCGTCAATCCTGACTCGGGACGAGCCGTGGTGAACTCCGAGGAACGCAAGCTCTCACCGCTGGACTTTGTCGAAAAGATCAAGGTCGCGGAAGCTCTGCCATCTGCAAACGGAGGCACAGCACGGTTCTCTGCGCTTTGGCAGGCGGACCGCAGCCGCATCCAGCGCATGGCGCCCATCGAGTACATCGGCCGGTACATGAAGGGCTGGTTCGACTTCGCGATCGCCGATGAACTCCATCAGTTGGCTGGAGACACGGCACAGGGCAATGGGCTCGGCGTACTCAACCGAGCAGCGCAGCGCCTGATCGCCCTGACTGGAACCTTGATGGGCGGCTATGCCGACGACCTCTTCAACATCTTCTATCGCATGGAACCCCGAGTGATGGCCCGCGAGGGGTTCGCCTACGGCAGCCAGGGCAGGCGCGACTTCCAGGAACAGTACGGGGTGCTTGAAACTGTCGAGAAAGTGAAAGAGACGGACAACGCCTGCTCGCGAGCTACCAAGAAGACGATCCAGGTATTGAGGAAGCCCGGGGCATCGCCCCTGCTCTTCGGCAAGTTCCTGATGAACACGACAGCGTTCCTTTCGCTGGAGGACATCTCGGACAATCTGCCGCGCTACGACGAGAGTGTCATCTCGGTGGACATGGATGAAAACCTTCGAGAGGCTTACGAGGAACTCGAAGAGGACATTCGCGACGCGATCCGTGAACATCGCGGCAATAAGAGCCTCATGAGCATTCTGCTCAATACGCTCCTCCTGTATCCAGATCATCCTTATGGCTTCAAGGAGATCTGGGCGCGAGCCCTCGATCCCTCGACGAGAGAGTACGTGAAGTTCCTGGTGACAGAGCCACGAGACCTCCCGCAGCAGACGATGTACGCCAAGGAACGAGCACTCATCGCCGATGTGCGAGAGGAACTGAAGCAAGGGAGACGCTGCCAGGTCTACGCCACCTATACGGGTGAGAAAGACGTGACGCTGCGCCTCGAAACAGCTCTGAGGCAGGAAGGCTTCCGCGTCGCCGTTCTTCGTTCGTCGGTTCCCACCGACAAGCGTGAGGACTGGTACGAACGGCAGTTGAAGGCCGGGATCGAAGTCGTGATCTGCCACCCGAAGCTGGTGGAGACGGGCCTCGACCTGCTGGCTTTCCCGACGCTGTACTTCTATGAGACCGGGTATTCGCTGCACACGTTGCGGCAGGCCAGCCGGCGGTCTTGGCGTATCGGCCAGCGATTCCCGGTGCGGGTCAAGTTCGTCACCTATGCAGGCACCATGCAGGAGACCTGCCTTCGACTCATGGGCAAGAAGATGTTGGTCGCGCTCATGATGGAAGGCAAGTTTTCAGGGGAGGGTCTACAGGCACTCGACACGGATGAAGACCTGATGAGCGCGATGGCGCGTGAACTGGTGGAGAAAGCCGGAGTCGGCGAGTCGGCCGACGCCATTTGGCGTGAACTCGACCAGGAGAGGGACAAGGCTCAGCCTCACGTGATCACGCCAGAGTGCGAAGAGGTGTTGCCGATCCCAACCGGACCGCCCGCGGCAACCGTTGCGGAGCATTCAACGGTCTGGGCGGGGATTCACCTCGTCGATCCTCCAGTCAGCTCGAAGAAACGCAGGAAGGCTGACCTTTGGCCAACTGCAACGGACCAGGGCACACAACTCACGCTCTTCGGGTAAGCAGGCGGTGAGCCGGCCGGCATTTCA
>JAABUZ0100003419.1_pt1 | contig 23609 bp, 20 predicted proteins | sample 5562091 | NCBI WGS metagenome assembly JAABUZ01 (sample SAMN12813069, study PRJNA571459) | rock metagenome | isolation source: Antarctica rocks | place: Antarctica: Victoria Land, Linnaeus Terrace sud | collected 2015-12-21
CAGCGAACGACTCATCGCCGCAGCGACTTGACCAAGAGAGCTCAAACGCCGTCTCGCCGACGTCGTCTACCGCACCATGACCAACGACTCGGTTTCCTCTCTGTCGCCAGCCGCTTGACACAGATAGGTGCCGTTAACGAGATAGACCCGAAGCGGGTGTTGGGCGTGGAGGACTGGGCGGAGATCAGGCGGTTGCATCGCGCGGAGCAGGTTCCGATCAAGCAGATCGCGCGGGTGATGGGCATATCGAGAAACACAATGCGCTTGGCGCCGACCTCTACCGCGGCGCCTATACGGATGAACAACGGCGCTTCCGGATCGGGGTGTAGGTCTCGGCGCGTCGGTGCGGGGTTGAGTGTCGAGGTCTTCTGAGGATGAAGGGTTCATACACCGCTCATCTGGAAAGGCCTCGACGTGGCTGACGCTACCTTCGCTTGTCCTGATCTCGGTCTGGGGTGTTCGGGCAGCGTCTTGAACCTGATCGTGCTGTGCTGGCTTGCCGGATCGTCGGGTCGATGAATGGTGCCACCGTTGCGGCTTTCAGGGAGTGCCGCGCAGCACGGTTACCAAGCGGTTGTCGCACGAGCCGCTGGGGTGGCGGGCGACGCAGTTGCTGGTCACGGTCCGCCGCTACCAATGCTCCGGATGCGCGCACGTGTGAACAGGACATGGCGAAGGCGGCCGAGTCGCGGGCGCCGTCGTCCCGGCGCGCGTTGCGGTGAGCATGGGACGCCTTCGTGTGCCAACACCTGTCGGCGCCCCGGGTCGCCGAAGCCCGCGCAGGCTCGTGGGGCACCGCCAACGACGCGGTCTTGGACGAGGGCCGGCGCGTGCTGATCGCTGACCCGTCCCGCTTGGACGGGGTTCGGGTGGTCGGGGTCGAGGAGCACGCATGGTGGCACACCCGCCGCGGCGACAAGTACGTCACCGTGGTCATCGCCTGACACCCGTGCGCGACAGGGTGGGCCCGGAGAGGCTGCTGGACATGGTTGAGGGACGCTCCAAGCAGGTGTTCGCGGATTGGCTGCGGAAGCAGACCCCCAATTCCGCAAAAGGGTCGAGGTGGTGGCGATGGACGCGTTCACCGGCTTCAAGACCGCCGCGGCGTCTATCAACGCGTCGGTGCCGCTTAGCGCAATCCCGACCGCGCCGCGGGCAAGACCCTGCTGGCCGATACTATCACGGGGATCGGCTCGGGCGTGCCCACCGCCTTAACCCGAAACTTTCACGCAGAGCCTGTTGGTCGTCGTTGTTGAGGCGGAAGCCTCTGTGGTTTCTGATTGTGCCGTGGGGGCATGACAGTTTGGCCGAGTCGCTCGGTTCGCCGGTTCCACATGCCGGTGTGTTCTGGTTGTCGAGGCGGTTGGGGGTGGGTTCAGCCTGGTTCTGGGACCAGCCGGAGGCGGTCGATGCCGGCGGCAAGCAGCGTTGCCCACGGGGTGTGGGCTGAGAGATGCAGGCGTCGGGTTCGGCCGTGGTCAGCGAGCCGGGCAGCGATCGAGAACAGCCTGAGTCTGAGTCGTTTGGGTTCCCACCGGCGTGCCGGTTCGTCGGCGAAGGCGAGCATCTGAAGCCAGGCGGTGAGCTCGACGGCCAAGGCGACGATCGCGAGCCAGATCCGGTTCTGGTCGAAGTCGTGCAGCGGCAGGTTCCGCAGGCCGGTGTCTTTGGCGACCCTGATCCGGTCCTCACACCTCGCGCGCCGGCGGTGGCGCAGTTCGAGGTCAGCGAGTTGGCCGCGGGTGGTGTTGGTCGCGAACGCGGTGACCGGAGTTGCCGTCGTGGTCGGTGATCCGTAGTTGCGCGCCGGGGTGGGGTCGTTCTTTGCCGAGGATGACGCGCATCCCCTCGGGCCACGACGCGAGGTTCAGCAGGCCGGTGGCTTCGGCGACAAACGCCCCGGACCGGATCTGGGGCGTCGCCGTCGTAGGCCGGCTGCCACAGTTCAGCCTTGTCGAGCATGGCCAACTGGTTTGTGAAGGTGTCGGGCAGGGGAAACCCGACCGAGTACTGCACCCGCTGCCCGGTCAGCCACGACAGGAACTCATGCGTGCCGCCAGCGCCGTCGGCGCGGACCAGCACCGATCTGCCCGGCCGGCGGCCGGGCTGGTGTCCGGGGAGCTGCGCGAACGCCGCCTTGAGCACGGCGATGTGGTCGGCGGCGGTGTTCGAGCCCGCGTTTCCCTTGCGCAGCATGACTGAAAGAGGCTCACCGGTCCCGCCCAGGCCGTGGTCGGCGAACGTCAGCAAGGGGTGGAACCCGAACCCTTTCTTGAACGTCGGTGCCGCGTTCTCCTTCTCTGAGTGCGCCGTCACGAGGGTGGCGTCGACGTCGATCACCACCGGGTTATCCGCGCTCGCGGCGTGGTCCGGGGCGTGTTCCCCGGCGGTTGCCCACACCTTGGCCCGGGCCGCCGCCCGCACAGAGTCGATCGCTTTCAGGGCCCGGTCGGCGTCTGCGGCGAGGGTGTCGACCAGCCGCGACACCCCTCGGGTCCGAGGCCACCTGGCCGAACACCGCAGGCTCGGCGCGCAGCACCGCCACGTCGGCCAAGCAGTCCCCGCCCACCGCCAACGCCAGCGCCACATCGGCCACGATCTTGCCCGGATCATGACGCGCCAGGGGCTTGCGCCACCGATCCAGAGCCTGCGACAAGCCCCAGTCCAGGCCCGAAGCCCGGACGGTCTCGACCAACGCCACCGCCCCGGCCTGGGACACGGTCCTGGTCGCTGCCGTGTCGATGTGGACACCCGGATACAACCCGATATTCTTCACCCTGAAGGTGCTCCTTGTTGACGACGATCTGGCCTCAAGAACCTCGATCATCGTTGACCTGGAGCACTTTTCAGTTCACCGGCACGCCGCCACCATGAAAGCCCCGGGCTAACCAAGCTGACCACTCTGGGACGCACACTCAAGCGCCGGGCAGCCGACGTGCTCGCCTACTTCGACCGGCTCGGCAGCAGCATCGGACCCACAGAGGCGACCAACGGACGCCTCGAACACCTACGCGGCACTGCCCTCGGCTTCCGCAACCCTCGCCAACTACATCGCAAGATCACTGTTAGGACCGGCGGCTTCAGACCCCGACCACACTCTAAAATTCGATGGGCCCGTTAACCGGTCGGGCGCTGCAGCGTAAATGACTGGCCGGCGCCCAGGCCCTCGGACCGTGGTCCATTCAGACGCGGGATCGCGGCCAGCAGACTGCTGGTGTAGTCACTGCGCGGACGGGCGAACAGCTCAGCGCACGACTGGTCCTCCACGATTTCTCCTCTATAAATTACGCTAACCCGGTCGCAGAGGGTCCGTACGATCGAGAGGTCGTGCGAGATGAACAGGATCGACAGCCCTACCTCCTGCCGCAGGTCCGACAACAGGTTCACGATGCCGGCCTGCACCGACACATCGAGCGCGGCAACTGGCTCGTCCGCGACCAGCAGCCGCGGACTGATCGACAGCGCGCGGGCGATCGCCACGCGCTGTCGCTGGCCACCCGACATCCCGGCCGGACGCGAGCCGAGGATGGACGCCGGGAGCTGCACCATGTCCATTAACTCGGCACAGCGCCTGGTAATATCGTCGCCGCGCAGGTCGGTGTGCCGGCGGATGAGTTCGCCGAGAGTGGCCCGGATGCTCATGCGCGGGTCGAGGGAGCCATACGGATCCTGGAAGATCATCTGGATGCCGCGCCGGTCGTGCAGCGTCCTTCGTCGGCCGAACTCCTTGCCCTCGAAGAGGATCGATCCTGAGTCAATTGCCTGGAGCCCGACCACAGCGCGGGCGAGCGTCGATTTGCCTGACCCAGACTCGCCTACCAAGCCGACGATCTCTCCTCGGCCGATAGCTAAAGAGGCCTCGCGCACGGCGACGAACCGCTCCGCCCTGCCCTTCTGCGGGAACGTAACCCTCACGTTTGAGCATTGCAGCAGTGCGTCCTCACTCATCTCTGGCTCTCCCCCTCGAGCACCATGCCGGACGCCGAGTGGCCGATCTTGTGCAAGCAGTGGGCGACCCGTCCAGGAACGGTGGACGTATCAGGGATCGAACCGCCGACGCAGTCGTCCTGGCGGTACTCACACCGCGGGGCGAACGGGCAACCGGAGGTCCGATCCCGCAACGACGGGGCGCTTCCCGGGATCGAATACAGACGCCGACCAATCTGGTCGACATCGGGTGTCGACCGCAGCAGCGCCTCGGTATACGGGTGCTGCGGACGGTCGAAGGCCGCGCGCAAGTCGTTTGAACTCTCCATCACCTTGCCGGAATAGAGCACAGTCACCGAATCGCACAGCTGAGCCACCACTGCGAGATCATGGGTCACATAAACAAGTCCAGCGTCGAGTTCGTCTCGTAAGTGAGTGAACACGCTCAGAATCTGCTTCTGTACCGTCACGTCCAGGGCTGTAGTCGGCTCGTCGCACAGGATCAGCCGTGGCTTGGCGGCAACTGCGGCTGCGATCATCACCCGTTGCTTCAGGCCCCCGGACAGCTCGAATGGGTATGCACCGATTTTGGACTCGGCGTCGTGGATGCCGACCAGGCGCATCAGGTGGAGCGCGTAGTCACGGGCTTCTGCCTTGCGCATGCCATCGCGGCGGGCCACGGCGTCGACGATCTGCTCGCCAACTGGTATCACCGGGTTCAGCGCCACGGAGGGCTCCTGGAAAATCATCGCGATCCCTGTGCCGCGAAGTCGCTCCATGCGCTTACGGCGGGAACGATCGTGGTACTGGGTGAGGTCGTAGTCCTCACCGTCGAACATCATTCGCCCCGAGGTGATGCGGGCGTTGGCAGGCAGCAGGCCAAGGATCGCGCGCAGCGTCAGGCTCTTGCCGGATCCGGACTCGCCGACCAAGCCACGGGCCTCGCCCTGCTGGAGGTCGAAGCTGACATGCTCGAGGGCGGTTAACCTGGCGCCCCCGACTGAGAATTCGACAGAGAGGTCGTCGACAGACAACAGCAGGCTGGCGCGTGGATCTCCAGTCATAACATATCCTCTATCGATCGATCCGTAGGGCGTGCGCCAGGCCGTCACCGATGAATGACAGCGCGAGGCTCGTCCAGATGACCGCGGCGGCTGGGAACAGTGTCAGCCCGTAATAGCCGCCGGCGAGGAACTGCTGGGCATCGGCCATCATCGAACCCCAGTCGGGGGTGGGCGGCACGATACCTAGTCCGAAATAGCTGAGCGTGACGATGACCCCCACGTTCATCACGATGTCGCTCATCGCGTAGACGATGGCTTGTGTTACGACGTTGGGTACGATATGGCGCAGCAGGATTTGACCTGTTGAGATTCCGCCTGCCTGACACGCGGCCACGAACTCCTTGTTGCGCAGGCTCATTGCTTCACCTCGCACTAGCCGCGCGTACGCCACCCAGGACACTGAGGTGATCGCCACGAATATGCTCCAGGCGCCGTTTCCTAGGATGAAAACCAGGGAAATCACCAGAATGAAGAACGGAAATGCGGTGACGATGTCTGCGATCCGCATCAGCACCGTGTCGAACCACCCGCCGAAATAGCCGCACACCATCCCGAAGACCAGCCCGATGATGAATGGTGCGACCACCGCAACGACGGCGATAGTGAGGTCACTGCGCGCGCCGTAGACCACACGCGCGAAGACATCGCGGCCGAGATTGTCAGTTCCGAACAGGTGCTCCGAAGAGGGCGGAAGCAGAGCGTGGAGGGCATCCGGTGCGGTGGGACTGTGCGCCGTGATCAGCGGCGCGAAAATCGCCGCAATCACCATGAGGCCGATCATGACCCCACCAATCCAGAGCGCGAGGTTACGGCGACGCATCCATCCTGGTGCCCACCCGGCCGTCCGCGCTACGGGGGGTGTGATGAGCGGTGGTGCAATCGTCGCCGCGTCGGTCGTCGTCATGACAAGCCTGCTCTCGGGTCAAGGCGGGCGTACAGCAGATCGGTAGCCAGGTAGACGATGACCACGATCAGACCGAACATGAGCGTGCATGCCTGCACGACGGCATAGTCGCGATTGAGAATGCCCGTCATCAACATCGATCCCATGCCCGGGATTGCGAAGACCTGCTCGATGATCAGTGCGCCGCTGGCAAGCGCACCGACCTGGATTCCCAGGATGCTCACTCCCGAGATCCCCGCGTTGCGCAGCACGTAGCGACGGCGAATCCGCGGGGGTGCGAGACCTTTGGCGCGCGCGAATGACACATACTCGCTTCCGAGCGACTCGATCATGGCTGCACGCAGGCCACGTACGAGCAGTGGCACGGTGCTGAGCGCAATCGTCAGCGAGGGAAGGAAAAGCGCCCAGGCGCGGCCCCCGAGGTCCGTGGGGTAGCCACCGGCCGGGAAAAGCGCCACCCGCACTCCAAGGAACAGAATCAGCATGCTGCCGATGAAGAAAGTCGGCGATCCCTGGATGACAGCGTTGAAGAGCCGGACTACCTGCGCTGCGCCACCGTTGGGCCGGGACGCGCTTCGCGATGCGAGGGGGATGGATATTAGCACCGCCAGCACGGCGCTCATCACGATGAGGGCGAGCGTTACCGGCAGTCGCTGCGTCATGAGGGAGGTGATAGACGTGTGGTAATAGACAGATTGACCGAGGTTTCCATGAACGAGGTTCACAAGATAGGACACGTACTGGACGGGCAGACTGCGGTCTAGTCCCCACTGATGACGCAGCGCTGCCACCGCGGTGTTGCTCGCCTTCTCACCGAGCGCGGCTCGCGCAGGATCTCCCGGAGCGAGATGCAACAGAAAGAACGAGATTGTCACCACACCCCATACCACCGGGATAGCCAGGAGCAGCCGGCGAGCCAACCAACGAGACATGAATGGATGATCTCCTTGCTGTGTCCGGAAAGGCGAACCGTGCTAAGCCCAGGCGAGACGGCCGCGAGCGGTTACCGTCATTTGGACAGCCACACGTTCTCGAGGAAGTAGTTTCCGGTCGCGCCGGGGTGGAAGTCGTGCACCTTCTTCGAATATGAGTAGACGCCCGGTACATAGAAGAGCGGGATGTACGGCACGTTGTCAGCGATGATCTGCTGCATCTTGTCGTACGCAGTTTTGCGCGTGCCCTGGTCGGGCGCGCTGCTACCCGTCACGGCAAGCTTGTCCATCTCTGCACTCTTGAACCCGGTGTACAGCGTCTCCACGCCGCCGGTGAAGGTACCAGCGAATCGTGCGATCTCGTCAGGATCAACGATGTCTGTGGTGTACAGACCGAACGTCATGTCGTAGTTTCCACCACCCTTGGCAGTCACGAGCGCCGCGGGGTCGAGCTGCTTGATGGTTACCGTGATGCCGATCTTGGCCAGGTCACTCTGAATCAGCTGGGCCTCGCTGGCGTCGTTCTGATCACCGGACGGGATCGTTATGGTGGTCGAGAACCCGCTCGCATACTTCGACTTCGCCAGCGTCGCCTTAGCCGTCGTCACGTCATGCGGCGTCGGTTGGAGTGAGGAGTTGTAGGCCCAGGTGGTCGGTGACAGGAAAGCGGTAGCAACCTTTCCGAAGCCGTAGTACACGGCTTGGAGGATGGCGTTCTTGTCGATCGCCTGGTCGATGGCCTTGCGCACGTTGACGTCGGCGAGCGGACCACGCCGGGTGTTCATACCGAGATAGTCGACCTGGCTGGAGTCGAACGTGCTGACGGTGATGTTCGGCTGCTTCTGCAGTGACTTGATGCTCGACTTCGCGGGGTACTCGTTGATTTGAATCTGGCCGCTCGCGAGCTGGGTGCTGCGCGTGTTGCTGTCGGGCACGACGGTGAACGTGACGGAGTCGACGTGAGGCAGGCCCTTGCGCCAGTACTGGGAATTCTTCTCGATCTTGAGACTGCTTCCCTTGGACCAACTGGCGAACTTGAACGGACCTGACCCTATTGGGTTCTGCGCGAAGTCGGCCGCCGATTTCCCCGCGTAGTTCTTCGGCACAATTGAGTTGGCGTATAGCGCCATGTCCGCCGGCAGCGGTGCCCATGGAGTCTTGGTGTGGAGGACGATGGTGTTCGGGCTGGGCGTGTCCATTTTAGTGATGATCGTGTCGATGAAGGAGAACGGCGCGTCCGACTTCTGGTTCTGCTCGATCGAGAACTTCACGTCTGCTGAGGTAACCGGCTGACCATTGGTGAACTTTGCGTCCTTCTGCAGGTTGAACGTCCAGCTCAACTTGTCCGCCGACTGGTGCCAGGACGTCGCGAGCGACGGCGTGACGCTCCTGCCGTCCTGGCTGGGCACGACCAGCGTGTCGTAGAGCTCCTCGATGAGCCAGATCGACGCATTGTCCTGGGGCACTGACGGCAACAGACTCGTCGCCTCGTCAGCGCGGGCCGCGACCAGGTCACCACCGTCATGCGGCGTGCCTGAGTTGCCACCGGCAGAGGTGGAGGAACTCGAGGAGCTGCACGCTGCCAGGGTCATCGCCACGACGGCAACCGCCGCGCCACGTAGAGTTCTTGTAGGTCTCATTTAGGTGCGCTTTCTGTCAAAGCGGTCAGGGACACTGAGGGGCGGACGAGGCCCCTACTACCCCTAGGAGCCGTAGCAGGAGACTACGGCCGAACCTCTGCGAGCTTTTTGGCCGATTGAACGAAGTTAGGGCCCCAAGTTCGTTCGGCCGCACAATTACGCCCGCCTCACCCATGGTTATCTTTGGCCGCATGTCACAAGAGACGCTTCGCACCCCGATCGAAACCGAGCTCGATGCCTTCTTCGGCCAGTACACCGCCGCGGACCAGGCCAAAGGTCTAGTTTACGGGATCACGACCGACTCGGGCCTTCTACACGCCAGGGGCTACGGAGTCGCGAACGACGATGGTCTCGTGCCCGACTCGGACACCGTTTACCCGATTGCCTCGATGTCCAAGAGCTTCGTCGCCTGCGCGGCACTCGTCGCTCGCGACCGTGGCCTGCTTTCGCTCGACGACCCGATCACCAAGTACTTTCCGCAGTTCGCCGCAGTCGGCACGCAGGAAGACCCATGCGAGCCGCCCACCCTCGGAATGCTGTTCAGCATGTCCGGCGGGCTGACCGAGGACAACTCATGGGTCGACCCGTTCATCAATGCGTCCGTGGACGAACTACTGAACCAGGTCGCCAAGGGTGTGCGCTACAGCCACTTGCCGGGCACTGTGTACGAGTATTCCAATCTGGGTTACACGCTCGCCGGTCTCGCCGTGGGGAGCGCGGTGGGACGTCCGATCGAGGAGTTCGTAACCGACGAGTTACTGCTGCCTCTTGGCCTCACGTCCACCTTCTTTGACAACGCTGCACCGGAAGGCGTCCCTCGGGCTACGGGATACTCCCTTGACCTGCAGGGCAATTGGACGCCTTACCCGTCGAACGTGTCAGATGCGTTTGCGGCCGCAGGCGGACTCATGAGCACGATCAGCGACCTCGCCCGGTGGGTGACGTGGCTCGGCGCCGCCTTCCGGGCCCCACGTGGCGACGATGTCGCGGTGCTGTCCCGCGTCTCCCGGCGCGAGCTTCAGCGGATGCGCATCGTCGACGTGCCGGCACTCACCGTCCAGTCCGACGGCAGCCTGCAACCCTCGATCGGCGGTTACGGTCTCGGCCTACGAATTTCGATCGACGTACAGCGGGGAACGCTGGTTTCCCACGGTGGCGGCCTTCCCGGCTTCTCCTTGTTCATGTGCTGGCACCCGGACTCCGGTCACGGCGCGATCGTGCTGACCAACAGTCACCGTGGCAACCCGTCTCAGCTTTGCACCGAGGCACTCGGGCGTGCCCTCGCCCGAGACAGAACCGCCGCCGAGACCATCGTCTTGTGGCCCGAGACTGTCGCGCTGCGGGAGTCCGCAGAGCAACTGATTCGGTCCTGGGACACTGACCTAGCGTCCCGAATCTTCGCTGACAATGTCGGCTTCGACCGCGACCTGGCCGAGCGGCGCGCCGAGATCGACGGCCTCATCGAACAGATCGGGCCGCTTGACCGTCCACGGTCCACGTCCGACGTTGTGTCGGCAGCGACGCCCGCCGACGTCACGTGGTCGATTCCGGGCACCCGGGGTGAGCTGCTCTGCATGATCCACCTCACGCCTGTCGATCCTCCCGCGATACAAGAATTCGTTGTGCAGGCGGTGCCGTCGAATCGCCCGCGTAGTGCCGCTCCCGTCGACATCTCGCCTCGACGCACCTACCTTGGTGAGAACTTCATTACGCCGCTGACCAATGCGCGGGTCGTTGTTCCCCGCGGCTCAAACGCAGGTGAGGGTGCCATACCCGACGCCGGCTCAATTGGTGCATGATTTCTCTGTCCGGCTCGAATACATCCGGTTCCGAGCCGGACAGACAGTCATCGGCTCATCCGGCGGTTAACTCGAACGCAGCACCGGCTCGACGGCTCTTACACGTTTGATTCGACCATTCGCGTGGTTCGTTCGGTCGAGTCGGTCTTGCCTCTAGATGGCCAAGGTGCCGAGTCCGTGAAGCAATCGGATTTGCTGGCGACGTGTGCGGTCACACAAGTAAACGGTGAAGAGGCTGTACGTCGCGACGATGAGCCGGTCTCCCATTGACGGCATTATGTCTAGAGGTCGAACGGTAGAAGGGAAAACCAATGGCGAGCCGATTCATCGCAGTGGCAGTGCGGCGGCGCGCGGGACATCTGCGCGTGGTCGGATGAGAACGGAACTGGTCGAAGTCGACGGGGAAACCGCCCAGCAGGATGCGACGCGGGCAGCCCGGGCGGCGCAGGTGCGGATCATCGAGCCGAGGAACGAGCGCGACAGCCGGTTGGTTTCTATCGCGGGTGATGAGGTGTGGGGTCCGGGTGGCACGTTGGCGCCCAATGCGTTGAGGGCTCTGTCCTTCTCCGGAAGCCCTATTCACCTGGCTTTGGATGAGCGCGAGCCCGGGTTTCCGGTGGTGGGCTTTGCAGTCGGGTTCCTAGGATGGTCACCGGGTCTGCATGTTCACTCTCATCAGGTCGGGGTGGTGAATGGACACCGTCGGCGAGGCGTCGGCTACGCCCTCAAGCTGGCGCAGCGACAGACTTGCCTCAGCCACGGGATCACCGACATGCGCTGGACCTTCGATCCGCTGATTCGTCGCAACGCCGCCTTCAATCTGTGCGCGCTGGGCGCGCGAGCCGCATCTTTTCATCCTGACTTCTACGGAACAATGACCGACTCCATCAACGCCGGCGACTCAACCGACCGGCTGGGAGCTGTGTGGGACCTGCAGCAGCCGTTGCCGACGGCGCGTCACTTCGGCACTGAGCATGACAACGTTGCCGTCACTGGACCGATGCTGATCGCCGTTGAGGGTGGGCGCCCGCGTGCGATCGACCGCGCCCCCCAGGCTGGCGCGATCATTGCTGTCCCGCACGACTATGAGGCGCTGCGACGTCAGGACGCCGAGCTCGGTCGCGCCTGGCGAACCACGCTACGTGGGGTGATGCAAGCAGCTTACGAAGCCGAGCTACGCATCGGCGCAGTGGATGAGCTGGGTTACCACCTGGTGGACAAGGACAACGACTGAGATGACACAGCTAGGACGGGCAGCCGAAATGGCGGCGTTTCTGAAGTCGCAACAGGCTGAGATGGTCAGCCTGCTCGGGATCCTGGTCTCGAGCGAATCGCCCTCGAGTGATCTCCCTCGGCTGATGGCAACCGCCGATCTCGTCGCCGACCACGGGCAGCGGCTCCTCGGGCAGGCACCCGAGCGAATTCAGACGCAGCGCTCTCCCGCGTTGCGCTGGCAACTTCCGCCCGTCGATTCAACGGCTGAACCGGTCCTCCTGCTCGCTCACCTGGACACCGTCTGGCCGGCAGGCACCCTTTCGCGTTGGCCATTTAGCGTCAGCGAAGACCGGGCCACCGGTCCCGGAGCGTTCGACATGAAGGCGGGCCTGGTACAGGCGTTGTTCGGCATAGCCGCGCTCCGGCACACGGGCTCGGCACGACCGCCGATCATCCTGCTCGTCACCGCCGACGAGGAGATCGGCTCACCCGACGGACGCGCTCTGGTTGAGTCCGCAGCACACGCCGCCGGAGCCGTGTTGGTGCTCGAGGCATCCGACGACGGACGACTCAAGGTTGCCCGCAAAGGCGTCGGCAGCTACGTACTGAAGATCGTCGGGCGCGCCGCGCATGCCGGACTGGAGCCCGAGAAGGGGGTGAATGCGCTTATCGCTGCGGCGCGACTCGTCCTGGAATTGCAGGGGATCGCTGATACCGACAACGGCACGACGGTGACTCCGACGCTCGCCGCGGCGGGCTCAGCGCAGAACACCGTGCCGGCTGCGGCTTCGATCGCGATCGACGTGCGTGCCGCGACGGTCGCCGAGCAACAACGCGTCGACCACGCGCTCCGTCAGCTGCAGCCGGGCGGCGGTGCAAGCGTGACGGTCGACGGCGGCATCAACAGGCCGCCGATGGAGGAGCGGGCCGCCACCGAGCTGATGGAAATCGCCCGCCGTGCCGCGAACCAGTGCGGCCTACCGACGCCGGGATCAGCCCGGGTCGGTGGCGGTTCGGATGGGAACTTCACCGCCGCCCTGGGGGTGCGGACCCTTGATGGGCTCGGCGCCGTGGGAGCCGGAGCACACGCCGAGGGTGAGTACGTCATGACCAGCTCGATGCCCGAACGAGCAGCCCTGCTCGCCGGCTTAATCTTCGAATTAAGGGAGAGCAATCGATGAAACTTGAATCCGTTGAGCTACTTCGGCTTCACATGCCGCTGGTATCACCCTTCCGCACATCCTTTGGAGTGCAGACAGGACGCGACGTGCTGGTCGTCGTTGCCCGCACCACCGACGGGGTGAGCGGCTACGGCGAGTGCGTTGCGCTGGCCGATCCCGTCTACAGCGAGGAGTACGTCGAGGCTGCCGAGCAGGTCCTCGAGCGCTACCTTGTGCCTGTCGTCCTCGCCGCAGAAGACCTCACCGCCGCGCACGTGGCGCCGCTGACGGACTCCTTTGTTGGTCAGCGCATGGCCAAGGGTGCTCTTGAGTTGGCGGTGCTGGACGCTCAACTGCGCACGGCTGGCATGAGCCTGTCCGATTATCTCGGGGGTGTTCGAGAGCGGGTCGATGTCGGCGTATCGGTGGGCATCACCGACACGATCGATGAGCTGGTCGAAGTCGTCGGCAATTACCGTGCGCAGGGGTACCGAAGAGTGAAGCTCAAAATTGAGCCTGGCTTCGACCTCGAACCGGTAACCGCGGTTCGCGAGGCATTCGGTGACGACTTGATGCTGCAGGTGGACGGCAACACCGCGTACGGCGCAGCTGAGCTGGCGCACCTCACCCGGCTGGACCACCTCGGCCTGCTGCTCATCGAGCAACCCTTCGGCCACGACGCGATCGAGCTGCACGCCGAGCTAGCGCGGCGGTGCGTCACGCCCATCTGCCTCGATGAGTCGATCACCTCGGCCGCGGCGACGGCCTCTGCCATCAAGGCACGGGCCTGCAGCATCGTCAACCTCAAAGCCGCTCGAATGGGCGGATACCTAGAAGCTCGGCGGGCTCACGACGTCGCCGCCGCCCTGGATACACCCGTGTGGTGTGGAGGAATGCTGGAGACCGGCCTCGGACGTGCTGCCAACCTCGCTCTCGCGGCCCTGCCGGGTTTCAGCCTGCCAGGAGATATCTCCGGCTCCAATCGCTACTACGCCGAAGACCTCACCGAACCCTTCACAGCGGTCGACGGCCAGATCGCAGTCCCGCGCGGTCCGGGACTCGGCGTCAGCGTCCGCGAAGACGTCCTACGGGAAGTCCTCACCTCCCGCAAACAGATCAGAGGCTGAGAAGTCAGGTAGCAGCCACCAGGCGTAGATGCAGACCGGCCATCAGCCGCTCCTCCGGGTCGTCAAGGCGTATCCCCGAAACCTCGATGATCCGCTGCAAGCGATACCGCACCGTATTGGGATGGATATTTAGGGACCGGGCCGCGTCCGCGGTATCCCCGAAGCTGTCCAGCCACGCCCGCAATGTCACGTGGTAGTCGCTGCGATGGCTACGGTCATGCTCGAGGAGCCGCGCGACAGGTCCTTCCCACAACCCGGTCATCGGCCCTAAAGCCATCACGGCCTTGTTCACCGACACCGCTGCGTGCACCTCCTCATAGGTGGCGACCGGACCACGACCGGGTTCGCGTGCCAGACAGTGCAGGATTTCGTCCACCACCGCGGTGGTCGCAGCAGCATCAGCGAGGCGACCCACCACGGGGCCGCATGCCACCCGTACCCGCAGGCCGGCAAGCTCGGCATCCTGTGCCAGACCTGAGGCCAACCTCTTGATCCCCACCTCCAGCCGGTCTCCGTCGCCACTGGTCAGCTCGGGCAGCAGCACCAGCAGCCGCACTCCTGAGAAGACGGTTGCAACGATCCATCGATATGCCATGGCCCGGGCATTCAGCAGCTCGCCCAACCGGCGATAGGCATGGTGGTCCGCGCCGAGTGACCCTTTCGAATCGAGGGTGATGCCCAGGACCGCGCCAGGCAGATCCGGATCGAACCCGAGCCCGTCAGCAGCCGAGGATGCCCCGGCACCGTCCTCAAGCAGTTGCTTCAGCAGATCCTCCCTACGCTGTCGCAACGTCAAGCCGGTGCTCTGCGCACGGATGAGATGTCCGGAGGCGATCCGTGAAGCGTCCTGAAGCACACTCTCGGCTACAGGTCCAAGCTCGACATGGCCTTCAAGAGCCCACAGCGACCCCAGCATCTCGCCGTTCGCACGGACCGCGACCGCCAATCTGCGCCGAAGCCCGAGTGGCCCATCTGCGTCGAGATGGACGACCTTCTCACTGGTGCGCAGCGCCGCAAACACCCCGCTATCTCGGATGTGCTTCAGATACGCCTCGGGCACCCGTCGTCCGAGAATGGCTTCGCGCCGCGGGGCGTCCAACTCGTCCTCATGCGATGTCGAATAAGCGAGGACCTGGTTCGTCGGATCTTCGATCGTGATGGCGCCGCCGACGGCCTTGGCCAAGGCGTTCGCGAACCCGAACAGGTCACCCATCGCCGTCGCACCGCCGGAATCCGGATAGCCGGCAGCGATCGCATGACGCATCAAGACACTGATCTGCTCCCAGCGCATCGCCGTCGGCAAAATCATCAGGGTCACGCCATTCGCTACCGCCGCCGCCCGCAGCAGCGGCAACTCGCCGGTGCCCGAGCGCACCACGACCGCCGCCGCCCCCGCACCACCCGCCGCTTCCATGATCTTGCAGGTCTCACCGGACGTCGCCAGCAATCCCACTCCCAGCAGCACATCTCCCGGACGAAGCACAGGCGGGTCGACGACGTCGTGCACCACCACATCGGCAGCGCACACGCCCTCGAGTCCCGGTGTCTCCAAAACCCTCAAGACAGACGGCCCGAGGATCTCAACTATTCGCTGCAGAGTCACTCCGCCTGCACCGAAACTGGAAACCACCATCGACCTAGCCCTCTTCACCCTCGGCGAACCGCATCCCAGCAGCACTGCTCACACGGTTTGGATCGAATCAACATCCGTCAGCGCTCCAGTCCTACTCGGGCGCCCTCGCCTGGTCCCACTGGCAACGCATTGGACCCCAGCCAGAGAGTCCGTGTCTCCTATCCGCCTTCTTAGCAGACCTGAAGCCTGAGATGAACCTCGCACCCCGTCCCTGCAGCGAGCCGCGCGGGACTGTCCTAGAAACGGTGTTTCCGGCCTGACCCGCTGAGCGTTGCTCGGCGAGAAGGGTTGGCGTCTGATGACGACGACACTGAACGGCGTGACGAAGAAGAAGGCTGAACCGACGGCTGAACAGGCCGCGGCGCTGGCGCTGGTGCGGATGGCCCGCGAGCAGGGCCTGTCGCTGACGGGCCCGGACGGGCTGCTCAAGCAGCTCACCAGGACGGTGCTGGAGACCTCGCTGAACGAGGAGATGACCGAGCACCTGGGCTATGAGAAGCACGACCTGTCCGGTGCCGGGGCGGGCAATATCCGCAACGGCACCCGCTCGAAGACGGTGCTCACCGACGCCAGCGGCCACGTCGAGATCGACGTGCCCCGCGACCGGGCCGGCACGTTCGAGCCGCAGATCGTGCGCAAGCGGCAACGCAGGTTGAACGGGGTTGATGAGGTGGTGCTCTCGCTCTATGCCAAGGGACTGACGACCGGTGAGATCAGTGCGCACTTCGCTGAGATCTACGGTGCCTCGGTCAGCAAGGAGACGATCAGCCGGATCACCGACAAGGTGCTCGAGGAGATGCAGGAGTGGGTCGCTCGACCGCTCGATGGCGTCTACGCGGCGATCTTCATCGACGCGATCGTGGTCAAAGTCAGAGACGGCCAAGTCGCGAACCGCCCGTTCTACGCGGCCATCGGGGTCACCCTGGCCGGCGAACGCGACATCCTCGGGCTCTGGGCCGGCACCGGTGGTGAGGGCGCGAAGTTCTGGATGGCCGTGCTCACCGACCTGAAGAACCGGGGCGTGAACGACAGCTTCTTCGTGGTCTGCGACGGACTCAAAGGGCTACCCGAAGTGGTCAGCAACGTCTGGCCGCAGGCGCTGATCCAGACCTGCATCATCCATCTGATCCGCAACACCTTCCGCCTCACCTCACGCCGCTACTGGGATGAGATCAAACGGGATCTCAAGCCGATCTACACCGCCGTCAACGCCACCGCCGCAAGGGCGGCGTTCGACGACCTCGCCGAGAAATGGGGCCAGCGCTACCCGGCGGTGGTCCGGCTCTGGGACAACGCGTGGTCTGAGTTCATCCCGTTCATGGACTACGGAGGCTGTTGCAGAATGCGTGTCGCCACGCCGGTTTCCGCCGGCGTCTTGGGAGAATTGGTCTATGGCAAAGGGGTATCGTCCGCTGCTGCGTGATCAGGGTTTCCTGCTGCCGCCGGACATGCGGGAGTGGCTGCCCGCAGATCACCTGGTGTGGTTCCTGCTGGACACGATCGAGGCTTTGGACACGACCAAGTTCGACCGGCGCCGCCGCGGCGGGGTCGGTGCCGCGGGCTATGACCCGAGGATGCTGTTAGGCCTGCTGATCTACGCCTACTGCCGTGGTGTCCGGTCCTCCCGCCAGATCGAGCGGCTATGCGTCACCGATGTCGCCTACCGGGTGCTGTGCGCCCAGGACGTGCCCGACCATTGCACGATCGCCCGGTTCCGGGCCGAGTGCCGCGACGCGTTCACCGGCCTGTTTCAGCAGGTTCTGATGGTCGCGGCCCAAGCAGGTCTGGGCCACTTCGCGACAGTCGCGATCGACGGGACCAAGATCGCCGCGAACGCCTCGATCGACGCCAACCGAGGCGGGGTGTGGCTCACCGACCAAGTCGCGGCGATGGTCGGCGAAGCGGAGCAGGCTGACGCCGGGGAGGACGCCGAGGCCAGCGCCGGCCGCGAGCGTGCCGACGGCGACCGGGTCCCGGCGGGCTGGGGTAGCCAGCCCGACCGCGCGCGACGGATCCGCCGGGCGGCTGAGCAGGTCGCCGAGCAGCTGCGGCGCGAGCAGGCCGGCGACGACGCGAGGACGGCCGCGGCGAAGGCGCGGCGAGAACGATCCGAGGCCGGGCAGCCTGTGGTCGGCCGGATCCCTGCCGGGCCGCACCGCCTCGCCGAGGCGCAGGCCCACCTCGCCCGGGAAATCATTATGCATCAGGCGAAACTCGATCGGCGGGCGTCGCTTATCGCCGCCGGGAAAAAGCCTGCGGGCCAACCCCCGGTCCCGATGGAACGACACTCGCGGATCATCCGAACCCGGCGCGCGGTGCAGGCAGCCCTCGATGCCGAGCAAGCCGCGACGGCCATCCCCGCAGGCAACGCCACCCTGCCGAAGACGGTCGCCAACATCACCGATCCCGAGTCGCGGCTGATGCCGACCCGCAAGGGATTCCTCCAAGGCTTCAACGCCCAACTCGCCGTGACCGCAGACCAGATCATCGCCGCGGTCGCCATCGGGCAGAGCTCGAACGACATCGCGTCACTAGTGCCGATGATGCAGGCCAGCACCGCTGCCGCCGCGGTCCTGCACGCCCAAACCGGCCTTCCCGAACACATCGTCGGCGTCGTCTTGGCCGACGCCGGATACTGCAGCGAGGCCAACCTCGCCGCACCAGGACCAGACCGGCTGATTGCGTTGAACAAGAACAAGAAACAGGCCCAAGCCGCGCGCGAGGAACCCACCACGGGACAGCCCCCGCCCGACGCGACCCCGCGACAGGCCATGGACTACCGGTTGCGGACAGCCCAAGGATCAGCGCTCTACAAACGCCGCGGCGCGACCGTCGAACCCGGAATCGGCAACCTGAAGAAGATCCTGGACCGATTCTCCCGACGCGGCCTGGACAACGCCCGCAGCGAACTCCACCTCGCAGCCAGCGCCTTCAACCTCCTGAAAATCCACCGGGCCGCAACCAACTAGGCACACACCAGCACAGACCTGCGCGCTGCGCGGCCGGCCAGCCACACGCGCCACCATCCGGAACCGATTCTGCGACAGCCTCTACGACGTCGAGATCCGCCGGGTCATCTGTTCGACCAACGCTATTGAGTCGCTCAACGCCCGGTATCGGCGGGCGATCAAGGCCCGCGGCCACTTCCCGAACGAGCAGGCAGCGCTCAAGTGTCTCTACCTGGTGACCCGATCACTGGACCCCACAGGCCAGGGGCGGGCACGATGGACCATGCGGTGGAAGCCAGCGCTCAACGCGTTCGCGATCACCTTCGCCGACCGATTCCCGGCCGCCGAAACCTACTGATGAACACCGCCGGAAACACCGTTAGCGAGATAGACCCAGCCGCGCACGTGGGCGGGCACTGTCCTGGAATGTCGACGGCGCTCGAATGTTGGACGGTTTCGGCGCTTGAAAAGTGAACGGTTGCGGGCAGTCTAGTTCTCGGTTTCGGCGGTGGTTCTGATGCTGGGCAGGCTGTCGATGCCTCTGCCGCGGAGTCGGTAGCTGGCGCCTTTGAGGGCGAGGACGTCGGCGTGGTGAACGATGCGATCGATCATGGCGGCGGCGACTGCTTGGTCGCCGAACACGCCGGCCCAGCCGGAGAACGGCAGGTTGCTGGTGAGCACGAGGGATGCGTGTTCGTAGCGGGAGCTGACGAGTTGGAAGAAGAGGTTGGCTGCGTCTTGTTCGAAGGGCAGGTAGCCGACCTCGTCGACGATGATCAGTCCGTAGCGGCGCAGCTTGGCCAGCTCTTGGGGTAGTCGTCCGGAGCGGTGGGCGTCTGCCAGGCGGGTGACCCAGTCGGTGGCCGTTGCGAACAGCACCCGCTGCCCGTGTTGGGCGGCGACGATGCCGAGCGCGGTGGCCAGGTGGGTCTTGCCGGTGCCGGGTGGGCCGAGCAGCACGATGTTGCGAGCCTCTGACAGGAATCCGCCGGAGGCTAGTGCCCCGATCTGTTGTCGGATGGCTGGTTGGGAGTCGAAGTGGAAGTCCTCGAGGGTTTTTCGGGCCGGGAACCCGGCAGCGCGGATGCGTAGTTGCGCGCCAGAGGCGTTGCGGGCACTGACTTCACGTTCGAGGACGGCGGCAAGGTAGTCCTCGTGCGTCCAGCCGGCGTCACGGGCCTGATCTGCTAGTCGTGTCGCCGCCTCGGTGATCCGTGGAGCTTTCAACGCGCTGGCCAGATAGGTGATCCGCTTGATCGCGTCGCTGCTCTTCGCGGCGGCCATCAGCTCGACTGCCCGTCGATGAGGCCGAACGCCCGGTCGTATTCGGCGAGGTCTCGGGCCAGATCGTCGATCTGCGCAGGCGCAGTGCGAGGTTGCTGGAACTGCTTGCGCAGCCGAGCGGCGGTCTCGACGTGGGCGGGGTCGGTGATGGTCTGCCCGCGAGCCCAGACCCTGCGATGGTCGGCGACTACTCGCCCGTCGGCACGGACCTTGACCCGATCGAGGTCGGCGCTGACATCGACCGTGCGGCCGATCATGTTCGGGTCGACGGAGTAGTCGTTGGTGTCCAGCCGGACGTAGTAGTCCCGTCCAAGGCGGACCCTGTTGCGCCAGCCCAGATGGAGCACTACCGGCGGCAACGCCAGCATCGCTGCCCGGTCAGCTTCGAGCCGGTCGACCGGCGCCCCGCCGATGGTCCGAACCACCCGACGGTTCACGATCTGCTGCCAGCCGCCGAACTGGGCGTTGAAGTCTGAGGGTGACTCGAAGGATCGGCCGGGCATAAACGACGTCTCGAACCAACCGTTGCGGCGCTCGACGATCACCTTCGACTCCGCGTCCTTAGGCGGCAGCAGCACCAGCCGGGTGGCGAGGGTTCCAATGAACGAGGCGACGCCCTCGGCGCGTCGCTGACGTCGCCCGATGCCAGGTTCGTTGTCCCAGATCAGCCGACGTGGCACTCGCCCGAGCTGGGAGATCAGCACCCACGACCCGAGCAAAAGATCCTCGGTCTTGCGAGTCGGGATCATCCGCCCGGTGATGAACCTTGAGTGCGCGGCGGTGATCACCAGCACCGGCAGCAACTTTGAGGTGCCGTCCTCGAGCGGGATCTTGCGCGGCGGGAACCACAAATCGCACTGCGCCGCGTCGCCCGGTTGCCAGACCAGCCGATCAGCCCGGATCGATCTTGCGGTGCTCGGGCCGCAGCCGCTTCACGTTCTCCCGGAACACGTGATCGACCCCGTCCACCCAACGCCTTCAGCGATCACCGTCGCCGGCAGATCCGGATCGACTTCCAGCAAAACACAAACCCTCGCCTCGAACGGGGAGAACCTCGTCGGCGCCGCCCGACGCTCATACCTCGGCGGCGAATCCGAGGCGACGCCTTCACCACCGTCGTCCGCGACACCCCCAGCCGCGCCGCGACCCGAGCCTTCGGAACCCCCTCCGCGACAAGCCTGCGGATCAGCGCCCGATCCTCCAAAGTGATCACTCTCCAATCGTCGAGTGTTCACTTTTCAAGCGTCGCTACTGTCCAGTTTTCGAGCGCCATCGATTCAACAAGTTGGTGTTTCTAGCCTGACGCGCCGGGCGGGAGCCCGGCGAGAAGGTTGGCCTCTGATGACGGCGACACTGAACGATGTGGCGAAAAAAGGATGTTGGGCAGTCGGCAGAACAGGCGGCTGCGCTCTGGCTGCTCCGGATGGCGCGGGAGCAGGACTTGTCGCTGACCCGGTCCGGGCGGGCTGCCCATGCAGCTGACTAAGACGGTGCTCGCGACCGCTTCGAACGAGGAGATGACCGAGCACTGGCCTATGAGAAGCACGAACCGGCCGGCGCCGCCAGCGGCAACATCGGCAACGGCATCAGCGCAAAGGCGGTGCTGGCCGAGTGCCGCGGAACCGGGCCGGGACCTTCGAGCCGCAGATCGTAAGCGAACGGCAGCGACGGCTCACCCAGGTCGACGAGGTGGTGTTGTCGCTTTATGCCAAGGGCCTGACCACAGGAGAGATTTCGGCGCACTTCGCCGAGATCTACGGAGCGTCGGTCAGCAAGGAGACCATCAGCCGGATCACCGACAAGGTGATCGAGGAGATGAACGACTGGTGTCAGCGCCCTCTCGACGCGGCCTACGCCCCGATCTTGCCCCCCTGCACTGCGTGCAGGAAAATACCTCTCGACGCCATCGTGGTCGCGGTCCGCGACGGTCAGGTCGCCAACCGCCCTTTCTATGCGGTCTTCGGGGTCACCCTGGCCGGGGAGCGGGACGTCCTCGGGCTCTGGGTCGGCTCCGGTGGTGAGGGCGTGAAGTTCTGGATGGCTGTGCTGACCGACCCGAAGAACCGCGGCGTCGGTGATGTGTTCTTCGTGGTCTGCGAGGGGCTCAAGGGCCTGCCCGACGTGGTCAGCAATGTGTGGCCGCAGACGATCGTGCAGACCTCATCAATTCACACTGGTTGGCGGCGGGATGGTCTCGCCGGTCACCGCGCCACCAGGAGAGGACCTATGCAGACGCGCGCCTTCGAGGCCCTCATGCAGACCTGTCCCTTCTGGTGGAGGCGGGTCGCGTAGTGGTCAGTGGGAGTTGCGCTTCGAGCGCCGTGATGAGGTTCCAGCTCGGCCGGCCGTTCGGTGACGTGTCCGGGAAGGACGTTGCTGGTGCCGGACTCATCAGAGGTCGAATCGGGCCGCTGCTGACGGGGTGTTCATCGGGCTGGACTGGGGCAACTCCCATCACCAACTCTGCATCCTCGACGCCGCCGGCCGGATGGTTCATCAGGGCAAGTACACCCACGACGTCGCGGGGGCAGACGCCCTCGCGGATCGGTTGGGCCAACACGGGCCAGTCGAGGGATCGCGATCGAACGCTCGGAAGGTCTGCTGGTGGAATCCCTGCGCAACAAGGCCATCGGCTGTTCTGCGTGTCGCCGAAGATGTCGGCGCGGGCCCGGGAGCGATACCGGCTTGCGCCGACGAAGTCTGACGCCTTCGACGCGTTCGTGCTCGCCGACTCACTGCGCCACGAGCACCGGCATTGGCGCTCGCTCGCCGTGCCCTCTGCGCTGCTGGCCCAGCTTCGGGCCGTGACCCGGGACCGGGAGCGGCTGATCTTCTACCAACGTGACGTGGAGAATCAGCTTCGGGCGATCGTCTTGGCCTATCACCCTGGCGTCCAGCACCTTGCGCGACTACCCGACACCGGCCCAGGCCGGCCGGGTCGGCGGTGCGCGCATGGCAGCGTTCTGCACCCGGCATGGCTACTCCGGCCGGACACGACCCGAACTGCTGGTTGAGCGGCTGCGGACCAACCTGCTGTCTGCCTCAGCCGGGACCACCGCCGGGAAGGCGTTCACCGCGGCGTTGTTCATCGACCAGCTTGAGCTCCTCAACGTCCAGGTCCGGGCGGTCACCAAGCGGATCCGCCAACGACTGGCTGAACATCCCGACGCCGCGATCTTTCTCAGCTTTCCCGGCATGGGCGAGGTCACCGCCGCGATTATGCTTGCCGAGATGGGCGAGGACAGAGGGCGCTTTCCCACCGCCGACGTCTTGCTTGCCGAGACCGGGACGGCGCCGGTGACCCGGTCCAGCGGCCGATCCCGGACAGTCCGATTCCGCTACGCCGCGAACAAGCGGATGCGTCACGCGATCGACTGGTGGGCCTTCGTCGCGGTCCGCGACAAGGACTGGGACCACGAGGCCTACGACCAAGCTCGCGCCCGCGGGCAGATGCACAACCGCGCTCTGCGCGGGGTCGGCGCGCGGTGGACGCGTATCCTCTGGCGCTGCTGGATCGACGGCACCACCTACGACCCCGAGCAGCACTTGAAGAACACGACCACCGCCGCGATAACGGCCTAAAGCTCCAGCTCAGCCGCCAAGCTCGCGAGCGAACCGCACGCCACGACGGACTCCGCCATGCCGCAAAATCGGCGCCTCCAACGCGCGTTTCATCCTGAGGTTGACAGCGGGAGTCTGCATCATCCATCTGATCCGCAACACCTTCCGCCTCGCGTCGCGGCGCTACTGGGACGAGATGCGCCACGACATCAAGCCGCTCTACACCGCGGTCAACGCCACCGCCGCCCGCTTGGCGTTTGATGACCTGGCCGAGAAGTGGGGGCAGCGTTACCCGGCGGTCGTGCGGCTCTGGGACAACGCGTGGGCCGAGTTCATCCGGTCCCTCGACTACGACGTCGAGATCGTCGCGTCATCTGCAGCACCAACGCGATCGAGTCGCTCAACGCCCGCTGTC
>JAABUZ0100003424.1_pt1 | contig 23572 bp, 27 predicted proteins | sample 5562091 | NCBI WGS metagenome assembly JAABUZ01 (sample SAMN12813069, study PRJNA571459) | rock metagenome | isolation source: Antarctica rocks | place: Antarctica: Victoria Land, Linnaeus Terrace sud | collected 2015-12-21
TTAGCCCAGTGTTAGCTGGTGTTTGCGGTATCGCCTGATGGATTGCCTGCATTTGCGCTTCTAGCGACGGGCGATGATTAATCGACTGTCCCCAAACACCAGCTAACACTGGGCTAACCTGCGCCCCCGGTGGTGCGTATTGAAGCACCCGCTCCACTTGATCAACAATACAGCTAGTGTCGCCGCAATCAGCGTAAGACATAGGATGCCACTCCAGCGAAGCCGCAAGCCTGTCCCAAGGCTGCAAGCGAGAGTCATAACCTTGACCTACCGCTACGTTTGAATCTGGAAAAAACACTGCCCCAGCCCGGATTTCTTGTTGCCGGACAGGCCAAGTTGCCACAGCCAGAAAGTCCAGGATGCCTTGCAGGGCATGGGCAACGCTTAGCTGCCACAAATCCCATTGTAAAAGCGGTTGCCGTTGGGCTGCGGTCGGTAAAGGTTGGTTCGGTGGGGGCGCGGGCGGCAGAATACGTCCCTGCCAGAGCGGTTCTCGTTCCTGAGGATAGAGTTTATCAACAGCTTCTATATCTCTCGGCGTCACGTATCCCTGACTCAAGAAGCGTCGAATTATTTCAAGCCCTTTATGGTTGAGAGCACGTTGAGATAGAGCTTGATAGGCAGCCTCACCGTAAATCCATAAATCTTTGACTTTGGTAGCTATCGAAGCGTTTCCTGACTGACGCGGATACCGCACATAGTCAAATAAAAATCCATCCGGTCGCCGTCGAATCACCTCCTGAACCATCTGGTAGTAGTCTCGTTTCGCTTTGAGGTTATAGGGATCGATAAAGACTTGACTTTGATTGTCGGCGATATCTAGACTCGTCTTTCCCTTGCCATTGCGAGCCAGCACTGATTGCCGGTCTGGACGCAGCGCGTAGGAGTAGCCAAAATTCATCAAAAACATCCAGGCGTAAACCTTCAGACCTCGCTCGTGACCCTTTTGTATTGCTTGCGCCAACAAATCAGTCGTGTCGCCTTCAGATCCACGAACAACGGTAGGCCAAACAGTAGGGTTAGCCGAGGCAGGCAACAGCACCTGACCGTCGGAAAAAACATCAAGATAGACCTGGTTGTAGCCCAAGTTGACAATACGATCCAGAGTGTTGTCCAGTACCCCTGGCTGAATGTCACAGGGGTACAGGCGCAACCAAATCGCCTCATTTTCAGGCCAAGTGCGACTTCGACACTGCTGCAATTCCTCTGCATTTTGAGTCAAAATCGCCTTGTAGCGTTCCTGGGCATCTTTATTAGCTTTTAGAGACGCCTGAAGTAAAGTTTCTTTCTCTTGCTCTGCCGCCGCTGATAACTGGCAATACTCGGTTGCTTGCACCTGATCTGGATGACTCCAAAAGTGCAAACTAACGAGGCTACTAGTTAAAACAGCGGTGACCAGACGCCGCGCAAATCTCAAGCGATGGTTCGACATTAGGACAACGCTAATAGTTAGCCACCTCGCGAGAGCGCCGCCTCCACCTGATCGAACTCTTTCTCTAGGCGCTGCTTCAGCTTTTGTGGCACAGGACGATTCGGGTAAGAGCTGTAGTGTCCGGCTAAGGAGTTTAACGCCGTTCGCATAGTGGTGAAGGAATTGAGAGCAGAAACAGCCGTATCCCGTCGGTAGAGAGCCGCAAATTCATTAATTTTTTGACGCGCTTCTGCCTGAGTCCCTGCTTTATTAGGTGAATCTTCTGGCAACTCAAGGGCAGATCTCAAAGTATTTAACACAGACAAGGTATCTTGGCGATAATCCCCACTTAGACTACCCATGGCGTTGCTTGAGGAACAGCCCATTAAGCCAATCACTACAACCAAAACCAGGGCAAGCAGACGTGACCAATAGCGCTTCATAAAGATTTAATTAACAAAAATCCAACGTCCATCCTATCGTGGATTGGTACTTTGGGGATCAAGGGGAGATGGGGAGATGGGGAGATGTAAGACTGCAATTAGGCAGGAATAGAGCGTTTTTCTCCCACTCCCCCACTCTCCCCCTCTCCCGCTCTTCTTAAATGGCTGTACAATGTATCTCGTTGCTGGTAAGGACGTCCTAATGATTGGATAGCGGCTTGTAAAGTTTCGACTTCCATACAGGTGCCGCCTTGAGCGCCAGCCATCGTGGTAATGTGTTCCTCCATCAACGTGCCGCCGATATCGTTGCAACCCCAGTTGAGGGCAACGGTAGCACCCTCAAGCCCCAGTTTGACCCAGCTGGGCTGGTGGTTGGGAATCCAACGTCCCAAAAAAATTCGCGCCACAGCAGTTAATAGCAGTGCATCTGCCAGAACAGGCTGGTTGCGCCCCACGCGGCGGCGCAGAGATTTAGGCGCTTCTTGCCCAACGAAAGGCAACAGAATGAATTCTGTGATCCCAGATGGGTATCCTTGCTCAAGGGCAGTTTGTTGCAGCGAGCGCAACTCACTCAGATGACGCATCTGCTGTTCTGGCGTTTCGATGTGTCCAGACAGCATCGTGCTCGTCGTCGGCAGCCCCAGTTGATGCGCTTTACTTACAATTTCCAGCCAAGTTGCTGTATCAATTTTCTCTGGACACAAGATACGCCGCACTTCATCATCCAATACCTCAGCTGCTGTTCCGGGCATTGAGTCAACACCAGCATCCCGCAAGGCTGCAATCACCTCTGCATAACTCAGCCCATCTTCCCTTGCAATAAATTGCACTTCTTGGGGAGAAAAAGCGTGTAGATGCATCTGGGGAAATTGCTCCTTAATGGTTTCCACCAGCCGCAGGTAATAGGGCAAGGATTCCCCCAGCAGCTTCGCCTGGAGATTCAATCCTCCCTGCATACAAATCTCCGTAGCACCCCGCTGAACGGCATCCGTCGCCTTTGACAAAATTTGCGTCCAGTCTAACCAGTAGGCTCCCGCTTCACCTTCATCACGCCGGAAGGCGCAGAAACTACAGTGCTGCTCACAGATATTTGTGAAATTAATATTGCGGTTTATTACATAAGTAACAGTGTCACCCGCTTGCTCCTGGCGTAGGTGGTCAGCTGTAGCGCGAATCGCAGCGACAATCGCTGGATCAGTCTGCTTTAACAGCACTACTCCCTCTTCAAGAGACAGATCGTACCCTACCATAGCGCGGTCAAGAATTGTCTCAACAGTTTTATTCGTCACAGGACATCACGAAAATCTAGAGCTTTACTGTACTTATTGTGACTGAAAATACAATTTATGCTTTGGCAAATTAAATTTAAAGGCTTACTACTAGCGGGTTGCCTACTAGGGGTGGTATAAGTTACAAGCAAGCATTATGACCTACTGTATTATGGCTTAAAACCGAACAAAGCCAACTGATTAAAAGCACTCTTTCACCACATAAAGCTTACTCAATGAGTATCAGCCAACCTAACTCACTTTTATCTGTACCATCCGGCTCCTTGCGAATTTCTGAGTTCCCGCCTGCCGCTGTTGGTGCAGGTAGTGAGCCAATCCAGTTTACTCTTGTGATTCCGACTTACAACGAGTCTGCAAATATCAACAACATTGTGCGGATATTAACCCAGCTGCTGGATGAGGCTATACCAGGAGACTACGAGCTGATTGTGGTAGATGATGATAGTCCAGACGGCACTTGGAAAGTTGCTGCGTCCCTGATGAGCGACTATCCCCAGCTGCGAGTGATGCGGCGCACTGAAGAACGAGGACTTTCATCGGCGGTAATTCGGGGGTGGCAGGCGGCTAGGGGTAGTTTATTGGGCGTGATTGACGGCGATTTGCAGCATCCACCACACGTGCTGTTGCAAATGTTAAATGCGATTGAGGAGGGAGCAGATTTGGCGGTTGCCAGTCGCCATGTGGAAGGCGGCGGAGTTAGTAGCTGGAGCATTGTCAGGCGGTTTTTATCCCGTGGCGCTCAGTTGGTAGGGTTGGTTCTACTGCCAGGAGTGCTGGGGCGTGTCTCAGATCCGATGAGTGGTTACTTTATGGTGCGCCGCAGTTGCCTTGCTGGTAGGACACTGTATCCACAAGGGTATAAAATTCTGATTGAGGTGCTAGCTAGGGGAGCAATACCACAGGTTGCAGAAGTTGGCTATGTGTTTCAAGAGCGCCAGTCGGGAGAAAGTAAGGTAACCTGGAAACAGTATGTGGATTATCTGCACCACCTGCTAAAGCTGCGCCTATCATTGGGCAATGCTGAGCGCTTCATTCGGTTTGGTTTGGTGGGTCTAAGTGGGGTTTTTGTAGATATGGCGGTGTTTTATCTGCTGCGTACCGCCCTCGGCTTGGGCCTGACTCGCAGTACCATCATTTCTGCTGAAGTGGCAATTCTCAATAATTTCTTGTGGAATGACCGCTGGACGTTTGGTGACATTGCCAGGATGCAGCGAGGATGGCGTCAGCGCTTCAAGCGGTTCTTGAAATTCAACATCATCTGCCTCGCCGGTGTGGTGTTACAGGCTATAATCGTAAATTTGCTGTTCAATCTCCTGAGCATCAACGAATATTTAGCCAAGCTGATGGCGATCGCGGCAGTCACCATCTGGAATTACTGGGTTAACCTGAAGCTCAGCTGGCGGGTGACGCAAGTAAAATAGCTTTGATTAGTTAGCTGTTAGCTATTAGCCAAGTACAAGCATCGCTTTGAATGTGGGCGACTTCTTTCAGGTGGGATTGTCTCCCCCTTGTGGGCGGCTTGTTTAAAGCTAACAGCTATATCGTTGAGCGCTAATCGCTTTGATCAACTAGCGCCATTCATTGGAGGAGCTAGTAAAATTGAACCCGGAAGCAAAATCCTCTCCGTAACCTGCTTCACCATGTTCGTTGATATCCATACCTTGGATTTCCTTTTCCATCTGGGGGCGCAGACCAACTGTAACATCTAGGATTTTAAGAATGATAAAAGTGCCAACCCCAGCTAGAACATAGGTGATACCAACCGCTGCTAGTTGTTTTAAGACTTGGGATGGATTACCAAAAAGCAGACCATTAGCACCCGCTGAGTTAACTGCTGTAGTGGCAAATACGCCTGTTAGAATTGCTCCTAGGGTGCCAGCTACTCCATGGACGGGGAAGGTGTCCAAAGTGTCATCAAATTCCAGCTTGGCCTTAAAAGTGACGGCAAAAAAGCAGCACAAGGCAACAATTGCACCAATCAGTAGGGCTCCTAACGGAGTGACAAATCCTGCTGCTGGTGTCACGCCCACCACGCCTGCAATTCCACCAGTGGCAAGTCCTATAGCTGTCGGTTTGCCCCGCCAGCCCCATTCCAGAAGAGTCCAGGTTAAGGCTGCCCCGGCAGTAGCAGTATTTGTGGAGACAAACGCTACAGTTGCTAAAGAGCCAGAGGCTAAGGCATTACCGGCGTTAAAGCCAAACCAGCCAAACCACAGCAAGCTAGCACCCAGTAGAATGAATGGGACATTGTGGGGCGGGGCTGGCTTGTTAGGATAGGTCTGCCGAGGGCCAATAACCCATGCTGCTACAAGTGCCGAAACCCCAGCGCTAATATGCACAACAGTACCGCCAGCAAAATCTAGCGCACCGAAGCCACCATACCTACCAATTAATCCTCCTTTTGCCCACACCATGTGAGCTATGGGGCAATAGACCAAAGTTGACCACAATAGTACAAACAGAAAATAGGCGCGGAAGCTCGCCCGTTCTACGATCGCCCCAGAAATCAAGGCTGGGGTGATGACGGCATACATGGCTTGATAGATCATGAATGCCTGATGTGGAATCGTCGGCGAGTAGGAAGCTACGTCGCTATAGTTTGGGTTCGCGGCATGAAGTGCATCTTCATAAGCCATGTGGGGTAAATAGCCTGTGGTATCTATATGACTTACACCATTCAGACCCAGCCATTGCAGTCCACCGATGAAAGGGAAACCTGGTGAAAAAGAGAGACTATAGCCCCAAAGTATCCAGGTTACTCCCACTAAGGCCATGAGTATGAAGCTCATCATCATGGTATTGAGGACGTTGCGCGATCGCACAAATCCTCCATAGAAAAAAGCAAACCCTGGAGTCATCAGCAGTACGAGTGCTGCACAGAGCAGCACGTATCCTGTATCTGCCGAAGTTTGAGCCTTGGCGATCGCGGCTGTTACAGATGTTGGCTCAGCAAGCGCATGATCCATCAGGGGGCCAATAAGCAGCCAAGCCGCGATCACCCCTGTAATCAAAACCTTCTTTAACATTCGCTCTCAAGCAATTTGAATGCAGTGAACCTTCATTGCATCAATTCGCACATGGCCTTTCTGTATTATAGACTACATTATACCCGTTAGAGGTTCTGGGATAAGTATTGCTGATAGCCCAGCTCGTCTAGCTTAGCTTGCTTTTCCATAACGGATTGGGCTAGAGTTTGCCGATACTGTTGCACTCGCTCTAGTAGTTCTGGTTGTTGGGTTGCAAGGATTTGTACTGCTAGCAGCCCAGCGTTTTTGGCGTTGCCGATCGCTACGGTTGCAACAGGGATACCAGCTGGCATCTGCACGATGGAATATAGGGAATCAACTCCCTGCAAGTGACGGCTAGGTACTGGAACGCCAATAACAGGGAGAGGTGTCAGAGATGCCACCATACCCGGCAGATGGGCGGCTCCCCCAGCACCAGCGATAATAACCTTGATGCCGCGTTGATGGGCCACCTTGGCATATTCCACCATCCGCTCTGGGGTGCGGTGGGCAGAGACAATCTCCACCTCACAAGGAACACCGAACTCTTCACAAACTGCGATCGCGCCCTGCATAATAGGCAAATCGGAATCGCTGCCCATGATAATGCCGATTAGGGGTTGGTTCATATTGGCAGTTGGGGGGTAAGTAATAAACTGAAATTTGAAGAGCAGATTTAGGTAGCCTGTGGCAAACGTGATGACAAAATCAACACCAGCGATCGCTAAAACGAATGACCGCTGCACCAACCTGCATATTATCAACGCTCGACTACCAGGTTATGCAGGATTGCAGCAAATCTGGATCGATTCACAAGGCAAGATTTCACAAATTCTGCCTATGGGCGCAGCTTTCCAACACTTCCCACCGCCGGACGTGCAAGTTTTAAATCTAGCAGAGGATTGGCTTTCCTTAGGTGGCGTCGATTTACAAATTAATGGGGCGCTGGGCTTGCCATTTACAGATCTAGAGACGCACGATTTCGCGTTTCTACAAAAAATCTGTCAATTCCTGTGGCAACAAGGAGTGGATGCGTTTTTACCGACACTTGTCACCACATCTGTAGAAAACATACAGCGATCGCTATCCATCATCGCTGATTTTATTCAACATCAAGAGCCATCTGTTGCACCTTTCTCTGCCCAGATGTTAGGAGTGCATCTGGAAGGACCATTTCTGAATCCAGAGAAACGCGGAGCGCACCCAGCTGAGTATTTATTACCTCTAACAATCGAGCAGGTGAAGCGGGTACTGGGCGATTACGCAGAAGTCGTGAAGCTGATCACCCTGGCACCCGAATTAGATCCAGATGGCAAAGCGATTTCGTACTTGAAATCCCTCGGTATCACAGTTAGTCTCGGTCACTCCCAGGCAACAGCTGCCCAGGCAGAACAGGCATTTGATCTAGGCGCCTCAATGGTAACTCATGCCTTTAATGCGATGCCAGGACTACATCACCGAGAGCCAGGATTATTAGGAGCAGCCCTTGTCCATCCAGCAGTTCAGTGTGGTCTAATTGCCGATGGTGAACACATCTGTCCCACCATGATTCAGCTACTGCTACGAGCCAGTTGTTATGAGAAAGGAGTTTTTCTAGTCAGCGATGCTCTAGCACCACTAGGGCTACCAGATGGAATTTACCCCTGGGACAAGCGGCAGATCGAAGTGAAAAACGGCACAGCGCGACTACCGAATGGAACGCTAGCTGGAACGACACTGCCCTTATTAGTGGGAGTACAGAATCTAGTACACTGGCGTCTTTGCCAAGTAGAAAATGCGATCGCCCTTGCAACCATTGCACCCCGACAAGCGATCAGCCTTACAGAAAACCTCAGTCAGCCAGCTACCCAGCTATTACACTGGCACCTGAACGAATCAACAGGAGAACTAACTTGGCAACGATTAGCCTCGCAGAAACCAGGGAGTGGAGAGTAAAAATTGTCTCGCTCGCCTTGACTCTGCGCTCTCTGCGCCTCAGCGGTTCGTACAAATGGTAACTTTAACCCTGGGGAACAGTTAAAAACATCAACCTTATGAACGCAGCAGACGACAAAACGATAGTTCAAGAGTATTTCAATTCCACCGGCTTTGACCGCTGGCGACGAATCTACGGGGATGGCGAGGTCAACAAAGTCCAGCTAGACATCCGCACTGGACATCAGCAGACAGTCGAGACAGTACTCACCTGGCTAAGAGCTGACAGCAATTTAGCGAGTCTATCAATCTGCGATGCGGGCTGTGGTGTAGGTAGCCTCAGCATCCCCCTAGCTCAAGCTGGTGCCAAGGTCTACGCCAGTGATATCTCTGAAAAAATGGTGGGAGAAGCCAAAGAAAGAGCCGAGGCAGCCTTGAGTACTACCGACAATCTGACCTTCAACGTACAGGATTTAGAAACTTTGGGTGGTAACTACCACACCGTCATTTGCCTGGATGTCTTAATCCACTATCCCCAAGACAAAGCAGCCCAAATGATTTCCCACCTTTGTTCTATGGCAGAGTCACGCCTGATTCTCAGCTTTGCTCCCAAGACATTAACCTATAGTTTGCTGAAAAAAATCGGTAGTTTCTTTCCGGGACCGAGTAAAGCGACTCGTGCTTATCTGCACCGCGAAGCGAATGTGGTGAAAATTATTGAAAGTAACGGCTTTTCCGTGCAGCGACAAGCGATGACTCGTACCCGCTTTTACTTTTCCCGCATACTAGAAGCAACTCGCAACTAAGAATCCGGAACAATGACTCGAATTTTTATGGGCGTAGGGGCGATTTTGGGTGGTCTATCTGTTGTCGCTGGTGCCTTTGCTTCGCATGCTTTGAGGGAAAAACTGAGCGATCGCGCTATGTCCATTTTTGATACTGCTGCCCGTTATCAGATGTATCATGCGATCGCTCTTTTGCTAGTTACACTGCTGTTGAGTCGCCCTGAGTTCCCCCAGCCAACCTTAGTAGCAGCTGGGTGGGCTTTTATCATTGGCATCGCCATTTTCTCAGGCAGTCTTTACGCGCTGAGCCTGACTGATATTAAGGTGCTAGGAGCGATTACACCACTGGGAGGAGCAGCTTTTATTGCCGGTTGGAGTTGCTTGGCGATCGCAGCCTTTAGTTTAAAGTAAGAAAAAATTGCTACATCTGTCTTCAGTAGCATTCCTTATCTCTGTCTTCAGCGGGTTTAATCCATAGCTGTATGTTGATTAAATGTTTGTAGTGAGCAGAAAGTAAGTTTCCTAGTGGCTCAGTTTACTGCTCTGTCATAAATATAATCCGAGGCTCCAATGACATTCGCTACTGATGACACTACAAAAAAATCCTTAGAAGCCTTTCAGGGCTTTGATGTAGATACTCAGCTCGGCTTACTATGGTTCGGTTACAAAGACATCAAAGAGCAACTTACGCCAGCCAATTCAAGTTCTGCACAAGACACCGCTGGAGCTGTATATGATCAAATCGAGCAAATGTTCAAGGAAGAACAGCTACAGGCGCAGCGCGACATCGCTGGAGGAGCAGATACTCCTATTAGCCACACCTATAGCTCCTTGAGTTCTAGTGGGAAGCTGGATGTATGGTTACGCCTAGCACAAGGAATGGATAAAGGTAGCATCATTCAGGTGCCGTCTGATTATGAATTGCCGTCTGAAACGCAAGATTTTGCAGCTCAAGTAACGAAACTGGACTTTGAGCAGCGGCTCAATTTCATGCGCAGTGCGGTAATAGAGATGGGTGCCAAGTCCTAGAAAAGCTTTGCTGACTAGAGCTTAGAGTAGGGGCAATTCATGAATTGCAAAGGCTAAGGCGGCTGAATGATCAGACCGCTTTTTGCCTTATCTAGCGTCCCATAGCCAAGGATTAGAGCAATACAATATAAAGTATTGTTACTCCTCGCTTTAATCATGTGCCGTCTGCTTGGCTACCTCGGCCCAACGATTCCTCTGGACTACTTGTTGTATAAACCAGAACACTCGCTTATTGTCCAGAGCTATCAACCCCGGGAGATGAATTCTGGAGTAGTTAACGCTGATGGCTTTGGCGTTGGCTGGTATCACCCACAACAGGATACTAACCCTTTCACCTACAAAAACACAATCCCCATTTGGAACGACGTCAACCTCCCCAGCCTGGGGCGCTATGTTGAGTCGGGGTGCGTGCTGGCAAGTATCCGCAGCGCCACCAGTGGTCAGGGTACGGATATTAGTAACTGTCAGCCCTTTGAGTTTGATCGCCTGTTGTGCATTCACAATGGTCGGATTGAAAAGTTCCGGCAGACGCTGTGCCGTCCCTTATGCGAGCGCCTTGGTGATGTCGCTTACCAGTCGATTAAGGGCAGTACAGATTCAGAACACTTTTTTGCCTTGCTGATCAACGAACTACAAGCCAACCCATCTAGTACGCTAGAACAGGCTTTGCAAACTGCATTGTTAAACTTAGATGAGCTGGCGAAATCCCACCAAGTGGAAGCCTCTGCCAACATTATTGTGAGTGACGGGCATCGCCTCGTTGCCTCTCGCTTTGCCACCGACGCAGCGGCTCCTTCTCTTTACTGGCTCCGGGACGATCCAGCTTTCCCAGATGCGGTCATTGTTGCTTCCGAACCTTTGTTTGACGGCAGTTGGCACCGTTTCCCTGGACAGAGCATTCTCAGTGTGGGAGAAGACCTTGACATCAAGATCGATCAACTTTAAAGCAACAGGTTGTAAAGACGTAACTAATCGCGTCCCGACAAACACCCTCGATCACCGGCGGCAGCAGTTGAAGCAGTGGTTAGACCAGTGTCGCATCGGAACTCTTGCCCTGTTCGAAGGGGTAGACAATACCACATTCTGCCGCCAAGCGCATCAAGACTTTAGCCCAGCTGGGTGGCATCTAGGTCACATTGCCTATATCGAATCCCTGTGGTTGCTGGAGCGCAGCGCCGGGATGCCGCCCCTATGGGCAGAATACCGCAAGTTGTTTGTTGCTGATGGTTTGCCCAAGACACAACGCGTCAATTTGCCCCCATTAGCAGAAGTCCGCTACTATGTGGACACAGTTAGAGAACAAGTCCTGAATTACCTGACCAGAGCTGACCTAGACCAGCAAGAACGCCTTTGGCGCTGGCTAATTCAGCATGAAAGCCAACACAGTGAAACTATTGCTTTTGTGCTGCAATTGCAACGCTGGGACGCCCAATCTGTTGTAGGGGTACAAGTTTTTGTACCCCTACAAGAGCAGCATGATCGTGTGCCTGTAAATGACATGATTGAAATCCCCGCTGGGTACTTTGAGCAGGGGAATGACTCGATTGACGCCCTGGATAATGAGCTACCAGTCCATCGGGTTTACTTGGAGACTTACTCGATTGACCGCTACCCTGTAACTTGTGGGCAGTATCGGGCATTCATAGAGGCGGGGGGCTACCAAAATTCTATCTGGTGGTCAGATGCTGGCTGGGAATGGCTTGGGAGCCAGATGGTTACACAACCGCTCTACTGGACAAACAACCCCGCTTGGGATAGTCACCCCGTCTACGGCATCAACTGGTATGAAGCAGAAGCTTATGCCCGATTTGTTGGTAAGCGACTACCCACAGAAGCTGAATGGGAAAAAGCAGCTAGCTGGGATGCAGCCGCCGGTGGTCGCCGCATCTATCCTTGGGGGGAAGAAGAACCAGCTGCCCAACTATGTAATTACGCCCATTTGGGGGAAGATAGCTATCCTCCCCTACAGACAACGCCGGTAGATACCTACCCAACTGGGCAGAGTGCCTATGGTTGCTACGATATGCTCGGCAATGTCTGGGAGTGGACTGCTTCTGTGTTCCACGGCTATGAGGGTTTTGTGAGTTACCCTTATGCGGGTTATTCCAAGGTTTATTTTGATGGGGAACACCGAGTACTAAAAGGGGGCAGCTGGGCAACTCGTCCTTGGGCTTTGCGGTGTAGCTCCCGCAACTGGTATCATCCCGGCGTGCGTCAGATTCTGGCGGGGTTTCGCTGTGCTAAAAGCGCAGATTTGTAGGGAATTTAGCAGGAAAATTTCCAATTCACGAGCGTCAGCCTGAAACATCTGGCTCAGGCGTGATTTTATGCGTGATGGCTTTGTGTTTTACTGGCTGACGGTTCTAGCAAGCCATTTTTAGTTGGCGATGCCCGTAAGGACATGCGCTAAGTGAACCGCGTAGTGTAGTGCGATATGCGATGCCGTTCGCAGCTTGTCTCTTTGGGCTCGCTAATGTATCAGCTTAAGCAAACGGAGGTTGAATGTCAGTATCTAAGGCTACAAGCGGTGAGAATCCTAGGCAGTCCACAATCGAGAAACGCTTGCAGATAGAGCGTTTGGTAGAGGAAACTCGTCTAGTCACCTCTACCGCTGGGAGCGATGTGGTTAAGGGGCTGAGTCAGACTCGTAAATCTCTCCCCGTTCGTTACTTGTACGATGACCGTGGCTCTGAGCTGTTTGAGCAAATTTGTGAGTTACCAGAGTATTACCCGACGCGAACAGAAACGGCAATTTTGCAACATTACGCTGGTGAAATCGCTCGCCTCACAGGTGCGTGTGAATTGGTGGAACTGGGCAGCGGCAGCTCAACCAAAACCCGCATCTTACTGGATGCCTACAATCAGCTGCGCTACCCTCTACACTATCTGCCAATTGATGTCAGTGCAGGTATCCTAGAAAGCAGTGCTAAGCAGCTGTTAGCAGATTATCCCTCGCTCCAGGTTCACGCTCTAGTCAGTACCTATGAACTGGCACTGAGACACCTGTCACCGGCTCAACTGCCTCACCGGATGATTTGTTTTATCGGTAGCACGTTGGGCAATCTTACTCCCCAGGAATATGATAAGTTCCTCTCCCAAATCATAGCTGCCCTCAATCAAGGTGAATATTTCTTACTAGGGGTAGACTTGCAAAAACCGAAGCAGCTGTTGGAAGCAGCCTATAACGATAGCCAGGGGGTAACAGCGGCGTTTAATCTCAATGTCCTGGATCATCTGAACCGGCGCTTTGAGGGAAACTTTGACACAACACAATTTGAACACTGGGCTTTTTATAACGAAACTCAGCATCAAATTGAAATTCACTTACGGAGTTTGCGATCGCAGACAGTCCAGTTACGCGCCCTCGACTTAACGGTTAAGTTGGAAACCGGCGAAACCATTCTAACGGAGATTTCTCGCAAGTTCGACCTCAAGGCGATACAGATGGAACTCCAAGCACGGGGTTTAGTGCCGCTCCAAGTGTGGACTGACCCAAATCAGTGGTTTGGTTTGTTGCTATGTCAGTTGCAATAGTCTGCATCAATTGCCGTTGCTGATTAGTAGCACAATTTTTTGAAAAACACAAGGAGACCTATACCAGTCCTAGATCTCCTTGTGCGTCAATAATCTAAACTCCAGTTAAAAGGCAATCAATTGCCGCCTGAAGTGACAGCTTTATTATGGTAGTTGGTATCTTCTGGCTTCAGGTGCCACTTGCCATCATCACCTTCCTCGTATTCTTGCTTTACGGAACTCCAAGCAACACTGAGAGCGCCCTCTTTGTCCATACCGTCTTCTTCGGCACTGTTGAATGCAGCAAGGAAAATATTCTGAGCATACTCAGGTAGTTTTTCTTTTAGTTCCGGAGCTAACTCATCAATTTGCTTAACAGGCATAAACACATTCCTATTATCTACGGTTGGGATCATTCTAAGAAGCGGGACGTACAAGTTCCTCTTCCCCAGATGTAGTTATGGCTTATTTATCCCTATGTCTTTTGCATTATCTAGTTTGAAGTTAAATTGTAGTCAGGAATACAAAAGGTGAGTTTCTAAGATTGCCCCAACTTCCAGAAGCAACTGGAAACCATATTCGTGAAGATGTGAGCCACAATTGGTACCAACAAGTTACCTGTTAAGAGGGCGCTATACCCTAGTAGTAACCCCACAGTGGTTGCCCAAACTACATAAGGCCATTCTTCGGAGCCACTGAGGTGCAAGATGCCAAAGCAAAGACTCGATAACACGACAGCGGGAAGAGCCGACCCAAAGGCGGGTAGCATTACACCTCGAAACAACAATTCTTCACCCAGCCCTGGGAGTAGTGCTAGCCAGATTAGGTCTGGCCAAAGCAAGGGCTTCAGTACAAGTTCCAAGTAGTAATCCGCACTTGTACGGTAGGCAGGCCAAAGGCGATAGATTAGGGAACTAGCAGCAGTGATAATTAGCCCAAGGCCAAGTCCTTGGGGCAAAGCCATTACCTTCCAGCTTAAGGGCAACAGGTAGATGTTACCGAATTGCAACCAAAGCTTGGCGATTAGTAGTAACAGGACTGCAGTTACTCCCATTGTCACAAGAATTTGGGTACGTGTCAGGGGTTGAATTTCTGGAGCGCGCTTTTGCTGTTCAGCCACGGGAATCTAAAGAAAACAATGAACAAGACGAGAGGGCTGGGCTCAGGGCAGCTGGATTAATACCTGTTTTATAGGCAACCAGCACACCCAGAGCCTCTAAATATGAGTGTACCTGTATAGCTTTAATCCCCAACTGTTCTGGAGAAACTTGCATCTGGGTCTGATTTTCCCGGACGGCGATAATTTGCACTCCTGCATGGCTTAAGCTCAAGACGGCGCTGCTGCCACAGGCAGTTGCTGGTATGACCACAGCATCCACTTGATCTGCCCACAAATCGCCTGGTTGAGAGCGATTCGTCAGTTGGGTAATAAACTGGGGTGCGCGACTAAGGCCGACCAGAACACTGGGTAAGAAGGTATAGCCCAATTCCTCAGCAGCTGAACGGGGAGATAAATGCGGGTCGAGGGGGAGGGGCAACAGGGCAGGAGAATGGGCGCAAGGGATTTGAAAGGTTCGTACCACCAGATGGCTAATTATAGCTTCTGCACCGGCAAGGGGATCGACGCCCTGCCCGTGGCGGTAGCTTTGCAGTGCCTCACTATCAATATCATCGGGGAAACGGGCAACAACTGCGATCGCTTTTGCCCCAGCCTTTTCGATCAACACCTTAGCTGCCCGTAACAAACTATCTGGATTCTCAATCGTTCCCCAGCTAGAGCTAGAAGCTGATAGCCGTAATTCTACCTTTAATGGTGCATCAGTTACAACATAATCAGTTAGATTTAGTCCTAGTGTAGCTCTCGTCGCATCAGCTGCCTGGAGTTGCCGCAACCGCAGGTCAGATGAAATCCCCTGGTCGAGGATTAAACCTACCCGGTTTTGATGCACTGGTCGCAGCCCCCAGGTGCCAGCCGCAAACTGGTCGAGGCCGTAGCCTTCAACATAGAAAGCATTTGGCAAGGGCCAGTACAGTTGGGCACCATTGAGAACGTTGGGGTGAGTGATTAGACGGTCTGCGACTTGCGCGATCGCTCTTGCAACTGGCAATGCATCTCCTGCATAACCCCCTATCGCTGCACCAATCCCAGTGGGTACGATTAAGATAACTGTGTATAGTCGCTGATTCACACCGAGGTAACTGCTAAGAATTCCCAAGTGACAACGGCTTCAACGTGGGCTTTCTGCCGTTCGACATCTATAGTTGTAACAGCCCAGCGTAGGGGTTCCCCCTGTTTTTGTAGTTCTGCCTCAATTGCTTGGTGCAGTTGGGCGGCTGTTTGCTGAAGATCGACTTCTGCGGTGATAAAGTGCGTTGTCATCATGGTTCTGCAATACGAGCTTGATTAATTAACGCTGCTGGAACTGTCCAAATTGCAGATGGTACACCTCATCTTCTTTTTCCGTTGAAATTTTCAAATCAGAACGCGCATAGGAGACACAGAGCAGGGCATACCCCTGTTTTTGGAGTTCTGGATTAATGCCCATACCATCGCTTTGATCCACAGTTCCTTCTAGAATCTGGGCGGCACAGGTGGTACAAACACCAGCATTACAGGAACTCGGCAGGTCTATTCCTGCGGCATAAGCCGATTGCAGGACGGTTTTATCCGCTGGTACTTCGATGGCATAAGTATTGCCTTGGTGGTGGATTTGAACGGTGTAACTCTGAGGCATATGTGACATTATCATACCCTTCTTTAGGGTAGGCTTCTTAATAACTCCAGTAATATAGCCTACACTGTTGAGCATAGTCTTCACCGGTCATTCTTGAGTCTTAATCTTCCCCTACACCCGAAACCCGAAACCCCACACCCCTTTCACGATAGGCGATCGCACAAAGCGGCATCGTGCGCATCCAACAAAAAAACCGGCTGGGCATTGCCTGGGGCAAGGATTAGGCAATGCGTACGTGCTCGTCGCAGCGTTGGCGCGCCCAATTCTTGTTTTACCACCAACACTGCGACGAGCACTCTTCTGGGGGCAAAACCGTAGAGCAACACAAGATTAGGCAGAATTATTTTGCGGCTATTCCATCTATACGCATAAATTGGGATTAGAATAGAAGAGTACATGATTGACAAAAACGGAAAAATAAGATTGAAAAACATGCGTTTGGTTGAAGAGGTGGATTTGGAGGCTTCGTCGCGCGAGCAAAGAAAAATGAGATTGAATGTGACTGTCCTTCCTACAACTTCAAATTGGTTGAAGGGGCGGGGTAACGCTAGTCTCATGATCGATGAATTGGTGGAAGCGGCGATTGTGGGAAATCTCGAACCAGCCGACCATCCCTTGCAAAAACTAGAAGAACTGATTCGCGAGAACTCGGAGTTGAAGGCAGCGCTAAGTCAAGTGCAAAGTCAAGTGCACAGTCAACCGGAAAAGGAATCAGCACGCCAGGACTACCAAGCTATTCGCGATAAAGTCCTGACTAGTTTGAAATTGGGCAAACAAGCGCCCGGATATAAGAGTGCGGTTAAAGCGCTTGACCGCTTCATCGCAGAACTGCAATAAGGGCGATTTCTCGACTGCGACTGGTCTGGCGATCCAGATAGGGTCGCCTTTAAGCGTAAGTCGAGAAATTTCTACCCGTAACGAAAAGAACTAGGCTGATCAAGTCATAAAGATAGAGAATCGGCATCCGATGATGGCTGTGATGGGAATCACTGGTGAAATAGCAAAAGAAAAAGCTGCTGGTTCTGGCAGCTTGCAGATGCACTTTTTGGATGCACTGTACAATTTTGTTCAAATCAGATATCGAGTCTAGACTGAAATTAAGCAGTGGGTAGCTTTTACCACCCAGCTTTTGCAGGCACGCTAAGATATTTACATAACGGCCTCAGCTAAATCTTTCTTAACAAATCCCTAGCGATCTGCTCCCATTCCTGTTTCAGCTCTTCTTTAAACTCTGGTTGCCCGCTGCGTTTATACCAGTAACGAGCGTTGCTCAAGTCGCCCTCTTTTCGATGTAGGTATGCGTGAACCCATGCGCTGTCAGGATCGCTAGCATTTTGCGTAATTTGGTGAGCTTTCTCCCAATCTCCTTTTTTGTCGTACCACAGTGCCTGCAGCGCCTGAGGCCAAGACTCAGGAAAGATGTCCTGTTTTTCCATCAACTGTATGAATTCATCTAATTTCATCATCTCTCCCAGATTGTTTAACTACAGTTGGCATAGACTCGGCATGGCTACCGACGTGTAATGACGGCAAGTTTCCCGAGAGATTAGCCTATAAGGGAGGAGGCAGTAGGAAGTTCTAGCTATCTGTTAAGTTTATTGACGAAGCTTGTTGCAAAGACTTTTCAAACGCCATTCGCTGTTCAACGTTGTGCAGGAAGTAGCCATTAATCATCGCAGAAGCTAGAAGCCGACCGAGATTTTCGCGACTCGTAGTGACAGTCACGTTGAAGTGTTCTGAAGGCAGGTTGCCTAACATTCCCACAACAGTGCGTTCCATGACCTGAAACACCTCATTTGAAGAAGGCTTGGATAGTTGGGCAACTGTCTCTGGGGTCATAGATTGGACGTATTGCCATAGCGAGTTTCCGCCTTCAGACTCGCTGCCAAAGAACTCCGAACCTCGATTTGACAGATTATTCATGGTATTAGACTGTAATCTTTCTGTTTGTTGACATTACTAATTTAACAGGCGGAGTAGACGTAGCTAAGTGAGTGCAACCGAACCGCAGGCGACGGATTCTCCTACAAACTAGAAGAGCGTTGAAAGACTACCGAAAGATTGTTCGCTGGCATCTGGTAAGTATCAAGGATTTTAAGGTGTTGTGTGCTGGCTGCCGCTACAACTTCGTCGAGGTCACGCACACCCCAGTCCGGGTCTTTTGCACGCAGAGCCTGATCAAAAGCCGCATTACTTGGCGAGGTGTGTTCTCCGCCTTGTTTAAACGGGCCATACAAATAGAGAATGCCGCCGGGTGGGAGGAGACGACCAGCGCCCGCCATTAGTCCGAGGGATGCTGACCACGGTGAAATGTGGATCATATTGATGTTGACGATAGCTACGAGCGGTGAGGTATTAAAGTTATAACGATTCAGCCACTCAGGAGATACGCCCGTCTCTATTGACCAGACTGGCGCACGAACATCAAGGTCGAGAGGTGGATAAAGATTGGAAGCAGGATTGTATGTACGCCATGCGGCAATGCTGGCACGTAATTGTGGATTGGGGTCGGAGGGCAGCCATTTACGCGGACTGAGGCGCGGGGCAAAAAAGGCCGCATGTTCGCCAGTACCACTGGCCACTTCTAAAACAGTGCCACTCGGGGGCAGCACGCGCTTCAAAACTTCAAGGATAGGCTCACGGTTACGCTCTGTTGCAGGTGCATATTGTCGCGCGTCGTCGGGTGTATTCATCTCGCCCTTTTGCATATTATGAATCAAATTTACCTTCAGGAAAAGTGTCCATTACTCTCCTGTATTTTTGGTTTATTTAACTCCCTGCACTTAGCCTCTGCCTGTTTATGAGCATCTTCGTAGTCATTACCGCCCAACATTAGGTCGCCGTAATACTTATAAGGTGGATCTCCATAGATAGGAAGTGGCTCGTCGTCTGGATAATCTTCCTTAGCCTCTTCTACTGCTGCTTTCAGTTTGTTGACGGTTAGACGTTGTGCCGGAAAATAGTAGAGTTCTTGGGCATTCTTGTTTAAGTGTGGCAGTGTTGGATCGGCAATACGATCATCAAGCTCAATCCAGCTATACTCAATGGGTATGTATGGCTCTCCAGCCAAGGCTAAAAACCCTTGGACATACATTGCTCCCTCGGTTAACAATGCCGCCTTATAAGCATTGTCAAAGCAGTCATTAGCCTGGCTTTTGATGCGTTTAGCAATTTCTATTGAAAGAGTCTCATCTAATGGTTTGCTCATACTGAAGTATTCCCCTGGTGTAACATTTTGGTGTGCTTGTTGTTCCGCATTTTTAGGTGGTCGATGGGTGAGTCTTCAGCAACTTGTTTAATGCTCCACTACAGCACAGCTTCAATTGATTAAGATATACCTAATTTTACCCAAGATTTGACTGTAATGTTAGCATCGAGTGCGAATCATGGTGACGGAGGAGGAAGAATCTGTGTCTATCCACTCACTGAGTCGTTGTTCTTTGTTTTATTCTCGAATTACGGCAAGCCAGAACTGGGGTAGGTCCGAGCGTTATTGGTTTCGACTTCTTTATTAATGGCAGCACGATAGGTATCAACGGCATGGTTGGGCAGAAGATCGCCATATTGTGTCAAGAAAGACCACGCTTGCCCGACGTGTACATAGACATCATGACGAAAGATAGTCGGGGGTGAGAGGGGAATCGAATCTGCCAGATTGAAGATGCGATAGCTGTTGGGAACCATCTGACTGTGCATTTGAGCAAAGTTTGGATTGCCAACCCGTGGTCCGCCATAAGTGTACAGTCGGATTTGCTCTTTGAGTTTGGGAACCTTCAGTGCAATATCAACTGCTGCAAGGGTGGCAAGGGCAGACCCCAAGCTGTGCCCTGATATATAGCAAGGCAGGGATGGATTTAACTGACTGGCAATTTCACGAGTTTGCTGAGCCAGATCTTTATAAATATTGGCAAAACCGGAGTGGATTTTACTATTAGCAAAACCTTCATAGCCTTTTTGAAAAAGCAGTATATCTCCAATCCACTCAGTTGTTCTTTGAGTGCCGCGAAAAATGATGATGTTGGCAGTCTTGGAGGTCAGAACAAAGCCAAAGTAGACAGGAATGAGCTGCTTGAGTTTCACTGTTTGTTTAACAGTCTGACCGATCACCCCCTGGGCAGCGTCTAAATTATCTTCAACCGGGTCTTGAGTGGCAGGAGGCGAATGGGTTGTCGCTGGTACATCAACCTCAACGGTTTCTGAACTCCGCGCATCTTCCAAACCCTTGAATGAGGCGATCTGAGTATAGCCATCTAGCTGAGGAGTGTATGCAGGTAAGGATTTAATCAACCCATTAAAGGCGGGATCTACCTTACCTGATAGGTATTGCTGAGTCCCCAACTTGCTACACTGGATCAGAAGCTTAGATATGCCGCGCTCGTAGGCAACTTTGGGTGGCGTCAGCTTTAACGATGCCTGAATCTCTATTCCTTGATTGATTTTCTTGGCATCGGCTTCAAATGTTTCCTTCAAAAGACTGTGAAGGTTTGTCTGAGATTTCTCCCGAGCCAATGCCTCTAGCTTGCTTTTCGCTTGCAGCCGCTGGTAATTGCGAGTTGCAGTTGCCACCACCCCAAATGTCAGTCCTGCAAGCAGAATTTGCCGACGCAATAGCTTCATTATCGCCTTCCTTCACGACCACTCGCATAGAACTGGTTGGTTACTTGTCCCAGTGTCCAAGTAAGGGTAAACAAAGCCGCTGAAATGCCAAACCCAGAGAACAGTGGCACAAACAACCCAAAACAGAAAATCGTCACCCAAGCCATAAAGGCGAGCGCAAAGGCTCCCAGAAAACCAAAGATGTTTCCGGCGATCGCCAAGGGATCTTGACCTTTGGTATAGCCCCACGAATAGCCTATATCCCAAATCATTTTCAGGATCAATCCACCCACGACAAGCATAGTCAATGTTAGAGTACCACGAACCGGATTTAGCCCGATGAGTGCTGCTCCCATCGCATAATCCAGAATTAGATTGCGAATTTGTCGGTTGCGTTGGATGAGAAATGGCGGTGTTGCGATCGTCTCAGGTTGTTGTGAATTATTTGACATATAAGCATGAGCCATTTGTAGCTAGCTTGGCGTGAAGGTGGGAAACTGAAAATCACGACTTAGTTACCGAGTCTAGAAGCTCACCATCCAGGGGGCTTGGAGTCCAGCCCTTGACGCTTTGACGCTTGGCTGAAAGGGGGTGCGAGTGGACAATCGGCAGGCGCACTACTTCCTGATTGAGGATTTCGTCTACCTGCTGATAAATCTTGATTCGCTCAGCTTTGTCACTAACAGCACGCCCTTGATCCAACAGTTTTAAAACTTGGTCATTTTTCCAGTTTCCTAAGTCGGCAGTGGCACCAGGGCCGAAATGGGGATAGTAAAAGTTGTCGGGATCTCCATAGTCAGCAGTCCACCCATACATATAGGCTTGGTAGCCAGGGGGTTTGTTGCGGTCAGCGAGGTAGGCAGCAAAGTCCTTTGTTTGCAAGCTGACTCTAATGCCAACCGCGCTCAGGTCAGCAGCGAAGGCTTCAGCAATCGGTTTAGGGGTGGGGTAGTACGGTCTGCTGACTGGCAGATACCAGAGTTGAAGGTCAAAGCCATTCGGGTAGCCCGCTTGGGCAAGGAGTTGCTTTGCTTTCTGTGGGTTGTAATCATAGTCAGTTACATTTTGCGACTGAAACTCCTTGAACGTGGGAGGAATAAAGTGAGGGTTGGATTCAGCCGTATCGCCCCAGAAAGCTTTGATAATCTCGTTTTTGTTAATTGCGTGGGCAATTGCCTGACGCACTTCTGTTTTTTTAAAAGGCTCGTAGCTGGGGTTTAAAGCAAGGTAGCCGACGTTGAGTGAAGGGCGGGGTACCGCCGACAAATTCGAGTCCTTCTGGAGTTCTTTGAGCTGATCCGGAGTAAGCTGCACAGTGATATCAATCGTCCCCGACCGGAGTTGCGCTAACCTTGCTGCTGGGTCGGTAATGAAGCGGAACACCAACTGCTCTGACTTAGGAAAGCCTTGCTTCCAGTAATTCGGGTTCTTTGTGAGGACGATGCTATCGCCTGTACGCCATTCCTTGAAAACAAAGGGGCCAGTCCCTACAGCTGTCGAGGACGGAGTGCCGTATTTTGCCTGAGCTTTTTTAATCGCAGTAGGGCTAGATATACCGAAGTAGCCTGCCGCGAGCGCCGATGGCAAGACGGTGAAGGGCTGCTTGAGGACAAACCTAACAGTATCCTTGCCCTCTGCCACTACATCTTGCAATAAAGATTTGGGAGTTCCCTTATAGCCACCGAAAATATCTCCCCAACTTTCGTAGGTTTTACCGGCATCGCGGTACCCGTACTCGCTCTTCGGGTTCCACCAGCGCTCCACGTTGAATCTTACCGCCTCAGCGTCGAGATCCGTACCATCGTGAAACTTGACTCCTGGGCGGAGTTTGAAAGTCCAAACTTTGCCGTCGGCAGAAGAATTCCACTTGGTCGCCAGACCAGGTTCGAGTTCTGTGGTACCTGGCTTAAAGGCGATCAAGCGATCGTAGATTTGTTCATGGACAATAATTGAGTTGCCGTCGGTTATATTCCCAGATTCTAGATTCACTGGTTCTCTACCCAAGCCGTAGACTAACGCACCCGGTGGAGCCGCAGTTGGGGTAGCTGTTGGCGACGCAGAGCTATTGCTAGCCTGGTTCGTCGAGGGGCTACTACAGTTTGAGATCGCGATCGTCAAGGCAAAAGCCACAGCCAAAAGAGCAGGTCGCCATTGCTTCCATCTCCTCATCACACTCACTCCTTTTTCCATGTGATCTAAGCCAGGGTATATAACCCAACAACACCCTAAATCTTATGAATCAAATTATACTAGTGTTTGTGACAACTGGCATTATCTAAAATGAGCGCGATTTCTGAGTTGAATTTTTTTAAAAAGTCCGGCTTATATTGTCAATGTGTGGATTTAGCTCCATCGATTTGATGGTTGGAGACATGATGAAACGACAGCATTTATTCAATAGCCTTTGGGCAAGCCTTACAGCAGCAGTATTAGCAACTCAGCCTGCTTGGGCTGATACGATGCAAGCGAGTGCAGTACGGCTCAACCCGAAAGTCAATGGTATAAAGGAAAAACCAGTTCCTAGCTATCTCAACCCTAACCCTAATCCCTTACAGTTTCCTACCTTACCTGAGTCAGTGCAAATTCAGGGAACTCAGCCTATTACTTTGCAACAAGCTCAGGAACTAGCACGGCGCAATAATCAGTCACTACAGGTTGGGGAACTGACTTTTGAACGCAGCCTCGCTGGCCTGCTGTTGCAACAAGCCGCCGAGTATCCCACCATTAATATAGCGTTTCCTGAGCTAGTGAGGTATACTTAAAAATAAGTTGTGTATTTTACTCAAATAGAAATGAAGGCATACTCACTCGACTTACGTCAAAAAATTGTGGATATATACTTAGAGGGTAAA
>JAABUZ0100003425.1_pt1 | contig 23570 bp, 30 predicted proteins | sample 5562091 | NCBI WGS metagenome assembly JAABUZ01 (sample SAMN12813069, study PRJNA571459) | rock metagenome | isolation source: Antarctica rocks | place: Antarctica: Victoria Land, Linnaeus Terrace sud | collected 2015-12-21
GCCAGGGCGACCAGGCGATCCTGCTCGTCCTCGAGCAGCTGCCAGAGCTCGCCCAGCAGCCGGTCGAGGCCGGCCGAGGTGACCGCGCTGTGCGCGAGCGAGCCGGTGAGGAAGACGTCGCCGACCTCGTCGGTGCCGAAGTGCACGTCGCGCAGCCGGAGGTTGCGGGCCAGCAGGTGCCGGTGCAGCGCGGCGGGATCGGCGCAGGCGTCCGGCACCACGTGCATGACAAAGGCCTCGACCGCCACCGCCTGCTCGCCGGCGAGCAGCCACACCAGGGTCGTACGTCGGCGGGTGCCGCGCAAGGTCACCAGGTAGGCCCCGACCTCGACCCGCTCGAGCTCGGCGCCGATCCCGGTCAGGACGTCGAGCAGCTGTCCGTCGAGCTGCCAGACCGCGTCCGCGCGGCTCACCGAACGCCTGATGTCACCGGTCGGGGTCGGCGAAGTGGGCGAACGCGGCGAGGTTCGCGGCGGACTCGCCGTTCTTCTGCCGCCAGGCCCACTCGCGCCGGATCGAGCTGGCGAAGCCGATCTCGAGCAGCCGGTCGAAGGACTCGTCGGCGTACTGCAGGACGCTGCCGAGCAGGCGGTCGACCTCATCGGCGGTGACCGCGTGCAGGGGCAGGCGGCCGACGAGGTAGACGTCGCCGGCCTTGTCGAGGCAGAAGGCGACGGCGTACATGCGGGCGTTGCGCCGCAGCAGGAAGCGCATGAACTCCTCGTGCTGCTCGTCCGGCTTGCGGCAGACAAAGGCCTCGACGAGCAGCGCGTGCTGGCCCAGGACGAGCCAGCAGGAGGTGGCGAGCTTGTGCTGGCCGGGGAGCCGCACGAAGAACTGGCCGGGTCCGGGACTGTCGTAGGAGAGCTGGGCCTCGTCCAGGGCTGCCTGGATGACGTCGGCCGGGTCCTGCGCGGCCTGACCGGTCGACGCGGGGGCGGTCATCGCGCAACCGCCAGTCGCTGGACCTGGACGCTGCTCAGCGCGTCCCGGTAGGTGGCCAACAGCCCGTCGGCGGTGGCGGCCCAGGAGAACGCAGCGGCGTGGGCGACGGCCCCGACCGACAGCTCGGGACGCAGGGACAAACCGCGGGTCAGCGCGGACGCCCACGCCGAGGGGTCGTGGCCGGGCACGAGCAGCCCGCTCACTCCGTCCTGCACGGTGGTACGCAAACCACCCACATCGGTGGCGACGACGGGGGTGCCGCAGGCCTGCGCCTCCAGGGCCACCAGGCCGAAGGACTCGTTGTGCGAGGGGACGGCCACCAGGTCGGCCGCGAGGTACCAGTCGCGCAGGCGCTGCGGGTCGCACGGCGGCTCGAAGCGCACCGGGAGGCCGAGCTCCCCGGCCAGGCGCTGCAGGGCCGCGGGCTCGGTGAGCCCGGAGCCGCTGGGTCCGCCGACGACGGCCACCACCAGGCGGTCGCGCAGCTCCGGCGAGCGCTCGAGCAGCCGCGCCGCGGCCGACAGGAGCACGTCTGGGGCCTTGAGCGGCTGGATGCGCCCCACGTAGAGCAGCAGAACGGCATCGGCCGGTACGCCGAGGCGGGTGCGGGCGGTCTCACCGGCGGGGTTGCCGGCCTCGCCCGGCCGGAAGTGCTCGAGGTCCACGCCGGGGGCCACGGTCACCACCCGCGCGGGATCGGCGTCGTACAGGCCGATGAGCTCCTGCGCCTCGTCCGTGGTGTTGGTGACGAGCCGGTCGGCGGCCTGCACGACCTGCTGCTCGCCGACGACTCGGCGCAGCGGCTCGGGAGCGTCGCCGGCCGCGAGCGCGAGGTTCTTGACCTTGGCCAGGGTGTGCGCGGTGTGCACGAGCGGCACGCCCCAGCGCTCACTGGCGAGCCAGCCGACCTGGCCGGACAGCCAGTAGTGGGAGTGCACGACGTCGTACCAGCCGGGCTCGTGCTGAGCCTCGGCGCGCAGCACACCGGAGGTGAGCGCGCACAGCTGGGACGGCAGGTCGTCCTTGCCGAGCCCCTCGAACGGCCCGGAGATCAGGTGCCGGACGGTGACGCCCGGCGCGAGCTCGACGACGGGCGGCAGGTCGCTGGAGGTCGCGCGGGTGAACACCTCGACCTCCAGACCCGCCCGGGCCAGGCGCTTGCTGGTCTCCACGACGTAGACGTTGAGGCCGCCGGCGTCGCCGGTGCCGGGCTGCTCCAGCGGGGAGGTGTGGACCGACAGGACGGCGACCCGCCGGGGCCGGATCGTGCTGAGCTTCATCGCCTGCACCGCCTCATCACCTGGAGGTCCCCACGGGGGCATCCTGCCCCCTGCAGCCCAACCCGCCACCGGGAGGCAGACTTCCCACGTGACCAGCGGACGTACGGCAGTGGTGACCGGGGCGAGTAGCGGGATCGGCGCGGCGACCGCCCTGCGGCTCGCGCAGGACGGCTGGCAGGTCGTCGCGGCCGCCCGCCGGCAGGACCGGCTGGGCGAGCTGGCCGCGCAGCACCCGTCGATCCGCCCGTGCGCCCTGGACGTCACCGACCCGCACTCGGTGGAGGCGCTCGCCGACGCGGCGCCGGCCTGCGACCTGCTCGTGGCGAACGCCGGCGGCGCCTTCGACCTCGCGCCGCTCGCCGACGCCGACGTCGACACCTGGGCCCGCATGTACGACGTGAACGTGCTCGGCCTGGTCCGTTGCGTCCAGGCCCTGCTGCCGGCCCTGACCGCCTCGGCTACCGGCCACGTCGTGATGACCGGCTCGACGGCCGGCCGCTGGGTCTACGAGGGCGGCGGCGGATACGTCGCGGCCAAGCACGCGGTCGCTGCCCTGCGCGAGACGCTGCGGCTGGAGATCGCCGACCGCGCCGTACGGGTCAGCGAGGTCGCGCCCGGCATGGTCGCGACGCAAGAGTTCTCCACCGTCCGCTTCGGTGGCGACGAGGCGAAGGCGGCGGCCGTGTACGAGGGCGTCGAGGCACTCACCGCAGGCGACATCGCCGACGTCATCGCCTGGGTTGCCTCCCGACCCGCGCACGTCAACATCGACGTCGTACAGGTGACGCCGCGCCAGCAGGCCGGCGTCGGCAAGGTCCTGCGCACCTGAGCCGGCCGAGGGGGCCGGGGCCTATCGTCGGCGGGTGACCGAGCCGCGCCAGGGCCTGCAGGACGCCGAGCGGGTCGAGGACGGCCACACGCACCGGGTCCACAACGGCAAGCGGGACCTCACCCTCGACGAGCTCGCCCGCCAGCAGCCGGGGATGGACCGCCTGATGGCCGAGGTCGGGCCGCGCCTGCACCGGGCCTACCACGCCGCGAAGGCCGGCAACTGGCCGCTGTCGGCGTACTTCTCCAAGAGCGCCGTGAAGCAGCTGGCGCTGTCCGCGCAGAGCCGGCCGAAGTACGAGCCGGAGATGACGGCGTACCTGCGCGTGGACTACGCGCCCGTGACCGAGGCGATCAAGGCCCGTGACCTGCCGGCGTTCGAGGCGGCCTGGGCCGTGATGGTCGACCGCGCCAATGCGCTGCACGGCGTGTTCGGCAAGCCCTACATCGGTTGGAAGACGCCCGAGCAGCCGCCGGACGACCTGGACCTCACCGCCGGGATGGACGCATGACCTATGACGTGCACCAGGTACTCGCGCAGGAGAGCGCCGCCTTCGCCCGGGCCGCGCAGCGGGGGCTCGGCGCGCCGGTCCCGAGCTGCCCGGACTGGGACGTGTTGGCCCTCGTGCAGCACCTGGGCGTCGTACAGCGGTCCCATGCCTCGCACGTGACCCGCGGCGTCACCGACCCGCCGACCGGCGAGCGCCCGGTGGCTCCGAAGGACGACGTGCTGGCGTGGTTCGAGCAGGGGACGCAGGTGCTGCTGAACGCGCTGCAGGAGCTGCCACCCGAGGCCCCCGCGTGGAACTGGGCGTCCCAGACCCCGCAGGTCGTCGGGTTCTGGCCCCGGCGGATGGCCCTGGAGGCTGCCGTGCACCGCTGGGACGCCGAGAACGCGCACGGGCCGGCGGCCGGCTTCGACGTACCCGTGGCCGTGGACGGCATCGATGAGGTGCTGGGAGTGTTCCGGCCGGCGCGGCTGCGGCACCGCGCCGGTACGGCGTCGGGCATCGTCCGGATCGTGCTGACCGACAGCGAGGCGAGCTGGACGCTCGAGCTGACGCCCGGGGACCTCACGCCTGGTCACCAGCCGCCGGACGCCGTCCTGACCGGTAGCTCGTCCGAGGTCTTGCTCGCCCTGTGGGGCCGGACGCCGATGACGACGCTGTCCGTGGCGGGCGAGCAGGCGCTGGTCACGGCCCTGCCCGTCGGCTGACCCGCCGCGACCGGTCAGCCCTGGAGCAGCAGGGCGAGCTCGGCGTCGAGGTCGACGGCGTCGCCTTCCAGACCGGTCGGTACGGCGAGGTAGGTCTGCTGCAGGAACTCGACGAGGTCGTTGCGGTCGAGCTCGAAAAGCGCCGACCCGGACGGCGAGGCGACCGCCAGGTTGACCACCCGCTCGGCGCCGTGGAACGCCGGCCAGACGCGGATGTCGCCCTCCCCCACCGCGCCGGCAATGCCGTCGGTCAGCAGCTGGCGCGCGAACAACCACTCGATCACGCCGTCGCCCTCGCCACCGGTGTGGAAGGCGACGCGGACCGCCCACGGGTCCACCACGTCGTACCGCAGGCCGGCGACGACGGGCAGGCACGGGCCGCCGGGCACGACCAGGCGCAGCTCGAGCTCGGTCTGGACGGTGGGGATGTGGCTCATCGGAGGTCTCCTGGTTCGGCGGTGCGGCGACATCCCGACAACGACGCCGGCAGCAGTCCGACACGGCAGGTGCCCCAACTGCTCTCTCAGACCAGGACAGCCCGGGACAAGCCAGGCCAGTGCACCGCGGCAGGACGCGTCGCACGGCCGAGTACGGGGTAGGCGCAGCGCATGGCAGAGGAGCTGGTGGTGCTGCGCGGCGGAAGCCGCGACGGGGAGTCGACGTGGGTGCAGGAGGGCGTGCGGCGACTGCTCGCCGCCAGCGACGCGCCCGGGCTCGTCGAGGTCTACGAGGCCGACGGCAGGACCGCGCACGTCGCCGGCAACAACGAGGACGCGCTGGTGTTCATCCACGTCGGGCAGGAGCCGGCCGGTGAGATGGCGCCGGAGCTGCAGCACGCCCCAGGTGGGAGCTGACCAGCTCCCGGAACCGCGCGCGCTCCCGGAAGACCACGCCCGGCCGGTCGAACACGACCAGGCGCGCACTCGGCAGGACGTTCGCGAGGTCACGCCCGACCTGGGCCGGGTGCAACGGATCGCCTTCCTGAGCCAGGATGAGCACCTCGGCGGTCACGCTCGCCAACTGCGTGCGGTCGACGACAGGCACATCCCCGGTCAGGTCGCGAAGGACCACCGCCACACCCGGTGAGTCCAGCAGGAACTCGGTCCGGGCGGCGGCGTAGGCCGCGGCGGCCGGACGCAGGTCCGGCGGCAGCTCCTGCAGGACGCCGCGCAGCACCGCGTCGCGGTCGCCGGCCGTCAGCGCATCGGCCAGCACCGACAGCCGGCGTACGGCAGGATCGGACCGCGCGTGGTCGAGCACGGCCGGCAGGAACAGCACCACCCGGGTGAACCGGTCCGGCCGGCGGGCGAGCAGGCGCAGCAGGCTGCCGGCGCCCATCGACACGCCCAGGGCCTGGGTCGCGAGGTGGTCGTCCGCCACGGCCGCCAGGTCGTCGGCCAGCGCGTCGTAGGTGATCGGCCCCGCGGGCAGCGGCGACGCGCCGTGCCCACGGGCGGCGTACAGCACCCGCGTCCCCGGCACACCGCCGACCAGCGGCCTGGTCTCGGCCACGCTCGCGCCCAGCCCATGAGCCACGACGGTCACGGGCTCACCCGACCCGGTGCTCATTACCCCCATGGGCCGCCGCGGCGGGTGCCCCGCAGGGCGGGACGTACGTCGGCGAGGTAGACCGCGGCCGCCAAAACCCCCAGCAGGCCGAGGATGTTGAGCAGACCGGTCGCCGACAGCAGCACCGCGAGCGCCAGGATCACCACCCAGGCCGTCTTGGTGAGCTTGCCGTTGAGCTCGTACGCCGCGGCGGGGCGCAGGCACGCGTCGACCAGGGCCCAGATCTTGAGGACCGCGACGCCCAGGCCGACCACGAGCAGCAGCACGTTCGAGGGGTCCACTGACAGCATCATCTGGCCATCCTGCCCTCCGCCGGTGACAGCGCGCGACCCCCGGGCCGGGGGCTCCGAGGGTCGCGACGAGCGGGGTTCTCGCTAGCCGAGCTTGCGGCCCGCGCCCTGCACGGCCTTCTCGCCGGACTTCGCGGACCGCTTGGCGGCGGTCGCGGAGGCCTCGGCCTTGCGCACCGCCTGCTTGCCCTCGGCGATGGCGGCCTCGGTCGCCGGCTGACGACGAATCTGGGTCACGAGGCGCTCGCCGCGGCGGGAGAGCCGGTTGTAGCCCTTGCTGACCCGGTCGCCGGCCTCGTTGACCCGTGTCCCCACGGTGCCGCGCAGGCCCTTGACGGAGGCGTCCTTGACCTGCTCGAGCGCGAGATCAGCGACGCCGACGAAGGCGAACAGGGGCTTCTTGGCCTCGGCGGTGTCGATCGTCGGCAGGTTCTTCAGGGTGAAGCGGCCGGTGACGGTGTTGCCAGTCTTGTTGACGTTGGCGCTAGCGGTCATGTCGGGTGCCTCCTCGGCGACGTTCGTGCTTCGTGGGTACGGGAGTCGTGCAGGTCAGGCGCTCGGCGGGGTCAGTGCCGTCGCCTTCGCAGCCTTGGCCTTCGCGGGCTTGGGGGTCGGGACCTTGGCGGTCCGGGCCTTGGCGGTCGGGACCTTGGCCGCTGAGCCCTCGGCCGCGACGATCACCGCGGGGGCGGCCTCCAGGACGAGCGCGGCGCTCGCGGCGTTCTCCTTGCGGAAGCTGTCGTAGATCTCGACGAGCACCTGCTTCTGCCGCTCGGTCAGTGCCTCGTCGGACAGCACAGCGTCCAGGACGAGACCACCGGCCTCGCGCTGCTCGAGGATCCCGGCCTGGACGTAGAGCACTTCCGCGGAGATGCGCAGCCCCTTGGCGATCTGCTGCAGGATCTCGGCACTGGGCTTGCGCAGGCCACGCTCGATCTGGCTGAGGTAGGGGTTGCTCACGCCGGCCAACTTGGCGAGCTGGCGAAGGGAGATCTGCGACGTGGCGCGCTGCTCGCGGATGTAGTCCCCGAGATGACGGACGTCGATGCTGGGCAACTCCGCTCCTCCCGGTCAGTCGCGACGGACATCAACGACGGTACGCCGGGGTGCTAGCTGTTGCAAGCGCTCCCGCAAGCACCTGGGCGTGACGTGCCGCACACTCAGCGGTCGGGGGAGCCTGCCGCCGGGCGATCGGCCGACCAGCGGTTAGTGAGCTGTCGCGCGGCGGCGAACTGCCCCACCTCGTCGAGCGGGGTCCGGCGGCTCCTCGAGCGCCACAACACCACGGCGAGAGCGGCCAGGACGGCCAGGACGGCCAGGACGCCCAGCACTGCTGCCACGACGTGGGCTGCGTCCACCAGGTTCTCCTGCTCGACTCCGGGTCTGCTCGCCTCACCGTAGGGGACGGGGACAAGGATCACGAGCTTCTGCGCAGCTCGGGCGGTTCCGCGAGCAATGCCGTCTTCGCTACGGTCTGGGGGCGCCACCGGCCGGCTGACCGGGTCGGGACGGGGACCTCCGAGCGAGTCTCAGCGAGGGGGCGACTGCTCCGTGCCCCCGCGCAGGTCCTGCGACGCGGGTCCTGACGTCGTACCGGGGCCGGACCCGGAGCCGGACCCGGAGTCGGACCCCGAGGTGCCGCCCTCTTCCACGAGCTCCTCGAAGACCTTGCGGAAGTCCAGCATCGCGTTGCGTACCGACTCGGTATCGGCGGTGTGCCCGTGGCTGGCCAGCTCCACGTCGTGCGCGGACCGGTAGTCCGACAGCACGTGCGCATGGTCGACGCTCAGCAGCCTTGCCTGGTTGTCGAAGTCCTTTGTCGGGTAGCCGCGCTCGGCCATGAGCTGGGTGACGAGGGTGTCCGCCTCGTTCAGCGCGAGCTCCGGCGCGTCCACGAACTTGTTCTGGGTGGCGGTCCAGCTGACCAGGTAGCGCTGGCGGGCCGCGGCGGACAGCGGCCGCAGCTCGAGCTCGGCGTGCTCGTCCTTGCGCGCGGCGAGATCGCGCTCGGCGTCGCGTCGCTTGCCGCTGCCCTCGACGCTGCGGTCGTACTCGGGACCGAACTCGGACTGGAGCTTCTGGGTCCGCCGCTTGCGTGCGGCCGCCGCCACGGCGGCCGCGATGATCGCGAGGACCACCACCACCACGATGATGATGACGACCAGGGTTGTGGTGCTCATCTGCTGCCTCCATGACGCGGTCCGGCTGACGCGGACCACCGCCCGGGTCAGATGCCCGATGCGACGACGATCACACGGGGAACCGGGCTCGCGTACGTGACCGTTAACATGTGACATCGAGACTGTCACGGTTGGTGGCATGCTGCTCTCCACCCCACCCGCCGCCGGCGCTGCCCTCGGCGAGGTCGTCGGCGCCACTGCCGGCGTCGGCCTGGTCTCGCTGGGCCTGCTCGCCGTCGCGGTCGCGCACCGCACCCGGCATACGACGGTGCTCACCCGGGCCGCGCAGGGCGCCGGTCGTCTCGTCGGGCGGCCCGGCTGGGCCGCGCTGCCCTCCCTGGTCACCAGTGTGGCCCTGCTGATCGCCCTGTTCGGAATGCTGTGGGACATCTCCCTGCACATCGGCAACGGCCGCGACCCCGGACCGCTGGCGAACCCGGCGCACTACTTCATCCTGGCCGGGCTCTACCTCGTGTTCGCCTCCGGGGTGCTGGCCGTCATCCTGCCGCTGGACGAGGTGCCCGGGCCGGCGTCGGTGCGGCTGCGCGGCGCGTGGCGGGCGCCGGTCGGGGGCCTGCTGGTGGCCGGCTCGGGCTTCTACGCGCTGCTCGGCTTCCCGCTGGATGACGTGTGGCACCGGCTGTTCGGCCAGGACGTGACGCTGTTCGGACCCACCCACCTGATGCTGATCACCGGCGCCGGCCTCTCGCTCATCGGACTGCTCGTGCTCGACCGCGAGGGCGCGGCGGCGGTCACCAGCGGGGCGGCCGGCAACGCCACGGCGCCGTCGGTACGCCCGCTGCTGGCCCGGCTGCGCCAGACGGCCAGCCTGGGCGGGATGCTGATCGGGCTGTCGGTGTTCCAGGGCGAGTTCGACTTCGGCGTACCACAGTTCCGGATGGTCCTGCACCCCATGATGATCGCGGCGGCGGCGGGGCTCGCCCTCGTCGCGGCCCGGCTGCTGCTCGGCCGCGGCGGGGCGCTGGGCTGCGCGGCGTTCTTCCTGCTGGTCCGGACCACGATCGCCGTGCTCGTCGGTCCGGTCCTCGGCGAGCCCCGGCCGTCGTTCCCGCTGTACCTCGGGGAGGCGCTCGTCGTGGAGCTGATGGCCCTCGCGCCGCTGGTGCGCCGACCCCTTCTGTACGGCGCGGTGGGTGGCCTGCTGATCGGTACGGCCGGCACGGCGACCGAGGCCGCATGGAGCAGGCTCGCCTACCAGCTGCCATGGACGCGGGACATCGCGGTGGAGGGGGTGCTGCTCAGCGCGCTGGCCGGGACGGCCGCCGGGCTGTGCGGCGCGCTGCTCGCCCTCGGCGTGCAGGGCCGGCTGCCCCGCCCCCGCGTGGCCCGACCGGTGCTGGGGCTCAGCGTGCTCGTGCTGGCCGCGCTCGCGACCGACGCTCTGGTCGCGACCGTGCCGGCCGGCGCGTCGGCCCAGGTCTCCCTGACCCGCGCGGGCACGGGTGACGGCCCGAGGGTCACGGCCGCCGTCACGCTCCAGCCGCGCTCGCTCGGCCACGACCCGTCCTGGCTGCAGATCACCGCCTGGCAGGGCGGTGGCCTCGTCGTCGACCGGCTCGTCCGCACCGGCCCGGGCACGTATCGCTCGACCCGGCCCGTTCCCGTGTACGGCGACTGGAAGACCCTGCTGCGCCTGCACGACGGGCGCGAGCTGAGCGCCGTACCGCTGTATCTGCCGGCCGACCGCGCAATCGGCAAGGGCGTGGCCGCCGTCAACGCCGAGCCCGAGTTCACCCGGCCGTTCACCGCCGAGCGCGCGATCCTGCAGCGCGAGCGCCGCACCGACGTGCCGGGCTGGTTGTGGGCGGCGGCCTCACTGGTCGTGCTCGCCTGCTCCGTCGCGCTCGTGGCGTCGCTGGCCCTCGGCGTCGGACGGCTGAACCGGTCGCTGCAGGGTGAGCCGGCGCCCCGCGAGCCGGCCCGACCGGCCCGCGCGTCGGCCCGGGCTAGCGTGATGCGGTGGCCAGGAGCGCGGGCGAGCCGGGTGAGCTGACCGTCGACCAGCTGGCGGCGACGGTGGGGATGACGGTCCGCAACGTCCGGGCGTACGCCGCCCGCGGGCTGCTCCCGCCGCCGCGCCTGATCGGGCGCACCGGCTGGTACGGCCCCGACCACGTCGCCCGGCTCACCCTCGTGCGCGAATTGCTCGACGAGGGCTTCACGCTGGCCGCGGTGGAGCGCACCCTGGACAGCGCGAGCTCGCCGGCGAGCTCTGCGGCCCTGACGCTGCACCGCTCCCTCATGGCGCCCTGGCTGCCCGAGCAACCCCAGGAGATGGACCTGTCCACCCTCGCCGCCCGCAGCGGCAGCGGTACGACACCCGAGCAGCTCGTCGAGCTGGAGGCCCTGGGGGTGCTCGAGGTCCTGGACGACACGCGGGTCCGCGTCCTGGACCCGACGCTGCTGTCCGCCGGCCTGCAGGTCGTGCGCCTCGGCGTCGCGCCCGAGGCCATCATCGCCGCCCAGAAGCAGGTGGTGGAGCTGGTCGAGCAGGCCGCCGAGGTCTACGTAAAGATGTTCCGCACGACCGTGTGGCAGGACTTCCTCGACGCCGGCTCGCCGCCCGCGGACTGGTCGCGGCTGCAGAACCTGGTGGCCAGCCTGCCGCCGGTCGCCGCCCAGGCCCTGCTCGCCAGCTTCCGGGCCGCCATGGCCGCGGCCGTCGGCGAAGAGGTCGACGCCATCGTCGGCGCCGCCCCCCCGGGGTGAGGTCAGCGGGGGGCATCTTGATCGGCGGCCGCGGGGGGCTGCGTGCGCCCAGTGATCGGCGTGCCACCGCCCAGCGCGCGAAACGACCCGAGCCGGCACGCCGATCTCGCCCCGCCGCGCCCAGTGATCGGCGTGCCACCGCCCAGCGCGTGAAACGACCCGAGCCGGCACGCCGATCTCGCTCGGCCTGCGGCCCGCGCCCGATGCCCGACGGCCGGGGCCTGACGTCAGCGCAGGGCGGCGCTGACATGGACCTCGCCGACCACCGCGCTGCCGCCCAGGACGGGCGTGGTCGCCAGCTCGCCCAGCACGGGGGCGTCCACGCCGAGGGCACGCAGGGCCGCGACGAGCACCGGCGTACGGGCTCGGGCGGCGCCGTCCTCGATCTTGAGCGCGACCGCGGCGCCGTCGGGCAGGCCGACCGCGTACACGCCCTCGGCGCCGTCCTTGGCGACCAGGCCGGGTACGCCGGCCATCAGCGCCGTGACGTCGCGGCCGGTGCCCCCGACCAGGAAGGGGTGCTCGCGCATGGCGTCGGCGACCCGGCGCCCGGAACCGGCGACTCCCGCGGGCGCCGAGGCGAGCCGGCCGAACGCACGCGCCAGCCCGGTCAGGGTGAGCGCGTGCTGGGGCGCGCCGCAACCGTCGACGGCGAGGTGCAGCACGCGCTCGCCTGCCAGCCGCTCGATCCCGGCGGTGATCGCCAGCTGCACCGGGTGGTCGGCGACGAGGTATCCGGCGAGGGGCCAGCCGCGGGCGACGCAGGTCGCGAGCATCGCGGCGTGCTTGCCGGAGCAGTTCATGGTCAACGGGGTCGCCGCGCCGCCGGAGGCGAGCAGGGCGTGCGCGGCCGCCTCGGACAGCGGCAGCATCGCCGGGCAGCCCAGGGCGGCGACGCCGGGTTCGGCGAGCATCCGTCGTACGACGGACAGGTGCTCCGGCTCGCCGCTGTGCGAGGCGGCGGCAAGGGCGAGCTCGGCGCTGTCGCGCGGCGACCAGCCGGCGTCGAGCAGCGCGGCGGCCTGCAGCGGCTTGTTGGACGAGCGCGGGAACACCGGCCGGTCGAGCTCGCCCAGCGCGAGGGCGAAGCTGCTGTCGGCGTGCAGCGCGACGACCGAGCCGGTGTGCGTTCCTTCCAGGTAGCCGGAGCGGACGACGTCGGCGAGGACGGGCAGGCTCACGTCCCGGGCGGCGCGGACGGCTGGTCGGCGAGCAGCTGGGCGACGTCGGCCTCGCCGTCGCGGTAGCGCCGGGTCATCTCGGCGCTGCAGGCGTCCATGACGGTCTGCACCTCGCGGCGCTTGCCGGACAGCACCTGCTCCTCCTCGGCGAGCACCCGCATGGCATGAGCGAGCTGGCCGCTGGTGCGGGCGGCGGTGTCGGACAGGTCGACGTCGGCGACGAGCGCCTCGACGTACCGCCGGTGGCTGTCGACGCGGGACGGCTCGACGCTGGTGTGCCGGCCCAGGCCGCGGGCGGGCGCACGCGGCTCGTCGGCCAGGGTCTGGGCCAGTCCCTCGACGAGTGTGCCGCTGCTGCCGTGGCCGTCGCGCCGGTTCAGCTCGGCGCGCACAATGTCCATCCGGCCCTGGATCAGCCGCCGGATGTAGGACAGGTCGACCTCTTCCTGCTCGGCCTCGTCGCGCAGCGACCGGACGTCCTCGAGCGGCGCGCTGTCCAGGCCCGTGAGGTAGTCCTCGGCCAGTACGCGATCGATGCGGCGCGAAGCCTGCGGGGGCGGCCCCTCGGCGGTCACGGCGGCTCCTCGGCAGCACAGGTCCACCGGCGGTCGGCGGCGCAGCCATGGTGTCAGAGATCGGGGACAGGAGGTACGCCTTGCACCTTAGGGCTCAACGTGGGTCGGCAACGTGTCGAAGCCTGTCCCGTCGGGCGAGGTCTGCGGAGGTGCAAGCGTGCTCAAGGGCGAGCTCGCGGCCACCGACGTGGCCGCGGTGCTGCGCCTGCTCGCGGACGGAGCGGCGGGTGGCTGCCTGCACCTGTCCGGCGCCTGCGCGGAGCAGGCCCAGGTCTACCTGCGCGGCGGCCTGGTGTACGCCCTGCACGGACCCGGGGAGCGTACGGCTCGGCACGGCTCCACCGGCGCGCTCGATCCCGAGGCGCTCACCGACCTGCTGCACTGGTCGAGCGGGACGTGGAGCTTCCGGGTCAACCAGCGGACCCGGCAAGGCGTCGTGTTCCCCACGCCGGTCGCCGAGCTGCTCCCCGAGCCCGCGCCCCGGCTGCGCAAGGTCAGCCCCAGGCCGGTCGCCGAGGGCCAGGTGGTCCCTGCCCCGTACGACGAGATCACCGGCTCCGTCACCCGGGTCGCGGCCGCCCTGACAGCCATGCTCGGTCCGGCCTCCCCCGTCGAGGAGCTGTTCACCCCCCGACCTCGGCTGCCCGTGACCACCGTGCCCCCGACCAGCGTGCCCGCGACCACCCTGGCCGCGACCACCGTGCCCCCGACCACCCTGGCCGCGACCACCCTGGCCGAGCAGGCCGAGGCGAGCGCCCAGACCGCCCGTGCCTTCGCTGAGCTCAGCGCCACCGCGACCTGGACGCCGGACGCCGTACCGGCCGTCCGGGAGCTGGAACGGGGGCTCGAGCTGGAGCCGGAGCGGACCTCTGAGCGCGGGCCGGACGACGGGCCGGAGGATGGCCCCGGAGACCAGGACCCGCCGGCGCGCTCCTACGGCGCGCAGGACACCGACACGGCCGCGTTGCTGCGTGAGCTCGCGTCGCTCGGCCTGGACGACGACCCAGCGCCGGTACGCACCCCGGGCGGACCGCCGCGGCCGGTGCTCAGCGCGAGCGCCGCGGCGGCAGCCGCCAAGAAGCGCAAGGGCCTGTTCGGTCGAAGCTGACCGCGACTGTCGCAGCTGCGTGGTCCCATGTCGCTGTGGTCGCATGTCGCTGTGGTCCATGTCGCTGTAGTCCCATGTGGCTGTGGTCCCATGTGGCAGTGATCGCCCTGTTGCCCGTGCCGCACGTCCTGGCGTTGAGCTGATGCCCCAGCCCTGGTCCGGTGAGTTGGTCGGTCGCCTCGACCGACACGTCCTGAGCTTCGACGCGCTGCGCGGGAACCCGCTCGGCGACCCGGCGGAGCGGCCGCTGAACGTCTACGTTCCCCCCGGGTACGACGACGAGCCGGACCGCCGCTACCCGAGCGTCTACGTCCTGCAGGGCTACACCGGCCACCTGGGGATGTGGGACAACCGGGCGCCGTACCGGCTGACGTTCCCGGAGGCGGCGGACCGCCTGTTCGCGGCGGCCGAGGCGCCGCCCGCGCTCGTCGTGTTCGTCGATGCCTGGACGCTGTACGGCGGCTCGCAGTTCGTCGACTCGCCCGGCACCGGCAACTACCACTCCTACCTCTGCAACGACGTCGTGCCATGGGTCGACGCCCACTACCGCACCCTGGCGGCTCCGGAGCACCGGGGCGTGACGGGCAAGTCCAGCGGCGGGTTCGGCGCCTTCATCACCCCGATGCTGCGGCCGGACCTGTTCGGCGGACTGGCGTCGCACGCGGGCGACTCGCTCTACGAGTACTGCTATCTCGATGAGTTCGCCAAGGCCACCCGGGCACTGCGGGACTACGGCAACGACATCTGGGCCTGGTGGGCGGACTTCCAGGGACGCCCCGGGCTGACGAAGCCGACCGACGCCGGGCTGCTCATGATGCTGGGCTGCTCCGCGGCGTTCTCGGCGCTGCCCGACGGCGAGATCGTGCTGCCCTTCGACCCACGCAGCGGCCGGCTGCGCGAGGACGTGTGGCAGCGCTGGCTCGACTGGGACCCGGTCCGGATGGTGCCCCGGTACGCCGACGCGCTGCGGGGCCAGCGCGCGGTGTGGATCGACGCCGGCACCCGCGACGAGTGGTACCTCGACCTGGGCGTGCAGGCCATGGTCGACGCGCTCGCCGACATCGGCGTCACCGACGTCCACCACGAGACCTACGACGCCGGGCACGGCGGGATCGACTTCCGCTACCCGCTCTCGCTGGCCTACCTGGCTGGCCGCCTGTCGCCGGCGACCTGACGGAGCAGGACCGGACCGGTTACCGGGGAAGGCGGAGCAGGCCCGCGCGGGCGTCGGCAGCAGTCCGTGCCGAGGACGGCGGCGCCGGCAGGGCAACGGTTGCGTCGATCGCGGCCGGGACGCCGCCGGCGCTGAGCTCGGAGTCGTCGGGGATCTGACGCTTGACCAGCGCCAGCGCGATCGGCCCGAGCTCGTGGTGGCGTACGGCCGTACCGACGCGCCCGACTGCGCGGTCGGCGAGCAGCACCGGATCACCGGCAGCCGGCAGCTCGCTGTCGGATCCGTCCAGGTGCAGCAGCACCAACCGGCGTGGCGGTCGGCCGAGGTTGTGCACCCGCGCGACGGTCTCCTGCCCGCGGTAGCAGCCCTTGTCCAGGTGCACGGCGGTGGTCAGCCACCCGACCTCGTGCGGCAGCGTCCGGTGGTCGGTGTCCAGGCCCAGCCGCGGCCGCAGCGCCGCGACCCGCAGCGCCTCGAAGGCGAGAACCCCTGCTGGCTGGTCGATCTGCAAGGCCGCCCGCGGTACGAGGTACGCCCCGTCCGCGGTACCCACCACCGCCCAGTCCGCCGTCGCGTCGCTCACCTCGACCCGCAGCATGAACCGCATCCGTTCGAGGAACTCGATCAGCGCCGCCGCCGTACCCGGCTCGACGTGGGCGAGGACCTGCTCGCCGTCGTCGACGAGCTGCAGGTGGTGCTCGACGTGCCCCTGCGGGCTGAGCACGAGCGCCTGCGCGGGCACACCGGGCGGCAGGGCGCTCAGGTGCTGGCTGGTCAGGCTGTGCAGCCAGCTCAACCGGTCCGGACCAGCCACGCGTACGACGGGCCGGTGCGACAGGTCGACCTGCGCGCGCCCGGCACCGAGCTCGCGCTGCTCGAGGTAGGGATCGCCGTAATGCGCCGCGACCCCGCTGTCCGGCGGGTCGGCGGGGACGGCGCCGGGGCGGTTGAGCAGTGCGTCGGTCATGTCCAGTGCAGCCCCCCGCTCGGCACCGGTGTTCCCGGGGCGGGTCGCGGCGGACCGCCCTGCCCCGGTCACGAGGGCGGCGGCTCCGCCTCGGCGCAGGCCCGGCACTGCCCGAAGAGCGCGAAGTGCCCGACGTCCACGGTGAACCCGCGCTCGTCCGCCAGCCGCGTGACGACGCCGTCGACCAGGTCCGCCGACGCCTCCTCGACGACACCGCAGTCGCGGCACACCAGGTGCACGTGGTCGTGATCGCTCGCCACGGAGTACGTCGACGCGCCGTGCCCCAGGTGCGCGTGCTGGACGAGCCCGAGCTCCTCGAGCAGCTCCAGGGTCCGGTAGACCGTCGAGATGTTCACCCCGGACGCCGTACGACGCACCGCGGTGACGATCTCCTCGGGCGTGGCGTGTCCCAGCTGGCCGACGGCCTCGAGGACCAGCTGCCGCTGCGGCGTCAGCCGGTAGCCCCGCGCGCGCAGCTGCGCCTGCCACTCCGGCCCGGTCTGCACGCTGCGGCCCATGACAAAGGCTAACCTGCCGCGGCATGCCTGATCCCGTACTGGTCCTGCTCGATCGCGGTGCGCCGCGCCTGGCCGATCCGTCGGCACCGGTGCTGCGGGCCGACGACCTCGGCGTGCTCCGCGGCGAGTCGGTGTTCGAGACGGTGCGCATCGCCGGCGGGCGCCCGGCATTCCTGGCCGCGCACCTGCGCCGGCTGCAAAGCAGCGCCGATCGGCTCGAGATCGCCCTGCCCGGCGGCTGGGTCGAGCTCGTCGCCCTCGCGCTGGCCCATTGGCCGGACGCCGACGGGATCCTGCGCCTGGTCTGCTCGAAGGGCCCGGCTCCGGTCGGTCCCGGGGCGGTCGGTCCCGGGGCGGTCGGCTTCGGGCTGCTCACGCCAATGCCGGCCGAGACCGTCGCCGCCCGCGCCGGCGTCACCGCGATCACCCTCACCCTCGGTGTCCCGGCCGGCCTGCGCGAGGGCGCTCCCTGGCTGCTCGGCGGCGTGAAGTCCACGTCCTACGCCGCGAACATGGCCTCGCAGCGGCATGCGCGCGACCTGGGCGCCGACGACGTCGTCTGGGTCAGCAGTGACGGCGAGGTCCTGGAGGCACCGACCTCCACCGTGGCCTGGATCGCGGCCGGCCGCCTCGTCACGCCGCCCCCGAGCGTCGGGATCCTGCCGGGTACGACCCTGCAGGCCGTCCTGGACCTGCAGCTCGTCGACGCCGACGTACGGCGCGGGACGGTAGCGGAGCTGCGCGCCGCCGAGGAGGTCCTGCTGCTGTCCAGCGGGCGCGGCATCGCGCCCGTCGTGCGGCTGGACGACGTGGAGCTCGGGGTCGGCCCGGTGACGCAGCGCCTGCAGGACGCCTTCGAGGCGGCCGTCCAGCGCGCCGGGTAACGGGGCTCAGCTCGTCGGTTGCCGCGGGCTCGGCAGCTCGTGCAGGAACAGGTCCTCGCTGTGCGGGCCGCAGAACAGGTCGAGCAGCAGGGACAGCGGGATGCCGCTCTTCAGCAGGGCGAACGGTGTCATGACAGGTGTGTCGGCACCTGCTTGCGCCAAGCCCAGGGCTCAACGGGTGATCATGGCGCCGGACGTTCCTGACGCTGCGCCGTACGCACGGTCGATGCGCTCGCCTGGCCGTCCGCGGGGCGTGCCGCTGGTGCTGTCCCTGCAGGCGCTGGTCGTCGCGCTCGTCCTCGCCTGGTTCGCGACCGGGCACGCCAGCGCGCCCGACGGCGGACTGCAGCAGCTCGACGTTCTGGCCGTGCACGAGCGGGTGCCGGGCCTCGCGCCCGTGGGCGGCCGACCGACGATCGTGTTCACCGCCGGCCGCTGCCCGGGGCCGGATCGGCTCGCGGTCGCCCGGCGCAAAGAGCCGGGGCACCTGGGGCCGGCGTCCGGGATCGCGGTGCTCGGCGGGCCGCCTCTTGCCGGAGCTCTGGTCGTGCCGGACCCCGGCGGTCGGCTGACCGGCTTGCTCGCGCTGGGCCAGTCGCTGAGCCGGTGCCAGCCGGGGTACGCGCTCGTCGACGGCGCCGGTTTCGTGCGCTACCGGACGTACGACCCGCATCCGGAGGACCACGCGGCCGAGGAGTCGGTCCTGCTGGAGAACCTGCGGTGATCGTCGAGCCTGTACCGGGCCTCGGACCGGTACGGCGTGCGCTGGTCACCGCCGGCTGGCTCGGCCTGCTCGCGCTGCAGCTGCTCGTCGGCCGGTCCTACGTCGACCGCGGCGCCCTTTGGCATTGGCTGCTGCACGTGCCGATCGGGCTCGGCGTCGGACTGGCAGGCGGCGCGCTGCTCTGGGCCGCGACCGGCCGCCGCATCCCGGCGGTGGCGTGCGGCCTGCTCGGTCAGCTGTACTCGATCGTGCCGGACCCGATGTTCCGCTTCCTGCGAATGCCGCACGAGCCCTCGATGAACCTCCACCTCGGACACATCGCGATCCACACCGGCCCCTCGCCCGTGCTGGTGGCGCTGGCCACCCTGCTGCTCGGCGGCTGGGGCTGGGTCGCGGCGGCGTACCGGCGGCGGTGGTTCGCCTCGGCCCTGTCCGTCACCGCGCTGGTGTTGCTGCTGATCGCCTGCCTCATGGCGCGCCCCTTGCCGAGCCGGCTCAGCGACTTCCCGCACGCAACGGCCCGCTCGGTGCCGCCCGCTGACTCACCTCGACCGAACCGGAACGGGACCGTTCGTGGACAGGTCACCAGCACAACAGCAGGTCGGTGGCGGCGGGAGTGCGGACCGCGAGCGCGACGGGCGCCTCCACGCGCGCCGCGTCCCGCGCCATCCTGCTGTTGTGCTGGTGCTTCGACAGCAGGGACCCCGCGAGCTGGCCTGACCGCTTCCCTGCGGTGGGGGTCACGGTCGTGGAGCATCGACCAGCCCGCGGTCAGTCGGCGGCATCGGGTCGACCGGCGCGGCAACGGGCCGTCCGGGAGCGGCGACCGCGGCGGCTCAGCTGCGGCGCTGGCGGACCCAGTCGCCGAGCATCGGGTCGACCAGCCGGTAGCGCCGGCCGCCGCGCGGACCGGGCTCGGGGTCGGCCTCGACCAGCCCGCGGCGCAGCAGCAGCGTCGCCGCGCTCTGCCGGCTCCCCTTGGACACGGCGGGGTCGGCCTCGACGACGGTCGGGCTGGAGTGCAGGACGACCGAGCGCAGCGCCGCGCGCTGCGCGGGGGTGAGCGACTCCCAGATCGCCTGGGCCTCGTCGGAGGTCAGCGCCCGGGCCTGGACCAGGGCCCGCTGCCAGGTGTCGGTGCCGGCGGACGAGCGCCGGCCCGTCGCGTCCCAGAGCAGGTGCGCGAGCAGCATGGCGCGCTGCGGATGGCCGGCCGCGAGCTGCACCAGCGGGCCGAGCGCCGTGCCGCTGTCCTTGTCCGTACGCGCGAACAGGCGCGCGATGCCCAGGGACAGCTCGCGGTCGGCGAGCCGCCCCAGCGGCAGCTGCAGGACCTGCTGGTAGTACGCGCGACCCTGGTCGGCGAACGCGGCCGCGAGCAGCGAGGGCTCGCTGCCGGCGAAGGCGTACGCCACCTTGCCCGCCTGCTCCGGGGCCTGGGAGTGCGAGCGCAGGACCCCCTCGCCGTCGGGCCAGACCCCGTGCAGCGCCTGGAACTCGTCCAGGACCACGAGCACAGGCCTGCCCGCCTCCCCGGGCAGGTCCAGCAGCGCGTGTACGACCGAGAGCATGCCCGAGGACTCGCGGCGGCTGACCTGCACCCCGGAGCCGAACAGGGTCACACCGACCGAGCCGAGCCCGCCGACGAGCCGTTCCAGCTCGCGGCGCAGGTGCCGGTCGCCATGGACGGCCCGACGCCAGGCGCTGCCGAACCGGGCCGCGAAGTCGTCCGGCCCGGCGAGCCCGAGCAGATCGACGTGGACGACGAGGAAGCCGTCCTGCTCATGCAGCCGCCCCCCTGCGGCGCGCAGCAGGGAGGTCTTGCCGTATCGGCGTGGGGCCGCGACGCTGACGATCCGCCGCTCCTGGGCGTGCCGCACGAGCTGGGCGATCTCGTCGTCGCGACCGATGAGCGCGGACGGGTCCAGGGGAGTTTCGAAGCGGAACGGGTTCACGGGTTGGAGTATCTCACAAAGATACTGGAACGTAGTCCGGTGCATACCGGTCGGAGGTTCGGCTCAGCCAGCAGGAGTTCTGCGGTGACACGGCGGCCAACCCGTCGTACGCTCTTCGGACACGTGAGAGGAGGTGGTCCAGACACTTGTGTACATCTGGGACTCGTGAGGTGGCTGTCCGCTAGGACGCCGTTGCAAGGACGTCAGCTGGTTCCACCGCTCGCCATGTGACGGCGTTCGGCGAATCCACGACAGGCACCAGTACCCCCGGGCGCCGACACTCGTCCAGTCGGCCCTCGTACGGCCGGTCCAACCCCCGGAGTACGAGGAAGCGCCCGGGGGTTCGCCATGTCTTCCAGAGCGTTGCCAGCGCCCACCGGCTGTCCGCCCGGCGAAGTCGGACTCCGCGTCGAAGCGGTCGACCTGCCCGTTGCGCTGCACGAAGCCCGCCACGGGCAGCCGGGCGTCGAAGAAGCTGACGACCATGTGGAAGTCCCCCGGCACCCGGCCGTACGCGATGAGTCGAGCGCCGCTGCGCCGTTCTGTCCGCGTGATGACAAATCCCGGTGGAAGCGGCACCTCAGCAGGCCAGCTTGCCGGCAGCGCAAGCCCGCTGCGCGCCGAGCAGGGGAACGCACTGGCGGTAGGTAAGGGGGCTGCTGCCGCGCGGACCGGAGAAGCAACGCCGCCCCCGCACGCGCTCGCCCCGGACAGGGCGAGCGCGGCGAGGGCGGCACGGACCAACCGGCTCACTTCACCGTGACGGTGGCCGTGCTCTTGTTGTTGTCCTCGCGGGACTCCGCGATCGCGTTGGTCGGGTCCACCACCGCGGTCACCACGTGGGTGCCCTTCTTCGCCGACGTCCAGCTGATGTCGACCCGCTGCGACGCGAGCGGAGCCAGCGTGCAGATCGAGCCCCGCTGTACGGGGTCGGCGCCGGTCGCGTTGGAGGTCTTCCAGGTCTTGCCACCGTCGAAGGTCGAGGCGACGTAGAGCTGCCAGACGCCCTTGAAGACGTCGGTCTCCTGGGAGTTGCCCCCGGTCGTGGTGCCGAGGAAGGCGACCGCTGCCCGGCCGGAGTCGCCGGCGACGGCGGCCGGGAAGGCGACGTTCTGAATGCCGAGCTGGGTGCCGACGTCGTACGGCGTGCTCCAGGTCAGCCCCTTGTCCCTTGACACGCTGGTGAACGCGTGGTTGTCCGCGCCGTTCCAGCTGAGGTAGACGGTGCCGTCGTCGGCGATCCCGACTGAGGGATGGCTCTCACCCGGGGAACCGGCAGCCACGGGACGGATCGCCCAGGTCAGGCCAGTGCCTGAGTGGAAGGGGCCGGGCACCCCCGGCTCACGCGCGGCTGCGTCGCGCCGTGTGGTGGCAGGGGACAGCCGGACCTGGGCCGCATGGTCAGACCCAACCGTTCTCGGTGAGGTAGCGGCCGTTGCGCAGGCGGACTCGCTGCTGTCCTTCGTGCAGGTCGCGGTGCAGGACGTCGCAGACCAGGATTGTGTCGGTCAGGCTGGTGACACCGTCGTCGGCGTAGCGCCGCAGGTGATGCGGAACCAGCTCGATGGTGGGGTCGGTCCCGCCTCGGCAGCACCCGACGCCGGCGCATCGATTTCGGTGTTCGATCGCCGCGGCCCGTCGCTCCAGCGCGGTAAGGGTCCGGCCGAGGTGGACTGCCCGCAGGGCTTGGCCACCGCGGTTCAGGACGTACGCGGTGACCCGGCTGTCACACCACCAACGTTGCAGCAGCGGCGCGGTATCGCAGCGCCGCTGTCGGCGGTGGCGGGCCGGGCGCCAGGCTGGTCGTCGATCAGCGCAGCGCTGAGCGTGACGTTGACCTGCACCGGCACCTTCTGGCTGCTTCCGCCCAGGCCGTGCTCGAGGTAACGGCCGAGCAGCTCATCGAACGCGTCGTGCATCCGCTGCCGGCGCGACCGCGGCCAGTCCAACGGGCTGACCTCAGCCGGGTCCGCGAGGTCCACCCCGCCCTCGCTGCCAGCTCCGCCCGTCCTGTCCGCCGTACCGCCGGCGCTGTCGGCCGTCCCGAGCGCACCGGTGTCGGGATCCCACGGGTCGATGCCCTGCGCCCGCAGCGCAGCCGCGGCCGCGGTGTCCAGCCGGTTGGCCGGGTCGCGTTGGAGCTCTGAGCGCAGCGCCGTGAACAGCCGCTCACCGCACTGCAGGTCCAGGTCAGCGTCCAGGCGCCAACCGGAGCCGTCGTCCTTGAGCTGCAATGACAAGCCGGCGTTGTCCCGGCCGCGCTGCGCCCGGTCCTCCAACAGACTCGGTACGACGGCCAGCACCAACTCCTCCATGCAGGACGTGAGCCAAGACGGCGGAACGTGCTCGGCGAGCAGCACGAAGGCTGCCTCGAGCCGGTCCAGCTGCCCAGCCCCGGCCGCGACCGGCCCCGTACGAGCCTGCCCCGCGCCAGCACCGGCCGGATCACCCCCAGCCGGCCCGCTGGCGATGATCTGCTGGGTGGCGGTCTGCAGGTGGAGCAACCGCGGGTCGCCTTCGCTCATCCCGAGCACGCACCCGCACACCAGGTCCACGACGTGCCCGACGACCGCGGTGATGACCTGCTCCCCGGGCTGGCCGTCGATCCGTCCGTCGAGCTGGTCGACGTGGGACGGCACCGGCCCAGGGCGAGTACGACCTTGCGGGCAGCCACCAGCGACAGCTCACCGCCCTCGACCGCGGTGCTGAGCCGCTGATATCCCTGCAACCTGCGGCTCAGGCCCGCATCGGAGCTGTCCGCGTCGGGCTGGGTGTGACGCAACCACGCAGTTGTGGAGCGAAAGCCCCGCAACGTGTGCAGCTCGCGGGTGGTGACGTCGGTAAGGCGGCGTACGCCATGGACCCGCAGTTGCTGGCCGAGGTCCTGCAAAGCCTCGGCGTCGCTCATCGCCTGCTCCGCCGATAGCGACGCCGGGTCGATCGCGCAGACCACAGCCGCGGCTGCCTGCAGGGCCCGCACGGCAGCAGTCACTGCGACCGGCACGGGCGACGCCGACGGCTGCTGCCAGGTCACACCCGGAATCGCCCAGCCCGCCAGCTCAGGCCCTCGGTCAACCAGCTCGGGGTCAACCAGCTCGGGGTCAACCAGCTCGGGCGGGGGGTACCGCAGGTCGGGGTCAACCAGGTCGGGGTCAACCAGAGTTGGCTCCGCCAGCTCGGGCTCCGAGTGCAGGCAGCTGCAGGCCGAGGGCTCCAGCGGCTCGAGCCAGTCCGTCAGCACCCAGTCCGGGATCAGCTCGGGCAGGCGCATGTCGACCTCGTCTTCCAGCACCGCCGACACCTCCTGTACTCGAACGCTTGTCCTGCATCTCTGCTTGAGTGCAGTAACTTCTTCCGCGTGACGGAGAAGTTGCGCCCGGTGGGCGGTCAGGATTATCCGAGGACCTACCAGGAGTTCCGGTCCTGGTTCCCGGACGACGCCACCT
>JAABUZ0100003426.1_pt1 | contig 23570 bp, 22 predicted proteins | sample 5562091 | NCBI WGS metagenome assembly JAABUZ01 (sample SAMN12813069, study PRJNA571459) | rock metagenome | isolation source: Antarctica rocks | place: Antarctica: Victoria Land, Linnaeus Terrace sud | collected 2015-12-21
CCGGCGCGCAACTGCGGTTCACCGATCTCGACGGGCACCGGTTCACCGCCTTCCTCACCGACACCGTCGGCGGGCAACTCGCCGACCTCGAAGTGCGGCACCGCTCCCACGCCCGGGTCGAGGACCGTATCCGCTGCGGGAAAGCAACAGGGCTACGGAACCTGCCCTGCAAAGGGTACGAGCAGAACCGAGTTTGGCTCGAACTATCCCTGGCCGCAGCCGATCTACTCACCTGGACCCAGGCGTTGTGCTTCACCGGGGAACTCGCCCGCTGCGAACCCGGGGCGTTCCGCTACCGCATCTGCCACGTCGCCGCGCGGCTGGTGCGCACCGGCCGGACATGGCGCCTACGCATCGACACCGACTGGCCATGGGCCACCCACCTCGCCACCGCGTTCACCCGGCTCCGACAAGCACCCTGGCCCGCCTGACCGGCCCCCCACCATTTCCCGACGACCGGAGACCAGCAGCACCGCCACCGGCACACCGGGCGCCCTGTCATGCACCAACCCGAAAACCGAATCTCACCTAAACGACAAGATCAAGAAACATGAAATCAGCAGGCGCATGAAGGATCGAGGCTAGTGCAGCTACACGTCGGCAGTGCTGCGCTTGGCTGAGTACTTGGTGAGCTCGGTACGCAGCGCCGCCGCGTCCCAGCCCTCTATGACAGCGCGCCAGAGGATGACCGCCTGCGTCTCTGGGACGAGACCGGCCACCGGCTGGTCGCGGTCGAGGTTGGTGGGGAACGCGTATCCCTCTGCGGACGCCGCTACGGCGCTCAGCAGCACGGCGTCGGAATACCCGGACGCGCGCAGCCGGAGTAGCGCCGGGAACAGCGCGATGCACATTTTCTCGCGATCGACGCTCTCCATGGCGCGCCCGAACGCCGACGACACCTGCAACAGATTGGCCATCCGTTTGATGTCAGTTGACCGATTGTGCCCGGCGGCGTGGAACAGCGCCGGGTTAAAGAACACGGCGTCGCCCTTTTCCAGCGGAAGTTGCACCCGGTGCTGTTCGAAGTATTCGAGGAACTCGGGTCGGCGCCAGGCGAGGTAGCCCGGCTCGTAGCGCTGGGAGTACGGCAAGTACATCGTCGGGCCGGTCTCGACTGGCATGTCGCAATGCGCGACCGCCCCCTGCAAGGTGAGGACCGGCGAGAGCCGATGAGCGTGACCAGGGAACTGCTCGCCAACTTCGTTGGACAAGAAGCCAAGGTGATAGTCACGGTGCCCGGTCTGCGCTGCGCCGCCGGGATTCACCACGTTGATCGTCGAAGTCATCTGATAGTGCGGCCCCAGCCAGGCGGTGCAGGCAACAGCGAGGACCTCGTTGGCGTAGTAGCCCGCGAAGACATCCGGCTCGCGGACAGCTAGTTTTTCCAGGGCGTTCCAGACGCGGTCGTTGGCACCGGGTTTAGCGAAGTGGTCACCAGCCACCGCACCGCTCGCGTGCTGCTCGGCGATCATCGCGTGGAAGGCCTCGCTCGCGCGGTCGATGACAGCAAGATCTGTGAAAGCGCGCCGGAAAACCACCAGCCCTGGACCTTCCATCAGCGCGTGCACCAGTTCGCATTCCAGGGCCCGGCGCTCCTGCGAGATCACTACGGCCGTGCGCAAGCGGTCGCTGTCATAGACCAACACGTTGTCCCGCACCGCCTCAGCGTGCGGATAGTCGGCGGGATCGGTCGCTTGGGCAACGAGCGCCCGAAACTCCGCAAGCCGGCAGTCGTCCTCGGTGTACCACCAGCGCGACGGGGTCGAGATCGCGGACACGGCCGTCATGGGCGGACATCCTTCGTCGGAAACGTGCTGATCGCAGAGCGGGTTGTCTGCGAGCCTGCGGTCCACGAAGCTGTCCGTCAACGCCAAGAACCCCTCAAAAAGCCTTCAGGAAATGCACATGGGACATTCTTACAAGCTCCGGGACATCGCCCTGCAGGCCGGGCTCAGTGAGGCGACCGTCGACCGGGTTCTCAACGGCAGGGGCGGGGTACGCCCCGGCACCGCGCGGCAGGTCCAGCAGGCCATCACCGATCTGCAGCGGCAGGAATCCCAACTGCGGCTGGGTGGCCGCACGTTCATGGTCGACGTCGTCATCCAGGCTCCCGAACGGTTTTCCCGCGCCGTCCGCGCCGCACTCGAAGCGGAGCTGCCCAGCCTGCGACCGGCTGTGCTGCGTTCGCGCTTCCACTTTCGGGAGACGGGACCGATTCAAGAACTGGTCGACACGCTGGACTGGATCGCCGCGCACGGTTCCCAGGGCATCATTCTCAAAGCGCCCGACGTGCCCAAGGTCAACGCCGCTGCCCAGCGCCTGGTGCGCGCAGGGGTCCCGCTGGTGACATTCGTGACCGACCTGCCAGCCAGTCAGCGACTGGCCTACGTGGGAATGGACAATCGAGCGGCAGGTGCGACTGCGGCCTACCTGATCGGGCACTGGCTCGGCGACCGACCGGGCAACATCCTCGTGACGCTCAGCAGTGACTCCTTCCGCGGGGAGGAGGAGCGCGAGATGGGTTTTCGCAGCGCGATGCGAAGCAACTGGCCACACCGCGTCCTGGTCGAGATTCCGGACAGTGACGGCCTCGACCGGATCGTGCGCACGCCGGTGCTCGCAGCGCTACGGGACGACCCGACGATCCGGGCCGTGTACTCGATAGGTGGCGGCAATCTCGCGACGGTCGAGGCATTCGATGAGGCGAGCCGCAACTACTCGGTCTACGTCGCGCACGACCTCGATCAGGACAATGTGGGGCTGCTGCGCGACGGACGGTTGTCCGTCGTGCTGCACCACGATCTCAACGCCGACATGCGCCGCGTCTGCCACGTCATCCTGCAGGCGCATCGGGCATTACCCGGCCCCGTCCGCTCATGGCCATCGAACATCCAGGTCATCACGCCGTTCAACCTGCCGACGCTGTTCGCCCCGGACAGTTAATCCTCAGTTGTGGGGACCGGGGCCGGCGGGGCCCAGGCCGCCCGCACCAGGTCAAGTGCGCGGGCATTGCCCAGGGCATCGTCGACGGCCAGGTGCGTTGGGTCCGCGCGACCGCGAAGCACGTGGTGAATGTGCCGCAGGGCATAGGCGAACGATGGCAGCGGTGGACCTGCATGCGTCGCGACCAGGCGACCGCCCTGCCACAGCTCGACCGTGCTTGCCGCAGCCGGGTGATAGGCGTTGCTGATCCGCAACTCGCCTGCCGTACCGACGGCACGCGCAAAAGAGCTGGCCGGCCGGTCGAAGCCGCACGAAAACAGCAATTGGCGGTCGAGGAAGGTCAAGCAGCCGGCACTCTGCAACTCGACACCGGTCGCCGAAACGAATTGCGTGGCAGCAGCGTGCTCGGGTTCGGCATCGAACAACAAACGGGCCAACCGAATCGGGTAGCAGCCGAGGTCGTTCAGGGCCCCCCCGGCCAGGTCGCGGTCGAAGCGGATGTCTGTGGTGTCCGCAAGCCGGAAGTGGAACTCCGCATGAATCGCACGCAGTTCGCCGATCGCCCCGTCGCCGATTAGGCCCCGCACCAGCGTGTTCTGCGGGTTAAACGGGAACACGAACGCCTCCCACAGCAGACCCCCGGTCCCGCGGGCTACCTCGAGAACGCGCGCCGTCTCCTCCCCGTCGCGGCAAAGCGGCTTCTCACACAGCACCGCCTTGCCTGCCTCGAGCGCCGCGATCGTCCACTCCGCGTGCAAGGCGTTGGGGAGCGGCACGTAAATGGCCTCGACGTCAGGATCGGCCAGGACTCCGGCCGGCGGGGTGAGCGCATGCATCACGTGCTGCTCCCTCGCCCAGGCAGCGGTGCGCTCGACATTACGGCCGCCCACGGCGTACGCCGTGCCGCCGCCCGCCGCGGCAAGCCCCGGCAGGAAGGAGGCCCGGGCAATAGCCGCGGTCCCGAGGATGCCCCAACGGACCGGCTCGCTCACCGGGGCGCCCGCACTACCGGCATGTGGCTCGGCCACCGTTGCCTGACGCCATCAGTCCCCGCCGCCGGGCACATCCTGGGAATAGTCAATGAGGGCACCGGTCATCACCCCGCCACGGTCACTGAGCAGCAGCGTCACGAGGTCAGCGACCTCGCCCGGCTTTATCAGTTTGCGCATCGGGGCGGCCGCCTCCGCGCGAGCGAGCCAGTCCTTCGGCTGGTCATGAACTTCACGCTGCACCGCGTCCTCATTCGGGGTGTCGGTCCAGCCGAGCAGCAGTCCATTGACCCGGATGCGCTCGAAACGGTGGGCGTACGCGACGTTCTTCGTCAGCGTCGCAAGGGCGCCCTTCGAGGCGGCGTAAGCCGCCAGGTGCGGCTGACCTCCGTAGACGCTCATGCTGAGGACGTTGACGATGGAGCCGCCTGCACCGCAGCGGCGCATGTCCCGGATGACGGCCTGCATCAGCAGCAGCGGAGCGCGCACGTTGACGGCGAACATGTCGTCGAACATCTCCACCGAAGTCTCGTCCAGCGTCGCGCGCGCGGTGGAGGCGGCAGAGTTGACCAAGCCGTCGATGCAACCGAATCGTTGTGCCGCCTCGGCGGCGACCTCGGCACAAGAAGCTGGATCACGCAGGTCGGCGCGCAGGAACACTCCGTCCGAACCCAGCCGGGTCAGCTCGGCGGCAACGCGTTCGCCGCGCACCACGTCGCGTCCCACGACCGCGACGCCGGCGGCCCCCTCGCACACGAGGGCCCGAGCGATCGCCTCGCCGAGCCCCTGGGTACCGCCGGTGACCAGTGCGTGCTTCCCGGCGTACAGGTCCTTCACCCGGCAGTCCCGAGATGGCGGATCCGTGCCACCACTCGTGGCGTCATGCCGCATCCGGGCCCGGCGCACCGCTGACATCGATGACAACCTTGACCGCGGACCCGTCGTCGAGAGCCCTCAGGCCGTCGGTGAGGCGGTCCAACGGGAGAAAATGACTGACCACCAGGTCGAGGTCAAGGACGCCCGACTCGAGGAGTCGAATAGCGGCCGGAAAGGTGAAGTCGCCGACATAGGTGCCGAACACGACTAGCTCCTTACGGGTGATCAGGTTCTGGCCGATCTCGCCCCGGGCACGCAGGTTCATGCCGAATAGCAGCACCCGACCACGTGGTCTGACGACGTCGAGCGCAAGCGGCAACTGAGAACCAACCGCGTCCACTGCCAGGTCCGCACCGTCGCCGGTCAAGGCGAGAACCTCGGCGACGACGTCGTCCACGCCTGGGTCGAGGTCGTGCCAGGCGCCCATTCGGGCAGCGACCTCCCGTCGGACAGCGGACGGCTCGACCACGATGCACCGCATGCCGGACGCCGACAGCACCGCGAGGAACAGCAAGCCGATGGCCCCGGCGCCGTGCACGACGGCGACCTGACCGGGAAGTGGTGCGGCCTGCTGGATCCCATTGAGCACACACGACAAGGGCTCGGTCAATGCGGCGATCCGGCGCGGCAGATCGGCGCTGATGACGTGGCACGCGCGGGCCGGGACGCAGACCACATCTGCCAACCCACCGTCGCGGAAGATGCCAACGGTGCTGAAGTTCTCGCAGGCCGAAAAAAGCGCCCGCTTGCACGGTGTGCAGCTGCCGCAGCTCAAGTTCGGCGAGACGACGACGCGGTCCCCAAGCGCGACGCCAGCCGCGTCGAACCCGGCCTCGACAACGACGCCGACGAGCTCGTGCCCCAGCACGACGCCCACGGCGGCGGGGTGTCCGGGCGGCTCTTCCAGAATGTGCAGATCGGTGCCGCAGATGCCGCACGCTTCGACCCGAAGGAGAACGTCGCTCGGCCCCTCAAGCGCGGGAACGCGTCGTTCCTGCAGTTGCACCCGACCGGCCCCGGTGAAGACCGCAGCCCGCATCAGATCAGGGTGCCGCCGCGGCCCTGCCTCACCGCCGGCCGCCGCCAACCGGTCAGCCCCCGAAGGATGCAGCGACCGGCTCGTCGTCCGGCTTGGTCAGCTCGTGCTGGAGCTGCTCAAGCTCCGCACCGCCGGCCATGTTCCTGATCAGTTCGTCGCGGGTGATGTCGGCCTTATGCCAGGTGCCGCTCACCTCACCACGGTTGAGAATGACGAAGCGGTCACCGACGAGGTGGGCGTGCGCCGGGTTGTGCGTGATGAACACGACGGCGAGGCCGCGATCGCGGGCGTGGGCGATGTACTTGAGCACCACCCCCGCCTGCCGAACGCCCAGCGCAGCGGTCGGCTCGTCGAGAATCAGCACCCGAGCTCCGAAGTAGACCGCACGTGCAGTGGCCACCGACTGCCGTTCTCCACCGGAAAGCGTCCCGACAGCTTGGTCCGGGTCACGCAGCAGAATGCCCATGTGGGCCGTCTCTTCGCGGCAGATCGCTTTAGCCTTGACGGTGTCGAACCGGCGAATCGGCCAAAAACCCTTTCGTGGCTCGGCGCCGAGGAAGAAGTTCCGCCACACCGACATGAGCGGCACCAAGGCCAGGTCCTGGTAGACTGTCGCGATGCCGGCGTCGCGCGCGGCGATGGGCGATACGAACAACTTCTCGTGACCGTCGAGCAGCAGGCTGCCCTCGTCCGGCCGGTGAAATCCCGCGAGGATTTTGATCAGCGTCGACTTGCCCGCCCCGTTGTCACCGAGGATGCAGGTGACCTCCCCCGCCCCGACGGTCGCGGAGACGTTTCGCAGCGCGATCACACTGCCGAAATACTTCGAGACGTTGCGAACCTCGAGAACGGGAGCTGTCACGCCTTCCCCTCCTGGTAGCGGCGACGGATGATGTTGTTCACCACGACGGCCAGGAGCAGCATTCCCCCGAGGAACAGGTAGAACCAGTTGCTGCTCCAGCCGGCGAACGGGATGCCGATCTGCGCCATGCCGAAGATGAGCGCGCCGACCGCCGCGCCGACGACTGAGCCGTAGCCGCCAGTCAGCAGGCAACCGCCGACGACTGCGGCGATGATGTACTGGAGTTCCAGTCCGACGCCTTGTCCTGAGGTGACGGAGGTGTAGCGCAGGGCCGTCATCATGCCGACCAGCCAGGCCATCACCGCCGTGCCGACGAACAAACCAATCTTGGTCCTTGCGACCGGCACACCGACACTGCGAGCAGCGGTCGGGCTACCGCCGACACTGAAGATCCAGTTACCGGCCCGCGTCCGGAGCAGGATCCAGGACCCGACGAGCGCTACGGCGACCCACCACAGCACAGATGCCTGCAGCTGCAGGCTGCCGATGCTCAACGTGCTGCCGAGCACAGCTTGGGCCTGGCTGTATCCGGATGCCGAGTCAATGCCGTCGACCCGGACGGTGCTAGTGATCGCTTGCGCCACACCCTGGTTGAGGCCCTGCAGGATGAAGAAGGTCGCGAGCGTCACGATGAAACTCGGCAGGCCGGTGCGTACCACCAAGAGTCCGTTGACCAGTCCGACGACGACCGCGAACACCAGGGCGCCGAACATCGCGAGCCAGATGTTCCAGTGCGCGTGCACCGCGAGCAAGCCCATGCAGAGACCCGTCGAGCCGGTCATGATCCCGGCGGACAGGTCGAATTCGCCGCCGATCATCAGCAACGCTACCGCGACGGCGACGATGCCGAGTGTCGAGGCGGGATCCAGCCACGTGGAGAAGCCCCCGGCGGTGCTGAATTTGTCGGTGTAGAACGTGAAGAACAGGAAGACGGCGAGCGCGCCCGCTACCGCGCCGAGACTCGGCCGGCTCAGCAGCCGCTGCGCAGGCGTCTGCGCCCGGACCCGCTCGTCCCGGACCGCTGCGGGCTGCTTCGGGGCCGGTGGCTGGGCGGCCGGCTGTGCCGCTGCCGGAAGGGGCGCCGGTGCGGTGCCTGACTTGTCCATGTCGCTCGCTCACTCACCTAGGTCGACATGCCGGATGGTTGACGTGAACGACGGCTTGGTCTTGCCCGGGTCAAGCTCGGCGGGGCCGCGGGCGCAACCCCGGCCCGGCCACCGGCACCGACAGCAGGACGTGGCTTCCCGGCCGAAAAGCGCTCAGCCGGAAAGCTAGGAGTCCACAGGGTGCGATTAGCACCGGCCGGCATTGACACAGGCGATTGTCTTGTCGACGTTGCTCTTATCGACGTAGCTCGGGCCGGTGAGGACCGGCAGCCCGCCACCGATGATGTTTCCGTTGTCGATGTAAAGCTTGAGCAGCGTCACCGGCAGGTAGCCCTGAACGTAGGGCTGCTGATTGACCGCGAACTGGATGCTGCCACTCTTGATCGAGTTCAGCACACTCTTGCTGAGGTCGAAGGTCGCGAGCTTCGCCTTGCTGTTGGCGCCCTTGATGGCCTGGTTCGCGAAAACCGACACGTCGGGGTCGAGGGTGAGGACCGCGTCGATGCTCGAGTCCTGCAGCAGCTTCGCCTTGATGGCCGCCTCAGTGCCAGGGCCGTCCCCGGTGCCGGGTACGAACTGCACGTCGACCTTGCCACCGAAAGTCTTCTTCGCGCCGTTGCAGCGCGCGTCCAGACCGATGTTGCCCTGCTGATGCTCCACGCAGAGCAGGTGCTTGAGCCCGGCGTCCTTGAACCGAGTCGCCGCACCGGCACCGGCGATGTTCTCGTCCTGGCCGACGTGGGTGATTGCGCCGACCTTCTGGTAGTCACTCGCGCCTGAGTTGGTCGTGATGACCGGGATACCGGCCGCGATTGCGCGCTTGATCGCGGCGCCTTCCGCGCCCGCGTCCGGGAGCGTCACGACGATGCCGGACACCTTCTGCGCAACGGCGGCGTCGATGGCCTTGGCCTCGTCCGCGGGCGTGTTTCCGGTGGCGACAAAGTTGGCCTTGATGCCATAGAGCGCACCGGCGTCGGTGAAGCCCTTCTGGACTGGGGACCAGAACGAGTCGCTGGGTAGCCCATGCCGAATGAGCTGGAAGCTCAGGTTGGTGGTGGTGGATGACCCGCTGCCGGCGGAGGTCGTCCCGCCAGTGGAAGGCGCGGCCTTGGACGTGCCCGACGAGGAACACGCCGACGTGGCCACTGCGAGCGACGCGGCGAGCGCGAACAGAATCGGCTTACGCTTCTGGAACAACGTGATTCCCTTCACGAGTGGGAACTGCCGGCGCTACGGTCACCCGCGCGAGGGAACCCCGGTCAGATCAGGCGCCGGGTCATCGGCTGGTACAGCGGCGTTCTTCGAGCCATGCAAAGGTGACCCGCGCCACGTCCCGTGTCAAGCAAATCCGAGGATTTAGTCAGGACAATTGCTTCGGATGATCATGGCGCCCGCTCACCGGGGACCCGCAGCGACGATGGCTGAAAACGGCGGCCGCTGGAGCTGGCGTCATCGAGCCGTTGGGAATGAGTAGCTGGCGCCACTCGCGTGCTCGCGCTGCGGCCAGCGCGAGGTCACGACCTTGGCCCGGGTATAGAACGCCACCCCCTCGCGGCCGTGAATGTGCGACTGTCCGAACAACGAGTCCTTCCAGCCGCCAAAGGAGTAGTACGCCATAGGCACCGGAATCGGCACGTTGATCCCGATCATCCCGACACGCACTTCCCGCTGAAAGCGCCGCGCGGCTGCACCGCTGGACGTGAAGATGGCGGTGCCGTTGCCGTACGGGTTCGCGTTGATGAGCGCAAGCGCGTCGTCCACCGATTCACTGCGCATGACGGACAGGACCGGGCCGAAGACCTCTTCGCGGTAGACGTCCATCTCGGGCGTGACCTGATCGATGACCGTCGGTCCGACGAAAAAGCCGGACTCATGCCCCGGAATGCGAAGGCCGCGGCCGTCAATCGGCAAGCGGGCGCCCTGCTGCTCCGCGGTCCCGACCAGGCTGATGATCCGGTCGCGGGCTGAACTGGTGATGACCGGGCCCATCTCACTGTTCGGGTCGCGGCCCGGACCGACCTTCAGCGCCCGCGCCTTCTTCGTCAAAGCCGGTAGCAACTCGGCGCCCGCAGGTCCTACGGCGATCACAGCGGAGATCGCCATGCAGCGCTCACCGGCAGAGCCGAAGGCGGCCGCGACCAGGTGGTCCGCGGCGAAGTCGATGTCGGCATCGGGCAGAATAATCGCGTGGTTCTTCGCGCCACCCAGCGCCTGAACCCGCTTGCCGTTCGCGGTGCCGCGCTCGTGGATGTACCTCGCGATCGGCGTCGAGCCCACGAATGAGACCGCTGCGACGTCCGGGTGGTCGAGCAGGTCGTCGACCGCTTTCTTGTCACCATTCACCACGTTGAACACACCGTCCGGAAGACCAGCCTCGGCCCACAACTGAGCGACCAGTTGCGAGACACCGGGATCGCGCTCACTAGGTTTGAGAACGAAGGTGTTTCCGCACGCGATCGCGACCGGATGCATCCACATCGGCACCATGATCGGGAAGTTGAACGGCGTGATGCCGGCCACGACCCCGAGCGGTTGACGGAACGAGAACACGTCGACACCAGTCGACGCCTGATCGGAATACTCCCCCTTGAGCAGGCTTGGGATACCGCAGGCGAACTCCACGACCTCTAGCCCCCGCTGAACCTCCCCAAGCGCGTCAACGACGACCTTGCCGTGCTCGTCAGAGATGACCTCGGCCAACTGCTGGGCGCGGCCCCGGACGAGCTCGCGGAAGGTGAACAGAATGCCGGTGCGCGTACTCAGCGAAGCCTGGGACCACGACTCGAAAGCTGTGGCCGCCGCGAGCACCGCGTCATCGACGTCGGCCGTCGACGCCAGCAGCACGTCGGCTTGCTGCTCGCCAGTAGCCGGGTTGTAAACGGCACTGTGGCGGGTGGAGCCACCCTCAGTGGCCTTGCCACCGATCCAGTGCGGAATGATCCTCATCGGGTTCTCCAGTCGTTTGAGTGTTTCGGTGTCGACCATGCTGCCGGGGGCGGGGATGCGGAACGGATCGGACCATTCAGAGGAAAAGCCGCCGCGCCTTGCGTTGCGTCTCGTAACTGGCCCGAGCGGCACGGGTGGTGTTAAGCGCCGAGACCTCGGCGACCGGCACGTCCCACCAGGACTCGCTGCTCGGAGCGGGCAGCAGCGGGTCGGTCTCGATGTGTATCAACACCGGACCGCCGGAGGACTGCTTGGCCGCCCGGAGGGCGGCGCGGAGTTCGGTGATGGTGGTGGTACGCAGCACCCGTACCCCGAGACTCTCGGCGTTAGCGGCCAAGTCGACCGGGAGCACCTCGCCGTCGAGACGGTGCGTCCCCTCGTCGCGGTAGCGGTAACGCGTACCGAAGCGCTGCGAGCCTAACGATTCTGACAGCGCGCCGATCGAGGCGAACCCGTGGTTTTGCACCAGCACCACGATGATCTTGAGGCGTTCCTGCACGGCCGTGACAAGTTCTTGCGCCATCATCAGATACGACCCGTCGCCGACCATGACGAAGACGTCCCGGTCAGGGCAGGCCATTTTTGCGCCGAGGCCGCCGGCTACCTCATAGCCCATGCACGAATAGCCATACTCGACGTGGTAGCCCTTGGGATCACGCGTGCGCCACAGCTTGTGTAGGTCGCCAGGTAGGGAGCCGGCCGCACAGAGCACGACGTCGCGGGCGCCGGATACCTCGTTCACGACTCCGATCACTTCGGACTGCGCGGGCAGCGGCGCGTGCGCGTTCGTGTAAGCGGCCTCGACAACGGCGTCCCATCTGGCGGCCAACGCAGCTGCTCGCTGGCGAAAGTCGATCGACACCTGCCAGCCGGCCAACGCCTCGTGCAGTGTCACCAGTGCCGTGCGCGCGTCGGCGACCAGTGCCACGCCCGACTGCTTGGCCGCATCGAACGAAGCGACATTGATGTTCAGGAAACGGACATCGGCCGCGGCGAAGGACGTTGTCGAGGCCGTGGTGAAATCCGACCAGCGGGTACCGATGCCAATCACAACGTCGGCCTCCCGCGCCACCTCATTGGCGGCGGTCGCGCCGGTCACGCCGACTGCCCCCAGCGCAAGCGGGTGGTCGTAGGGCATCGACCCCTTGCCCGCCTGCGTCTCGCAGACAGGGATGCCGGTGGCTTCCACGAATTGCCGCAGCGCTTCGGTCGCACCGGAGTAGATGACACCGCCGCCCGCCACGATCAGCGGCTTTCGCGAGGCGCGAAGGACGGCGACAAAGCGCTCCAGCGCGGCCGGTTCGGGGAGCGGGCGAGGCACATGCCACACCCGTTTGTTGAACAGATCAACCGGCCAGTCGTGTGCCTGCGCCTGCACGTCCTGCGGAAGGGCGATGGTGACGGCGCCGGTTTCGGCCGGGTCGGTCAGCACCCGCATCGCGCCGAGCAGGGCAGCCGGAAGCTGCTCGGGACACCAGATGCGGTCGAAGAACCTCGACAGGGGACGGAACGCGTCGTTGACCGACACGTCGTAACTCCTGGGGTCCTCCAGCTCCTGCAGCACCGGGCTGTTCGCGCGGGAGGCGAAAACGTCGCCGGGCAGAAGCAGAACCGGCAGTCGGTTGATCGTCGACTGCGCGGCCCCGGTCAGCATGTTGGTAGATCCCGGCCCGACCGACGAGGTGCACGCCAGCGTAGCCAAGCGGTCCTTCATGCGAGCGTAGGCAGCAGCGGCATGAACCATGCCCTGCTCGTTGCGGGCCTGGTGGTAGGGCATCCGGTCCGGGTCCTCGAGTTCGGATTCGAGCAGCGCCTGCCCGACGCCCGCGACATTGCCATGCCCGAAGATGCCGAAGCAGCCGGCAATCAGCCGGTGTTCGACCTGGTCCCGCTCGGTGTACTGCACGGATAGAAACCGCACCAGCGCCTGCGCGACGGTCAGCCGTTGGGTCCGCCCCATCAGGACACTCCTCGTGCAGAGGTCAGCGGCAACCGCGCGTCGACCGATTGGCCGCTCCACGTGCCGCGGATCCAGGCATGCTCCGGGTCATCGCAAAAGCGCCACACGCGCTCCCCCGGGCCGGCCATGACGTTGAGGTAATACAGGTGGTAGCCCGGGGCAGCCATCGACGGCCCGTGATAGCCGTGCGGGATCAGCACGACATCGCCGGTTCCGACTTCTGCGCAGACATCGATCTGCTTGCCAGGTCCTGAGGTGTACACCCGCTGATAGGCCGGACCGCTGCCAGCGACCTCGAAGTAGTACACCTCCTCGAGCGCCGATTCGTGCTCGCTCTCCTCGTCGTGCTTGTGCGGCGGGTACGACGACCAATTGCCTCCTGGGGTGAGCACTTCGACGGCGATGAGCCGGTCCGCTTCGAATACTTCCGGTGAGCAGAAGTTGTTGACCTGGCGGCTGGCCCGGCCGCCGCCGCGCAGCTCGACGGGGACCTTCTCGGCGGGTCCGTATCGCGCAGCGAGCCGGCGAGTGGCCCGAGCCCCCGGCAGGGCGAAGCGCCCACCGTCGGCCGAGGTGACCTCGACCCGAGCGTCCCGTGGGAGATACACGAAGTCCGTGACACCGGAGAACACGTCAACCCGGCCGGCCAGCTCGAAGACCTCGCCGTCGCTGCGGACAGTGCACGCCCCGGCAAGGGGCAGCACGATCATCTCGTCGTCCCCGGTATCGAACGCGGTGGTTACCCCGGGGGCCGCGTCGAGCACTCGCAGCGAGCTGTAGCGCCAGCCGGCTACTTCCGGCGTGACCATCAGGACGAAGACATCGTTTGCCGTCCGCCCGTGGCGAAGAAGGTAGTCGCCGGCAGGAACATCGGGTCCACTCATAGCAGGCCAACCGCTGCGTCGACCGCGGCCGCGACGTTGTCGCCGTGCGGGTAGAGCAAGGATCGGCCGATGACAAGTCCCTGCACGGTCGGCAGCGACAACGCCTTTTCCCAGCCGGCCAACGTCGCATCGGGATCGTCGCGCACCTCACCGCCAAGGATCAGCGCGGGAAGCGTGCTCGCCGCCATGACCCGCTCCATCTCCCCGACGACAGGAACTTTGAGCCAGGTGTAGGCAGAGGTGTTGCCGAGGCCTGACGCGATCGAGATGGCGCGCACCATCGCTGCCGCCGTCAGCTCATTCGCCAGCTGACCGTCAACCCGACTGACGATGAAGGGCTCGATCATCGCCATCAAGCCGCGGCCAGCCAGCTCGCTCACCGCACGCCCGCAGGACTCCAGCGTGGCGGCGGTGGCCCGGTCACCGGCGTCGATGCGGATGAGCATCTTGCCGCCTTCTAACCGGGCGGCGGCGACGCTGCCGGCGTCGTACGCCGTGAAGCGGTCATCTACCTCGAACGTCGTACCAACAAGACCACCACGGTTCATGGAGCCGACAGCCACCTTGCCGTCGAGGGCGCCGAGCAGCAGCAGGTCCTCGAGGATGTCCGGGGTGCCGAGGACCCCGTTGACACCCGGCCGGGAAAGCGCAAGGCAGAGGCGGTCGAGCAGGTCGATCCGATCCCCCATGACGGTCGGACGGTCCCCGGCGCGCAGCGCGGCGCGGGCCGGGTGATCCGCCGCAATCATCATCAGCCGGCCGTGCTCACCCAGCAAGGAGGAGGGCCGGAGGCGCAGGGCGGCGGCTTCGGCGACTGCCGCCGGCCGGTGCACCCGGATTTCGACAAGCTTCCGCAGCTCGTTGTCATGCATGCAGCGACTCCTCGACCTTCGCCTCGACTTCATCGGTTGTGGGCATGGCTTCGGCGCAGGACAGCCGCGAGGTCACGATCGCCCCTGCCGCGTTGGCGAACCTCATCGTGCGCCCCAGGTCCCAGCCCGACAGCAGGCCGTGGCACAAGGCTCCGCCGAAAGCATCACCCGCGCCCAGCCCGTTTACCACCTCGACCGGCACTGGTGGCACCTCGACCGCTTCGGTCCCGCTCATCGCGAGCACCCCGGCCGGTCCCTGCTTCACCACCGCAATGTCCACCCCCGCGTCGCGGAGCGCCTGCGCCGCAGCCACCGGCTCACTTACGCCCACCGCGGTGGCGCATTCCTCAAGGTTGCCCACAGCGACGGTGACGTGGGGCAACGCCTGCTGCACCCACGACCGTGCCTCCTGCCGAGACGACCAGAACATCGGCCGGTAATCCAGGTCGAGGATCGTGATGCCGCTGCGGCCGCGCGTGCAGAGCGCGTGCAGTGTCGCGGCGCGGCTCGGCTCCTGCGACAAGCCGGTGCCCGTCACCCAGAGGATGTCGGCCTTGCGGACGGCATCCGCGTCGATCTCCTCGGGTCGAATCTCCAGGTCGGGCGCCTTGGGCCAGCGGTAGAAGTACAGCGGGAAGTCGTCGGGGGGAAACATTTCGCAGAAGGTGACCGGGGTCTGCAGACCCGCGACCGGCGAGACGTAGCGGTCGTCCACCCCGAAGCCCCGCAGCGCGTCGTGCAGGAACTCACCGAACGGGTCCGCGCCGGTCCGCGTGATCACTGCGCTGCGTCGTCCGTGCCGCGCCGCGGCGACCGCAACGTTGGTCGGGCTGCCGCCCAGGTACTTGCCGAAGGTAGTCACGTGGCGAAGCGACACACCGACCTGCAGCGGATACACGTCGACGCTGATCCGGCCCATCGTCAGCACCTCGAACGGCGGCGGCGATACGGTCCTGACGCTCACGCGCGCACCGAGGCCAGGTAGGCAAGGCTCGCCCGCACGTCGACGAGCGGGCCAGCCCCGGCCGGCGTTTCGGCGGCCAGGACCGTGTCCTGCTCCAGGACGTACCACCCGCGGTAGCCGGCCCGCTCGAGCGAGGACACGATGCCACCGATGTCGACGTCGCCGCCTCCCAGCGGCCGGTACAGGCCGGCCGCCACCGCCGCGGTGTAGGCCAGCGTTCCCGAGCGGACCTGCCGGGCGATCTTCAGGTCGACGTCCTTCAGGTGAACGTGCGCGACTCGGTTCGGCGCCTCGTCGGCTAACTGAACGGGATCAGTGCCGCCCACAAGGAGGTGTCCTGTGTCCAGACAGATCGGGATGGTGGCGCCGTCGAGCAGCCGCATCACCTCATCCCGCGTCTCGATCATCGTGCCGATGTGCGGGTGGAGGCAGGCGCTCAGTCCGGCGTCGGCGGCCAGCCTCGCTAGGTGGTCGACGTTCGCGAGCAGCGCCTCCCAGCCTGACTCGTTCAGCTCCGGCCGGGTGTCATAGCCCTCAACTCCGGTCGCGGCGGCCAGCACCAGGGTGCTCGCGTGCGCAGCCACCAACCCGTCGAGGGCACGCTGAACGCCGGGCGCCGGGTTGTGCGCCGGCTCATGGAGCACCGCGGGCACAAAGGCACCGACCGCGTGCAGCCCTGCGTCCTTCAGCACGGCAGCCTTATCGGCGGGTGCGTCGGGCAGGAACCCGTCGGGGCCGAACTCGGTCGCGGTCAGTCCCAGCTCACGCATCTCGCGCAGCACCCGCTCGACCGAGAGCTGATATCCCCACCCCGGCACTTCGCAGACGCCCCAGGAGATTGGCGCACCAGCTAGCCGACCACTGAGGTCAATGGTCTGGACGCTCATTGCTGCACCTCACTCAACTCGATGGAACGACCCGCACGCCGTGAGACGTCGCACGCCGGCTCGCGCCTCGTTACCCATCGCACGATGTCGACGTCGTGAATGCTGCGTCCGGCCGTGGTAGGCACCGATCCGTCCCGCTCCGGGCTAATCCGAGCCTCACGCGATCCCGTCCTGTCGCATCTCGGCCACGGCGACGGGACGGCCTTCGCGGCGGGAAACCTCCGCGGCTTCGGCGATGTACAGCGCCTCCAGGCCGTCCTGCGCGGTGCAGGGGGAGGCGATCTCGCCGCGGGCGAGGTCAACGAAGGCGTTGATCTCCGCCTCGTAGGCCGGCTGAAAGCGGTCCCAGAACGATCGCCATGTCGGTCCGGCCGGGGCTGCGACGCCGGGTTCGGCCGAGTGCATCGGCGTGTGCTCGTCGAGGCCGACAACGAGGGTGGCGACGGTGCCGGCCAGCTCCATGCGTACGTCATAGCCGGCGCCGTTGTACCGCGAGCCCTGCACGGTCGCCAGCGTGCCGCCCGCGAGGGTGAGAACCGCTGCCGCTTCGTCGACGTCGCCGTGCTCCCGGAACCAGGCGTGCCCTCGGTTCGCGCCGGTCGCGAAGACCTGCTCAACTTCCAGACCGGTCAGCCAACGCAGGGCGTCGAAGTCGTGAATGTTGCAGTCCCGGAAGATGCCGCCGGAGGTCGCGATGAACTCGCGAGGCGCCGGCGCCGGGTCGCAGGTGATGACGTGGGCCCGCCGCAGCTCGCCGATCTCGCCCGCCCGCAACGCAGTGCGTGCCGCCAGGTACCCGACGTCGAATCGGCGCTGGAAGCCGACCTGCACCGGCACCCCGCTCTCGGCGAGCCGCGCGACAATCTCCTTGCTCCGCGGAAGGCTGTCCGCCAACGGCTTCTCGCAGAAGACCGGCAATCCGGCCGCTGCCGCCTTGGCGAGAAGGGCGGCGTGCGACGGCGTCGGCGTCGCGATGAGGAGGGCATCGACCTGAGCGATGACGTCCTCGACCCCATCGATGCTCGCCGCCGATGGCAGGCTTTCGGCCAGAGCCTCAGCGCGTCCGGCTTCCTGGTCGGCGACCAGCATCGAGGTCACCGCGGGGTGGGCGGCGAGGACCAAAGCGTGCCTGCTCCCGATCCGGCCGGCCCCCAGGAGTCCAATCCTCATGGTCCCCCGATCTGACATTGGTGCGGCCCGTCGGTCGCGATATCGCGGCTCGCACCGACCAAGGTGCGACTAGACGAGGCGCACAGCCGACGGTAGAGTACGTATGTCGTGACAAAGTGTCTAGGCCCGGTGCGGTGGCCCGCGGCCGCCACGACCGGCCATCCTTGGGGTGTGACGACTCTGTCCGATCTGGTACTCGACCGCTCGAGCCCCGTGCCGCTGTACTTTCAGGTGGCTCGACAGATCGAGGCAGCGATCGAGGGGGGCACCCTCCCGCCCGGTCATCGGCTGGAGACCGAGGTTCAGCTCGCGGAGCGCCTAGGCCTGTCCCGGCCGACAATGCGCCAAGCGCTGCAGGAGCTGGTCGACAAGGGGCTGCTCGTCCGGCGCCGCGGCGTCGGCACGCAGGTCGTGCGCACCGGGATCAAGCGGCCGGTCCGGTTGTCCAGCCTCTACGACGACCTGTTGGCTGGGGGCCGGCGGCCAACGACGGTGGTGCTCATTCATCAGATAGTGCCCGCTGACCTGCACGTCGCGGAACACCTCGCCGTACCTGAGGGCACAGATGTTATGCATCTGCGTCGGCAACGGCTGGCCGATGGGCAGCCCATCGCTTTGATGACCAACTGGCTTCCGGCAGATATCGCGCCATGGTCGACCAACGAGTTGGAAGCCACCGGCCTGTATGAATTGCTGCGCGCAGCCGGCGTGCGAATCTGCGTGGCCTCACAGCGCATCGGTGCGCGGCTGGCGACGGCCTCGCATGGCCGACTGCTGGCCGAGCGCAAAGGTGCGGCGCTGCTGACGATGGAACGGGTCGGCTACGACAACTCCGGGCGTGCCGTTGAGTACGGCTCCCACCTATACGGCGCTGGGACGTACTCGTTCGAGCTCACGCTGGTCGCCCCGAATGTCTCCTGAGCCTGGTGACATGACGCTGACGCTCGGGCTTTCCGTCACGGCCGATGAGGTCACTGCAGCTGTCGTCGACGCGGCCGGGGCGATTCAGGAGGGGAGCCGCCGGGCCGCTCACGCCGCCTCCCCCGACGAGCTGGCCGTGGCCGCCGCCGCGTTGGTGACCGATCTGCGGCGTGCGCACGACGTCGTCGGCCTCGGGATCGGCGTCCTTTATCCCTCCATCACGGCTCCAGGCGGCAGTGGTCCGGAAGGTTCGTTGCCCCTGAACCTCCAGCGGCTCACCGACCTACCCACCGTGGTCGAGCCCGCAGGCCGCTGTATGGCCTGGGCCGAGTACCGGTTCGGAGCAGCGCGCGGCACGTCCAATTCGGTCTTCGTCGGCGTTGCTGATGGCATCGACGGCGGCATGGTGCTGGACGGAGCGCTTCAGCACGGTAGCGGCGGCCGGTCCGCTCAGTTCGGCCACATGCGGGTGGCTCCTGAGGGACGCCGCTGCCCGTGTGGCAATCGAGGTTGCTGGCAGCAGTACGCGGGCGGCCGCGCGCTGGTGCTCGGAGTACTCGAATATGCCACCACCGAAGACCTAGGCACCGTCGACGAACTGCTCATCCGTGATGACCAGGCCAGGGCAGGCTCAGCGGCCGAAGACGTGCTGGCCGCTGCCCGGGCGGGAAACCGGGTGGCGAATTCGGTCCGGGATGACGTTGCGCGGTGGCTGGGCAGCGGACTCGCCGGGTTAACCAGCATTCTGGATCCGGACGTTCTTGTGCTCGGCGGCCTTATCACCCGCGAGGGTGCCGATCTCCTGGCCCCGACCACCGCTGCCTTCCTCGCGAGTCTACCGGCCGCCGGGATGAGGCCTATCGCGGCGATCCGACAAGCCGAGCTCGGTGATGACGCAACCGTCCTCGGCGCAGCAGATCTCGTCCGCTCGTGACGCCTGCGCACGAGGGTTCGGGGGGCAGCCTTTTCCCAAGCAAGCGGCGGGAGCCTCGGGCATCGCTGGTGGCCTCCCAGCTGCTCACCGTCGGCGTCGACATCGGCGGGACCAAGCTCGCGGCAGGAGTGGTTGACCCCGACGGCAAGGTGATCGACGAACTTCGCGCGGAGACTCCCAACAAGCAGAGGAGCGCGCAAGTTGTTGAGGACGTAATTGCTGATCTCGTGCTCTCGCTGGGGGATCGTCACGAGGTGCATGCCGTGGGCATCGCCGCCGCCGGATTTGTGGACGAGAGTCGTGCGTCGGTGGTCTTCGCTCCCCACTTGGCCTGGCGCAACGAACCGCTTCGCGACGCGCTGCGACGCCGACTCGGCGTGCCCATCGTCGTGGAAAACGACGCGAACGCCGCGGCGTGGGCAGAGTGGCGCTTTGGTGCCGGTCAGGGGCAGCGGCAGCTGCTCTGCGTGACGCTCGGTACCGGGATCGGTGGTGCGCTGCTCTTGCATGGCCATCTGCAACGCGGTGAGTACGGCATGGCAGGCGAATTCGGTCACATGCTAGTGGTTCCGGGGGGCCACCGGTGTGAGTGCGGGAACCGCGGATGCTGGGAGCAGTACGCCAGCGGCAACGCTCTCGTGCGCGAGGCGCGTGAGCTCGCAAAAGCGGACTCACCGGTGGCGCAACGCCTGCTTGAGCGGGTCAGCGGCGACTTGTCGCAGATCAATGGGGCGGTGATCAGCGACGCGGCCAAGGATGGTGACCCCGCAGCTATCGAGTTGTTCGAGGAGATCGGCAATTGGCTGGGGCTGGGCATCGCCAACCTCGCCGCCGCGCTCGATCCGGGGATTGTCGTCATCGGAGGCGGCGTAGCGGACGCCGGCGAGGTACTGCTCGGGCCGGCACGCGAAGCATTCCGTCGACAGCTCACCGGGCGAAACTTCCGCCCCGAGGCGCGCATCGTGCGAGCCGAACTCGGGAACTTAGCCGGTCTTGTCGGTGCGGCGGACCTGGCCCGCCCACAGGGGCGCCGGTTCCGTCGCCTCAAGCGACCGAGAGCCCCGAGGCCGGCCTAGACGTGCCACCAACGGGCCCGTCATTCGCCGTGCTCAGGGAGCAGACCGTTTTCATGGTCGGAAAGGGCGTGCGCGCGGACTTGGATGTGGCGCTCGGCCAGGTCCGCCAGTTCATGCTCCGACGCGGTCTCCACCTGAACCAGCCGGGAATCCGCGCCGGGCAGCACCCGCAAGATCTCATCGAGCTTGCGCTCCAGGGCGGCCTGCTGCCGGGACTGCGTGTGCTGCAGGACGAAGACCATCACCAGGGTCACCGCCGCCGCGAGCGCCTCAAAGCGGTCAACCACGGGGTGGGCCCACGGGGCAACGAGCGCGCCCAGCAGGAAGGCCACGCTGACGAGCGCGGCCACCGCACTCGCCGCCGGGCCTTCCACCAGCTGGCCGAGTCTGTGCGGACGTGCGCCCAGCCGTGGCGCGCATCCGCGAGGATCTCACATCGGTTCACCAACCGGTCGCCATCGGCGGCAGCTACCGATTCGGTCAGTTCGAGATCTGGGTGACGGTGGATGCACCTGACAGGCTGGGCGGCTGAGGAGATCGCCAAGCGAGCGGTGCACGCCGCGGCGGCCCGGGCCGAGTCCGACGACCGCACGACGCCGCTATCGGTTGCTGCTCGCGCCCGGCTCCCGCTGACGCCATCACGCCTCCCGCGGTTGTGTGGATGGCCGACGAGCGGGCGGTGCTGCGCTGCCTGCTCCGACGAGGAGAACCGGAACCAAGACGCCCGAGTCGAACCGAACGGGCACGCCGCAACCGGGAGGATTGACGGGAGGCCCGTGTTCGCGCGTTGGCGACCGTCGCGGCTGAACCAGGCGACAGATGACCGCATCTGCGCAGTTACCAGCGGCTCCCCGCAAGGCACGCAGCGCCGCACCTATCGACGAGACTGCGCGAATATCCGTTCCTCGGTCACTGCCCATGGCGGACGGTGAGCCGCACCCTTTCACTCGTGATCGCCGCTTTGACCCTTCGGCCGAGGTGCCGTGTCGCCCTCGTCGCTCCTCTCGCGATTGGATGTCCACCGCCCCGAGTTCTCGCGGAGAGGGGCTCACCAGTGGGCGCTCCGCACCGTCGGTCGAGCATGTGGTCAGATCTCTGTGCCGCGCTGGCCCGTTGCCACACCGGCGGCTTCGTCGACCGAGAAACGCCATGATGTCGTGGCCTCCCAGCCGGCGAGCACCTCCCGTTCTCCCGCTCGATTCGCATCGTCGAGACGACGGTCGCCGTATCGGTGAGCCGCGGTGCGAAAGCCGCAAGGGCCGGCGCACGGCGGCGGCCCTTTCCAGGGGCGTAGGCCGGGGGCCCGTCGACCACGAGAAGGTCGACGTCAGCGGGCATCTTCGTCAGGGCCGAGCCGGCGTACCAGGGCGGGTCGCCCTCCAACGGCGCGTGCACGACATGCGCGACGTCGAGCAGCGATTCACGCCGCAGCATGTCCGTGACGAGCGCGACCCATCCAGCGTCGTGCTCGAGCGCCACGATGGTGGCACCACCACCGCACTGCCGCAGCAGGCGGCCCAGAACGACGGTGCTTACACCGCTTCCGCATTCGACGATCCGCGTTCTGCGACGCTGCACAACCTCATTGCACACACGGACCAGCCCGGCCGGGCGCATTGCCCCGGTGCTCCAAGGCAGATAGTTTCCCCCGTCGAGTAGCGGCCGGAGAATTTGCCAGGCGTGCAGATCCTCCGCGTGGCGCGGATCGTCGGTGAACCCGTTCATGCCGCACCGTCCAGACTCGTGGACTGTCCGACCGAATTCGTTGTGCCGGTTCTCCACGTACGAGATCGGCGGTACATAGAGGCCGAGCCTATCGCCATGCCTCATCCGGCGATGATCTCGTTTGTGACATTGCTCTACGCCAGCTTGCACGGCCGAACGGAGCTCGACCTCATCCGGGGCCAGCCCGGTCCACCGGAGGAACCTGCCAGGAAACCGGTTACCGCTACCTTCGAAATTCGCCATGACCGCTTCATGGACACAGGCGCCTTCGGCCGGCCTCGCCTGAGGCGGGACGTGCGGCCTCTAATGTGACGAGTCCGGACCGACGTGGCGGCCGATCCCCGAACAGGACGGTGGGCACGGATGCATCTGATACGCGTTCTGGGAAAGCTCGAGCCGGGCGGTGCACAACTGGCGCTTCTCCGTGTGTCCCGCGAACTCGAACAGCGGCACGGCGTACGCACGACGCTGGTTGTCGGCGACGCCACCCAGGACGGCATACGGCTCGCCCAGCGCTACGAGGTGCCAACGATCGCGTTCCGCACCGGATCGGCAGTGCACCCGCTGCGAAACCTGCAGTGGGAGCAATCACAGCGGTTCGCGGCCTGGCTGACGGACAAGCTCGCCGACGCCGACCTCGTGCACGCTCACATGGTCGGAGCGTGGTGGGCCGTCGCACAGGTCATCGACCCCTGGACACCGTTCATCGCGACCGAACACAACGAGGTGAACTGGACGACCCGACGCCTCAGGTCGCTGCAGCCCGCCGCCGGCCGGATCGACCGGTTCTACGCCACGGGCCCGGCAGCCTGCCGGTTCGCCGTTAACGCCGGAGTGCGAACCGACGTCATCAGACCGGCACGCTCGCCCATTGCTGGACTGAGAGCGACACCCCGCGCCGGCCTCAGGACTCCGCGTCTGACGTTCGCGGGACGGTTCTGCGAAGAGAAGGGCCCGGACGTGCTGGTCGAGGCGATCTCGTTGCTCGACCGCCGCGACCTGTCCGCTTACCTACTTGGCGACGGCCCCCTGCGCGCCCGCCTCACTGCCAGGATCCGGCCACGGGGATTGTCCGCTCGCGTATTCATGCCCGGCTGGGTGGACAAGCCCTGGACCTACGTCGCCGGCAGCGCCGTGCACGTCGTCCCCTCCCGTCAAGAGGCCTGGTCGCAGAGCGCCGTGCTCGGTCTCGGTCTGGGTGTCCCCGTCGTCGGTACCCACGTCGACGGGCTCATAGCGACCTTGTCGCAGTCGCGCGGAGTGACCATTGCACCAGACGACCCGCTGGCTCTGACCCGAATCCACGAATAAGGGTGGTGGTTTCGGCGTGTGCGATGGGGAAGGTGCCTGCCCTGCAGGGAGAATCGAGGTAGTTGACACCTTAGATTTTCCTGACAGGGAGGCACCTTCTTGGTT
>JAABUZ0100003428.1_pt1 | contig 23550 bp, 22 predicted proteins | sample 5562091 | NCBI WGS metagenome assembly JAABUZ01 (sample SAMN12813069, study PRJNA571459) | rock metagenome | isolation source: Antarctica rocks | place: Antarctica: Victoria Land, Linnaeus Terrace sud | collected 2015-12-21
TGGCCCCACTGCGGGCGGTGCAGGCGGAGCTGGCCAGCTTGGTCGACGCCTCCGCCGCTGGGCAGGGCCCGGCCGCGGTGGCTGTGCTCAACGACGTGCTTACCCGCCACCCCGTGCGCCCCCGGGTTTCCGGGCACGACGAGGGCAGCTGGCACCTGCATGTCAACGACACCGGAGCCTCCGCCTCGGAGATTCTGATCAGCGAGGCGCTGCTCGGGCTCGTCCTGCTGGTGACTGAGCTGGGAGCCACTCGGCTGGGGCGCTGTGCGAGCACCACCTGCGAGCGCGCGTTCGTCGACACCTCCGCCAACAACTCGCGACGCTTCTGCAGCAGCCGTTGCTCGACCCGCGAGAACGTCGCTGCTCTGCGCCGACGCCGGGCCAGCGCCTGACGGAGCCCGACCCAGTGCCCTTCCTCGTCCAAGTCGTCGAGGGCCTGCGGCCCCACGGCCGGAACGACTGCTGGAAGACTTTTCGTGGCAGAGCGTCGTGATCCACCCCCACGAGTGCCAGTGCCGCTGACGCTCTGCGTTTGTCTGGCGGCGCTGGGAGCGGCTGCGCGGCGATCGTCAGGGTGCTCGCGCAGACTTCGAGTCGACCTTGCTCTCCTACGCTCGCTGCGTGCCATCTAGCAGAGCTGCAAGGGTGGCACCGGTGGATCCACGTGCGAGCCTCTGGCGCCAGCGCGACTTCCGCCTGCTGTGGCTGGGCGAGACGACCAGCACAGTCGGTACCAACATTTCCCGGCTCGCTCTCCCGCTCGTCGCCGTCGTGACGGTGCAGGCCAGCACCGTGCAGGTCGGGGCGCTGACCGCCGCGACCTGGCTGCCGTGGCTGGTCGTGGGGCTCCCTGCCGGCGCGTGGATCGACCGTCTCCCTCGGCGGCTGGTGATGCTGGTCTGTGACGTCGCGTCCCTGCTCGCGCTGCTCAGCGTGCCGCTGACCGCGTGGATCGGCGTCCTGACCTACCGGCACCTGCTGGCTGTCGCACTGCTGACAGGAACGGCGAGCGTCTTTTTCACCACCGCCTACAGCGTGTACGTCCCGAGCACCGTCACCCCGGGGCAGGTGAGCGAAGCCAACGCCAAGCTGCAAGGCAGCGAGGCGGTCGCGCAGGTCGCCGGCCCCGGCCTGGCGGGCCTGCTTGCCCAGGTGGCCGGGGCCGTCACCGGGCTGGTGGCCGACGCACTGAGCTTCCTGGTCTCCGCCGTGTGCCTACTCAGCATCGGCCACCAGGAGAAGACAGCGACCATCATTGGCACCACACGGCTGCGGCAGGAGATCGCGACCGGAGTGCGCCTGGTCGTCGCGGACCCCTACCTCCGTGTACTCGCGGTGTTCGGGGCGTTGACCAACCTGACGTTGGTCGGCTACCAGTCGATCCTGGTCGTGTTTCTGGTCCGCGACGTCGGCGTGAGCCCAGCGGGTGTCGGTGCGCTGCTAGCCGTGATGAGCGCGGGAGGCGTGCTCGGGGCGAGCAGCGCTGGTGCCCTGGCTCGCCGCTTCGGCAGCGCCCGCGCGCTGCTGCTCAGCGCCCTGTGTACCGCGCCGTTCGGGCTGCTCATCCCGCTGACCGCTCCCGGGCCGCGGTTGGCTCTGGTAGCGATCGGTGGCTTCGTCGTGGGTTGCGGCGTGGTCAGCGGCAACGTGCTCAAAGACAGTTGGCGGCAGTTCTACTGCCCCCGGCACCTGCTCGGCCGCGTCCTGGTCAGCATGCAGGTCCTGAACTACGGGGCGATTCCTGTCGGGGCGCTGCTGGCAGGCACGCTTGGCAGCACGATCGGCCTACGACCCGCCCTGTGGGTGCTCACCTCGGGACTTGCCCTTGCCACCCTGACGCTGCTCCGTAGGCCCCTGATCGGCAACCGCGCACTTCCCCGCTCCTTGGCGCTCGACCAGCCCTGATGTCGCACCACCGGCTTCCGGCGGCTGTACTCCACTTCTCGGCGGTCCTCAGGTGCAGGCCGAGCAGATCGGCGAGCACGCCTTCGGGCAGGTACTCGGCGAAGTGGAGCAGGGCGCTGTTGCGGGCCGTGAGGGCTCCAGGCCCAGCCGGCGCAGCCGGGTGGCGAGAGTGGCCGGGTGTGCTGCGCGTCCCGGGCGACGACCCGGGACGCGCAGCCGCGAGCCTCTGGGAACGCCCTACACGTCCCGGCCCTCGTTCAGATCTGCTTCTCCGGACCCGGGCAGGACTCCCGTTCACCTCAGTGGGAGTTCTTGCCGGGTACGACCTCTCACGCCCGTGCTGAACCCGGCGTCAAAGAGCACGATTGACCGTCCTGGAAGTCCTGATCGCCTTCTTCCTGCCGTCGGTGTCGGTCGCTGCGAAGAAGGGTCTGAGCAGCACGGTCCCTGATCGCGCTGCTGCTCCAGTTGTGCGGTCACATCCGCGGCGTCATCCAGAGCATCTCGTCGTCACTCATCGCTCAGGGAACCCCATCTTGCAAAGTCAGGTCGATGAAGGCGACGCCGGCGACCTCGTACCGCTCCGTCTCGACGAACCCCTGGCGAATGGCGAAGGCGAGCCCGTCGACGTTGGCGGCGAGCACCACAGTATTGATCTGCTCGGCTCGGCTTGTACGGGTCTGGTTCACGACGGCCTGTAGGTACTCGCTACCAAGGCCGTGGCGACGGTGCTCGGAAAGGATGCGCACGATGACGGTGGTCACGCCGTCCTGCGCAGCGCGTACTGTCGCGTTGCCGACGAGGATGCCGTCGACCCATCCGACGGTGAGTTCGTTGCGGATGGCACTCTCGGCGACTTCCTCCGCAGTGAGCTGGACCGGCGGGATGACGTTGTTGTGCACTGCGCGCCAGTGCGCGAGCAGCTCGCCGGTCGCGGGGACGATCGTCAGCGTCATGTCTCGAACGCTAGTTGAGGCCACCGATCCCGGCCGCGAGCAAGGCGATCAGGTCACCCTCTGCTCAGTAGACCGAGATGTGGACGTGGTCGTAGTGGCCGCCGGTGATGCCGTCCGGGGTGGTTGGGGTGGTGTTGTAGACACCGGCACCCCGGTAGGGCCGCCAGCCTTCGTGGGCGCGGTCGGCGTTCCAGATCCGGCCGTACCAGATCAGGTAGTGCACGCCGGTGCGGCCGGCAGTGGCCTGCAGTGACGTGGCGAGGGCGTCGCCAGCGGCCTTCTGGGCCGGGCTCGGGAGCGTCCCGTAGCTGCCGGGCGGCGCGTCGCAGGCCCTGCCGAGGGGGTGGTCGCTGTGGGCGACGGGGTCGCTGGGCCGATAGCAGGACGGGTGCCAGCCGCGGGTGACGAGCTGGGTGTACAGCGCGGCCATCCGCGGGGTCAGGCAGCCGGTGCCGGTGGACGGGTCCGGCACCACACTGCACCCCTGAGGTCCCAAGGCGCCGGCGCCGGCGAAGCTGGCCGTTGTGGCCCCGCTGGTGCAGCTCAACGAGCCGCCGGTGTGGTCCCACAACGCCCCGGCGACCGCCGTGCCGAGCGCGGCCCAATGGGCGTAGGCGGTGCCGTCGGCGCTGCGCTGCACGGCCTGGGCGGCCTGCCACAACGGCTGGCGCTGCCAGCCCGGGACCTGCACCAGGCTGCGCAGGAACGTGGTGGCGGCGTAGCCGGGGTCCATCAGCTGCCCGACACTGCCCCAGCCCTGGCTGGGTCGCTGCTGGAACAACCCGACGCTGTCGTGGTCGGTGCCGCTGCCCTGGTGCGGGTAGTCCCCGCTGCCCGGCACCGCCGGGTTGGCCAGCACCAGCAGCGCCGACTCCTGCCGCCCGGTCATGATCGCTACCGCTGCGGCCTGCTGCGGCAGCCCCAGGGCCTTGGCCGCGGCCACGATGACCCGGGCGTTGCCGGCCTGCTCACCGCTCAAGCTCACCGCCGCACCCACCGGGACGACCCCGGCCGCTGCCGTCGAGGTGGCGGTGACGGTGCACACCCCACCTGCCGGCGGTGGGTCGGCCGCCCCGGAACCCAGCAGGACCGTCACGGCCAGGACCGGGACCGCGACCAGGGCGGCGCCGGCGGACAGCAGCAAGGGGGCCGGCACAGGGGCTCCTGTTCAGTCGTGCGTCGGGGGAAGGGATCGGCTTAGCTGGTGGCGGGGACCCCGTCGACCCGCCACCGGCCGGTGTGGGCGCGGAGCAGGCGCAACGTCCAGACCTGCCGCTGCGCCTGGCCGCTGCCGTCACCGCGGTAGGCCTGGGTGCTCAGGAACGTCACGTCCACGTACCGGGTGGTCGCGGTGTTCGGCGCCTCCCCGTCGACCTGCGCGGTCAGCACCCGAACCGTCGAGACCTCCTGCGCCAGCCGTACCCGGGCCAGTTCGGTGGCCGTCGGGCGGCTGCGGGCGGCGAAGGCCGCCGTGGTGTACGCCGGTGCCGTCAACGCCACGGCATAGGAAGCCGGGTCGTCATACCGGTAGGTGTTGCGGACCAAGACGTAGGTGCGGCCCGAGGAGAGCGGGTCCAGCACGCCGGGGTCCAGCACGCCGGTGGCCGTGCTGGACCGCCGCGGCCGGCCGGTGATCCGGTTCGGCGCCCTCCGCACCGGCGCTGCAGGCGAGATGCGGCGGGGCAGGGTGTGCACCGGCGGAGCCGGCGCGGGCGCAGTCTCGTGAGGCGAGGACTGGCCGGAAGCACTGGTCACCGCAGCGGGGCCGGCACAGCAGGCGCCTGGGGTCGCCCGCACACGACGGTCGCCATCGCTGTGGCAGGCGCTCGCCCCTACCGCGAGCACTGCGACGAGGAGCGCTGGCGCCAGGGGCCTCCTCCCTGGGACTGCAGCAAGCGGCATCCGGGCTCCTCCACGGCTGACCAGGCCGACATCGCAGCCTCAGACGTCCTCTACACTAGTCGTCGTGGTTCCTGATAGTCAGTACATGAGTTGAGACCGGTGGGTGACTGGGGTGTACGGCGAGACGGCCGAGGTGGTACACCGGTCGCCGGGATCCGTGGTTTGGGTCATGGCTGGCGGCAAGGGAGTGGCTCGGGCGTGGCTCAACGCAAGGACGACACGACCGGGCCCGGTCCCACGCTGGCCGACAAGATCAACCGTCTGTTCGACGTGCTGCAGGACGAGCACGGTCCGCGCAGTAACGAGGAGGTCGCGGAGGCCATCACCGCGGCTGGCACCAAGATCTCAGCGTCCTACCTGTGGCTGCTGCGCACGGGGCGGCGCGACAACCCGGGCAAGCACCACCTGGAGGCCATCGCCGGCTACTTCCGGGTGCCCGCCAGCTACTTCTTCAACGAGCAGATCGCCGAGGAGATCCAGGCGGAGCTGGAGCTGATGGCGGCCATGCGCAGGGCGGGCGTGCGTGAGCTCGCGCTCCGGGCGGCGGACCTGTCCTCGGACTCGCTGCGCGCCATCGCCGCGATGGTCGAGCAGGCTCGCCGGGTCGAGCGGCTCGAGCCAGGTCACCCGCACAGCGACTGATCAAGGCAGTCCGAACGATCGCGACGGAGACGACATGACCGCGCCAGCCCAGAGCCTGCAGCACCGGTGCGAACAGATGCTGTCCGAGCTCGACCTGCCCACGCCGTTCGACCTCGACGTGCTGCTGGCCCAGCTCTCCCACCTTCGCCGCCGTCCCCTTCGCCTGCTGCCGCTGCTGCCGGGGCTGCGCGATGACCCGTCCGGGCTGTGGGTGCCGCTGGAGGACGAGGACGTGGTGTTCGCCGAGAGCAGTGTCAGCGACTGGTACCGCGACCACGTGATCCTGCACGAGGTCGGGCACATGCTGTGGCAGCACCGCGGCACCATCCGGGACGTCACCGACTGGCTCGGGCAGTACGGCGTGGAGACCTCCCAGCAGACCCGGACCGAGATGCGCTGCTCGGTGCGGGACCGGGACAAAGAACGCGAGGCGGAGATGGTCGCGTTGCTCATCGAGTCCCGGATCGCTCCTCGGACCCGGTCAACGCCAGGATCCACCAGCCCCCCGGCCGAAATCGCCGCCGTGCTCAACCGGCTGGCCCTGGCCCTGGGCTCCACTGCAGCCGCCGCCGGTGGCTGACGCACTGCACGGCCTGGCCGGTCTGGGCCTGTGCCTGCTGATGGCCGCCCGGGTGCGCATGCTGCGCGCAGGTGCGACCTCGCGGAGCTTGTGGGTAGCGCTCGCGGTCCTGGGTCTGGTGCAGGTGCTGCAGGTCGACGCGGTGTACCGCGGGGCCGAGCACGCCTTGGGACACCCCGGCAGCGCGGCCCTGCTCACCCACGGGCTGACCGTGCTGGCGGCGGCCGCCACCCTCAGCCTGCACATCAGTCTGGACCCGGACCGCGCTGCAGGACGCGGCCGCCGCCACCTGCTGTGGGCTGGTGCCGCGTTGGCGACGATGCTGGCGGCGTTCGCCCTCTCGCCCCCCAGCGCGGTGCCGGCGGCGCTGGCCCGCCGCTCGGAGTACTACGACGCCACCGTGCCGAGCGCAGTGACGTGGGCCGCCTACCTGAGCTACCTGAGCTGGTCGCTGGCCGGGATGTTCGGTGCGACCCGGCGCTTCGCGGCGCAGGCCCCTGCCGGGCCGCTGCGCACCGGGCTGCGACTGGGCGCCGCGGGCATCGGGGTCGGCTTCGGCTACGTCGTCCTGAAGGTCGTGGTCGTCGGCACCTGGCTCGCCGGCCAGGGCCCGTCGGTCGTGCGCTTCGACGCGGTCAGCGAGGCCGTCGTGCTCTCGTGCAGCCTGCTGCTGATTGGTACCGGGTCGGCCTATGAGGCCATCTCGGCCCGGCTCACGAGGGTGCGCCGCCGCGCCACCCGACGTAGGTCACTGCGCCGCCTGCAGCCGCTGGCCCAGATCCTGCAGCTGAGCCCGGCCGGGGGGTACAGCCTGCCCGTCGACGGGGACCAGCAACGGCTGATCTGCCAGGTGACCGACATCCGGGACGCCCAGCGCAGCCTGCGCGGCTTCATCGACCCCACTGTCCTGCGCCGCGCGGAAGCGGTCGCCCGAGCGGCCGGGGTCGCTGGCGACCAAGCCGGCGCGCTGGCCGAGGCGGCTGCCCTGGAGCTGGCCCGACGAGCCAAGGCACGCGGTGAGCGCCCGCGGCCATCTGTCCTGCAGCCACCGGCTGGGGGCCGCGACCTCGACGAGGAGGTGCGCTGCCTGGAACGTCTGGCTGCGGCCTACCACCACCCGTTCGTCTGGGCCTACGTCGACTGCGACGACAATGTTGCCCAGCCGCTGGCCAGCTAGGCCGCGCCGACCACAAGGACAGGACATGGCTACCACGCCCAGCAGGCCGCGCACTGCCGCTGCCGCCGCCGCCGCCACAAAGTCCTCACCGCCGGCAGCAGGCAGCGCCGAAGCGGACGCGCCTGGTGGCAGCCAGCACCTCCCCCAGGTGCTGCAGTACTACCGCTCCTGGGAATCGCGGCTGATCTACCGGTTCCTGGGCGGCACCAAGCACTACGGCTACTTCCGGCCCGGCGACCCGTCCTGGGACGTCTGGTCGGCCATGCGTCGGATGGAGGACCAGCTCGCCCAGAAACTCGGGCTCGCCGCCGGCGCCCACGCGCTGGACGCCGGTTGCGGCGTCGGTGACGTCGCCTCCCGGCTCGCGGAAGTACACGGCCTCGACGTCACCGGCATCGACATCCAGGGCCCTGACATCGAAGAAGCCCAACGGCGAGCCAGCCGGCGTCAACGAAGCGGCCGGCTGCAGTTCCAGCAGATGGACTACGCCGCCCTGACCTTCCCGGACGACAGCTTCGACGGCGCGTACACGATGGAGACCCTCGTCCACAGCGACCGCGTGGAAGACGTCCTGGCCGGGCTGTACCGGGTCCTGCGCCCCGGCGGCCACCTGGCGCACTTCGAGTACTCCCGCTCTCCCAAAGACCGCACCTCGGCGCACGACGAGAAATTCATGACCGAGATCAACCAGATGGCGGCGATGCCGGCATTCCAGCGGCTTGAACACGGCGTGCTGGAGCGGCTGCTCACCGACGCCGGGTTCATCGACGTCCAGACCGAAGACGTCACCGCCCACATGCTGCCGATGCTCAAGCTGTTCGCCACCGCCGGCTGGCTGCCCTACCTGGTCGGCGCCGCACTTGGGCGGTCCCGCCTAGTCGTCAACAGCATGGCCGGCGTCGAGTTCTACGTGCACCGCAAATGCTGGCGCTACAACATCACCACCTGCCGCAAACCCAGCTGACGACCGGCCGCTGGCTGCAGCACGCAGCCTGCACGAGGCCGCAGCTGCAAGCCGCCGCGTCACCGACTCGCTCCTCGCCTGGGCCGGCCGCGAGCCTCTCGCTCGACATCGCCCTGCGGCCCTTGACAGTGCCGGTGAGCCTCTGCCTATAGTCGGTCTCGACTGGTGTGGATGGATCACGAATGTTTCATGCATGCGGGTCTACCCGGTTTGGCGGCGGTCGACGCCGTGTCCCCTAGTCCGAAGGACGACCTGTGCCCACTGCCGCAACCTCCCAGCTGCGTGCCGCCGCTGATGCCAGCCCCACCCTGCGCCGGCTGGCAGGCGTCCGTGCTGTCCTGGCAATGCCCCTGACCGCAGCCACGCTGCTGATTCCCGCCCCGGCCTACGCGGCCGCTCCTACTCCTGGTCAGCAGCAGCCGCCGGGGACGCAGGGGCTGACCACGATGCTGGGGTGGGGCGGTTGGCTGGTGTCGTTCGTGTGCGTGGCCGGGCTGCTGGTGGTCGCGGCGATGATGGCGCTGAAGCACCGCCGGGGTGAGGGCGGTGGCGAGGCGATGGGCAGCCTGGGCTGGGTGCTGGGGGCGTGCGTGCTGGGCAGCGCCGCCGGGCCACTCGCCAGCGCCCTGATCTGACCGTGCGGTCCTCGAGCGCGTCGGTGCTGCCCGGGACGGTGCAGTCGCCAGGGGTGGAGTACGACAACGGCATGAGCAACGACAAGCACCCCCGACGGCTGCTGACCGCCATCGTCGTCCTGGCCGTGCTGCTGGCCGGCGCCGTCCTGGCGCTGGTGCTGCGTCCCGGCACACCCACCGGCCACCCGGCACCCCCCGGCGGGCTGCCGGCTGCACCGCCAGCGCCGGCGGCACCGCCGGCCCCGACCCCGCCCAGGGATCAGCAGGTGCGGACCACGGCCCCGGCCGGGGTGAGCTGGGAGCTGTTCCAGGGCGTCGCGCTGCCGGTCAGCGCCACCGACGGCCCGACCCGCATCCACGGCGCGGTGCACGCCGGGTTCTCCCACACCGCCACCGGAGCCCTGCTGGCCGACGCCCAGATCGGCTTCCGCTCCCTAGCGACCCCCGAGCTCGCCGGCTTGCGGCAGGTCGCCCGGGAGCAGCTGGTGGCCGGCCCGGGCAAGACGGCCTACCTGAACCTGATTGCGAGCCTGAAGGACAACACCCCACCGGCCGGCGGCTACACCCAGTACGTCGGGTTCCGCTACATCGCCTACAGCCCGGAGCTGGCGGTGGTGAGCCTGGCGACCCGCGGGCGCAGCGGCCGGATCCAGGTCGGGACCGACACGCTGCGCTGGACCGGCCGGGACTGGCAGCTGGAGCTGCCGGCCAGCGGGCTGCAGCAGCCCCAGGTGGTGCCGGACACCACCGGCTACGTCCCCTGGCAGGGGGTCACCTCGTGAGCCTGTGCGACCTCCCAGGCGTCAAGCAGGGCTGCGACGTAGTCGGTGGGGCGGTGGGTGGCGCGGCGAACGCGGCGGCGCAGGCGTTCGTCGATGGGTTCGCCGACGGGTTCGCCACCTTGGTGAAGACGATGACGACGTTCTGGGTCGATGTGCCGACCCCGCAGCTGTCCGGCGTGGGCGGGCCGGTCGCCCGGGTGCAGCACCTGGTCTACTGGACGCAGGGGTTCCTGCTGGTGCTGTCCCTGCTGTACGTGGCGGGCAAGACGGCCATCACCCGCTCCGGCAAGGCCGCCGGGGAGGCCGCCCGCGGGCTGGGCACGATGGTGGTCGTCGTCGGCGCCGGGGTCACCGCGATCGACGTGCTCAGCGTCGCCGGCGACGCCTGGTCCCGCTGGATCATCGATCAGTCTGTCGGCGGGTCGATGACGACCAGGCTGGGGGCGGTCACCGGCGGCTCAGCGCAGATGAGCGGCCTGGGGATCGGGATCGAGTTCATCGTCGCGCTGCTGGGGATCATCTCGTGCATCGTGCAGATCTTCTTCCTGCTGGCCCGGGTCGGGATCCTGACCCTGCTGGCCGGCACCCTGCCGCTGTCCGCCGCCGGCCTGGCCACCCCGGCCGGGCGGGCCTGGTTCCAACGGACCCTGGCCTGGATCGTGGCGTTCTTGCTGTACAAGCCGGCCGCGGCGCTGGTGTACGCCAGCGCCTTCGCCCTGGCCGGCCGGGGCAACGACGTGATCAGCGTGCTGTCCGGGTTGATGCTCATCGTGCTGGCGGTATTCGCCCTGCCGGCGCTGATGCGCCTGGCGACCCCGATGGTCGCGGCCGCCTCCGGCGGCGGCGGCGGTGGGCTGGGCGGGGCGCTGGCCGGCGCCGCGCTGGCCACCGGCGCCCGCCAGGTCAGCGACAGCCCCCGCAGCGGCTCCGGCAGCGCGGGCAAGGGCCAGCTCACCGGCTCCTCCGCCACCGGCGGTGGTGGCGGTGGTGGCGGTGGTGGCGGGGCCAGCGGCGGTGGCGGAGGTGGCGGTGGTGGCGGGGGCACGCCGGGCGGTTCGGCCCCCTCGCCGGCCGGCAGCCCCACCGCTGGTGCGGGCGGCGGTAGCGCCAGTGCTGGGGCGGGGGTGGCGAGCGCCGCCGGGGCTGGGGTGGCGCTGGCGGTCAAGGGCGCCCAGGTGACCGCGCAGGGCGCGAAGTCCGCGGCCGCGAGCAGCACCGACGAAGGAGCCGGACGGTGACCAGCACGACCACGACCGGCCCGGCCGGCCGGCCCGGCGCCGAGACGACCGAGCGGCGCACGTACGGGAACTGGCGCAAGCCCAGCACCCCCGGGCTGCCCGGTCTGGGGCTGCTCGGCACGGTCGCGGCGCTGGGTGGGGTGGTGCTGGTGGTGCTGGTCCAGATGCTCGCCGGGCTGCTCCCGGCCGTGGTTGTGCTGCTGGCGGTCGCGGCCGGGGTGCTGCCGTTGCTGTACCGCAACCGCTCCGGGCGCAACGGCTGGCAGGCAGCGGCCGCCCGGGTGCTGTGGCTTCGTGGCCGGCGGGCCCGCCAGCATCTCTACCGCTGCGGCCTGGTCGCCCCGGCCGCCTGCGGCGGCGCCACCCTGCCCGGGTTACTGGCGCCGTCGGTGCTGTATGAGGCGGTCGACGCCTACGGGGCGCCGTTCGCGTTGCTGCACGTCCCGGCCACCCGGCACTACTCGGTGGTGTTGCGCTGCGACCCTGAGGGCAGCGCCCTGGTCGATCCCGAGACCTCCGACACCTGGGTCGCCCGGTGGGGCCGGTGGCTCGCCGAGCTCCCCCGCGAACCGCACCTGGAAGCCGCGTCGGCGACGGTGGAGACCGCCCCGGACCCCGGCTCCCGGCTGGCCCGGGAAGTCGGGCAGCTACTGACCGAGGGTGCCCCGGAGTTGGCCCGGCGGATGCTCACCGAAGTCGCCGACACCTACGCTCTGGGCTCACCGCAGGTAACCGGGCGGGTGTCGTTGACGTTCACCGCGACCCGCCGGGTCACCGAGGACAGCGAGCTGTTCGCCGGCCCCGCCACCGCCGCCACCGGCGGTGGCGGTAAGGCGGCGCGCCGGTCCCGGGTGTTGACGCCGGCGGAGATGGCGGCGCAGGTTGGCAGCCGGCTGCCGGCGCTGCTGCGCGAGCTGGGCGCGACCGGTGCCGGTGGGGTGCGGGCGTTGACCGCCGCGGAGCTGGCCCAGACGGTGCGGGTCGCCTACGACCCGGCGGCCGGCCCGGTCCTGGACGCCCTGCACGCCCACGGCCAGGACCCGCAGGTCGACTGGGCCGGCGCCGGACCGGCCGGGCAGGTCGAGGGCTGGGGGTCGCTGCGGCACGACACCGGCACGTCGGTGACCTGGCAGATGACCGAGGCCCCCCGTGGGGCGGTGCAGTCCCAGGTGCTGCGGGCGATCCTGGAACCTAGTGATGAGTTGACCCGTAAGCGGGTGACGTTGCTGTACCGGCCGCACGACCCGGCCAGCGCCGCCCGGATCGCCGACGCCGACGTCCGCACCGCTCTGGGCAAAGCCACGATGCGCAAGGGCGAGACCCGGGCGCATGAGAGCAGCGACCTCACCGCCGCCCGGCAGACCGCTGGGGAGGAAGCCGCCGGCGCCGGCCTGACCCGCTTCGCGTTGCTGGTGACCGCAACGGTCACCGACCCGGCCGCGCTGGCGCACGCCACCGACCTGATCGACCAGGCCGGCGGGGCCAGTCGGCTGCGGCTGCGCCGGGTCTATGCCGGGCAGTCCGCCTCCTTCGCCGCCGCCCTGGGCGTCGGACTGGTCCTCCCCGCGCACGTCGCTGTCCCCGCCGTCCTGCGCCAATACCTCTAAAGCACCCGGAGCAACACCATGGGACGCCGACCGCAGCTCACCGCCCTCGGCGGCGCCACCCCCCAGGTCGAGCACCCCCCCGACGAGGCCGAGCTGCTCGAGCAGCCCGGGCCGCACGCCAGTCCGGACGGCCTGGCGGTGCCCGACGAGCTCGGGGAGCCCCTTGCCGAGGCGGCGGTGCTGGGCTGTGCGCTGCAGACCACCCCGCCGCATGCCCGGGCGTTGCTGGCCGGCCTGGCGGAGCAGGACTTCACCGTCCCGCAGCACGCCCACATCGCCGCCGCCATCGCCGTGCTGCTCAGCCGGGGGGAGCCGGTGGACCCGGTGACCGTGCTGGGTCAGCTGCGCCGGCAGGGCCTGGAACACGCCGGCACCGCGAGCAAGGACGCCGGGGTGCTGCTGCTCGAGCTGTGCCAAGCAGCCCCGACCGTGGCCAGCGGCAGCTTCTACGCCCGGATCGTGCTCGAGCACTCCTACCGCCGCCGGGTCCAGCGCGCCGCCGTGCGGCTGCTGCAAGGCGCCGGGCACCTGCCGCTGAGCGACCTGGCCGACCTGGTCAGCCGCGAACACCACGGGATCACCGCGCAGCACCGCCGCGCCACCACAGCTACCCGCACCACCCCCCCTACCGCCGCGCCGACCCGCGGCCCCGCCGCGACCGGCGCCGTGGCTGCCGCGGCCGTCTCGGCTGCACCCCGGGCTTTGCCGGCGCCGCCCCGCCCAGCCGGCCCGGCAGCGGCCCGCCCACGTTCCACCGGTTGCTCCTGATGGCGGCGTTGACCCCCCGCGGGTACCGCGGGCCCGGCGGTGGCCGGGTCTCCTATGTCGAGGCTCCCCCGGAGTGGCGGGCCACCACCGTGCAGGCCTGCGGACTGTTCCCCTGGGCGGTCGGCGGCGGCACCCCCACCCTCGGCGTCCCGATCGGGCGGCACCTACGGGCCGGCACCACCGTGTGCTTCGACGTCATCAACTGGTTCGAACGCGGCCAGTTCCTGCCCAACCCGTCCTACTTCTGCCTGGGCCTACCCGGCCTCGGGAAGTCCACCTTCACCCGCCGCCAGGTCCTGGGCCTGTCCGCCCAAGGCGTCCGCCCGCTGGTGCTGGGCGACCTGAAGCCGGACTACGCCGACCTGATCGCTGCGATCGGCGGGCAGGTCGTCAAGCTCGGCCGCGGCCTGGGCAGCTTGAACGTCCTGGATGTCGGCGCCATCGAACAGGCCGCCCAACACCTCGGCGGCAGCGACGCCGAACGGCTGCGGGCCGAAGCCCACGGCCGGCGCCTGGCGGTGCTGTCCGGGCTGATCCTCATCGTGCGCGGCACCCCCATCGCGGACTACGAACGCGCCGTGCTGTCCGCCGCCCTGCGGGTCCTGCTCACCAGGCACGACAGCACCGCCTGCGGGCCACCGACCCTGCCCGACCTGGTCCGGGTCCTGGACCACGGCCCGCCGGAGGTCCGCTCAGTCACCCTGGACCGCGGCCAGGACGACCGGTACCGCGCCAGCGTCGACCCGCTGCACCGCAGCCTGCTCGCCCTGCTCGACGGGCCCCTGGGCGACACCTTCTCCAAGCCGACGACGACCCGGATCGCCCTGGACTCCCCCGGGGTCGCGATCGACGTCTCCGGCATCTCCAGCTCCGACACCCACCTGCAGGCCGCCGTGCTGCTGGCGTGCTGGTCCGACGGGTTCGGGGCGGTGGAGAGCGCCAACGCCCTGGCTGATGCCGGGGCGGCCCCGCAACGCCGGTTCTTCGTCGTGCTGGACGAGCTGTGGCGGGTGCTGCGCTCCGGCGTCGGGATGGTCGACAACGTCGACGCCCTCACCCGGCTGAACCGCACCCAAGGCGTCGGGATGGCCCAGATCACCCACACCATGAGCGACCTGCGCGCGCTGGCGAACCCCGAAGACATCGCCAAGGCCCGCGGGTTCGTCGAACGCGCCGGCGCCGTCATCGTCGGTGGCCTGCCCGCCCAGGAACTCGACGACCTGGAACACGTCGTGCCGTTCACCCGCACCGAACGTGAACTCATCACGTCCTGGTCCACCCCACCGTCCTGGGACGACCGGCTCGGGCCGCCTGGGATGGGGAACTTCCTGCTCAAGATCGGCCGCCGGCCCGGGGTGCCGATGCACCTGGACCTCACCCACGCCGAGCTGTCCGCCGGGGTGCACAACACCAACAAGCGCTGGACCACCACCCCCACCGGCAGCATCCTGACCACACCAGCACCAGTACCGGCCACCCCCCACGGGCCGGTGCTGGTGCCGGCACCCCCACCACCAGCACCCTCGCCGCGGGCGGGTTCCTGATGGCCCGCGCAGTCACCCCCGCTGGCGGCGGGTTAGCCGGTGGCGACGCGTTGGCCTGGGTCATCCCCGCCGCGGCCGCCGGCGCGGCTGTGGCCGGTGGGGCGCTGTGGACCGCCGGCGGTCTGGCCTCGATGCTGGCCGGCCGGGGCTGGCGCAGCGCACCGTTCACCCTCACCACCCTGATCGGCATCGTGCGGAACGGGACGGGCGGCTTCTGGCCCGGCACCGACCCCCGCCTGCTGCTGACCCTGGCCGCGGCCCTGGCCGCGCTGGTGGTGCTGCCCGCCGCGGTCCTGCTGCTACGCGGCTACCTCAACGCCCCCGCCGCCGACGACCCCCACCGGTCCCTGGCCCGCGGGGTGCACCTGGCGCCGATGCTGCGCCGTCACGCCGCGGTGCGCGCCCAACACCTGCGCCCGTCGCTGGCCGGCCGCAGACCCAGCCGGCTGGCCGACGGCGACGTCGGGGTGCTGCTCGGCCGGCTCGGCACCAAATCCCACGCGGCCGAGGTGTTCTGCTCCTGGGAGGACGTCGCGGTCGCGTTCATGGCCCCCCGCTCCGGCAAGACCACCACCCTGGCCGTGCCGGTCACCCTGGCCGCCCCCGGCCCGGTCGTGCTGACCAGCAACAAGACCGAGGGCTGGAAGGAGACCGCCGCGCTCCGGTTCACCCAGACGGGCGAGCGGGTGTGGACGTTCGACCCGCAGCGCATCGCCCACACCCCACAGAGCTGGTGGTGGAACCCGCTAGCCGAGCTGACCACCGTCGCGGAGGCCAACCGGCTCGCCGGGCACTTCGTGGCGACCGTTGAGGACGACCGCCGCGACATCTGGGGGCCGGCTGCCCGCGAGCTGCTCGCCACGCTGCTGCTTGCCGCCGCGGTCAGCGGCCAGACGCTGCTGGACGTCTACGCCTGGCTCGCCGACGAAGCCACCCCCATCCCCGGCGGCCTGCTGCGTGAGCACGGCTACGACCTGCTGGCCCGGACCCTGCGCGGCACCCAGGACAGCCCCCCGGAGACCCGGGGCAGCGTCTACTTCACCGCCCGCGCCGCCACCGCCTGCCTGCGCGACGGCCAGATCACCGCCTGGGTCACCCCACCCACCCCACTCGACGCCGACGCCGACAGGTCGGTCGCCCACGGTACGGCGGATGCCCCCGATGGGGTGGCCCGGCCGCTGGTGGAGTTCCGGCCGGAGGCGTTCCCCGGCTCCCGGCAGACCCTGTACCTGCTGAGCAAGGACGAGGGCGGCAGCGCCGGGCCGCTGGTCGCCGCCCTGACCGACCGGGTGCTGCGCTGCGGCGTCACCGCCGCCGAACACCGCGGCGGCCGGCTGGACCCACCCATGGTCGTGGTGCTGGACGAGGCCGCGAACATCTGCCGGATCGCCGACCTGCCCGCCCTGTACTCCCACCTGGGCAGCCGCGGGATCGTGCCGCTGACGATCCTGCAGTCCTACAGCCAAGCCGTCGGGGTGTGGGGCGAGACCGGCACCAAAGCGCTGTGGGGCGCCGCGACCGTCAAGCTCATCGGCCCCGGCATGGACGACCCCGCCTTCGCCGAAGACCTCTCCCGCCTGGTCGGGGACCACGACGTGCTCACCGTGTCCCGCAGCAGCGGCGGCGGGCGGGGCGGGGCGAGCCGGACCCACGCCACCCGGCAGCAGCGGATCCTGCCGGCCAGCGCCGTCCGCGAACTCGGCAAAGGCCAGGCGCTGCTGCTGGCCACCGGCGCCAAACCAGCGCTGCTGAACCTGCAGCCCTGGTACACCGGCCCGCACGCCACCCAGATCACCGCCGCCGCCGCGACCGCCACCCAACTGATCACCCAACGGGCCCGGGCCGCCAGCACCGGTACTGCACCCGCCCGGCCGGCGAGCACATGACCGCCGCCGACGACGGGCTCGCCGAGCTGGACCGGCAGTTCGCTGGCAGCGCCGCCGACAGCCACGCCCTGCTGCAACACCCGCCATCACCCGCCGCCGGCGACGAGCAGGCCTTCTTGCCGTGCTTTGGCTCCCTCGAGGAGTGGGTCGCCGACGTGTTCGCCGCCACCTACGCCCGCCGGTCGACCCCGACGTTCCGCTGGTGCGCCCAGTGGTGGCGCCACCCGGAGGCGATCGCCCGGCTGGAGGCGTTGTGGCGGTCCTGGGAGGCGCTGCGCACCGACCCGCTGCTGGGCATCGCCAGCTGGCACGCCAGCCACCTGGACCAGCAGCTACCGATCCTCACCGGCCCGGCCGGCCCGTTCGCCGACTGCGACCCGACCCGGCACTTCGACCCCGAACAGCCCTACCTGCCCGTCCAGCCCGCCCCCGCCGGCTGGTGGCCGCCCACACCCACGCCCGCACCCGCACCCGCACCCGCACCTGATGACGTGCCCGGCCAGCCGGCCGCCGACGGTTGGGGAGGACCCGATGGATGAGCTGCACACCCAGCACGAGGACGTCGCCGGCGACGCCACCCGCCACGCCTCGTCCTACCTCACCGCGGCGCTGGCCGCCGCGCAGAAAGCCGCGGACTGGCGGACCGCACGCACCAACCGCCGGCCCGACAACCCCGACCGGGACGGCACCGGCCAGGACACGCCGGCCCCGCTGAACCTGATGACTCCAGACATGGTCGCGCACCACCCCGGCCTGTCGACCAGCCGGCAGGACCCACCCCAGGTTCGCTACGCCCCCCTGGTTGTCGCGGCGCTGCCCGACCAGATCAGCCAAGCCGTCCTGACCGACCCGGCCTGGCCGGAGCTGGCCGCCGCCTTGGCGCAGGCCCAGCGGGCCGGGACCGAACCTGGACAGCTGCTGCTCGCCGTCGCCGGCGAGCGTGAGCTGGGCAGCGCCAAGAGCCCGGCACAGGTCCTGAATCACCGCCTCGCCCACCGCACCCCCACACCCGGTGCGCTCGCGGCCACCGGCCCCCGCACCCCGACCGCTGCTGACGTCGTTGCCAGCAGCTTCCCGACCGCCCTCACCGACGCACCCGCACCCGCCGCCAATCACCCGGCCGCCAGCGACCGGGGTGCCGCCGGCGCCGGCCGGGCAGCGACCCGACCCCCGGCGACCCGACCCCCCGGGGGCACGGCCCGGCACCGCTGAGCTGGCGCCGCGCCCACTGTCCACAGATGACCGGCCGGCCGCTACCACGGGCTGCCGCGGCCGCACCCTGACCACCCGCCCCCGGACAGAGAGAAGGCACCTATGACGACGGACCTGGACCTGGACCGGGAGCTGCTCGCAGCGACCGGCCGCCGACACCTGGACGTGCTGCCGATCCGGGCCAGCACCTGTCTGTCCGCAGCCATCGATGACCTCATTGACCCGCTGCACCTACCGGAGCTCATCGCCATCCCGGACACCGCAACCGCCGACCTGCGCGCGGTGCTGGTGGCCACCCGCGCCCGGCTGCTCGCGGCGTCCCAGCACGCCGCGACCGTGGCCGTTGCGATGGCCTGCGCCCGGGCCAGCCGTGAGCTCGGAGGCGCCCTGGCCGCCCTGGACCGCGACCAGAGCAGGCCACGCCGGTGAGGTACAGCGAGGACATCGCCGAGCTGGCCCGGGCAGCCGCGCTCCTGGTCGCAGCCGGCCCACCAGCTGGCGGCGCGCTGCCCGACCAGGAACAGCAGGCGGCACTGGTGTGCCGGGACACCGTCGCCGGCGAGCTACGGGACCTGACCCAGGTCGTCCTGCAGGCCGGTCCGGACGGCACCGGCGCGGACCCGCAGCTACTGGCCACCAGCCCACCGCACGCCCTCTACGCCGCGCTGGTCGACCTGCCAGCGGCCGCCGACGCCGGCCGGCCGCTCACCGAGGCGCTGGCCGTCGCCGGCGGCCCGCTCACCCAGGCCTGGCAGGACGCGGCCCGCGCCGCCGCCGCGTTGGAGCGCTACCACGACGTCGCCGCCGAGCTCACCGGCCCGAACGCCTGGAGCCTGGCCCGGGACGTCGCCGAGCTCGCCGCCGCCCTGCCCACCCTGGACGCCGACCTGGCCACCGCGCTGCCTCCCGGCCACCCGGCTGGCGCCGTGCTGCTCCAACCCGGACCGCACGGCCTGCTACGCCTGGCCGCCGAACAGACGCGCGCCCACACCGCGGGCCTGCCGCCCGGGGGCGCCGACACCCAGCTCCCGCCCAGACGCCCCCTCCCGCCGACACGGACCCTGGCCGACCTGCCCGACGCCACCGCTCACCTGGGCGCGCTGCTGTCCCAGCGGGGCGCCGCGCTCACCGTTACCGAGGCCCGCGCCGTCACCCGCGCCCTACTCGACGGCGTCCAACTCACCGCCCAGGTCCTCACGGCCACCCACCACAGCAGCGAGACCGACCCCCAGGGGCCGGCCGCGCTCGCCGCCCAGCACCTGCAGGCGGCCCTGCCGCACCTGCAGCACCTCGCCCACGGCCAGGTCGCGACCCTGACCCCACCAGCCCCTAGCGTGCTGCTGCTCGCCCGCCAGATCCGGGAACGGATGGCCACGCTCACCGCCCTGGTCGACCGGCTCGAACGCGAGCACCGGCCGACCGACCTCGCCCGGGTCGCCCAGCCACTGAGCCGCTGGGCCCTGGAGACTGTGCCCGTAGCGAGCGCGGTCCGGGACGGCCTGCACGCCGCCACCACGACCAACCGGCTCCTGGCCCCCCGACAAGACATTCCACGCGGCCGCGGCTCCGCCCTGCTGTGGCTGCCCCTCACCGCCCCCGCCAACGGCCCGCACCCGGTCCTGGACGCCGCAACCCGCAGCACCACCGCCCTGGCCGCAGCCACCGGACCGCTCAGCGCGATCACCGGCACCCCCACCGCCGCAGACCGGGTCCGCGGCGTGACCCGCCAGGCCGCGTCCCACGCCAGCGCCGCCTTCAGCGAGCTACGCGAGGCCCTGCACAACCGACCCCAGCACCAGCTGCCGAACCCCGCCCGGCCCGCCCACCCAGCACTCCCGCCCACCCCAGGGACCCGGCGCTCCGCCGGCCACTGACCCGATGCGGCACCAGGTCCTGCGCCGCGGGCTTGAAGGTCACCGGGCAGACCCTGAGGACCCGACGTTGAGTCCTTCACACGCGAACCTGAACGAGCCGACGTCAGGTCCGGGTCCTGCGTCGTGACCGATGAGTTCAGCTCGCCGGACTGGGTTCGGGGTACTGGGTGAGGAACCCTGCCGCGCGCCGCGCATCGCGCCGCATCAAGGTCATCGCGAACGGATACAGACCTACGAGGGGGACACTGAGCCACAGCATCCACATCCTGGTGCTGGCCACGGCCTGACCGGCCAGCAGCAGGCTCAAGCCACCGAACAGCAGCCCGTATGGGCCGAACGGCCCTTGGTATTGACCCTGCATACGTCGGGCCAGGTCACGCAGCCGGCGAAGCCGGTCAGGCTGCACCGGCGCGCGGCCGCGGATTTGCTGCATCAACTGACGTCGCTGCCCGGAGGTCAAGGCCAGGGTCGGCACCCGCCACAGCGGCAGCCGATGCTTGGAACGCACCAGCTGCACTAGGCCGACCAGCTCGACGACCAGGCCGACCAGGATCGCTGCCAGAGCCCCGACCTGGCGGACCTGCGAGACGTCACGCGGGTCGTGGTGACGGGCAGCAGGACCATCGGCGTGCATCGACAGGAAGAACCCGACCGCTGCCGTGGCGGCCGTCAGCAGCACCAGCGCGGCAAGAAACACGACCAGCCGCCGGTTGCGGTTGCGTCGTTGAGCCCGTGGGTCCCCACCGCCGTCCAGGATCGCCAAGGCCTGCACCCAACGCTGCTCCGGCCGCCGCCGCGCTGCAGATCCGCCCACGCTCTCCTCCTTGTGCTGCTGACAGCATGCTCCCCTCGGTCGCTGCGCGCTGGTCATCGAGTGTCGCGGTAGGACCGGGCTGCCACCCGTCGACGTGGCAGGGTCGTTCTGTGACTCCACGAACGATTGCCCGACTTATGGGTAAGTCACGGCAAAGGTGAGAGTCACGGGGCGCGCGGTACCGACCCACTCGAAACCAATCAGTGATAGCGCGTAACTGTTCAGGTCGCTCCAGCCGCTTGACGGTTACGGGTTCGGGCTGATGGCTGGGATCCATGCGTGGCCGTTGAACAGGTCGCGTAGGACGGTCATGGCGCTCTGGCCGTGTTTGCGTGCGGTGCTCAGGTAGGACCGGACGTCGAGGAAGGCGTGGGCGCCGGTGTCGGAGCGCCAGCCGCCGCTGATCTTCTGTTGGAGCTTGACCATGCGGACGTCACGTTCGGCTTGGTTGTTGTCGAAGGGCACGGCGAAGTCGGTCGCGAAGCGCAGCACGTCGGCGCGGTGGGTTTCGAGCCGGGCCAGGAGCGAACCGGCGGGGCCGAGGGCGGGGCGTCCTCGTTTACCGGTTCGCGGTGGGGGCGGGTTGAGCTGCTTGCCCTGGGCGACGAGCGCGTCGTAACGCTTACCGAACGAGGACAGCTGCCGGACCGGCAACTTCGTGCACCCGGCTGCCTTGGCGAGTTCCACCGCGACGTGCAGCTCGACCAGCAGCTGCGCGAGCCCAGTGGTCCAGCCTTGGCCGGTCAGCTCGGCCATCCCGGCCAGCTCCCTTAGGTGGTGGGCGTTGCACAACCCGTGGCTGGCCTGCTCATACCGCCGATAGGCCGGCAGCCCGTCGTGGACCGCGACCCCGGCGAAGCCGGGCAGGACCCCGGCGGCGTCCATCGCGGTCTTGCCCCGCTTGGCGTCGAGGTGGAACACCGTCCAGATATCGGTGCAGGCAACGTGGATCCAGTGCAACCGGCCGGCGACCCTCCCGCCAGTCTCATCGAAGTGCGCCACTCGCGCGGCCGCGAGCTGCTCGCGGGCCACTGCCAAGAACCCATCGAGGCGAGCGGCAGCGCTGGGCAGCAGCGACGACAACCAGCCGGTGGATACCGCCGCCCCGAACGCTTCCTGCAGGCACTCAGCCGCACGCTCAACCGGCAGATGCTGACGCCCCAGCAGGTAGGTCGCCAACGCCGCGACCCCCGGTCCGTAACAGGTCGGGGCAGTGGCCTCCACCGGGAACGCCGCGCGGGTCACGACCCCGCAACCACACGCGCGGCGTTGCGCCCGGTGCTCAATAGCCAGCAGCTCGATGACCGGAAGGTCGAACACCTGACGCGTCTCGACCCCGATTACCGGAGCGTCAGCCAATCCAGCCCCACAGCCCCGACACTCACTCGGAGCGTGCGTCCGAACCTGATCGGGCACCGACCGAGGTTCCAACCGGAATCCCTGCCCACCCTGCTGCTTACCCGGCTTGCGGCCCGACGCCCGCCGCAACGACTTCGGTGCCGGCTTGGCCAACCCGTCGCTGCTCGGCGGCCTGGAGGAGTTCCGCGAGTTCTTCCCCAACCGCGCTTCCAGCTCCGCGACCCGACCCGCCAATACAGCGATCAGCGCATCACGCTGCGCCAGCAGCACCAGCAACTCTTCAACAGAGGGAGCCGGTGGCACAGCACAAACCGACGGATCGACCACGGAAAGCACCTACCTGCGGGGGAAGTCGCAGCACGGACCGACACAGTCTCCCGCGACTCAGGCCAAGATCAGCGAGCCACGCCGCGAAGGACCTGAACAGTTACGATAGCGCCGCCTTCTCGCGCTCGGAAGCGGCACCTACCCGCACCAAGTGCCGTGAGAGATTACAGCCACGGCGTGCAGCCTTCGGCAGGCGCGAATGACGACGGGCCTCCCCCAAGGGAGCGTTTGAACGTTATCGGTGCCACTGCCCTTCAAACCCGGCCGGCGTCATCCCCTCCAGATCCTCCTGCATCGAGCCCAGGGAGGTTGTCCCGGTCCTCGTGGAACTTGAGGTGGCGGTCCCCCGCCTGATGCCTGCCTCGCGGTAGGTGTTGGGCGACCGCCAAGTCGACCCGACCAAACAAGGGGACCGCTGTGAAGACCGTACCGAGGAACGTGCACGTCGTGGCTCGGGACGAGCTGCCAGGACTGGGAGTTCTGCCGGAGGCGTTGAGCGTGGCGCTGGCCGACATCGTGGGCGTGGCGCGTGAGGGACTGCTCGCGTTGAGCGTGGCGACCGGCATGTCGGTGATGCAGGCGATGTTCGAGGCCGAGGTCACCGCGGTGGCCGGTGTGAAGGGTAAACACGACCGAGCACGGACAGCTGTGCGGCATGGCACCGGGAAGGGCTCGGTGACCCTAGGGGGTCGTCGGGTTCCGGTGAGCAGGCCGCGGGCTCGGACCGTCGATGGTCATGAGGTGCCGCTGCAGTCCTACGGGCACTTCGCCGCCGATGACCTGCTGTCGCAGGTGGTGCTGGAGCGGATGCTCGCGGGCGTCGCGACCCGCCGGCATGCCCGGATCGCCGAGCCAGTCGGCAAAGCCCTTACCGAAGCGGCGACCTCGACCGGCCGGTCGGCGGTCTCGAGGCTGTTCGTGAAGGAGACCGAGACGGCCCTGGCCGAGCTGCTCGCGCGGGATCTGACGGGCAAGCAGATCAAGGTGTTGATGCTTGACGGTGAGCACATGGCTGGCCGGTGCGTCATCGTCGCCCTGGCCATCACGGCCGGTGGTGAGAAGTTCCCGGTCGGGTTGTGGGACGGCGCGACGGAAAACAAGACCGTGGTGAAGGCGATGCTCGCCGACCTGGTCTGTCGCGGGCTGTCCGCCCAGGACGGGCTGCTGGTCGTGATGGACGGCGCGAAGGCCCTGTCGGCGGCTGTGAACGAGGTCTTCGGCGGCCTCGTCGCGGTGCAAAGATGCACCCTCCATTATGCCGAGTGGTTGGTTATGCCTAGTTGGCGGCCAGATCCTCTGCGGGGCGCGGACTTCGTCCTGAAGGACTCGGCATAATCCTGGTTGGTTGATGGACGCTTCTCTTCGACATCGGTGTAAG
>JAABUZ0100003429.1_pt1 | contig 23547 bp, 18 predicted proteins | sample 5562091 | NCBI WGS metagenome assembly JAABUZ01 (sample SAMN12813069, study PRJNA571459) | rock metagenome | isolation source: Antarctica rocks | place: Antarctica: Victoria Land, Linnaeus Terrace sud | collected 2015-12-21
CCACGGCCTTCGTGCGTCCCTTTGGCTCGAAAGCACACGAAAGTCTCGAAGATTCGAGACAAATCGCCGTGCGAGAGCCTCCAAACCAAGGCGGCGTGCGCCAGTTCCGCAGATTTTCACAGGCCTGTTAGTGCTCCCGGACCACTTCCGCGAACGCACAGTCGTATCGCGCGTGAGCTTCACGCGTTGCTCCACGATGGCGGCATTTCCCCTCCCTACGTCTTGGTCGGACATTCGTTCGGCGGGACCGACGTCCAGTTGTTCGCTGACCTCTATCATGGTGAAGTCGCTGGCGTGTTGTTGCTGGACGCATTGCCAGTCGGTACAAGCCGTGAGTTACCGTCCAGTTCGCTTGACGCGTACCCGAAGGAAATGAAGGAGTGCTCGGTCGCGGCGAGGCGGCATGTGTTCGATCGGGAACGCGCCCTGTTTTCGCGCTGTTTTGCCGATGCGATCGAGGATGCGTCACCATCACAACTACGCCTCGAGCGCTCGTCGCCATCGCTACGTCATGCGTTTAAATCGATCGCTATGCAACCTTATCAGTATGCGGCGATCGGGTCCGAAGCGGCCAGTGAGCCCCGAGTGGATGTCGAAGCGCAGGAGAAGCAGTTGCAACGCGGCCCCTACCCACTTGATAAGATCCCGCTGGTCATTCTGACGTCTACGCGCGCGCGTTTCGAGCGAGAAATGATCGGTTATGGCCTAAATTCACGCGATGCAAAGGCCTTTGCGTTCAAGTATATCGAGCTTGAAGACGGCCTTTCGCACCTGTCTCGGAATAGTCAGCGCTTCTTCGCGACGAACAGTGGACATTACATTCAAGCCGACGATAGTAGACTCGTGATTTCCGCTATTCGTTCGCTGGTCAAGGGAGCGAAAGTGCAACAGCGCTCGTGAACGTGGCGTGGTTTCGCGCTGCTCTTCTGCTGATTTGTGTTAGCGGATGCACGATGCCAGTACACGACGACGCTTTGTTAAGAACGGCGTTAGAAGCTGACCCTCCAACGCTCGATGCTATGATCAGCGACGACCCCAACACGGAGGCTATCTCGTACCTGACGAGCGGCTTCTTATATCGTGTTGATCCATACGGAGAATTGCTGCCGGAGTGCGCCACGATCATTCCAACCAAGTCTAATGGCGGTATCTCGAGCGATGGTGTGACGATAACGTATCACCTGCGTAGAGGGCTCAGATGGCACGATGGCAGCAACTTTACGGCCGCCGATGTCGCGTTCTCGTTCCACGAAGCGATGTCTCCGAAAGTCAACGTCCCCGATACGTCCGGGTTCACGGATATCCAAAGCGTACGCGTACTTGATCCGTATCAAGTTCAGCTGCGTCTGAAACGCCCAAACTCTCAAGCTGTTCAAACATTGTTCTCAATGGCGGCAAACGATCCGTACCCGCTATTGCCCGAACACCTACTGCGGAGTATCGACCTCAATACGGCATCGGCATTTAATGCCCATCCCATCGGAATTGGTCCGTTTAGCGTCCATAGTTGGGCGCGAGGCGATCATCTCGTGCTAACAGCAAATCGGTCATATTTCCGCGGTCGACCGAAGCTGGATAGCATCGAAGTTAGGATCGTTCCGGATGAGGCCGCGCTCGGAACGCTCTGGCGTTCTGGCGCGCTGGATCTCCTTGAAGCATCCGGTGCGCGCGTCTTAGTTGAGACGCTCGCGCGTTCTCCCAATACGCGGCTGATTTACTTTGATCAGAACCGTTTCCAATACATCCTATTCAATCATCGGCACGTCCTTGGTGATCCAACGTTAAGAGCGGCTCTGATCGCGGGGCTCGATCGCGAGCAAATTGGAACGAAGACTCTCGGGCCTCTCTATCTTCGCGGCGATGGCGATAGACTACGTGGCCACTTCGCTTATGATGCAAGCATTAAGCAACCACCATTCGACCCCAAGCGCGCTGCGCGATTGCTGGATAGCGCAGGTTGGGCACAGCGTGGGGCGATCCGACGAAAGAACGGGCAACCCTTGACATTGGTCGTTGCGACAAGCACGAGCAAATTATCACGCGACAAAAGTATTATTGTCCAGCGACAGCTGAACCAGCTCGGAATCGACGCGACGATCAAATCATTTCCTTCTACGATCCTGTGGGCGCCTCGTTCGGCGGGCGGTATCTTGGCGAACGGCAACTTTGATCTGTTTATTAGCGAATGGTACCCTGGTGGAGTTCACGACGACTCATATCTTTTCCGATGCGATGCACGGCCGCCTAATGGTGAAAATTTCTCGGAGATCTGTGATCCACAGATTGATCGCGCCTCCGCAGTCGAGCTGACCACCTCAAACAGTGCCACGGAGGCCGCGGCGGACCGCCAGATCTTGCATCGCCTTATCACCAACTCCGATATTGTGTTTCTCGGATTCATGCGCGGCGCAGTTGCGCTGCGTCCTGGCCTACAGCACTACATCCCATCGGAGGTGGTACGCCCAGGTTGGAACGTGTGGCAATGGGCCTGGAAAAGGTAAGCCACATCGCCGCGCCTACGGCACACATGCGCCACGTTCGCGGGTTCGTAAAGCCGCTTGTTCTTGCTGCGATGCTGGGTGTCGTGGGTAGTCCCGCACTAGGCCAAAGCAAGCCTCTAACCTTCGATAGCTTACGCCAAGTCGTCGCCTATCACGACGCGCAGATATCGCCGGACGGAATGCACGTAGCGTTTGTGCGTGCCATCCCAGACTATTCCGCCGACGACACGCGAACGTCGCTGGTGATTGCGTCGGTAGACGGGAGTAGACCGCTCGTCCTTGCTTCCGGGAAGGAGATAGGAAGCCCCAGGTGGTCGCGGGATGGGAAGCGACTTGCCTATCTCGTCGATGATAGCGGAGGGACCGAGCAGATTGCGGTTACGGATCTCAGCGAAGAAAAGCCGCGGCTGGTAACTGCCGCGCTGAACGGAGTGCAACAATTCGCCTGGAGTCCCGATAGTGCGCGATTCGCGTTTGTGACGGCGGACAACGAGCCTGATGCTGTGGCCGCGAAACTCCACAATGACCTTTTCGACATAGATGATGATGGCATGCTTACGAAGGCACCTCCTGCGCCATCGCACCTATGGCTAGTTGGGACGCATGGGGGCACGGCTTCACGCCTGACGTCAGGGACATGGAGTGTCTTCGAAGGTACCGCTCCGTTCAGAGGCGCGCCAAGCGATCCGTCGTGGTCGAGCGACGGAAGTACACTCATATTCGTGAAGTCGCCTGATGCACACGGTGCCGTCACAGACCACACGACGGTGGCCTCCGCCGACGTCGTGACAGGCACTGTTCATGAATTGACCTCGATCAAGCGGTACGAATACGAGCCGGCTTCTAGAGATGCAGGAAAATCATACGTCTATCTGCGCCCGCATGGCCCAGGTCCAAGTACTACGTTGGATGCTATCGTTGCGTCGACGCTTGGTGGCGACGGTGAGGATCGCACCTTATCCCTTGATCGAGACGTCTCTAGTGTTCGCTGGTCTCCCGACGGTTCGCTTATTGTGCTGGCGGCCGACGAGCTCACAACATCGCTATTTGCAGTCCCAACCTCCGGCGTCACTCATAGAATAGATCTGCGTGCGCTCGTGCCAAGTGAATTTTCCGTTGCGCGTACCGGAGCAATCGCGTTCGTTGCGAGTAGCTTCAATACGCCGCCCGAGGTGTATGCGATGAAGCCCTTCGGGGAGGGGCCCATCGCATTGACGCGCGGCAATGCCGCGCTTGCTCACCGTTCCATCGGACGCGTGGAAAAGATGATATGGTCGGCGCCTGATGGTGAGAGGAATGATGGTCTCCTCGTGCATCCCCTGAGCGAGGTCCCTGGCCGCACATATCCGTTGATTTTGTGGATGCACGGAGGGCCTGAGATGGCGACGACGATGGCATGGGACGAGGGAACCGATGAGGCGTTTCCATTCGCGGCCTTCGCATCCAGTCACGGTTTCTATACGTTTATGCCAAACTACCGCGGTAGCGATAACTTGGGTAGCGCTCACGAAAGTGCAGTGATCCTGGACCCGGGCATCGGCCCGACCAGCGACGTTCTTTCAGGCCTCGACGATGTTTTAAAGCATGCGGCCATCGACACATCGAAAATCTGCATCGGTGGTCATTCATATGGCGGTTACATGACATCGTGGATTATCGGCCACGACAGCCGTTGGAAGTGTGCGGTCGTCGCGGACGGCGTAGTTGATCTGGCCGCCGAGTATAACTTGTCCGGCGACGGCAATCTGAGTTGGATGCGCGAGGCGATAGGTGACTCGCCTTGGACTAAGGCAGCGAAAAGTTATCTTGAGGGTAGCCCCATCACGTATGCGAGTGCTATTCGAACGCCAACATTGATCATCACGGGCCTTAGCGATGAAACGGTTCCATACGTCATGTCTTGGGAACTGTACCACGCGCTCAAAGATAATTCGGTTCCGGTTCGCTTGGTAGGTATTCCGAGCACAGCGCACATGCCTGAGGATCCGGTTCGCTACGAAGCTTACGAGAAGTTGATCTTCCACTATATTGATTCGGCGCTTAAGTAATTGAACCGGACATAAGTGACCCTGGCCGGTGTGGGGGGACGCCCGCCGAATCTTGCCGGGGTCATGCGGTCCACCGCCGAACTACAATGTCCATGAAAAAAGCGGCCGCGTCTGTCTTTGTGGTACTGTTCTTGGTTATTTTGGCCGGCGCACCGCTATGCGCGAGTCCTATTAGTATTCAACAATGGTTGCACTCGACAACGCAGATCACCATTCACGCGCACGGGCCCGATTCGAGCAACGGCTTGCAATACATCAAGGTCCGCGATAGCGATGTCGCGGGCTACATTCTTCCTAACTACGCCACGCATGGTTTCCTTAGCAATGGACAGGAGATCGTCGCAATCCCCGTTGGGTCCGGCGGTTCGATGGGAGTAAACGCATCGCTGCTCTTTACTGTGATCGGTGGTCGTCGTCGCTTCGTTGGATACATTCCCAGTCCGGAGGGACATCTCGATGTGTCGATTCGAGAGGGACGTCTCGAAACATCGACTCCTATTTACGGCGCGAATGACCCGCAGTGTTGTCCTGGGCAGACAAAAATTGAGTTGTTCACGCTCCACGGTCTGCGCCTCGTCAAACTTGATAAACGCATTCAGCCATAGGATGTACTCTCCCGAACTTGCGCCCGTGGCTTCCGATAGCGTTGTCTCGCGCCCTGAGTTGATCCATTGTCGCGCGGCGAGCACGCGCGTCGACATTGCGGGTTAGGCATCGTCGTTAGGTTGTAGCGGCCACCGCGAGCGTTTGGGATTGTCGTCGCACGAAGCTGGCGCAGCCGTTTCCTCGCCGCCGTCCTCAGTGCCGATGGTCGATCTATAGTCCTCATGCCTGAGAAGAACCACTTCTCAGACACGCAAGTATTTGATCCCTAAGGGCAAAAGAAGAGCCCGTGGAAGCGCGATCGGACGGCCTAGAAGTTACGCCGGGAGGCCAAAACGGCCACCTGGGAGCCGCATTCGAGTCGCTGGCCGAGGTCGAGGCCGGTCTGAACGTACTAGAGGAGCTCGCGCGGGCCGTCGACCGGGATCTCGCGACGCCCGACCATGCGCCGGCCACGGAGCGCGCCTACAGCCATGACTGGGCGGATTTTGCCGAGTTCTGCGCCCGACACGAACTCGCAGCGCTGCCCGCAGCGCCTCAGACGCTCGCGCTCTATCTGAAAAGCCTGGAGACGCGGCGCAGCCGGGCGCCGAGCGCACTCCGGGCAGCGCGCTCGGGTGCACCGAACGGCGTGAGCGGCCTCGCACTCCCCACGCTGCGACGTCGCCTCGCAGCAATCGCCACCAGCCATTCGATGGCCGGCCATGAAACGCCAACCGACCATCCGCTGGTTCGGCGAATGCTGCGGCGCTACGCGCGCACGCGCGGCATCGCCGTGAAGAAGAAGGACGCGCTCACGATCGACCGCCTTCCGATCCTGTTCCTCGCGATGCCGGACGACCTGTCGGCGCTGCGCGATCGCGCGCTCTTGCTGCTCGGCTACGCGGGAGCGTTCCGTCGCAGCGAGTTGGTTGCGCTCGACGTGCCCGACTTGCGGTTCTCAGCGAAGGGATGCCGGGTGTGGATCGCAGCCGCGAAGAACGACCCGCGGAAGAAGGGGCGGGAACTCTACGTGCCGCGGCTGCCGGCGGCATGCAAAGATCTGTGCGCTGCTACGGCGCTCGAGTGTTGGCTCGGCGCGGTCGGCGTCGACGGGCCTGTGTTTCGGACGTTCGACCTGCGCGGGCGGCTCACGGAAAATCGGCTTGACCCGAGCGACGTCGCGCGCGTCCTGCGACGGCGGGCCGCGGCCGCCGGCGTCTTGGGCGACTTCGCGGGCCATTCGTTGCGGCGCGGGTTCATTACGAACGCGGCGAAGAAGAAGATTCCAATCGAAAGCATTAAGCGGGTGACTGGTCAGCGGAGCAGCGGGGTCGTGCTTGACTATGTGGCGGCCGCGACCGTCGACGACGACCCGCCGTTGCTGGAGATCGTCAGCTAACGGTGTTGTCGCAATCTGTGGTCAGACGAGCGCTGAGCACCGGTGAACCCAGCATTGTGAGGTTGAATGGTAGCTCATGCGGGTCAAGGCGCCGCTGATCCGGAGGTTCCCTGATGATTAAGCTCGTCGCCGGTGTAGATTGTCACTAGCACACGCACAAGATTCGTCGTTGTGGACGAGGTAGGAAAACAACTTGCGGAGCTGCGGATTGCTGCCGATCCGCAGGATTTTAAGGAAGCGGTGGAGATGGCATCGCGTTATCCGGGAGTGACCTGGGGCCTGGAGGGAACCGGGGCCTCTCTACGCTGAAGGCTTTGTCCCGAGCCACAAGACGGCGCGACAGCTACGGCGGGGAAGATGTCCTGCAAGGACTCGAACCGGAGTGCTGAATTGCCTGGAACGCTGAGCGAAGGCCAACACCTCGACAGTATCGAGGTCTTCATTGAAGCGATCTCGCAGACGCTGGTGAGCTTTGAGAACGCAGTCGATAAACCAGAGTTCACGACGATTCCCGATGGATCGGGCGCTCGTCATTTTCGCTATAAGAGCCCTGGCCCGCGGATCATACAATATCTTTTGCTCGTGCGTATCATCAGCGGTTGCCGCGCGACTCTGATTCTATTGCGACAGGGTCACGTCGCGGAGGCAGCGGTGCTGCTGCGAACCATTGATGATTTCATCGGGGATTTCGTCCTGGTCGAGGAAGCGCTTCGAAGCCTCACTGGGCCAAATGCCATTCAGCAGAAGTTTTTCGACAACTACTTCTTGGAATCGATGGACCCCACGAAGCAACCCGTAACACGCAGACAGAAGGTTCAGGCTGCAGAAGGAAGACTTCTCAATCCCGACAATCCGTGTGATGTCGTTGTTTTATCGCGGAAAATCGACCAGCTGTACGACGCTGCCGTCCATGGCGACTATAGCACCGCCATGGATCTTTATGTCTCGAATTCAGACGGCTCGGATGGTCGCTTCGAAGTGATGGGGGTCAAATCTGATGGAGCAATTACGGTTCATCGGCTGAATCTTGCTTTCGCTGTGCATCGCGCGTGCGCAATCGCGCTGGAGCTAAGCATCGGGCTTCGGTTGCGGAATGCTTGCGAGCGGCTCTACCGGATTTTGCGTAAGATAAATGACGAGGTGGACTTCACAATCCCAGGTGCTGAGCAGCCTTCAACGTCGTAGGACCTGGCCGATGCGGCGCGTCGGATCCATGCCTAGGTCGTCGGAGTAAAGCGGCTCGCGGGTCTGCCGCAATGCTTTGCTTCCCTAGCACGACCTGCACGGCTGGCAAGCCCCCGGTTTGTTCCGCGCGGGGCAAGGCGGCGTCAAAGGAATTGTGGCGAACTTTGCTATGCTTGCGTAGCAGAGCATTATGAACCGGAAGCCGTTTCTTGACCTCTTGGCTCGGCGCGTTCCTGATTTCTTGAGATTCACGTCGATGCGTGAATTGGGTGACGGAACGCGTGTCGTGGAATGCCGCAATGAGAGCCAACTTGCAGCGATGTTGCACGATCTCCATCAAGAGATGCAGATCGGCCCTACCGCCGACTCGGCCGCCTTTCGGGAGGCACTGATTCGTGCTAATGTGCCGATGTCTCGCATCTTGGCGATTCCGGATCAAAAGATGGATGGCGTCCGTGCTCAACAGGCGAATGTCGAACTCGGTGATCTGGGCGAAAGCCTGGGTGTGCTTTCGCTTATCGGCTATTGCGGTCACGACGCCCAAACCATCCACCCTAAGAATCTGCTGAAAATCAATCCGCGGTATTCGGAACGTGGAATCGACATCTTAGCGATTCGGCTCAGTGACACAGAAATTCCGGAAGAGGAAGGGCTCTGCGATGACGATGACCTCCACATCTATGAGTCAAAGGCAAGTGGCGCGTCGACCGAGAGCTTCCGCGGCCTTCTATCTGAAGCCGCATCGACGCGCGCCTCAATAACGCCGAGTCGCCTTTGCGGCGAGCTGACGGTAGCGCGGGACCGAATTGCAGAGTGTGACGGGCATGATCGTCGTGCGCGTCGCTTAAAATGGTTCATCATTGAGCACACAGAGGAAACGGGACGCATACAGAGTGGCGCTTTGTTGGCTGCCTCGCAAGACATTAATACGGCCGTAGAGTCGGCAATTCAAACCGCTGTTCAGCGGCCACAGTTTACGACTGTTATATTGTTTCAAGGGCGTATCGAGCAGATTCGGCAATGCGCGTTCGCTTATCGGCGAATATCCAGTGTTTAATAAAGTTCTCGAGCGGGCCGTCGCGCGGCTGCGCTTTCCCGAGCAGCTAGCTGCTATCGAACTCGCGAGCTTGCGCCGTCTTTTTCAAGGCGACGCGAATCTAGACGACACGCCCGCCCTTGAGGCAATGACCGCATTTGCCGCTATGGCCGTACCGGCGACGGGTCTAGATCGTGACGCACGGCAGTTGCTGGACGATCTGGCGCACGCGCTATGCGACGCGCACGATTTGGTTAGCCGACCTATGCCTACCAAACGGCAATTGGCAGAGCGGGCGGCCATGTTTTTCAACATGGGCGGTCATTCTGCAAAAGCGTCGACAATTGCAAACGCTTATGCAGGTAACCGAGGAACAGTGCCTATTGTCGGCTCGGAAAAAAGCACCAACGAACCGATCGTCTGCATCGAACTTGCAACCACTGCAATGTGGATACTCAACTCGAGCCACGTAAAGAGCTTCGCATCACTTGCTGTCGAATCTGAACGCCAAATTGGCCAGAGCGTTTTCGGAGAAGAAGGACGCTTTGCACTCTTCTTGAGCTTGGCGCTTTCAGGGCTTGCCGACTACCTCACATCTGAAGAGCCGGCGACCTCCTCGAATCAGATTGAGGCGCGAATCGAATTGCTCGTCGCCTCGGCGTCGAAAATCGCTGATCCTCGCCTCGTCGCGCTAACCCAATCCATCGCGGCTGCCGTATACATACTCCTCGAGCACGCTACGAACGCCATCCTGCGCTCGTACGTCCCAGGGCTTTCGCCCCTTATGCGAGGCGCATTGGTCGGCAGCGCCGCCGAAAGTCCGATATATCAACTGTGGCCAACACAATGGACCGCGATTCAAAACGGCGCGCTGTCAATGCAGGCGCATGTGATCTCTGTCCCTACTAGCGGCGGCAAGACACTTATCGCTGAACTGAAGATGGCCAAATACCTGGATCGTAATGCGAAGGGACTTGCTGTTTACGTTGCCCCCTATAATGCGCTTGCCGCTCAAGTTGGCAGGTCGCTGTCAAACCGCTTTCGTGCTGCCAACATCGCCCCCGCGCAAGTCTGGACCGGCGCCTATTCGATCGATCCACAACACATGTACGCATCGAATCTGCTCGTCACGACGCCCGAAAAACTAGATGCTATTATGCGCAATTCGTCTAGCGACGAACTTTGCCAAGACGTAGCAGAAAGAGTAGGGCTGTTCGTATTTGACGAATGCCACTTGGTTGGTGCGAATTCCCGAGGTATCACCTACGAACTGTTGATTACGCGACTACGAGAGCGTTACCCTAACGCGAACTTCCTCGCTATGTCTGCTGTTGCTTCGAATGCTGCTACATTAGCAACGTGGATTGCAAATAATTCATCCGCCTCGACCGTCGACGAATGGACGCCAACGCGAAGACGATTGTTGGTGTTTCGTCCGACGGGAGCGCTTCTGGACGAAAAGGGCGTCGAAGTTCACCGTCTGAAACGATGGGCAACCGCAAAGAAGGGTGCGGTTGATCTGGCGCTTCGCCTCGACGAAGGCAGAGCTTCCCCGGTACTTATTATGTGCACCCAGAGGGGATATGCTATCGACATCGCGGCTGCGCTAGTCGAACAACTAGAGCCCGCGTCGAATGTATCGAGCGAGCTTGAGATTGCGCGAATTGAGCTCACAGATGTTTTGGGGCCGTCATCTAACTTACCCCTAGCGGTAACAAGGGGGGTCGCCTTTCATCATGCCGGGTTGGCGCCTGCAGCGAGGGATATTGTGGAACGCCTTGCCAGCAAAGGAAAACTGCGTTTTGTGGCGTCGACAACGACGCTCGCTGAGGGTGTGCATTTACCGTTCCGTTCACTTATCATTCCCTATTTGGCATTTCCTGGCGGCGAGTATATGGATCGCGCCATGTTTCAGAACATCGTCGGCCGCGCGGGACGAGCATTTAGTAACGTACGTGCGACCGTAATTGTCTTCGAACCACAGGCCGAAAAGGCGAAGACGAACTTCAAGCGTGAGATCTTCGGAAAGTACGATGCTCCAGTTAAGGTTGCTTCACGGCTTCAACGCTCGCGGACGAACAGGCGCACGTTCGATGATATCAGCGACGATCTAAGGATTGAGTCGCAGCTGTTAGGCTTCGTGCAAGACCAGACCATGCTTGATGATCAAGTCACGCGGCTTGTGGACAAGACGCTAGCCACGGCACTTGGTCACAGCCGCGCTGCGTTATCGAGAAAAGTGCAGGGCTTTTTTGATCAGCTGGAACGAGCTGACCCACCTGCCTTTACCCGAAGCAGTCCTTATGCATTGACGCCATACGGGTTGGCCGCCTCCAAGAGCGGCGTTGCGGATCGAAGTGCGAGGGTGCTTCGTCGGGAACTCGAGTTGCTCTACAAGAGCGGCAGTGATTGGTTTAACTTGTCCCATTGGCTTGAGCCCAGGCTGCCAGTGGATTTGGTCGAAGACGCAGCGTTACTGACTGTTAGCCCACTTGAGTTTTTTGGCAGCTCTGCGCAGATGCATGATGACTTTCGGTCGTTGGCACAGTTGATGGAAGAGTGGTCACGTTCCGCAGATGGTGCGTGGCGAACAAAATCAGCCGTTGATCGCTTCCTGCTTGCGGCTTGGCTGCAGGGTGACTCCTTTCAAAGCGTGATAAAGCGGGCGGCTGACGTGGGGTTCTCAACGTTCCCTTTCGATCCCAGGAAAAGTACCGACGACCGCGAGCTCGATGTCGTTGAGTATTTCGATCATGGGAGAGACATCTTCGTATGGATGTTGTCGGCGGCCATTCACATGTCCGAGCAGCTTTGCACCGAACGTTCACTGCCAACCTTGCCATTTAGGAAAATGCTGCGGTTGTTTGAATGCGGTGTCCCGGCTAACACTGCACTGCGCTTGGTCAACGTGGGGCTGCCGCGTGTCTTCGCGACCGATATTTCGCCGCTTCTCTACGATTCTATGGGCCTAGACGACTACTGGTTCCGCCAAATTGCGCGCACACACGTCGAAGCGAACATTGTGTCCGCAATAGACTCAGAAAAGTCTCAGGTAGAGCGAGCTTTGAAGACCTCACTTGCTTGATGTTTTGCCGGTAACTTTTAAAGAGTCACTTAACTGGCGTCCTCGCGGCGCAGAAGACGTTGACAATGGATGCGGCGACGCCTATGTTGCCGACGCGTACCGCCCGACATCATACCGTAACTGCATTAGCCGTGAGAGAGGGCCATACTCTCATGAAGTCGTTCTGCGATTTTCGATGCCCCTTGCCTTGCCTCGCCCGTCAATCCGTGTCCTGGACCGGTTGCTCCCCGGCAATCGGGCTGCAATCCTCGCCGTCTTACGCTTGTTAAGGCTTCTTTGTTCTCCGTTTCTTCGAGGCCATTTGGAAAGACTTACGGCAATTGTGCCGTTCGCTTTTATGCTCCAGGGCGGTTCGCACCTCGGAATAACGAGATTCCCGTTTTTTGTTCAGGTCGCTACGCCGCTTACTTTACAGCTTCTTAGTTTGCCCGTCATGCAAATTTGATAAAGTCGGCGACGGAAGCCTCAACGTCGTGCTCCTGAACAATGGCGGGATCAAAATTCGCGCTTCACGTACGATCGCGGCGGCGTTTTGAGTAACGTCGGAGTGGACCGGAGTCCGTGGTGAAAGGCCATCAGCGGCTCACCGTCGCGGAACCGGGTCGGCCGCACGTCGCGTTCGGAGCGCTTGCATGTATCGCGAGACGCTATCGCGCTACGAGCGAGATAGACTCGCAGATACTCGCGGGCAACGCTTGGCAGCCTTTTGCTGGTCGTCGAGCGTCGTGACCTCGATAATGCGGCGACTCGGAGCGTCGCCCGGGACTGGCGTTTCCGTGCCCGCAGTCTGCGCGTGAGCCGCCATAATGGTTCCTTGCGCAGCTCGTCAGACATGGTCGTCCGCGATTACAACATGTTTGCCAGCGCTCATGTATGATCGGCCTGCCTGATCTTTTCAACAACTAAATCGGCAAGTACTTCTGGCGTAAGGTTTCCCGAAACATATCCGACGGTTTCCGGAAGCCCGTCAAGAACAGTATCATCGAAGCGAACCGGAAGAATATACTCCGAGCGCTCGCGCAATGCCCGCACGAGCGCATTGCGACGCTCAAGAATCGTCCAGTCTTTTTTTGCGTATGCCTCCGAGATGAACATTACGCAAAACCGCGATTCACCGCTGTAAATCTTTCCGAGGGTTTCGACCATATCTTTACCCCAGAGGTGGACAGCGTGATCCTCGTCGTAGAAGTACTTGATCCCCCTTGACTGCAGCGCTTCGGCGACTCGCTTGGCGTACGATCGTTGCTCACTTGCGAACGAAAGCACAACGTCGTATTTCCTCGGCGATACTGGTGCTGAAGGGGCGGATGTCCGCGTCGGCGTGACGGCCCGGTCGGCGTTTGGTCCGGACGCGGAAACCGGAGCGCCGACTGGCTTCACGACGTCTGGGACGTTCGCGTAGAAGGATCCGGCAAGCTCGTCGAGCGAGGTATTGATATTAGCGTGGTCTGGACGCGAAAGCACGGCGCCGTGCATTGTTGGCGTGTTGCCGGCGGCACGTGTGCCCGCCGGCGTCGCGAGACGGCGCAGACCGAAGGTGGGCCGCCCAGATACCTGGCCAGCCGGTGCGATCTCGAATCCGTCGATGTTCAGATGCCGATTGTAGAGCTCCAGAAGTTTGGCGCGCTCTCCGGCGGAATCGCGGACGATTGGATGCAGCGTTTCGGCTAGAAACTGGCCAAACATCGCGTCGGGACAGCTATAAATCTTAACGTGTCTGCAGAGAACATCTACGTCGGTGTAGTCAGAGTTGCGAATCGTGTGCTGTACGAGATCGTTATATAAATTGCCGTACCGCGAGTCTGTCGATCCTAGCGTCGTAAGCGGCAAGAATCGATTGATGAAATCGACTTGAGTCATCCGGCACCCGTAGTAGGGCTCGTCTCGCATCAGCAGTTCGTCGATGATCGCTCGCCGCGTCACTTCGGAGATCGCGTTCGGGACGCGAAGCGCTCGCGGATCGGGACCGCGTATCATGGTCGACCTCTACGGAAGGCAAGGCGCTGCTTTTCGTGACCGACAAACACGCCCCTCCCGAAACGTTCCCGAAGCGTTGGCGGATCACGCGAGTATGGGCGTTTGTGGCTGTCCCAAATCTATACCGTACAGCGTTCAGTGATATCGGTCCGGCGTGCAAAGGAAATAGGAGGCCGGCATGGACGCGTAAACGCGGACTTTTAGGTCTGCGTAGATCATGAAATGATGATTACTTCCAAAACGTGTAACAAGGAATGCCCCTTGAGGAGCGCTATGGTCTAGGTCGATCGATGCGTTCAATTTACTTGCACGCGCGACCCGATAAATCGAGCGGCGATTATCTGGCGCTTAAAGCTTTTCCGATAGCTCCGACGTGCCGACCGATCGTGGGAACCGGGCGACTTATTCGACAGGACGCAGCAAGTCTTTCGCGAGATCGCCGGCTTTGCGGTACACAAGGTCCCGGATCTCCCGAACGCGCTCGGGAGACTGCTCCTTCGGATCCGGTAATGCCCAATCGTCGTCGACGCGCGGGACGCCCTCGACGTCGCAGCCCATCGTGATAACGCGATCGGCCTTCCCGAGGATCGCTAGATCCAACAACTTTGGCCGCGCGGCTGAGATGTCAATTCCGTCTTCGGCCATCGCCGTGACAACGCCCGGATCGGGAAGGTCTGCCGCGATCGTGCCGGCGGATGCGACTTCGACAGCGTCACCGGCAAAGCGGCGCAAGAACGCTTCGGCCATCTGACTACGGCCGGTGTTGTGTTTACACACAAACAGTACGAAGGGCCTCAAGATTCGCTCCATTGCGATGACGTCGACAAAGCGACCATCAAGGCGCCCCTGCTCTTTAAAGACGCCGACGTCGCGGTATCCCATCTTGCTGTAGAGGCGTTGTCCCGCTTCATTGACCGCGAGCGCGAAGAGAACGATCTTGTGAAATTCCTTGCGACGTGCGTGCGCTTCGATCGCATGGAGCAGCGCGGTTCCGACGCCGCTTCCCCTCGCGTCCCGCTCGACGTAGACGGACAGGTCAGCGACACCGCGATAGCTGCAGCGATGTGAATACCGATTGAGCGAAGCCCAACCAACGACGCGTTTAGCCCGTTCGGCGACGAGGATGGCGTAGCGTCCCCGGTGGTCGAGATACCACTCATTGATCGCCTTTTTGGTTTCTGGCTCTTCGTCGAGCGTGGCGATTCGATCTTCGATGCCTTGATTGAAGATCGTGCGAATTGCGGCGCAGTCGCTGCCGCGTGATTTACGTACGCGCGGCGAGCTCACGTCGGCGGTCGTGGACATCAGTTGCCTCCGGAGGGTGGGGAAGCATCACGGCCTGGGCGGTCGCTTGCGATGTCGGCGAAAGCCAGCCGAAAAGCGCCGTTGCGGCGACGGCGCCCAAGACTTGCGCAAAGATAAATGGAGCTACGTCGATCGGACGGATCCCGGCGAACGTATCGCTGAGCGAGCGCGCGATGGTCACGGCCGGGTTGGCGAACGACGTCGACGACGTGAACCAATAGGCTCCGACGATGTAGGCGGCAACGGCAAAGGGAGTCGCCGTCCGCTGCGCTCGAGCGCATCCCCAAATGACGGCGAGTAGCCCGAACGTTGCGATGAATTCGCTTAAGAATTGCGCGCCGCCGGCGCGCGCGTGATGCGAGACGAAGAAGAAGGGAAAGCCGAACATGACATTCGCGGCTGCAACGCCGGCGATCGCACCGGATAGCTGCGCGGTGATGTAGACCGGCACGTCGCGCCAGGCGACGCTGCGCTGCCACGCGTCGGCGATCGTCACGGCGGGGTTGAGGTGCGCGCCCGAAATCGGCCCGAACGCGAGAATGATTGCAACCAGTGCACCGCCGGTCGCGAGCGCATTTGCGAGGAGCGCGATCGCGACGTTTCCGCCGGCGAGCCGCCCGGCCATGATGCCCGAGCCGACGACGGCCGTTAGGAGGAACGCCGTTCCCACGAATTCCGCCGTGGCACGGCGCTCAAGGCTAATCGCAGCAGGCATCGCCGCTCCACGCCTCCCGGCCTTCCCTCAGGAGAAAGAAGGCGACTGCGAGGGACGTGACGCCGTCGACCCACCAGGCGCGGAAAATGAGCATCGCGAGCAGTCCGACTGCGACGACGAGCGAAAGATAGCCGCACGCTATCGCCTCGGCGGCATCGGCGCGCAAGGCCTGGCTATGGAGGCCGGCCGCGACGTGTAACTTTGCGCGCGACAACAAAAACATTGCGGGCATCGCGACGATGGCGAGCGCGAGACCGACGGTCGAGAACGCCTCGCCTTCCCGGTGCAGCAACCCCCACAGCGCACCGATGACGACATACAGCGCGAGCGCGAAGAGCAGCACGGCTGCGATTCTACTCGCCCTTTCCTCGATTTCTTCCGGGAACGCGTCGCCGCGGTGCAGTTCGACGTGCAATCGCCACATCAGCACGAATGCCGACGCGAGTTCAATCACGCTGTCGACCCCGAAAGCGACCAGGCTCAGACTGTGCGCCAGGACCCCGGAGACGACGGCGACGGCCGCTTCCAGGGTCATCCACCCGACCGTCAGCCATTCGAGCGTAAAGGCCCGTACGATGAGCGGTCTGCACCCTTCGGAGACGGTCACCTCAACAGCATGCCGGTGACACAGATGCTTTGGCCACCTCCGTGCGGCAGCATGTGGTTTCTTCGTTGTCCCGCTCTTCCGTGTCGGCGATGACGAAATACGTCTCCCAGCGGCGGCCATCGGGATCCGTCGCCCACACTTTATTTTGCACGGCGTAACAGCACAATTCGTGCATTTCGATATCAACGGCGTGACCCGCCATGCGAAGACGCTCGATCGCGGCTTCGACATCTTCGGACTTGTCGACGACGACGCCGTAATGCGCGCCTTCACCGGCTTTCGCGCTCGGGTCGGCGTCGAGCGCGAGCTCGAGGCCGGGATCCTCGGTAAGGAACAAGGCGTAGTCGTCGTAGTGCTTCGCCGGTGCCGCGGCGAGCAGGGTGCGGTAAAATGCGACGCTCGCGTCGAGATCGCGCGTCGCGAGGTTGAGGTGCATTTTCATGCGAGCACTTTCATAGGCAGAACGGTGCCAAGCGCAGTGTCGAGACGATCGCGCGCGTCGGCTGCAAGGGAGTAGTAACCCCACGTGCCGCGGCGGACGGAAGTGACAAGGCCTGCATCCTTGAGAATTTTAAGATGGTGGGAGACTGTCGATTGATTCAGCTCGACGCCGGACGTGAAGTCGCAAACGCAGACTTCGTGTTCAGCGCGTGCCAACGTCGCGAGGATGGCGACCCGCACCGGATCAGCGACCGCCTTGAAGAGCGCCGCTTCGTCCGTGAGGTCGCGATCGTAGACCACGGCTTCGGGGCAACACCGCTGTATCGACATAGTTCGATATTACGCCTTGCATCGGCTCATGTCAATGCAACAATCAAGAGGGACCCTGCGCCAATCTGCACGCGATGGAGCGGCCCCGCTGCCACATCCCGGCGCCGGGACGCGGAGCAAATCGATCCAGCACATTCTTTTCGATGCGAGCGCCGCGACAAGCGCTCGCGGGGCGATATCGAGGCAATGGCGTAAGCTCAACCGTACCCGCGTTGGGCGCAGGCAGTTGCGCTTCGCACAACGCCGAGCCACCTCAAGCGCCGTCGATCATCGTGCGCTGCTGTCGCGTGAGGAAATGCTGTCGATCGTTTGCAGCACGAATCTCTTAACGGCCGCCTCGAGCCGGCTCTTGCCCCTGCCGCCGCTGGGCTTGCAGGGCAACAGCGCAGAAAGCATCCCCGATGCACCATAGGCGCGTGACGCACCGTCGACGCACCGAGCCGCGCTGCACCGGCACGCTCGACAATGGCGGTGCGGGGACAATGGGTGCCATGATTAGCAGGCTGATCAGGTCCAGGCGCCGGCGCGCCTCGGCCATATGACGGGGCTTTTTCTGGGTGCCGGCGCATCGTTCGAAGCTGGCTTGCCGCTGGTCTGGGACCTGACGAACGAGTTGCGCAATTGGTTATCCAAAGAAAAGCTGCTTTGGATAAATGCCAACATGCGGATATCCGGCAATGGCTGGCCGGACGAGGTCATCGAAGAATTTAGCGTTGTCCTACTGAACAGGAATATGCACTACGAAAGCCTGCTCGGCTTTCTTGAAACGCACTACCAGCAAACTGGCCCGTTCCAACAAAAATATTTCGAGCTCTATGGGTTCCTCATTGAACTCGTCGGATATCTGCTTTATCTGCGACACTCAATAAACGGAGCATACATAACCGAGGGCCTGCGCTACATCGATGGAGTCATCGGATTAGCGGAGACGGAACTGCCGCTCTGGATTTTTTCCTTGAATCATGACGTTGTCATTGAGTGCCTCGCCGCCGAATATCAGATCCCAATATCGTGCGGATTCACGGCTAAATCGGCTTTGCATCTCCGGGATGCGCGGGGTGCCTCGCTCGGGGAGCTGCCAATCGAAACTTTAGTCAAGGCGGACCTCGATTCTGGCAGCCTTACCTTCATTCCGAACGGGAGCAGAGGCATCAACCTGCTCAAGATCCACGGCGCTTTAAATGTTTTCACCTACAATGACAGTAAAGACGTCATGCGGCTGATCCCGGACGCTTCGAACGCTGCTGAAGTGCTCGACGGGTTGACAAATTGTCAGGAGCACATAAGGCTCTTGAACCCTCATTCCGGCCTTCCAGTGAAGCTGAAGACACCAAATGAAGTCGTCTATACAAATGCCGAAAACGGAATAGAGATTTTCAGACGTTCGCTGCTTGCCGGCGCCTTCAAGTTCGACGCACGCCGCAGCCAGACATTACCGCAGGTGTATCTGAAGCTTGTTGCCGCGTACCTCAATGAAGTATCCAGCCTCATCTGCATTGGCTATAGCTTCGGAGACGACCACATTAATCTCGTCATCAGGGATTGGCTCGAATTCGCGCGCAACCGACATCTTACCGCCGTCTCACCGCAAGTGAAAGCGGTCCCGCCACCGTTCTTGCATTTATCGCCACAGGTGACGATCACCAATGCAACAGCAACCGCCTATCTCGAGCACTTTTCCCCACGGTTGCTTTCGGACGCGGAAAAGCGTCGGCGAGACGAACGCGCGAGCCAGCGCGACGAGAAGCGATCCGAGGACGGCTTTGCATGAACAAAAGACATGTGAGATACGCGCGTGAACCCCAGCACCTCGCCTGGCTTGGATCCTCGTGACGTTCTGCCGACGCTACCCTTCGGCACGTAGATCATTAAATGATGATACTATGACCCTTAACGTATCCGTCACCCTGTGAATTCGTAACATGAAATTGCATGGCATTCCGGCGATTATCGCGCGGCGTTACGTCGATAATTCTCCCTAATGAGCCACGTCGACTCCGTCCGGTTCATGCGGCCTGCCGGACCTGCTGTTAACGCTGCGCCCTGTGCCACACGCTGGCATCCCAGAAGATGCTGGACACCGAACCGCTGATTCCTCGCAACCGCGAACTAAAAGCGTCGATCTCGCGACGCCGATAAAGTAGCGCAATGGGCAAGGCCTTATGAAGCGCTTTTTGAATCCGCGAGTACGCCACAACGCGTGAGGGCCGATCGTATACAGTTCGCGCGTGTGCCATCAAACGATCGAGCGAGGGGTCACAGTAGCGCGACTTATTGTAGCCCCGTGGAGGTACGTTTGCGCAAGCGAATTGGTCGGTGACATCCGGATCGTCGCCATTGACGAACGGATAGTATGCTAGTTGGAACTTTCCGCCATAGATCGGCCCGCCGTCGGCTGCTGGTGCCGAGAACTGGGTGATCTGGTACGCTTTTAAGCGTACGTCAACGCCTACAGCACGTTCGTACTGCTGAAGCGTGCTCCCGAGAATTTCGTCGCCCGGCGTATTTGCTTGTATCGCGAGCAGCACGCTTAGATGGCGATGATTGAGAATGGCGCGCGCCGCCGCGGGATCGTAGGTAGCGGTCAATGGATAGCGCGCGGCGTAGGCCCATTCGAACAGCCCGCGCCCCGCGCCCCGCGCCTCAACTGCACCCCGGTACGTCTTGCGCACCAGCGCTCCAATATCGATTGCTTCCACTAGCGCGCGCCGGATGGTATCGTTCGATGTTGCGGGCGCTTGTGTGTTAAAGATGAGCGCGCCGACGGCATTGACGGGCGTGCGCAGGACCGTCACGCCGGGCAGCGATTGCAGAAGGGGAACATTCCCCATGTCCTGGTCATTGAAGAATACGTCGGCTTCACGGGTTCGCAGCTGATTGATGGCCGTGTCCGAGTCTGGGACGAAGCGAATCGTGAGGTTCGTGATGTGTGGTTTTCCGCGATAGTAGTATGGATTCGCAACGAGTTCGACGCGGTCGCCATGATACCAGCGCCGCACGACGAACGGTCCACCGCCGATAGGCGCATCGCTGAAGCCTATGTGGTTGAAATCCGGCAGCTTTTCGAGGAGGTGTGCGGGTAGGATCGGAAAGCCTTGCGGCGCGAGCACGAGAGTGAAGATAGGCGCGAACGGTGCGCGCAAGTGGAGCACGAGCGTCGTATTGTTTGGAGCGTCCGCACGCAGGATGCGGTCATAACCGTAACGTGTCTGGACATTGTTGCGCGGGTTGAGGATTGCTTGGATCGAGTAGACGCAGTCATGCGCGGACAGCGGCGTACCGTCCGCAAAGCGAAGGTCGGGGCGCAGACGATACGTGATCGTCTTGCCGTCCGTACTGATGCCGCCATTGCGCAGGGTCGGTACGGCTTTGGCGACGTCGCCAACGAGCTGACCGCGGTCGTTGAACTTGAGAAGATAATTGAAAAGGAGTAGTCCTAACTCCGTTGCCGTCGGGCCGTTTTCGAGTGCCGCATTAAGGGACTGCGGCTCGTGCTGTTGCACGATGATTATTTCGTCCTTGGGCGCCGTGGAGCGAGAGCACGCTGTAAGCACGGCGAGCAGCAGAAGGAAAAGGTTTCGGCGCAAGACTACTGCCACCGCCGTTACGCTTCGCTGGATTCTAGTAGCTCCGGGGTTAGGAATAGGCGCGACCGTATACCAAGGCGCGACAACAGGGAGCTAACATGATGCTCCACCGTGCGTTCACTGATGCTGAGCCTCTCGCCGATGCTGCGATTGGATAGGCCGTCCGCTACCAATTGGGCGATTTCGCGTTCCCGCCTTGTCAACATCGATCCGTGGCGAACCGCTTGTTGTCTCATCCTGCCTTCAGCGACCGACGCTAAGAGGCGTGCAATTCCCGAGCGACCGAACGTCTTCCAGCGGTCAGCGGCGGCGCCTAGCGCGGTTGCTCGCGTATGATCCGTCCGATCGTAGGCGATGGTCGTGTCGTATGCAGCTCGCGCGACGATGTTATCACGCCGCCGCGCTGCCGTCTCCAAGATTGCGCGAGCTTTACGCTGGTCCCGAGGTTCCCCGAAAATGCTGGTCAAAGCCAGCAGGTCTTCTGCGAAGGGGGCTGCTTCCACGACGTCGATGGCGCGGCTCAGGATCGTGTGCGCACATTGGATCCGACGCTCCAGCAACGCTGCTGTCGCGAGTACCGCCCCAACCTGCCCGATTCGCAGCGGCTCTCTCGAGCGGATTGCCATGCCGAGTGCTTCATCTTCGGTCGCCAGCAGTGCGCCGCCATGAATGCCTAACGCCCGTAACGATGCTCCGACGCAAGCGCCCAACATTAGCACGGTTGAATTGCTAACCCCGGTGCCGGCTGCAACTGCGTAGAGTCGCTGAGCTGCGTTGGGATCATCAATGCCGAGGAGCGCCAGCGCATGACCAAGGGCTGCGTAGGCCATGCGCCCGATGTATTGTCCCCGTTGAGCCGAGCCGACGGCGTGAGCCCACCATCGCAACGTGTCGTCCGTACGTCCAAACATTGCGGCAACGTCTGCGCTGTTGCTGTAAACGCGAACGATCAGGTCGGGATCGCCGCTTACGTCAGCGGCATTTTGTGCTGCGCTCAGGGCCGCAAAAGACGCCGCCTGTTCGCCGCACCGAGCATGAGCAATTGCCTTCGTATCGAGGAAGCGTGCTTCAATATCTGCCAAAAAGGGCGCTTGAGCTCGAGACGCGAGTTCGATTGCCTGATCGCTTCGGCCCAGATGGATTGCATATGAGGCAGCCATCGCGAGGGCGAAATTCTTGCGGCCGACGTCACCATCACCGATGAGTTCGACGGCTCGTAACGCGTGCAGGAGGCCGTCTTCAGTTTTACCATCCGTCCAGGCCTGACGCGACAGGAATATCTGCATCTGGATAACTTTGTCGCGGTCGCCCAAGGCAGCGTACAGCGTAAGCGCGTCGGAGAATAATTCCGCTGTTCGCTCGACTACACCGGCGGCATAGGCAGCATACGCCCGTTTCTCCGCTAACGCTGCGTATGCGCGCGTACCGGGCTCTACCCGACCGAGAGCCTGGTCGTAGTACCGCGCTGCATCCTCGTAAGCCGCTAGGGCCGCTGCATTGTCACCAGCGCGTTCGGCAAAGAGCAGCGCTTTAGCGTCGTTGCCCGCCGCCGACCAGTGGTAGGCGAGGTCGGCGACATGATTGCAAGATTCAGCTTCGGCTTCGAGAGCCTCGGCAATGTTGGTATGGAGCCCCTTGACCTCAGCGCTGAAAAGTTCGCGGTAAATGATGTCGCAGAACAGCGCCCTGGAGAAAGCGATCGAGCCGTCGGTAGGAGTGCGCCGCTCGTAGATGAGCAGAAGGTTCCGTGCTCGGCGTAAGCCTGCCAAGACGTCGACAAGAGAGCGATCCGTCAGCGTTGCGACGAGCGTGGGATCAAACACGCGGCCAATCACGGAAGCGCACTGCAAAATGTTTTGGTCCGCCGTGGAGAGTTGGTAAAAGCGGCCCAATACGATCGAGCGAATTGAAGAAAAGGCGGCCCGCGTCAGTGCGTCAGGGCCTTCCTCCAGCGCGGTGCGAAGCAGCTCGGTAGCGAAGAGCGGGTTGCCTTCTGAGAGATCCTTTATCCGTTCTACGGCGGTCCTCGGCAAATGCGCGGGCGAGGAAAACGAGATCAGCTCACCGGTTTCGGAGCGATTGAGCGCACGCAAGCGGATTGTCATCAGGCCGTTGCTGCGCAGTCGATTATAGGCCTCACTGAAACGGCCGCCCGGTTCGATAGCCTCGCTGTCCAAGGTGAGAATCACGAGCAACGGTCCATTCAACCGCGCGACGGCTAGATATTCAAAAAGCCCGAGCGTTGCAGCATCGGACCAGTGGACGTCTTCTATCGCTACGATATAGGGACGCCGCGCTGGCGCGGTGAGCAAAAGACGCGCAAGATCGTGGTAGCGCCGGATCAGCCGCTCCTTCGTCGGGCCGCTATCAGTGACATCGTCGTCCGTAAGGAGGTCGCCAGTCTCCGCTCCGAGCCCCAGTTCGCACAGCACCTCATTGAGCGTCAAGAAGGGCGCCCGGACCCTTTCAAGGCAAGGGCCGATTGCAATGGCGCCGGCCATGGCCTTCGTCCTTGCCAGCATCTCCGCGACCAATCGACTGCGGCCGATGCCGACCTCGCCCACGAGCGCGACCATGGTTGTCTGGCCGCCCGCCGCTCGATCGAAGGCCTCCCGCAGGGCCGCAAGTTCCTCTAACAGGGTGCGGAAATAGGCGAGGTTTTACTTGTCGGATCGAGGTTCATCGCGATCTCCTCGCTCTCAGGCCATGTTTTCGGCCCTTGGGCGCTCGTTTAACGACGTTTTGG